>Ga0196976_1000438_pt1 | contig 26424 bp, 21 predicted proteins | sample S3v_513CmetaG_FD_148644 | JGI IMG/M metagenome (GOLD analysis project Ga0196976, IMG submission 148644) | Soil microbial communities from Anza Borrego desert, Southern California, United States - S3+v_5-13C | ecosystem: Environmental > Terrestrial > Soil > Desert | place: USA: California...
AGACGCGGGACGCCGGTTTTCGCAGTTCACGCGCAGCCATATCCAGGACCAGCTTGCCGTTGTGCTTGATAACAAGGTCCAGGAAGTCGCGACGATTCAAGAGGAGATTCGCGACGAAGGCCGCATCACCGGTTCGTTCACCGATCAGCAGGCCAAGGACTTGGCCATGGTGCTCCGCTCGGGTGCTCTGCCGGCAGGCATCAGGTACCTCGAAGAGCGCACTGTGGGCCCGTCGCTCGGCGCCGACTCGATCCGCGCTGGGGTTCGCGCTGGCCTGATCGGCCTGATCGCGGTGATGTTCTTCATGCTGATCTACTACCGCGGAGCCGGAATCAACGCCAACCTCGGTTTGATCCTGAATCTGGTGATTCTGCTCGGGTTCATGGGTTACTTCGGCGCGGTACTCACGCTGCCTGGAATCGCCGGCGTGATCCTCACGGTCGGTATGGGCGTTGACTCGAACGTACTGATCTTCGAGCGCATACGAGAAGAGCTGCGGCACGGCAAGACAGCTTCTCAGGCGGTCGAACAGGGATTCGCGCGGGCGTGGCTCACGATCATCGACACCCACGTTACGACGATTGTCTCGTCGGTGATTCTGTTCATCTTCGGCACTGGCCCGGTACGCGGTTTCGCCGTAACGCTGACCTTCGGTTTGCTGGCGAACCTGTTTACGGCCGTGTTCGTGTCGAGAGTGATCTTCGACTACATCCTGAGCAAGAAGCGTGGTGAAGCTGCGCTGAGCATCTAGCGCGCGGCGCTTACAACGGAAGAATCTGGCCGCTGCTTTGGGTAATGGCGAGCGGCGGCCGGCAGCACGAAAATTCTTGGAACCTTGTGGCCGGGACCGGTGTCTATCGCTTCTTACCCAAAACAGACATCAGGTACCGGGAGAACGATGATCCGGCTTGCCGCACGTGAGCGGCGGGTTCGGGCATTTTGAAAAGAGGCCGCGAAGTGGAGTTATTTCGCAACACAAACATCGATTTCCTGGGTAAGAAATGGATCTTCATCGCCCTGTCGACCGTACTCGGCCTGGCGGGCTTGCTCTCCATCCTGGTCTGGCATGGTGTTCCGCTCGGCGTGGATTTCCGCGGCGGCACCCTGGTGTATGTGAAGTTCACGCACCGGCCGGATGAGAACGCGATCCGGCAGCAGATGCAGGCCGCTGGTCTGAATGACGTCAAGATTCAGCGCATCGGTGCTGTTGAGCACAACGAAGTGCTGATCTCGCTCGATCAGAAGGGCACGAGTGAGTCTGCGCTGGACGCCGGCAAGAACACGATCGTTAAAGCGCTCCAGAAGCAGAGCGTCGAGGGCAAGCTGGATCTGAACAACGTCGGCACACAGAGTGTGCAGAACCATCTGCTTCAGGCGGACCCGCTTCGCGCAGGTACGGATGCGGCGCAGAGATACGGTGCGCTTGCGGCCCAGATCATCCAGCACCGCGACCGGGACCTTGGCGGTGTGATGGCCAGCTTCGATGACCTGAAAGGCGTTGTGCCCCCCGAGGTGATCTCGTCGCTTGAGGGTGGGTTCTATCTCACGGATTTCGGCGTTCGGAACGTCGAGATTGTCGGTCCGCAGGTCGGAAAGCAGCTCCAGAAACAGGCGATTCTGGCCGTTGTCTATTCGCTGATCGGAATGCTCGTGTACTTGTGGTTCCGGTTCGAACTGATTTACGGCGTGGCGGCAGTAGCTGCCGTGTTCCACGACGTGCTGATCACGCTCGGCATCTTCTCGCTTACGAACACCGAGATTTCGCTCACGGTGATTGCCGCCCTGCTCACGCTGGTCGGCTACTCGATGAACGATACGATCGTCGTCTTTGACCGTATCCGCGAAAACGTGAAGATGATGCGCCGCGAGCGCTTCAGCCAGATCGTGAACCGCAGCATCAACGACACGCTGAGCCGAACAGTACTGACATCGGGACTGACTTTCCTGACGGTATTGGCGCTGTTCCTGTGGGGCGGGGAGGTTCTGTACGGCTTTTCCCTCGCACTGGTGATTGGCATCATAGTGGGTAGTTATTCTTCCATTTTCATCGCAGCTCCGATGCTGGCCTCCTACGTCGAGTGGCGTGAGCAGCGCGGAAAGGCTGGAGTGCCGGCCGAGGCTGCGCGCAAAGAAAAAGCACGCGTGAAGGCGTAAACAGCGGCTCAGCGCAAGGATTGGGCAGGCCAAGTACCTGCTCGACCGGGTGACGGCCGCAACGAAAAATATGCCCCAAATAGGGGGCACGGTTGGGAGCAAAAGTCGCTCCACCGGTGTCTAAGGTTTCGTAGCAGTTTCGGGACGGAGAACAACCATGTTTGAGGACAGCCTTCTCGAGTCGGGAAACAAAATGAGGTCCGGCAAGCGGGCCGGCACGACGCTTATTTCATTCGTGCTGCAGGCCATCTTTGTCGGCATCATGATTTTGATCCCACTCATTTACACAGACGCATTACCGAAGCAGCAGATGATGACCTTCCTGGTGGCACCTCCGCCGCCGCCTCCGCCCCCGCCGCCGCCGGCAGCAGAAGCACCGGTGAAAGTGGTAAAGGCGGTCCAGAGTGAAATCGAGAGCGGCCAACTCCGCACACCGACGAAGATTCCGGAGAAGGTCGCAATGATCAAGGAAGAGGAAGCGCCGCCGCCGGCTATGAGTGGAGTTGCCGGCGTTGTTGGTGGCGTTCCGGGTGGAGTACCGGGCGGCCAGATGGGTGGCGTTATCGGCGGCATCATCAGCTCGACGCCGGTTTCTGTTCCCAAAGTTGCGCCTCCCACTCGCGTTCGCGTGTCGATGGGCGTGTCGCAAGGTCTGCTGATCCAGAAGGTCCAGCCGACGTATCCGCCGCTGGCGCGCCAGGCGCGTATTCAGGGGTCGGTCGTGCTGCAAGCCGAAATCAGCAAGAACGGCACCATCGAAAACCTGCGCGTGATCTCGGGACACCCGATGCTTACGCAGGCTGCCATCGATGCCGTAAGGCAGTGGCGATACAAGCCCTACTTCCTGAACGGGGAACCGGTGGAAGTGGAGACGCAGGTCACGGTCAACTTCACGCTGGCGGGAAGCTAAAGCAATCCGCTCAAAGTTCAAGGTGCGCAATCAGTGGGTCGGTTACGCACCGGCAGCAGAGGACCGGATAGAGGACCTTGCTGTCGCAGAAACATCGCAAGCGCCTTGGGCGCATAGCACCAACGGCCGGTAAGGTCGCGAAAAGTTCCTGAGGAGGAAATTTCACCAATGCTCGCAAACCTCGCAACGCTCGTATTTGCCCAGTTCCCGACGGTTGCAGCCATGATGCTGCAGGAAGGCGCGGTGGGTTGGGACCCGATCTCGCTGTGGAAGCAGATGGGTATCCTGGCCAAACTCGTCGTAATCATCCTGTTCATCGAGTCCGGTTGGTCGATCGGCGTGATGATCGATCGCTGGCTCGCGTTCAGCGCTGCCCGTAAACAGTCCCGCACATTCGCTCCCGCCGTTGCCGGCGCCCTCCGCGAAGGCAAGATCGACGAAGCGATCAAGGTCGCAGAGCGCAACAAGAAGAGCCACCTGGCGAAGGTTGTTACGGCTGGTCTGCAGGAATTCCGTGCGCATGACATCTCGTCTGATATTCCGGGCGAACAGATCGAAGCCAGCAAGCGCGCACTCGAGCGCGCCGAAGCTATCGTTCACGCCGAACTAAAGCGTGGTCTTGGCGGCCTGGCAACGATCGGCGCAACGGCTCCGTTCGTCGGACTGTTCGGAACGGTGGTAGGCATTCTGAACGCGTTCAAGGGCATCTCGGAGCAGAAGGCAACCGGTCTGGGCGCAGTCGCCGGCGGCATTTCAGAAGCTCTGGTTGCGACCGCTATCGGTCTGGCCGTGGCGATTCCCGCTGTTATGGCCTACAACTACTTCAGCAGCCGCGTGGAAGCTTTCGACGTTGAGATGGACAACAGCTCCAGCGAGCTTATCGACTACTTCCTGAAGCGTCGCGCGGCGGTTCGCCGATAACTAAAAGACGCAAGGGCGGGCTAGGTGCGCCCAGGGAGTGTATTCGATGAAGAGAAAAGTAGCCGTTAATTCGGATATCAATGTGACCCCGATGGTCGACGTGATGTTAGTGCTGCTGATCATCTTCATGGTCGTCACGCCGATGCTCCAGAAGGGCATCAGCGTGGACATGGCTAGGACGGATAATCCGATCCAGATGCCAGACGCTGACAAGGAAGATTCGTTGCTGGTTGCGGTTACCCGCGATGGAAAAATCTTCTTTGGAACTGACCAGATCACAGCCGACAAGCTGACCACCATGGTGAAGGACCGGCTGACGAACCAAGCGGACAAACGCGTTTTCGTCAAGGCTGACGCGCGAGCGAAGTACGGGAACGTTGTCGAGGTTGTGGATAACGTGCGAGCCGCGGGTGTCGATCAGCTGGGTCTCTTGACCGAGCAGCGGAAGCCGGGTGCTCTTGCTCCGCCGCCTGGTGCGGCGACCGGCCCGGCCGCGCAGTAAGGGAGTTAACTATGGCAATGGCAATCGGGGGAGCGGACGGCGGTCCCTCCTCCAACATGAACGTGACGCCCCTGATTGACGTGCTGCTGGTGCTGCTGATCATCTTCATGGTGATCACGCCTCTGACGCCGAAAGGCCTCGAGGCGTTGGTACCCCAGCCGCCGAAGAACGAATCGAAGACCACGCCGTCATTAGACCGCACGATCGTTGTGCAGTTAATGGCTGCTGGTGGTGGAACAGCCTTGAAGATCAACCAGGACGACGTGACCTGGGAGACTCTTGAAGGACGACTGGCCGAAATTTACAAGACCCGCGCCGAGAAAGTGATGTTTGTGAAGGCGGACGATACCCTGGACTTTGCAGAGGTGGCCCGCGCGATCGACATCGGACACTCGGCAGGCGTAGATAAGGTCGGACTGATCACGGCGAAGGTCGAAGCGGGCGGTTAAGACATGGTTGGCGCGCGCAAGCGCGCCGAACCCGTCCGCATGCGCACGGGAATGCAGGACTAAACAGGCGCGATTCATCACGCAGCCGGGCAATCCTCGCACACCGGACGCCAGTGGCGCGTGACGCTGCGCCGCACAAACCGCACTCATTCTGCATAAAGTGCGGCGCAGCGATACAGTGCGCACTGAGGACTGATCCCAGCCCCGCTGGCACCGACGCCGCAGGCGGGCGTAAAAGGATTGCGGAGAATTATCATGAACAGAAGCGTACGAGTGCTGGTGCTGCTTCTGGTGGCGCTGGGAGTTCTGGGCGCGACCGGTTGCAACAAGCTGAAGGCTCGCGACCAGCTCAACAAAGGTGTTCAGGCTTTTAAGAACAACAAGTACGAAGAAGCAATCAACCACTTCCAGAACTCGGTCAGCCTCGATCCGAGCCTGCTGAATGCGCGGCTGTACCTCGCCACCGCATACGCGCAGCAGTACATCCCCGGCGCCGATACGGCGGAGAATAATCGGAACGCCGAGCAGGCCATCGAGGAGTTCAAGAAGGTTCTGGAGCAGAATCCTCCAGCCGAGCAGAAGGTTCACAGCCTGAAAGGCATCGCCTCGCTCTACTTCAATATGAAGAAGATGCCCGAGGCGAAGGAATACTACAGAAAAGTAACGGAACTCGATTCGAACGATCCCGAGCCGTATTACTCCATCGCGGTGATCGATTGGACCGAGAGCTACCAGCCTCGCCAGGAAGAGCGCGCCAAGCTTGGCCTCCAGCCGCTTGAGGACCTGAAGGACAAGAAAGTGTGCGCCAAGCTCAAGGGCGAGTATTGGGATGAGGTTCAAGAAGGCAAGCAGATGCTCCACAAAGCTCTTGAACTGCGTCCTGATTACGATGACGCGATGGCCTACCTGAACCTGATGTACCGCGAGGAAGCTGATCTCCTTTGCGACGACCCGGCCGGTCGTGCACAGGCGAAGAAAACTGCTGACGAGTGGGTCGACAAGACGATGGCTACCAAGAAGGCGAAGGCTGAAAAGGCCGGCACGCCTGGCGGCATCGTCATGGAGAACGAAGGCGGAACGCAGCAGTAAGCGGTTATCTGCTCGAGATTCTAAAACCCCTGCGGAACTCGCAGGGGTTTTCGTTTTCGCACATTCGGGCGCGCAAGTCCCGACGGCAGAAGATCAACAGGCGTAAGGTAAACTGTTTGCGAGCTCATACAATGTCTCGCTACGCATCACGCGAAAGCCTCTACGGGAGCTTCCCCGTGCTGGGCGGTAGCCTCAGTGTGCTCATCGGCGTGCTTACCCTCGCCGGGTGGCAGTTCCGACTGGCATGGCTGCGCGCGCCATTCCCTACCAGTCCTGCGATAACTCCGTGGGGCGCGTTGCTCTTTCTGCTATGCGGGGCATCCCTCCTGCTTCACTTCTATGGCGGACGAACGAGTGTTGCGGTACAACTCGCGCGAGTGGCGTCTGCGATTGTCGTGATTCACTCCGGACTCGTAATCGTCGAATACGCAACCGGCATGAACCTCGGCATTGACCCGCTGTTCATGAAAGAACGCGTCCTGCAGGACTGGTCGGCTCCAGGTCCAATAGGCAGATATGCGTTCAGCGCAGCGCTTGCGTTCTTCGGAACCGGATTGGCCTTGCTTCTATCACGGAAGGCGATTCGTGGCCTTTGGCTCAACGAGGCGCTGGCCGGCTTTGTTGGCCTGCTGAGCCTCCTGGGCCTTGTCGGTTATGTGTATGGAGTGAAGGCTTTTTCAGGGCTTGGACTAAGGGTTCAAATGGCTCTGCCCGGCGCTGTCCTATTCGGGGCACTTGCGGTTGGTACGTTTTTTCTCTACCCGCACCGCGGATGGGCCAGGTTGTTCGTGGGCCCTGAACCGGCTGGCATCGTCACCCGCAGGCTTCTCGCGACTTCAACAATCGCCCTCGTCATTCTTGGCGGCTTGCACCAGGCGATTGAGAGTGCCCAAGTCATTGACGTAGAGATGGGCACGGCGCTGCTGGTGCTCGCCAATATCGTCGTGTTCTGGGTGCTCACTCTAACCACTGCGCGGGAACTGAAACGGCTCCAGGAAGCGCGAGGCGCTGCCATCGAAGCCATGCGCGAGAGTGAAGAGCGCTTGAGAGTGGCGACAACCGCCGCCAACATGGGCATCTGGGTGTGGGACCCGAATACCGGCGAGGTGTTCTGGTCGGAGAAAACAAAGGCCCTGTTCGGCGTTGACTCCGACACTACAAGCTTCACCTACGACTTCATGATGTCGCGGGTACATCCCGAGGATCGGGTGGCGCTGCGGAAGGATGAAGCCAGCGCACTGGCGCCAGACGGTGAATACAGCAATGAGTATCGGCTTTTGCGCTTTAACGGTGAAAGTATCTGGGTTGCTGTGAGGGGCCGACGGCTTCAAGACCAGGACGGCAAGGCGCGAGTATTCGGCGTGATCTGGGATATCACCGACCAGAAGAGGGCCGAGCAAGCGCTGATTCGATCCGAAAAACTCGCCTCAGTGGGTAGAATGGCCGCCACGATTGCTCACGAGATCAACAATCCTCTCGAAGCGGTCATCAACCTGATCTACCTGGCCAAGAAGGACCCGACGGTGTCGCCCCAAATCAGTTCTTATCTCGAAATCGCGGAGGAGGAACTGAACCGGGTAGCTCACATTGTCCGGCAGACTCTTGGGTTCTACAGGGACCACAGCACAGCCCAATCCGTCTCCATGTCACAGATAGTAGGCGGTGTGAGAGAGCTGTACTCGCGTCGAGCGCAGGTAAAGGCCGTACGTGTTCTCGAGAGAATTCAGCCGGGCGTGCCCCCGGTCATCGGACAGCCGGGCGAACTACGCCAGGTCTTTTCAAATCTTGTGTCGAACAGCATCGACGCATTGCCCGAGTCCGGAACGCTTCATTTGCGCGTGCGAAAGATTGGCGAATCGGTACGCATCACGGTTGCCGACAATGGTGTCGGCATCCCTGACGACGCCCGCTCGCGGCTGTTCGAGCCATTCTTCACGACAAAGGAATCAATAGGAACCGGGCTGGGCCTGTGGATCAGCAAGCACATTGTTGAGAAGCACGGGGGCAGGATCCGGCTGAAGAGCAAGCCCGGCCGTGGCACCGTGTTTAATGTGTTCTTACCTGCCGAAATCACCCGGATGGAGCAACGGCTCGAGGTCGCGACGTTGAAATAGGGCCCCGGACTGGCCGCGAGCCCGCTCTCGGGCTATCATCTTTGCGCTGGCCGACTCGGCGACGCGATGTGGGGAAAACGTCGCCACGGCGCTCCATTCCATGTTTAAAAAGATCCTTGTCGCAAACCGAGGCGAGATCGCCGTCCGCATCCTGCGTGCGCTGCGCGAGATGAATGTTCAGAGCGTTGCAGTGTACTCAGACGTAGATCGTGCCGCACTGCACGTTCGCAAGGCCGACGAGGCCTATCACATCGGCCCTGCTGAGGCTCAGCAGTCGTACCTGAACGTATCGAAGATCATCGAGACGGCTCGCCTATGCGGAGCGGAAGCCATACATCCTGGCTACGGGTTCCTTTCCGAAAACCCAATGTTCGCCAAGGCGTGTGCCGATGCTGGAATCAAGTTCATAGGGCCTCCGGCAGAGGCAATGGAGCGCATGGGGTCGAAAACCAGGGCGCGCCAGAGGATGAGGGCCGCAGGTGTGCCGCTTGTGCCAGGGTCGGCCGAAGCACTCCGGTCGCTTGAAGAAGCGTTCGTTGTTGCGGATGAAGTCGGATACCCCATCATGCTCAAAGCAGCGGCAGGCGGCGGTGGAAAAGGCATGCGCCTGGTGCGCTCGCGTGTGGAGCTGGAGTCCGCTTTCGAGCAGACACGTAGTGAAGCCGAGCGAGCGTTCGGAGACGCGCAGACATATATCGAAAAGTACATCGAGCGCCCCCGCCATATCGAAATGCAGATCATGGCGGACGAGCATGGCAACGTGGTTTGGCTCGGCGAGCGCGAGTGTACAGTCCAACGTAGACATCAGAAGGTGTTGGAAGAAGCCCCTTCGCCTATCGTTGATGCCGAAATGCGAGCGCGGATGGGCGAGGTTGCCGTGCGCGTCGCGAAATCGGCAGGGTACACGAATGCAGGCACGGTGGAGTTTCTCTGTGACGAGGATCGCAACTTCTACTTTCTCGAGATGAATACCCGCCTGCAGGTCGAACATCCTGTGACGGAGATTGTCACCGGGCTCGATCTGGTTCACCTTCAGATTCGCATTGCCGCTGGCGAGCCCCTACCGTTCAAGCAAGAGGACGTCAGAATTCGTGGGCACGCAATTGAGTGCCGCATCTACGCCGAGGATCCGGACAACAGCTTCTTTCCCAGCCCCGGCAAAATCACGCTCCTGCTGGCGCCCTCTGGCCCTGGCATTCGGCGCGACAGCGGAATGTACGAGGGGTGGACGGTCCCGATCGAATACGATCCACTGCTGGCGAAGCTCATCGGTTACGGCACGAACCGCGAACAGGCGATTGAGCGCCTGATGCGCGCGCTCACGGAGTACTTCGTGGGCGGGATCAAAACGAACATCAGCCTGTTTCGACGAATCCTCTCCAACCCCGAATTTCGCGCCGGTCAACTGGACACCGGCTTTCTGGACAGGCTCCTCAATTCAGGTGCAAATCTTTCGGAGATCGACGAGACCGGCGCGGCCATAGCCGCCATTGCCGCGGGCGTGTTCACCGTTCTTGACCCGACCACTGCTGTTGCCGGGCCGCCGGTTTCGGGCAACGGCCTGCTGCAGTCCGTGAAGGAGCGGCCAAGTTCCAACTGGAAACAAAGCAGCCGCACGGAGGCCCTGCGTTGATGACTTACGAGGTCACAGTTGAAGGGCGTAAGTACACGGTCGAACTCGCGCGCACAGACGGTCAGTGGACGTGCAAGCTCGACGGCAGAGCCGTTCCGCTCGACGCGGTGCTGGCGCGCCGCGACGTCGTTTCGATGATCATCGACGGTGCGGCATACGAGGTGAAGCGGGAGCAGAGCGCCACGGACCTGCACATCTGGGTAAAAAGTGTGCGATACCAGACCGAAGTGCGCGATCCGCGTTCGTTGCGCTCACGTCGCGCTGCGGCGGCAGGTGCTGATGGCCCTCAACGGCTCGTAGCACCAATGCCGGGAAAAGTGGTACGCATTCTCGCCAGGGAATCGGACGAAATCGAGGCGGGTAAGGGCGTGATTATCGTTGAAGCCATGAAGATGCAGAACGAAGTGAAAGCAGGCAGGAAGGGAACAGTCCAGAAGATCTTCGTGACGGAAGGAGCGAGTGTGAATGCAGGCGACGTGCTCGCGATCGTGGAGTGATGTTCAGTGAAAATTCTTGAGGGAGCCCGTGGGCTCCCTCTCTTGTTTTGACAAGATTTGACTACTTGCTGCCGACCTTCTTCAGGATCTCTTCAGCGAAATAGTTCTCCACCTTCGCTTCGTCGCGCAGTACGTCGTAATACGCGGCCTTCAGGAGCTGCTCACGGCGCAGACGCAGAGTGTCGCGAATGTACTGCTGTACTCGTGGATCGCTGATCTCCCGCTGTCCGGCGGGGTCCTTTGCGATGACCTTGACAATGCGATAGCCAGCCGTCTGCCGGCTGCGCGGATCGACTGCCTGGATAATGCCGCTGTACTGGCCAGGCTTCAGCTTGAGCACCGCATCGCGAGTGGAAGCGTCCGTTTCCTTCAGCGCCGACTCTGGAACCATGCCCAGTTCGCCACCGTTCGGGCCGCTTTCGGGGTCTTCGGACCAGTCCATCGCTACTGTAGCGAAGTCCTCACCGCTATCCAGACGATTGGCGACCATCTGAATTTTGCGCCGGGCTTCCGCCTCATTTTGCGCATCGCTGTTCTTGCGGTTGCGTACCGGACCAGGCTGCACGGTCACGAAGATGTGGGCGATGTGGTAACGGGGTTCGATGAGGTTGAACTCCGCTTTGTGCGCGCTGTAGTAGCCATTGATATCGCCATCGGCGATTTCGATCTTCGAGGTGATTTCTTTGTTGATCACCTTATCGACGGTCAGGGCGCGGCGGAGGTCCTCTTTAAGCTCGTCGAGTGTTCTGCCCTGCTCCTTGAGTCGCTTGTCGAATTCCTCCTGCGTATATGGCGCCTTCAGTTCGTTTAGCTTGCTCTGGACCTCGTCGTCGGTAGCAATCAGGCCCAGCTTCTCGGCGCGCTGTCGGAAGATTTCCTTGTCGATAAGGTCGCGCAGGATGTTCAAGCGGAGAATCGTTGCCTGTTCTTCCGTCGGCTGCTGCGGGGATCCTGCGAGCTGGTCCTTGTAGAACCGGTCGACCTCGGAACGCGTGATCTTGGCTCCGTTGACTTTCGCAACGACGTCCGTCCCACCCTTCTTTCCCGGGCAGGCAGTAAGTGCGGCCAACATGATTAGCGCGAAGAGTGCGGCGAAAACGGCTCCGGCAACCCGGATCATGGCGCCCCGTCTACGCTGCTCTTGAGCGGACTGGGGGATAAGCCGTGAATTGGCGTTCAACAAACGTCTCCTTTGATTCATGCTGAGTGGCAACAATGTACTACAAACAAGGCCGCAAGGCAGCCGTTTACTTCGTTGCCCCCGGTTGCGCGGTTTCTACGTCCCGGAGCGCCTGTTCGATCACAGCGCGGAGCTCCTCAGGTGGGACTGCGCCGTCGATTTTGCGACCGTTCACAAAGACAGTGGGCGTGGCCTGGACGCCGATTTCTTCGGCTTCCTGCACGGACTTGCGCACGGCGGTATCGTCCTGCTTCGTAATGCAGGCCTGAAGCTTGGCCGCATCCACGTTAAACTTGCGCCCCTGTTCAAGGGTGATGCGGTCCAGTGCGGCGAACTGCGTCTGCAATGGCGTGCCACGCTGTCCGTTGATTTCCGGTGCATTGGTGTGCAGGTAGTCTGCAAACGACCAGTAGGCGTCATTGCTCAGTTCACCGAGGCAGTTCGCATTCACCGAAGCCCGGTTCGCCCAGGGGTGAATCTGATAGAGCGGATAGTCCTTGTAGACCAGCTTTACGCGGTCGCCATAGGTCTTCAGGATGTCATTAACCAGCGTGTCATGCATCCGGGAGCAGTAGGGGCACTGGAAATCGTCGTAGTTGACGAGAACCACCTTGGCGTCTTTCGCACCCTTCCATGGGCGGCCGGTGATGTCGATCTTGCTCATCACCTCTGCGTACGGGTCCTTCGTCAGGTCGATCTTCGTGAGGCGAGCCAGCGTCTTACCGTCCTTCGAGAGCAGGAACTCGCTCGTCTGCGAACGGCCGTTGTGCTCGAACGTGAGCGTGACGAGGTCGAAATTCGAGAACTCGCTGGGCTTACGCTCGCCAACCGTGACCTTTACAACGGCAGGGATGCTGAAATGCGCGCGAACCTGCCGCTCAATCGTCCGGTCGATATCTGTGGCTGGTTTCGACTGGGCCGAGCAACCGAGAGCGACGGCCATCAAAAAGAAGGTGCAACGCCTGAGAAGGGACACGAAGTACCGCCTAACCATAAGGTTAGACCATTATCGCATGTGGCAGCCGAATGGGGCGCGCGCCGTCGGGCGGCTGTACCACGATTAGAACAGCCGTTCCTGTCTGCGCAACGTGCCGAACGTGCCGATGTTGGCGAGCGTCAAAGCGAAGCGTATCTGGCGCTCGTTTCTAAGCGCGATTCCCGGCTCCTGGCGTCCGAGAGAGAACCGCCGGAATTCGAAGCTGAGGCCGCAGCAGTCCCAGTTGTACGTTGTCTGGAATGCGGAATACTGAAGGAAGCCGAGGTTCGCGTCATAGGCGAAGCTGCCCGCGAGGTTCAGGCCAGGCTTGTTCAGGCGTCCGTACTGAAGCAACATGCGGAACTGGTTGAACTCGGCCGATGACTGAATCGGCTGCGTCGTTGCCACTTCGCCCGGCGAACGCAGGAAAGCGTGCCCGCCGCCCACGAAGAAGTCCCGCAAGAAACGATAGTTCACCAGCGCCATGCTCGAGCTGATTTGCGTTTCCCTGGGGTCATAGTCGAAATGCCACTCCACGTCCACGTTCGTGGCGGAACGAAGACGAAGCCGCGAAACGATGGGTGAGAAACGGCGTGGCTGGGTGAGGAAGGCGATTCCGGTAAGTTCAGCAGTGGTTGTGAAGACATTCCGGCGGCCGCTAACGAGTGCGCCACCAAACTCAGGATCCAGGAAGTACTTGGTGCGGAGTTCCCAAGTTACTAATTCGCGGGAACCGCCTTCGTCGCACGCGCGCTGGACCGACTCCGCAAGCGCCTCGCCGGGAGCGGGAATACACGTTGCCGCCCCCTTGGGAATGCGCTTGGAATAGACGCGATTGACAACGCCGAGTTCCACTTCGTGGGTGTCGCTCGCGATGTCGCGGTCGTCGAAGCGGAGAATGCTCGAGAAGTTCTCGATGCCTTGCACGTTCCTGTAGACAAGCCGGGGCTCGATGACGTGCTTGAAGTTGTGTTGCAGCATCGGCTTCTCGTAGATGCGGCTCAACGCGGGCGGTCGAGCTTCCACCTCGAAAGCCGCGTAGCGGCGGTTTACAGCATCGCGCTCAGGACGCGATTGCGAATCGGCTGTAAACAGGCGATCCGAGTAGTACGTCTCGCGAACGCCGACCTGGGGGCGAAGCGAGAAGCCCTTCCAGAGAAGCGGAAGACTCACGCGCGGGTAAACGTCGAACCTGCCGACCACATCGGCCGTGGCGAAATCAGGCTCACGGCGGGAGACACCGTCAAAAGCTACATCGTACGTCCAGCGAAGCGGCGTTCGTCCGATACGCTGCTCGGCGGCGGACGTTTCAAATCCGGGTGCGTGGACAATGGTGATCACGTCACCCGGTCTCGTGCTTTGAAAGTTCTGGTAGCGCGCGCCCCGCGACGAGAACGAGTAGCCGTTGAAAGTCCTGTTCACGAAGGCAATCGACCGAGCTTCGGAATTTATGGCTTCGGTGTAGGCGTCGGAAAAAGAGAAGCGGAACAGGTAACTGCTCAAGTAGTCCACCGAGGCGACACCCCGGAAGCCATAGGGCAGAAGTCCTTCAGCTTCCAACTGAATCTCGTGTCCGCCCTGGTCCTGAATGGCCGTCCCGGCCGGCACGAAGCGTCCGTCGATCATGCGCCCTGTGGTCGCGCTTGCGTCTTCGATGAGGACACCGCGATCAAGCACGCCGAAGAACCGGGCGTTGATGAACGACGTGGTGCTGGGTCGTGCGCGGAACTCGCCGTTCTGAGCCCATCCGCGGCGGGAGTAATACTCGGCTCCAATCGTCGCATCCATGCTGCGGTTGATCGCCCAATAGAACGAGTCGCCGAAGATGTAACCCTTGCGACTGGACCTGCCAAGACTCGGCAGCAAGAAGCCCGTCTTGCGCCCGAGTCGCTCTACCGGGTATCTGACGAATGGGAAATAGAAAATCGGAACGCCGAAGAGCTGGAAGCTGCTGTTGTAAACCTTCGCGTTATCTCCGGGTATGACTTCGACCCTTCGTGCCCTGAATAACCACTTCGGATCAGGTAACCGGCAGGTTGTCGCGGAACCGTGATGCACAATGATGCGCTCCCGCCCGATCTTCTCTACCGTTTTTCCGGAGAATACGAATGGATCAGATGTGGTCAGCACGACCTCACCGGCATTCAAACGTGCTCCGGTAGCGCCCGTGACGTCGTGAAAACGTCCCGTTTCTGTTTTCAGGTTATAGGTGGCACGTGTGGCGCGGATGTATTCGTCGTTCGGACCTCCAATGAGGTTGACATCCCCTTGAGCGATGACCTCGCCGGAGGTGGCGTCGTAAGTAACTTCATTCGCGCGGAAGACGTACGTCCGGAACGTGATCTCCACATCGCCGCGAAGGTGGTAGCGGTCTCCCAGCTTTTCCTGTTCACGGGCCTTGATCGTTACCTCTTCGCCGGGCACGAGCGGCTCGATGACTGCGGTAGTCGACGCTCTTTGGCCCGATGCAGCAGGGTGTAGCTGGCTGGTAACTGGCGGCAGCACAACAATCAAGTGACAAAGCAAAACTACCGTGATAATCAGTCGAATGCGGGAGATCATCGTGACGCTTGCCGTCCTGGTACAGCCGCGGCTGAATAGTGGCTGAACTGGCGAAGGTAGCATGCTGACGGTATTGCAAGCAAAGCGTATCGCGCCACTTCCGCCTGCTCTGGCCTCCAAAATTCTCGAATGGCTTGCCCGCTTTGCGGTGAGGAATGCCATTGTTCGTACGCGCCGCGCGCATCACAGGTGCACGGCGTGGACCGCACCTCCTTCTCTTCACTACCCGACTACGAACAGGATGATGCGCAGTACGCCGCTGCCGTGAACTCTGCTGGAGCAGAACAATTCGCTTCCGCGAGCCTGGCGGAGGCACGGAACCGAGCAGGCACAGGCACTGCCGAAAGAGCATTGGGGATAGACGTATACATGGCCGAACAGAAGCGCGTGGTGGAGCAGTCAGAGGGTTGGCGAAGCGAAGTTGCAAGCCGAATCGAGGGTTATCGGCAACGACGTGGACGGAAGCGGGCCGATGAACATTCGATGCATTTCGACTTCGAAGCTCCGCAGAGGGTAACGCAGGCGGCTGCATCCGACATCAACAGCATCGGGTGGCTGCGCGCACAGGCCGCTGCCGCTCTTGCCACGGCGCATTACGAGTTACCGGTCCCGGACGCGCAGGTGGAGGAACCTGCCAGCGTTCAGCAGCAGGAGTTTGTCTCTGAGTCTCACCCGGAACCAGCGCCGGACGCGCCCGTTTACGTTCAAGAAGCTGTCGCCGAGCCTCAACCGGCTGAGAAGCAGCAGCCTGCAAGGTCGCGCAGGTCGAACCTGATCACGTTTCCGCGGCTGCCTTTCAACGCAGAACCGGCTCCGGACGAGCTGGCGGAATCGCTGCTCGACCTTCCGCGCATTCTCGACGTGCCTGAGGAACTTGTGCAGGAGCTCGCCGAACCTACTCCGCTTGCTGACATCAAGCTGGAGACGGCAGAGGACGCGCTCGGGGCGGAGTCGCAGATTGAAGTCCCAATGCAGGTTGCACCGGTGCTGGCGAGGGTTACGGCCGCCGTTACAGACTGGCTGGTCGTCGGCGCAGCGTGCATCATCTTCACCGCCATCGCATGGCAGATGACCTCCGGCTTGCCGACGAACAAGCTCACCCTCGCAGCCGGGGCAATCGTGCCCATGCTGATGTGGATTTTGTACCAGTACTGCTTCCTGGTTTACGGAGGCGCAACGGTCGGGATGAATGTGGCACGCCTGCAACTGAGGACGTTCAAGAACGAGCCGGTCACTCGCGGCCTGCGCCGCGGACGAGCCATCGCGAGCGCCTTGTCCTATGCTCCGCTGGGCTTGGGCCTGGTTTGGGCATTTGGCGACGAGGACGGACTCTGCTGGCACGACCGCATGACGCACACGCACCTGTCACTGCGCTGATTCCAGCGCATTCCAGAATTGATGACGTCGAGAGTCCCTGGTGGGCATGCCTTTGCCAGCATGCCCATTCATGATTTCTAATTCTTCATTCCACCTTTTCTAGCAAGGAGAAGCACTGATGGCGCTGCCGGTCAGTTTCAATTACGACAACACACTGGAAAAAGCAGTCGGTAAGGAAGGCCTGCGGGCCGAGGACCTGCGTAGCGGCGAGGAAGCCGCGGAGCGCGCTGTTCAGGCTTTTGCGCAGCGGGTCGAGTCCGGTGAGATCGGTTTCCCTGTGTTGCCCGAAGACAAGCAGACGGTCCGCGCCATCGCTGAATTTGCAGATTCCATGCGCAAGAGCGTGGACGATGTGCTTCTGGTTGGAATCGGAGGATCGGCGCTTGGGGCATACGCCGTAGATATGGCGCTGCGTGGTCCGCACCCCATCCAGAACGCGTATGGCGCGTCGAAGGTGGCGCGCGACGGCGCGACCCGTCCACGCCTTGTAGTGCTGGACAACGTTGATCCCGGTCCGATCGCGGAGGCACTGGAGCGCCTGAACCCGAAGCGCACAGCGGTCTGCGTAATCGCCAAGTCCGGTAGCACGGCCGAGACGCTGGCGACGTTCCTCATTGTCCGGGAGTGGATATATAAGGCGATCGGCAAAAAGGCGCGCGGCCGCATCATCGCAATCACCGATCCGAAGAAGGGCGATCTGCTTCAGATTGCGAAAGAAGAGCAGTACCCGCTGTTCTTCGTACCTGAGAACGTGGGTGGCCGATTCAGCGTCTTCTCGCCGGTCGGCCTGTTGCCGGCGGCGTTGACGGGTGTCGATATCCAGAAACTCATGCGCGGAGCAGCCGACGCAAACAAGGTCTGCTGGAAGCCGAAGATGAAAGACAATCCGGCCCTCGCGTCAGCGGTGATTCACCATGCGCTTGATCGGTGGCAGGAGAAGAAAATCGAGGTCGTTTTCGCCTACTCCTCCTACCTCTGGGGTTCCGCATTCTGGTACCGCCAGCTCTGGGCGGAAAGCCTCGGCAAGGCGCAGAACCGCAAGGGAAAGGCCGTGAATGTCGGTCAGACCCCAGTGGCCGCACTTGGCGTGACGGACCAGCACTCGCAGGTGCAGCTCTACATGGAAGGTCCGCACGACAAGATGATCACCTTCTGGGACGTCGAGAAGCCGCGCGTCGATCTCCGTATCCCGAAGGACTTGGGCAAGTACGAGTCGGCGAAATATCTGAACGGGAAAAACCTTTCGGCGCTGTTCCGTGCCGAGCGCATCGCTACGGAGGCCGCGCTGACCAGGGCAAACCGCCCAAACTGCCGCTGGACGCTCACCCGCGTAGACGAATACACGGTGGGCATGTTCTTCCAGATGCTCGAGTTTCAGACCGCATTTGCAGGCGAGCTGTACGGCATTAACGCGTTCGATCAGCCCGGCGTTGAACTCGGCAAGAAGCTGACCTACGGCCTCATGGGACGGAAGGGCTACGAAGAGTTCGCTAAAGGACTTAAGCTGTAACGGAACAAGCTGTCACTGCACCGAGGCGGATTCCTAATGGAGTCCGCCTTCTGTCTTTTCGGGGGGTAAGGGCGAGGCTGGCTGTAGCGCCGCATCCTGCTTTCGCTCGCTTCTGCCTAGCGGCTTTGTTCTGCGTGCCTCCGGCTTGGCGGCAGGCGTGGCCTGCGCGGACTGCTCGGTGACTGCAGGGGCGCTGGGCACCGCACTCTGCGTGCCTTCGTGTTCAGCTTTTCCTGCGTTGCGCCAGGTCAGCATCGCAAGTCCGGTGAGGATTCCCAGCACGATAGCAAGACGGAAGATAGATCCGAGAACCTCGACTAGCTTGCTTCGAGGCTTTTCTTCCTTACGAGAACGGTAACAGCGTTCGGCGTGCCAATAGGTTTCGATGGGGCCTGCGACGTCGCTACCCGACTGCATCGCTGCCTGAGCCGAGGGCGAGCTTTCGCGCGTGTGCTGTGGCGGTTGCGGAGTGTTATTTTCTGGCGCTGGGGGCAATTGGTGAGTCAGTTGGGCCACCAGGTCCGCAAATGCGCTCAGCAGGTCAACTGAATCGGAGTCGAAGGCGTTCGGAGTTGTCGCGAACCCCTGTATGAGACCAGTGACGCGATCGCCGTTGATGGCTGGAACGACGACCGTCGAGCGCAGATTGAGCCGCATCGCCGCGGCGGCATCTACACGCGGATCGCGCTGGGTATCCAGACAGAGCACCCGCCGCCCGCTGCGGACGCACTCGCCCGCGAGTCCCACACCAGGTTGGACCACCACACCGATATCGGGGGCCATTCCGTGGCTTGCCCGGCATACGAATACGTCTTTCTGCGCCGTCGCTATGGCAGCACCGTCGGCTTTGACTAGCTCACACGCGCGCTCGCAGATGAGCGACAAGGCAGCTTCGATATCAAGATTTTGTTCACGAATGGTGGCGCCAAGTTCTGCCGCGATTGCGGAAGGGGTGTTCAGGGATTCAGTTGGCATGTCCGTGGCCTCGTCGCGCGAGACCCAGCGTCGCAGAGCCAGCGCTGTGGGAGATGGCACGTCAGTGAAACGGATGCCGGTTCGCCCGGAGTCGCTGACCCAGGCCACCATGCCTATGGCCGAAACGCACGTATCCGAGCCGGGTATCGGGAACTGAACGGAACTCGTGGTGCCAACTGGGATGGGTACGAACGGCTGCACGGCGATGCCGCCCGCACTGACGTCGATGAGAACGCCACGCTGGTGCGGTCCCAACTCGACCGTGACAAGCTGGGACTCGATCACATTCTTTCGCACATGCCGCCGGCGCTCACTACCAGGCGGCGGCAACTTCTTCATGCCGTACCCCACAATCTGAACCTATTGCTACGGTCGTTGATCCACGACACGTTTATGGAAACTGCCGAGGCGCGTTGTCCCAAGCGGCGCTATAGCCGCCCTCTCGTACGGGAGACGTCGCCCTCGAGACCGCAGAAGCGACCGTGACAGGCGCAGAGGCCGCTGCCGAAGCCGGTTTCGACATCGTGGCCGAGGCCGGTTCTTCTTCGGCGAGAAGCCGTGCCGCTATCCGCAGTGCCTCAATCTCTCTCTGTAGCTGCTGAAGCTCGGCTTCCTTCTGCTTCAACACGTCGAAGATGTTTTTCATTTTCACCGCCCCAGATTCTCTGGTGCTTACCAAAGCGCATATTTGCCCAGCCGGCTGCGCTCAGTAAAGCGAGAAATCAGAGGGGTGCAACAGTTAGTTAACAGCAGTTTGCAGAGTGGGCGAGACCGCCAGTCGGCTGGGGGGTCGAACGTTCGAAAAGCATCACGCCTTCATCAACTCTCGAATTCACTTGCTGTTGTAAACGTCTGCAAAGATACTCGGTGACAATGGTGAGGGTATTGAAGGTCGGGATTGCGGCACTGGGCGTCTTCGCCCTGTTTGTGCTGCTCGCTCACCCTCTCACGCTCGTGCCGAATGCTCCGCCACCGAACGGCGGCATTTCGGACCTGCTTCACGGGTGGGCGCTCGTGGTGGCGCTTCTCCTGCTTCCAGCCCTCGCACCCGTTCGCGTCCAGCAGCCTTTCGCCCTAGCGCGATCATTCTCGACGGGACACGAGCGGCTTTCGCTCACCTGCTCCCTCCTTTGCTGATCTAGCACTGCTTGCCTATTGCCGGTACACGCGCTCGTGTGCCGATCAAAGTGCGAAGTTTGCCTGAAAGCAGTGTGAAACGATGATCAGCCAAGGCGTGCAACGCGCACGCATCAGAGAAACCAAAAGCGCAAGAATCCGGTACCAGGACCATCTCTCTCGCGAGTGGCTTTGGTATGGTGCTCCCTGCCGGTGGCGTGGCCGTGTCGAGCTGGAGTTCCTGGAAGTTCCATTTGCCGCGCTTGAGCACGCCGGCAGCGGCATGCATCACGAGCGAGTCGAATACTGGCTGAACAAGCTTCATGGGGGATACCCGATCGCGCCGCCAGTAGCGTGCAGGACCGAGCGCAGCACCATGTACCTTCACGACGGCAATCACCGCTTCGAAGCGCTCCGGCGCTTCCTTGGTGAAGACGACCATGAAGCGTCTCGGATCCGTGTCGGAGTGCTCGTGCCGCAGCCCGGATACCGGTTCTCATACCGCGATTTTGGGACCTATGGCACGTACGTCCTGACGTACAACCGAAAACCGGCCACCTCGGCCACGCTAGTGCTGACGCTGGAATCCGCATGGTCGATGGGGGAAGAACAGCAGCTGGTACTTTGCGGACAGGAAGGGTGAAATGACAGCCCTCGCTCGACTCAGGGACCGCTTCGTTGGGCTGGTTCTCGGCGATGCCGGTGGCGGCATCGTCCTGTTACTCGCAGCCATCGGCGCGATTTTGATGGCGAACTCTCCCTTCAGCTTCGTGCACTGGCGCATCTGGCACCACGTAATTGCGATCGACCTGGGGTTTGTTTCCGTCTCGCATGACCTTCAGCACTGGGTCAACGACGGGCTGATGACGATTTTCTTCTTTCTGGTCGGGCTGGAGATCAAGCGCGAGATGGTCGATGGCTCGCTCTCGAACCTGCGGGCCGCTTCGCTTCCGCTTATTGCCGCTCTCGGCGGCATGATTGTGCCTGCGGGAATCTACGCGGTGTTGAACTGGGGTGGTCCGGGATCGAGCGGATGGGGCATTCCAATGGCGACCGATATCGCCTTCGCGCTAGGAGTGCTTGCGCTGCTCGGGCGCTCGATGCCGTCCACGCTGCGACTCTTCTTGCTCGCGCTTGCCACGGTGGACGACATCGGGGCCATCCTGGTGATCGCGGTCTTCTATACGGAAAAGCTGTCTTTCTCGGCGCTGGCCTTCGCCGCGGTGCTTCTGACCGCAATGATCGTGATGCGCCGGACGCGAGTCAGGAGCGATTTCCTCCTGCTCTTCACCGGAGTGCTCTTCTGGTTCGCGGTTCTCATGTCGGGCATCCACGCGACCATTGCCGGGGTGATACTCGGGCTCGTGACTCCTACCACCGCTCCGCTCGACTATCACAGCACGGCCGAATTCAGCGACATGCTGGTGCGCCGGTTGCGGAGCGCGCTCCATCGCGCCGATTATGACACCGCGAAGCACATGATCGAGGAGCTTGGCGAGTTAGTCGAGGACACGCAATCGCCTGTTGAGCGACTCGAACACGCTATTCGCCCTTGGGTGACGTATGCGGTGCTTCCGCTCTTCGCGTTGGCGAATTCGGGAATCGTGCTCTCGTGGTCAGAGTTGCGTGGCGCTGTCACCCATCCCGTCACGTTGGGAGTGGCGTTCGGACTGGTGTTGGGCAAAGTCGTTGGGGTTCTGGGCTTCTCCTGGATTGCTGTTCGACTGCGTATCGCTGAACTGCCAGGTGGAGCCACCTGGGCGCACATGGCCGGAATTGGTCTGCTTGCCGGAATCGGTTTCACGGTTTCGCTGTTCATCACGGGGCTTGCGTTCACGGATGAGCGGCTTGTTACCAACGCCAAGCTGGCAATCCTGGTTGCATCGGCAGTCGCGGGCACAGCGGGCTTTTTCGTGCTTCGCTTGCTTGCAGCCCGCCGTCGCGTGAAGCAGGAACAGCCCGTCGCGGCCTAGAAGTGGTCTTACACATAGGCATGCGGCTGCGCCGCAGATCCTTCGACTCGCGCGCCAAACCCAGGACGTTCGGCGCGCTCGCTCAGGATGAAATCATATGAGACGGCCGCCTGGTGCTACCATCGAGGCGTGACGAATCAGAACGTGAGAGTGCGCTTTGCGCCATCCCCAACAGGGCAGGTGCACGTTGGAAACGCGCGTACAGCGCTCTTCAATTGGTTGTTCGCCAGGCAGAACGGCGGCACGTACGTGCTGCGCATCGAGGACACCGATGTCGAGCGCAGCGAACTGCGCTACGAGCGCCAACTGCTCGAAGACCTGAAGTGGCTTGGGCTGAACTGGGACGAAGGCCCTGATGTTGGCGGACCATATCCTCCGTATCGCCAGTCAGAGCGCCTGGAGATTTATCACGAGTACTCGAACAGGCTGCTTCGGGAGCACAAGGCATACCTCTGCTTCTGCGATGCAGCGGAGTTGGAGCGGGAGCGCGAGCGCGCGGTAGCCGAGCAGCGGCGGGTTCAGCTTTCGTGCCCATGCCGCGAGCTTGACCCGAGCGATGCAGGGAAACGCAGACACTCGGAGCCGGCGGCCGTCAGGTTGAAGATCCCCGAGCACCCGATTCGCTTCCACGACATTGTTCGCGGCCCGGTGGAGTTCTCGAACGAAGTCGTAGCCGATCCCATCATCGTGCGGTCGAGCGGGATGCCGGTATACAACTACGTGGTGGTAGTTGACGACGCGCTCATGAAGATCACGCACGTCATCCGGGGCGACGACCACCTCTCCAACACGCCGAAGCAGGTTGCGCTATACGAGGCGCTGGGTTGGCCAGTACCCGAGTTTGCGCACCTCTCGACCATCCTCGGCAGCGATCGCACGCGACTCTCGAAGCGACACGGCGCGACCTCGATTGCGAACTTCCGCGATAGCGGCGTCCTTCCCGAAGCGCTGGTCAACTACCTCGCGCTGCTCGGCTGGGCGCCCACCGGTGGTGATCGCGAGATCTTCTCAATAGACGAGTTGGTGAAAGAATTCCAGCTCGACCGGGTTACGCCCTCGCCTGCCGTGTTCGACATGGACAAGCTGCACTGGCTCAACCGGCACTATGTAGCGCAGTCAGACCCGAAGCGAATCGCGGAACTGGCGCGCCCATTCTATGCCCGGTCCCTGGCGGCAGTGCTCGGCAACGAGAGGACTCCGGACCAGGAAGCGCGCGAGGCCGTAGCTGTTCTCGCTCTCTCGCCTGAAGCCATTGCGTGGCTCGACAAGGTGACGGCCATATTCGTACCTCAGGTTGACAGGCTCGAGCAATTGCCGGAGCGCGCGGCGCGGTTCCTTCGCAACGACCCCGAGCAGGCGATAAACAATCCCGACAACGCGGAAGTGCTTGCCGCTCCAAAGACGGCTGCTGTCATCGAGGCGTTTGCCGCACGGCTCGCTGCGCAGGACGGACTGCTCACGATAGAGCGCTTTAAGGCAGTGATGAACGAGGTGAAGGCAGCGACGGGCGCGAAAGGTAAGGACCTCTTCCATCCTGTACGCCTGGCCATCACTGGCAGCCACTCCGGGCCCGAGTTCGACAAGCTGATCCCTGTTATCGAAGAGGGAAGCCGTTTGGAATTGCCGGTTCGAATCAGCAGTGTGCGGGAACGCATCGAGGCATTTCTGAAAACGCGAGCCCGCCAGGAGCGCTCATGACCGTTGTGATCGCGATTGCTCTCGGAGTCGTCATCGGGATGATTTCCGGCCTTATCGGAGTCGGCGGAGGCGCATTGCTGACGCCGGTCCTCATCTATGGGTTCCACATGACCCAGCACAAGGCGCAAGGGACCTCGCTTGCCATGCTTCTGCTGCCGAGCGGCATACTTGCCTTCTGGAACTACCACAAGGCAGGGAACGCCGACTTGAAACTGGGACTACTGATCGCGGTTGGCGTCTTCATCGGTGGCTACTTCGGAGGCAAGTGGGCGCAGTACGTCTCCGAGACAAACCTGCGTCGGATGTTCGCGCTGTTCCTGATTGCGATCGCGCTGAAGATGTTCTTTCAGAAGTGATCAGCGGCATATCGCTGAGTAGCCTGGTTGGCTGCCGCGTCGGTGTAGCCACGTCCAGCACCGTCCGGCAGATGGCGCGGTCCGAAAGTTCCACAAGACCACCCTCGCGCATCCAATTCGGCAGAGCCGAAATTCAGGCATCTTGGATTCCCTGGGGCGCGGTGTCCTTCAAATCCCACGCTATAATCAGACATGGCGACCCTCCGCCAACAGATCGCGACGAACGTACTAACGGTGACCCGGTTCCGCGAACTGTTGCGCCTTTTGCGTGAGAACAGGCCCAATGACGACCTCGGGCTGGTCCGCAAGGCTTACGATTACTCCCTCCAACACCATGCCGGCCAGACCCGCGCCAGCGGCGAGCCCTACCTGGTTCATCCTCTCGAAGTAGCCATAATCCTCGCCCACATGAAGCTGGACGCCACCGCCATGGCCGCGGGCTTGCTGCACGATGCCATCGAAGACACGGGCGTCAGCGTCGAGGACATCCAAAAGGAGTTTGGCGAGCAGGTGGCGCACATTGTCGAGGGCGTAACCAAGATCAGCAAGATCGACTTTGCGTCACGCGAGGAGCGGCAGGCCGAGAACCTGCGCAAGATGATGCTGGCCATGGTGGATGACATTCGCGTCGTCCTCATCAAACTTGCGGATCGCCTGCACAACATGCGCACGCTCGAATACCTGCCTCCAGACAGGCAGGAGAAGATCGCGCGTGAAACGCAGGAGATCTACGCGCCAATAGCCCACCGTCTGGGAATGGGCAAGATCCGCGGCGAACTGGAAGACCTGGCGTTCCGTTACCAGGACCCGAACGCGTACTCACAGTTGAAAGCGGCGGTCGAAAAGCAGGCTAAAGAGGGCGAAAAGTTCCTGGCCCGCGTGGAAGCCGTCATCCGCGAAAAGCTCAAAGAGGCTGGAATCCATGCGTCGGTGGAGAGCCGTATCAAACGGCTTTGGAGCATCCAGCAGAAGCTGATCCGCCAACGCATATCGGTGGACCAGATCTACGATCTGTTCGCGATGCGCATCATCACGCAGTCCGTGCATGACTGTTATGCGGTGCTCGGCATCATCCACAACATGTGGCGTCCGGTGCCGGGGCGCATCAAGGATTTCATCGCGATGCCCCGGCCGAATCTCTACCAGTCCTTGCATACGACGGTGATTGCTGAGAACGGCGCGTCATTCGAAGTGCAGATCCGAACCGAGGAAATGCACAAGATGGCGGAAGAGGGCATCGCCGCTCACTGGAAGTACAAAGACGGGCCGATCACCGCCAAAGACGAGCAGCGTCTCGCGTGGTTGCGGCAGGTGGTCGAGTGGCAGCGCGAAGTCAGCGACCCCAGTGAGTTCCTCTCCACGCTGAAAATAGATCTCTATCCCGAAGAGGTTTACACGTTTACGCCGAAGGGGAGAGTGGTCATTCTGCCGCGTGATGCCACCCCGATCGACTTTGCCTACTCGGTCCACACCGAAGTCGGTCACTCGTGCGTTGGCGCCAAGGTGAATGGACGCATGGTCCCGCTTCGCCACAAGCTTCGGTCCGGCGACATCGTGGAAATCGTCACGCAGGCAGGACACAAGCCCAGCCGCGATTGGCTCACGCTGGCGAAGTCGTCGCGCGCGCGCCAAAAGATCAAGCACTGGCTGAACGTTCACCAGCGTGAGCGCGCCATAGAAATCGGGCGAAAGCTGGTCGAAAAAGAAAGCCGCAAGTACAGGATTTCGCTCAAGGACGTAAAAGACGACAGGTGGCTGGCCGTTGCCCATGAGTATGGCATGTCGCGGGCTGATGATGTCTACGCCAGCATCGGATACGGCAAATTTTCGGCCCGCCAGGTACTCGCGAAACTTGTGCCCGCCAGCACCGCTCAGGGCACTACGCACGAAGAAGATCAGTCCGGAAGTTTCACCAGCGTCGTGCGGCGCGTGTTCGGCGGCAGCACTGGGAACTCAGCCATAAAGGTGCGCGGCCACGACGATCTCCTCACGTATCGCGCGCGATGCTGCAATCCGATTCGCGGCGAAGAAGTCGTCGGCTATGTGACTCGCGGCAAGGGCGTCGCTGTCCACTCGAAGAATTGCCCCAACGTGGTGAATCTGATCAACGAGGCCGAACGGCGAATCGCTGTTGAGTGGTCTCGCGACGGCGCAGAGGGCGCAGGCTTCCCGGTGAAGTTGACCGTCTTCTGCGATGACCGCGCCGGCATGCTCAAAGAAATCACGACCATCATTAGCGACGAGAACACCAATATCCGCAGCATCGAGTCGCGCATTGCGAACCGGCAGGCGAATGTTGACCTGGTGATCGACATCGAGCACCTGAAGCACCTCGAAAGCATCATCGGTGGCCTGAAGAAAATCCCCGGCGTACGTGACGTCCAGCGCGTGCAGAAAATCTGAGGCCGCTTTTCAGTTTCACGCTTCAAGTT
>Ga0196976_1000440_pt1 | contig 26381 bp, 22 predicted proteins | sample S3v_513CmetaG_FD_148644 | JGI IMG/M metagenome (GOLD analysis project Ga0196976, IMG submission 148644) | Soil microbial communities from Anza Borrego desert, Southern California, United States - S3+v_5-13C | ecosystem: Environmental > Terrestrial > Soil > Desert | place: USA: California...
CACGCCCCCCGCCCCCTCCGCGCAAGAACTTCGGCACACGAGGTGCGCGAAGCAACCACGTGACCGTCCGCCACGTGTGGGGCTGCGTCGGATCGACCGCGAGCAGCGCCGCGCGCACGTGCCCGCGCCGGGCGATCGGGCATGAGCTCGCTCGGCGCCCGCGGCGACGCGAAGGCTCGGAACCCTGCCGGGATCGAGCCCTCCGCGACCACGACCCTGGACCACGTCGCGCGCCAGGGTCGAGGAAGTCGTGAGGGGTTTCCATGCGCGTCTCCCTTTCGCCACCCCCGCCCTTGCGGTAGAACCCGCCCCATCAGCCGCAGGGCCGGGCGCCCGCTCGCACGGCCACGCAACACGCCCGACTCGGGCTGGAGACACGCACATGACCCCAGGGCTCACTCCACTCCGCAAGGGCGAGAAGCTGGCGATGCTGTTCCCGGGCATGGGTGCCGTCGCCACGACCGCCATCGCGGGAGCCCTCGCGGTTCGCAAGCAGCTCGCGGCGCCGGTCGGGTCCCTGACCCAGCTCGGCAACATCCTGGAGGAGGACGGGAACGAAGGGCCGCGCCTGCGCGACGCGCTGCCGCTCGTCGCGCTCGACGACGTCGTCTTCGGCGGCTGGGATCCCATCCCCGACGATGCGTACGCAGCCGCCGTCCGGGCGAAGGTGCTGGAGCGGCGCCACCTCGATCCGATCCAGGCGGAGCTCTCGGCGATCGAGCCCATGCCGGCCGTCTTCGACCGCGCGTGGGTCCGGCGCCTCGATGGCCCGAACGTGAAGACCGGCACGCTCCGCCAGAAGGCGGACGCGCTCGTCGCGGACATGCTGGGGTTCCTCGAGAAGAACGGCTGCGCGCGCGGCGTGGTCGTCTGGACGGGCTCGACCGAGGTGTACTGCGAGCCCGGACCGGCGCACCGCTCCCTCGCCGCGTTCGAGGCCGCGCTCGACGCGGACGACGCCACGATCGCGCCCTCGATGATCTACGCCTACGCCGCGCTCCAGGCGCGGCTGCCGTTCCTCAACGGCGCGCCGAACCTCAACACCGAGACCCCCGCGCTCCACGAGCTCGCGCTCAAGCAGGGCGTCCCGACCGGCGGCAAGGACTTCAAGACCGGCCAGACGCTCATGAAGACCACCATCGCCCCGATGCTGCGGGCGCGGATGCTCGGCCTCTCCGGCTGGTTCTCGACCAACATCCTCGGGAACCGCGACGGCGAGGTGCTCGACGACGCCGCCAGCTTCAAGACCAAGGAGGTCTCGAAGAAGAGCGTGCTCGACTCCATCCTGCTCAAGGACCGCCACCCCGAGCTGTACGGCGACATCGAGCACAAGGTCACGATCCACTACTACCCGCCCCGCGGCGACAACAAGGAGGGCTGGGACGCGATCGACCTCTTCGGCTGGCTCGGCTACCCGATGGAGATCAAGATCAACTTCCAGTGCCGCGACTCGATCCTGGCCGCGCCGCTCGTGCTCGACATGGCGCTGCTCGCGGACCTGGCGGCGCGCGCCGGCGAGCGCGGCCCGCAGGAGTGGCTCTCGTTCTTCTTCAAGAGCCCGGTGACGGCGCCGGGGCGGGCGCCGATGCACGACCTCTTCCGCCAGCAGTCGGTCCTGTTCGAGCGGCTCCGGAAGTACGCCCAGGCGGCGGCCGCCGCCCGGAAGCAGGCGGCCGCAGGCTGAGCGAGCGTCGAGAAGCCGCGCCGGCGGGGTCGAGAATCGGCCCCATTCGGCATACCATGCTCGCGCCATGGTCACGAGCGGTCGATACGCCGTCCTCTTCCACCTCGCCCTCGCGCTGGCGACGATGCTCGCCTACGCGATCTTCCGTCCGCCGCGCCCCGAGCGCGTGAAGGACCTCCGCGGCCCGATCGGCGCGCTCGGCGCATGGGCGTACTGGGCCACGCGCTGGGTGCTCCGGGCGGCGCTCGCGCTCCGGCTCACGCCCGACGCCCTCACCGCCATCGGCGTCGCCCTCAGCATCGGCGCCGGCGTGCTGGCCGTCCTCGGCGCGCACGGGTGGGCCTGCGTCGCGCTGATCTGGGGCTCGGCGGCCGATCTCCTCGACGGCGAGGTGGCCCGCCGGACGGGTACGAGCAGCCGCGCGGGCGCCTTCCTCGACTCCAACCTCGATCGCGTCTCGGAGGTCGGCTTCCTCGCCGGGATCGCCGTCGCGCTCCACCCCTCGGCGGCCGGGATGGTGTGCGCGGTGGCGGCGATGGCCACGTCCTTCATGGTGAGCTACGCGCGCGCGCGCGGCGAAGGGCTCGGGGTCTCGTGCCCGTCGTTCGGGCTCGAGCGGCCGCACCGCCTGCTCGCGTTCATGATCGCGATGTGCGCCGCGACCTTCGTCTCGCCCGCGAACGCCGCGCGCGTCCTCACCTGGGTCTCGGGCGCGGTCGCGCTGGGCGCGGGCCTCACCGCGCTCGCGCGGGTCTTCACCATCCACCAGCTCCTCCGCCGCGGCGAGCCCACGCGAGACCTGCAGGGGACGCCGCCCGGCGCCATGCCCTAGGGCGCGCCGCGCGCGCCTCCCGCCGGGCGAGAGCCGCCTCGGCTCCTGCATGGACCTCCTCCGCATCGCGTCCGACTGGCACCTCGCGCCGCGAAGCCCACCCGCCGACGGGCGGCTCGCCGTCGCCTTTCTCCGGCGGGCGCGCGCGGACGGCGCGTCGGTGATCCTGAACGGCGACGTCTTCGACGACCTGTTCGCCGGCGCCGGGTGCGGAGCGCGCGCCCACCCCGACGTGGTCGCCGAGCTCGAGGGGCTGCGCGGCGAGGGGAGGCTCCGGCGCCTCCGCGGCAACCACGATCCCGCCGGCGGCGAGGCGCGGGTCGTGCTCGAGTGGCCCGCGGTCGGCCGCGTGGTCGTGACCCACGGCGACGGGATCGATCCGCTCCACCGGTCCTGGCTGGGCCGCCTCGGCCACGCGATCTCGCTGCGCGCCGGCAGCTTCCGGCTCGTGCGGCTCGCCATGGCGCTCGCGGAGGTCACCGCCCGCGCCCTGCTCGGTCGCCGGATCCTCCAGGGGTTCCGGACGCGGTGCATCGAGCTCGTCGCGCGCGAAGCGTGCGCGCTCGGGGTCTTCGGCCACGTCCACGCGCAGCACCTCGCGCCGGGGGACCCCTACGCCAACGCAGGATGGCTGCACGGCGGCCGGCTCGAGTACCTGGAGCTCGGCCCCGAGGGCGCCCGGCTGCGCGTCCTGACGATCGAGGAGCTCGCGCCGGAGCGGGTCGCCGCGGGTTGAAGGGCGACGCTCGCCCGGTGGCCCGGCGCGCGCGCGCGATCAGGGGCTCGCGGCCGAGGGCCCCATGCCCGCCGCGCCGACGCGCTCGAGCGCGCTCACGAGCTGCTCGCGCGAGAACGGCTTCTCGAGGAAGGCCTGGGCCGCGGGCACGTCGCGGCGCCGCTCGGCGCTCATCGCGATGATCGGGACCCCGCTGAGCCGCGGCGTGCGCCGGACCCGGGCGACGAGGTCGTGCCCCGTCATGCGCGGGGTGTAGAGGTCGACGAGGATCGCGGCGAAGCGAGGGCCCCTCCCGAGCATCTCCCAGGCCTGCACCCCGTCCGAGACCGCCGCGACCTGGTACCCGACGCGGGCCAGGAGTGCACGGATCGCCTCGCGCATGCCCGGATCGTCCTCCACCAGCAGGACGCGACGAATGATGTTCCCCTCCACGCCCGTGAAGCTACGCAGCCGCGGCACGGAAAGCAGCAAGGACCGCGGCGCGCGGCCTTGCGCACGGAGCGTGTACGAACGGCGATCAAGCGGGCGGCGGTTGGCGGACGGCCTCGCGACGCGCGGGCGCGGCCCGTGGCCGGGCGCGACCCGGCCATCGCGCACCGTCGCTTGCGATCCGGCCACCGGCGGGAGGAGCCGCTCGCTCCCGCCGGCGCGCCCTCTCCCCCCGTCCACGGGCGGTGGAGCGCACCCGGACTGCATGACTCGATCGCCACGGCGCGGACGGGTCGCAGGCCGCCCGCACGACCGCTCGGGGAGGGGCCTCGCGAAACGGCCCGCCCCTGCGCACTCCTCACGCCATGGCCCAAGCGTCTCAAGGATTCCACGAGCGGGACGACCTGCTCAGCGAACGGACCCAGGATCTGCACCGCGCGATCGTCTCGCTCCAGGAGGAGCTCGAGGCGGTGGACTGGTACCAGCAGCGGATCGACGCGACGCGCGACCCCGAGCTGAAGCAGATCCTCGCGCACAACCGCGACGAGGAGAAGGAGCACGCGATGATGCTCCTCGAGTGGTTGCGCCGGAAGGACCTCGGCTTCGCGCGCCAGCTCAAGCTGCACGTCGGGAAGAGCGGGCGGATCGCCGAGGAGGAGGAAGAGGAGGAGGCGGCCGGGCTCCGGCCGCCGCCGGGGCGCGGGGCGGGCTCGAGCACGAAGGCGGGGGACTAGATGAGCTGGCACGATCGCGAGGGATCGCCGTTCCCGCAGGACGTCTGGGACGTCATCGACGCCACGGTCCGCGCCGCGGCCGAGGAGGTGCGCGCCGCGCGACGCGTGGTGGAGGTGGTCGGGCCGCTCGGGTTCGCCGCGCGCGCCGGGGTCGCCGAGGATCGTCCCGCCCGCGGCGAAGGACCCGCGCGCGGGCCGGAGGAGGCGGGCTCTGCCCGCCGACGGGGCGAGGGCGAAGCCCGAGCAATTCTCGACGAGGCCGACGTCGCCCCCCACGTGCACGTCCCCGCGGTGCAGGTCATGCCCGTCATCCACCGGACCTTCTCCCTCGGCGCCCGCGCCGTGGAGGCGTTCCTCGCGCGCGGCGAGCCGCTCGGCTCGACCGAGGCGGCGGAGGCCGCGCGGCAGGTGGCGCGCGCCGAGGAGCGGCTCCTCGTCGAGGGGCACGCTGCGGCCGGCGTCCGCGGGCTCCTCGATCAGCCCGGCGCGCTGCAGCTCCGCGCCGGCGACTGGAGCGATCCCGGCCGGGCCGCGGACGAGCTCCTCGCCGCGCTCGCGCAGCTCGACGCCGCCGGCCGCCACGGCCCGTACGCGGCCGCGGTCTCGCCGGCGCGCTTCTACCAGCTCCTGCGCCCGCACCCCGCGAGCGGCGTCTCACCGCTCGAGCAGCTCCGCCCCGCGTTCACCGGCGGCATCGTGAAGGCCCCGACCCTCGCCGACGGCGCCATCGTCGTCGTGCGCTCCGGCTCCGGCCCGCGCGCGATCGTGGGGGAGGAGCTCGCCGCGGCGTACGACGGGCGGGAGGGCATCTTTCACCGGATCTCGCTCGTCGAGTCGGTGACGCTGCAGCCGGGCGTGCCCGGGTCGGTCGCGGTGCTGCGGGGATAGCGCGGAAGCGGTGGGCGAAGGGGCGGCGAGGGATCCTGGAGAGGCGCACTCGTCGTCCGCTGCGTCGCGGACGTGCGAGCCCTCACTCCCGCACCAGGCGCGAGTCCTCCAGGACTCCGCGCGAGCGGGCGAACGCGACGACGCGGTCGGCGTTCGGCTTCTGGGACTCGTACTCACCGGGACGGGATCGCCAGTCGAGGCGGGTCCCGTCCTTCATGATGAAGCTGAGCCGGTGCCTGCGCACGCCGGACAGCCGGCGCAGGCCGTAGAGTCCGGCGAACACCAGCGCGCCGACGGGGACGCGCGTTCCGGCGGGCCCACCGGGCGAGGGCGAAGCCCGAGCGGTTCTCGGCGAGGCGGACCTCGCCCTCACGTCCCGCCCGTCCGCTCAGAACTTCGGGATCCCGCACACCTGGCGGATGGCCGGGTTCCGGCTCGCGACGTAGAGGATGCGCCCGTACTCGTCCACGGGAGCCCCCGAGTCGTAGACCGTGCCCTTCGGATCGCCGTACGCGTTGAGGCTGCGCGCCGCGAGCTCGCGATCGACGCAGGCGCGGATGTCGGCGGGCGAGACCGCGGGCTCCTGTGCCGCCGCAGGCGTCGGCTCCGTCGCAGATGCCGGCTCGCCCGCGTTCGCCGGGGTGGCCCCGCCGGCCGGCGGCGCGCTCGCGTCGGGCGTCGTGCCGGCGGTGACCGAGGCCGCGTCGGGCTTGGCCTCGAGCGCCGCGCGCAGGTCCTCGTACTTCATCTTCGTGGCGCCCTCGCGGACGAGCACGTGCCCCTTCTCCGGCCCGAACGTGCCCTGGTACAAGCTCGCCGCCCCGCCGTGAGCGGTGTTGGCGACGTAGATCGCCTCGTACCGGTACGCGCCGGGCGGAAGGTCCCTGCAGAAGGAGCGGACGTCGAGCCGCACCTCCATCCCGCTCGCGGCGTTGAGCTTGCGGATCCACCAGATGTCGTACGTCTTCTTGGCCGGGTTCGGCGTCTTGCACGCCACCGAGCCGTCCGCGCGGAAGAGCGTCACCTGCGCCGCCTCCGGCTTCGGCCCGACGAGCTGGATCTGCATCGCCGTCCCGTTGAACACGACGAGCTTCAGATCGAACGGGCCCTCCGGCTCCCACGCCACGAGCTCCGGAGCGTTGAGGCGGATCGGAGCTTGGTAGCCCCCGGCCGACGGCGTCGAGGCGCAGCCCGCTGCGAGCAGCGCTGCGGCGGCGATCGAGGGGGCGACACGGCGGATCATTGAGTCCTCCCGGAAGGGTACGAGGGCCCGTAGCATACAGGGACCCGTCCACGGCGCCAGCCCGGCCACCCCTGCGCCGCCCTGCGCAGAACAGAACGCTCGAGTCGCCCCCCTCTTCCCGCGGAACGAGCCCGCCGAGCCACGGGCGCCCGCCCGCCCGGCGGCGCCCCGGACGGGCGAGCGCGCGCGATCGCGCGTCGAGCGCGCGCGATCCGCCGCGCCCTCGGCGCGCGGCCCCGGGGTGCGCTGACGTTGCTCGCTTCACGTGGAGCGAACCCCTGGAACCGGGTGGCGCCCCTCCGCGTGCCGACCACCGGTCGCTGCGCGGACGAGGCAAGCAACGCGTGTTTGTCCTGTGGGAGAACGACGCAGGTTCACCGTCGATCCAGTTGACAGGGGCGTCGGTTCCATGCGCTATTACGTCCACGATTCGTTCTCACCACCCCCCGGAAGCGTGAGCCTGCTTGCCGAGGGTGTAGGTTGCAGTTGGAGCCTCGCCTCGAGGGAGCAGCGGGGACATCCGGAGCCAGATGCAGCCAATGAGGGACCGATCGACCCTGGCCCAGCACGAAGCGCTCGCCCGAACCATGATGCGCGCGGCTCGCCGATTGCACCGTCCTTTCACGCAGCAAAGACGACAGTAGTCAGCTGTACTACCTTCTCTGTCGTGTCGTGTGTAGTGCAGGACCTGAGGGAAGAGGGAAGAGGGAAGCAGCAAGCAGTGCTTCACCCAAAGAGGGAGACGAAATGAACAAGGTCAAGTTCACCGTGCTCGCCATCGTGGCTGCGTTCGCCACGACGGCGGCCGCGTCCGATATCGAGTTCCACGGCTACACCCGCGTCGGCATCGCGCTCAACAGCGAGGGCGGCAACGGCGTGTGCTACCGGCTCGGCGGCGCCGACGCCGACTTCCGCCTCGGCAACGAGTGCGACTACGTGATCGAGCCGAACTTCGAGATCACGATGGCCAAGCTCGACGACAAGTCGAGCTGGGGCTTCCACTTCATGCCGAAGGTTTACAAGCGCTGGCAGCCGATGGGCGGCCGCGACCTCGACACGCTCGCCATGTGGGTGGGTCAGGTCTACTTCTTCGGCAACAACATCCCGTGGCTGGCGAACGGCTCGCTCTGGGCCGGCCGCAAGTACTGGGATCGCCTCCAGCTCGGCATCAACGACCAGTTCGTCGAGAACGAGGACTCCGAGTCGTTCGGCGTCGAGAACATGGACCTCGGCTTCGCCAAGCTGTCGTTCGGCGTCGGCCTGACCGGCAACCAGCCCGGCTCCAACGTCGGCGGCCAGCCGCCCCCGAACGAGGGCGCTCCGGACCAGGCTGATCTCGGCGCCCGCCGCTTCAAGATCGCGGCCCGCCTGACCGGCATCCAGACGCTGAACAAGGACTCCTCGCTCCAGATCTGGACCGCCCTCTACGGCCAGAGCCGCGACGAGGACTCCGGCGCGGACGAGGTCGACGGCGGCTGGCGCATCGGCGTGTACCACAACTTCGGCTTCGGCGCCGGCGGCAACCTGTTCGTCGGCTTCAAGGCTGACAAGAACACCAGCTTCTCCGGCTACGACGGCGCCGGCGACGGCCGCACGGCGTACCGCGCGTTCGCGCAGTACGGCGTGGCCGTTCCGGCCATCCGGACGTCGTTCGACGTCCTCGCCGAGTACCGCGTCGCGGTCCCCGAGGCCGACGGCGCCGACAACGCGTACTGGTACTCCGTCGGCGCCCGCGGCGACGCGCAGCTCGTCGGCCCGCTCCGCTTCCTCCTCGAGGCTGGCATGGACCAGACCTGGGTTGGTGAGGACGGCGACGCGAACTGGCTGCTCAAGGTCACGCCGGCCCTCGCGATCAGCGCGGGCAACGACCCCTGGTCGCGGCCGACCTTCCGGTTCTACTACACGTACGCTGCGTGGAGCGATCCGGGCGTGCTCGAGAGCGGCTGGCACTCGCAGGGCACGCAGGAGGCGTTCGGCGCCGACGCGAAGAGCGGCTCTTCGTTCGGCGTCCAGGCCGAGGGCTGGTGGTAGGTTAGAAGCCCGGAGCTGATTTCCGGGTGAAGCTCGGGCGGGCGGGCCTTCGGGTCCGCCCGCTCTCTTTTTTTGCTCTGCGCGGGCCTCGCGCGCGGCTGCCGCGGGCGGCGCCCGCGCGTCGCGTCCCGGCCCGGCGTCGCCCTGCCCCCTGTACCCGGCGTTCACGGTGTGTTCGCTCGGCAACACCGGGCCCGGCACCTGTGGCGCACCGTGGCGACATCCGAACCCGCTGCTGGTGCGTCTCCAACCCGGGGTGCTGCGCCACCGGAGCGCCGTAGGACGGAGGCGCGCCCGCGCGCGGCGGCAGCCTCCCCGAGGAGCGACCGCTGATCGCGCCCGACGCAAGCCGTCGGGCTCGGCGTCCCTGGCCGATGAGGGCCCGCGCGGGCGCGTGCGGCCGCACGTCCAAGGCCGGAAACAGCTCGGCCCGGCCCTCGTGAGAGGAGCCGGGCCGGCGGACTTCCCTGATCGCGCGTCCTTCGCGCCGCTAGAACTCGATCCGCCCGAACTGCCCGCTCTCCACGAAGCCCCAGACGCCGAACACCGCCGACGTGACGAGCGCGACGCCCGCACCGATGCCGGACGCGGTCGCCATCGAGCGCTGCCGGTTTCCGTCGCTGCGGTACTTGTCGTAGACGTCCGGGTCCTCCCCGGGCCTCAGCTCCCCCGTCTGCGGGTCGAGCATCGCCTTCGCCTTCGAGAAGTTGCGGTTGGCCGCCGAGTTCTCGTAGAGCGCGAACCCGCCGAGCGCGAGCGCGGCCGCGCCCGTCCCGACGGCGGTCCACTTCTTCCCGTACCCCGGCCTGTGCTTCGGTCCCGGCGTCACGACCTTGGGCGGCGGCTGCTTGAAGGCGCTGGCGGCCTTCACGTCGAGGTCGGGCGCGGGCTTGGCCTTCGGCGCCTCGGCGACGACCGCCTCGGTGATGACCGCGCCCGACGACTCACCGGTCAGCAGGAACCTGGCCATGTCGCGGAAGCCGCCCTCCGGCGCGCGCCAGCCGGCGAGCCGGAGGCGCCCCTCGCGCAGGAGACTGCCCTTCCGCACGTCGTAGAGGCTGCCCACGAGGTACCGGACGTCGCCGTCCGAGCTCACGGAGGTGGCGAGCACGCGATCGAGCTTGAGCGACGCGCCGGCGGTGATGATGCCGTGCGCGCGCTGCGCCGGCACGAGCGCGAGCCCCGGGCCGGCGTCGGGCCGGTACATGTCGGCGACGCCGAAGTCGAGCGCGAGCGTCGAGTCTCCGCCGGAGAGGTCGATGGCCACCGGCGGGAGCCGCGCGCCGTTCGCCACCGCAGAGATCCGGTAGGAGCCCGCGGGCAGCGACAGCGACAGCGGCGTCGCGCCGACCTCACGCCCCTCGACGAAGATCCTGGCGCTGCGCGACGAGGTCACCGTGAGCTTCCGCTGCGGGCCGGCCTTGAGGGCGGCCCGGACGTCCTCCACCTGCTTCGCGAAGCTGGGCGGGTACTGCTCGGGGTCGACCTTCAGGCCGGGATCGGCGCGGACGAGCCGCTCGAGGAGCTCGCGGCTCTCGCCCTTGTGGCCGAGCGATCCCTCGGTGCGCGCGAGCCGCAGCATCGCGCGGCTCCACTGCGAGAACGCCTCGGGCGTCGCCGGCAGCCGCTCCAGGTCCTCGATGACGGCGCGCAGCGTCCGCGCGGAGCCGTCGTAGTCACCCGACTGCGAGGCCGCGACCGCGCCGCTGTACGCGCGATCGAGCTCCGTGAGCGTCGCCGTGGAGGGCGACCCGGCCATGCGCAGCCGGAGATCCTCCGGCGCGGCGACGCCGCGCGTCTGCTCCGCGAGCGTGGCGCGGAGGCCGCGGGTCAGATCCACGAGCTCGACGCCCGGTCCGGGTGGATCGGCGACCGGGAGGACGCCGGTGGACTCCGGCTCCGCGACGGCGAGAAAAGGCACGACGACGAGTGCGAGAGCGGCAAACGCGCGCATGGGGTCCCCACTTTCAACGACAGGTTGCCCCGGATCCTCGCAGAAAACGGCCCCGATGGGATCCCTGACGTGAAGCCTTGCTATACTCGGCCGACCCGATCGCCCTGGTGCCCGGCCCGATGAACTTCGTGTGCACGACCTGCAAGCGGGAGGTGGAGACCCCCGGCCACTTCTGCCCCTTCTGCGGCACACCTGCGCCCACGCCCACGCCGAAGACCGAAGACCCGCTCGTCGGCCGGAAGATCGGCGGGAAGTACTTCGTGCACCAGCGGCTGGGGAAGGGCGGCATGGGCCTCGTCTACAAGGCCACCGACGTCGTCCTCGACCGGCCCCTCGCGCTCAAGATGCTCGACCGCGCCCTCCTCTCCGACGCGGGGATGGTGCAGCGGTTCCACCGCGAGGCGCGTGCGGCCTCGCGCCTCAACCACCCCAACTGCATCACCATCCTCGACTTCGGGCAGCTCGAGGACGGCCAGCTGTTCATCGCGATGGAGTTCCTGCCGGGCCGGCCGCTCACGAAGCTCGTGGCCGAGGAGTTCCCGCTCTCGCACGCGCGGGTGATCCGGATCGGGGCGCAGATCCTGGCCGCGCTCGCCGAGGCGCACGCCGCCGGCGTCATCCACCGGGACCTCAAGCTCTCGAACGTCATGGTCGAGGCCCGGCGCGACGAGCCGGACTTCGTGAAGGTGCTCGACTTCGGGATCGCCAAGCTCGTCGCGGGCGACAACCGCTCGGAGCTGACCACCGCCGGGATGATCTGCGGCACCCCCGGCTACATGAGCCCGGAGCAGGCGCGCGGCGAGGAGCTGGACGCGCGGAGCGACCTCTACTCCGTCGGCATCATCCTGTACGAGCTGCTCACGGGCCGGCTGCCGTTCGAGTCCGAGACGCCGATGGCGCTCGCCGTGAAGCACATCACGGAGATGGCGGTCGCGCCCTCCGCGCGCCGTCCGGAGCTCGGGATCCCGCCCGAGCTCGACGCGCTCGTGATGCGCGCGCTGGCGAAGAGCCGCGACGAGCGGTTCGCGAGCGCCGAGGAGATGCGCGCCGCGCTCCTCGACGTGGACCTGGGCGAGGCCGGGCCGCACGCCGGGCAACGGCAGGGCGTGCCCGCGACGATGGTGATCCCCTCCACCCCGCGCCCGCAGCAGCCCCGCCGGCCCTCGGGCGCGAACCAGCCTGCGACGCGCCCGACGCCGCGGGCGTCGGACTCCGCGCCGGGATCCTCCAGCGGGCGGCGCACGCCCGCCGCCGTCGCGGCCGCTCCGGCGCCGGCGCCGCGGCGGATGCGCCCCGCGCTCCTCGCCGGCATCGCGGCGGGCGCGCCCGTGCTCGTCGCGATCGTGGCGACGCTCATCGCCGACCCGTTCTCCTCGACGGGGAAGCCGCCGCCGGCCGACGAGCCGGAGCTCGTCCTCCCGCCGCGGCCCACCTCCGCGCAACAGCCGCCACCCGCCGGGGCCTCGACGACGTCGGCGGATTCGCCGGCGCCGGGCGCGACGGCGGCGAACCCCCAGCCCGCTCCTCCACCCGCGGGTTCGCCCCCCTCGCCGCCGCCGCCCGACCCCGAACCCAAGGCCGTCCTCGCGGAGCCGCAGCCGCAGCCGGCGCCCGAGCCCACGCCGCCGCCTCCGAAGCTGCCGCGCGCGCAGAAGGGCATCCAGCAGGTGGCCGACGCGCTCGGCGTCCTGCGGCTCCCGCCTGCCGCCTCCGGCGCCGGGCTCCTCGTCGTCAACGCGAGCCCGTGGGGTCAGGCGGTGGTGGACGGGAAGGAGGTCGGCGAGACCCCCAAGGAGCTGCGCGTCGGCGCCGGCCGGTATCGGGTGAAGGTCGTTCACCCCACCCTCGGCGCACGCGAGGGTCAGGTCGTCGTGGAGCCCGGCAAGCGCAGGGTGTTCCTCGCCGATTTCGCGAAGTGACCGGCGTCACCGATCGAAGAACGTGTCGGCTCGTACCGTTGCGCGTGCCGCAACCTGTGGCAAACTCGTCGAGCGACTCACCCCGGGGACCTTCCATGCTCCGCACCATCGGCAGCCTCGTCGCTGCGACCTTCCTCCTCACGGGCTGCAGCCTCGTGGGCCTCGCGAAGCCATCGAGCGCCGGCCCCATGCGCCTCCAGATCGAGGCCGGCGCGCGCCTCAACCCGGACGACGCCGGTCACTCGCTGCCGACCATCGTGCGCGTGTACCAGCTCCGCTCGGCCGCGAAGGCGCGGACCGTCGAGCTCACCGATCTGCTCCGCGATCCCAAGCAAGCGCTGGGCGAGGATCTCCTCTCGACGGAGGAGCTGCTGCTCTCGCCCGGCCAGACCATCGAACGCACCCTCACCCGCGAGCCCGAGGCGCGGGCCGTGCTCGTCGCCGCGGTCGTGCGGCGGCCCGCGGGGGTGAGCTGGCGCGACGTCGTCGAGCTGCCGCCCACCAAGACCAAGAACCTCGCCTACGTGCTTCAGGAGTACCGGCTCACGGCGCGCTAGCCGGACCCGGGGGAGGAATTTCATGCGGTCTCCGCTCCGGGTGATCTGGTCCGAGGGGATGTTCCTCTCGCCCCAGCACCTGCAGGCGCAGGACAGATACTACGAGACCCTCCTCGCCAGCCGGCTGGAGGCGGTCGCGCCGTTCGCGTGGGGTGTCTCCGAGCTGGAGATCGACGCCGCGGCGCTCGCCGCCGGCCAGCTCCGGGTCGAGCGGTTCGCCGGCGTGCTGGCCGGCGGCCTGTGCGTGACGTTCTCCGGAAACGACGTCGAGGCGCCTCCGCCGCGGTCCGTCGCCGAGGCCTTCCCGGCCGGCGCGCGGAGCCTCGAGGTGTGGCTCGGCGTCGCGCGCGAGCGCGAGGGGATCGCCGCAGCGGGGCCGCCCGGTCCCCCCGAGGCGCCGCGGCCGCGGTTCCACCTCGGGAGCCGCCCGGTCGCCGACGTCATGCAGCCCGGCGCGGTCGTGCCGGTGGATCTCGGCCGCCCGAACGCCGTCCTGCTCCTCGGCGCCGAGTCGCGCGAGGACCACGAGGCGATCCAGATCGCCGAGATCGTCCGCACCGGGAGCGGGCAGCTCGCGCTCGCCGAGACCTTCCTCCCGCCCATGCTGCGCATCGGCGCGACGCCGCGCCTGCCCGGGCAGCTCCGCGAGCTCGTCGCCCGCATGGTCGCGCGCCAGCGGGAGCTCGCCGACGGGCGGCGGCAGCGCGAGGCCGCCGCCGGCGAGGTCTCGGGCAGCGACGTCTCGCGGACGCTGCAGCTCGCCCTCCTCTCCGGCGCGATCCCGGGGCTCGCCCACCTCGCCGACCTGCCCGACGCGCCGCCGCGGGAGCTGTACCTCGCGCTCGCGTCCCTCGCCGGCCAGCTCGCGGCGTTCGCGCCCGACGCCGACGTGACCGGCATCCCGCGCTACGCGCACGAGGAGCCGCGCTCCACGTTCGACCCGCTCTTCGCGCGGCTCCACGCGTACCTGAGCGGGCTCGGCGTCGAGCGGTTCACCCGCGTCCCGCTGGAGATCCGAGGGCTGCAGCACGTCGCGCGCGCGGTCGACGACGCGATCCTGCGCGAGGCGCACCTCATCCTCGCGGTGCGGAGCGAGCTCGCGGAGACGGTGGTCGCCGAGCAGCTGCCGCGGCTCTGCAAGATCGCCGCCCAGGGCGATCTGACCGCCCTCGTGCAGGCGGCGGCGCCGGGCGCGCCGCTCCAGGTCCTACACCGGCCCCCGGCCGAGATCCCGCTCAAGGCCGGCACGGTCTACTTCCAGATCGATCGCAACCACCGGCTCTGGAACGGCGTCCTCACCGAGCGTACGGTGGCGATCCACCTGCCGCCGCCGTTCGATCCGAGCCGTACCAAGCTCGAGCTGCTGGCGATCCCGAAGGCGGCGGGCTGACGCAGGGTCCTTGCTGGAACCGGCGGCCATTCGGTACCATCGAGGGACTTCGGAAGATCCGGCGTGAACGGGGTGAGCGGCGCGCCGAAGGGCTCCGCCGCGGGAGGGGTTCGACGTGGATCGCGTCACGGAGATCACGCGCGATTGCTTCAACGCGATCGCCCAGCTGCGCGCGGCGGACCCGGCGAGCCTGCCGCCGCCGCAGCAGCTGCACGCCCGCCTGCGCCGGTTCGTGGACGACCTCCTCCGCCGGGCCGGCGAGGCCGGGCTCGGGCGCGAGGAGGCCTCCGACGTCGCCTACCCCGTCGTCGCGCTCGCCGACGAGGTGATGCAGACGAAGGACGACGACGTCATCCGGACCTTCTGGAACGCGCAGCCGCTCCAGTTCCAGTACTTCGGCGAGAACGTCGCGGGCGAGGAGTTCTTCCACCGCCTCGAGCGCGCCCGGCGCGATCCGCGCCGGGCCGACACCCTGCGCGCCCACTACCTCGCGCTCGCGTTCGGATTCCAGGGGCGCTACCGCGTGCGCGGCGGCGATCTCGAGCTCCTCGGCCTCCTCGAGGCCGTCGGGCGCGAGGTGCTGCGCGGCGGCGAGCACGATCGGGAGACGCTCTCGCCGCACGGCGAGGGCAAGGGCGAGCGCGCCGCGGGGAAGGGGGGCAACGCCCTCATGCTCTGGATCGCGGCCGGCCTGCTCGCCGCGTCGCTCGCGCTGTACGTCGGGCTCCGGATCTCCCTCGGCGCGAGCACCGCCGACGTGGTGGAGCGCATCTCCGCGCTGGCGAAGGGCTGACCGATCATGTTCCTCCTCGCCTTCCTCGCCGTCCTCGTCCTCGCCGCGCTCTGGACCGGCGCGCTCGTCCTCGGGTGGCCGCTCTGGCCCGCGGTCTTCACCACCTTCGTCGCCGTCTTCGGCGCGGTGCTGCTCTGGGTGTGGCGCCGCGTCCGCGCGCGGCAGGCGGCGGGCGAGATCGAGAAGAGCCTCCAGTCGCAGGCCGACGCGCACGCCGCCTCGGTAAGGCCCGACCAGCAGGCCGAGATCGACGCGCTGCGGGCCGAGTTCCAGAAGGCGGTCGCCGCCCTCAAGTCGTCGAAGCTCGCCCGCGGCGGGCGCGACGCGCTCGCGCTCCTCCCCTGGTACGTGATCATCGGCCCGCCGGGCGCCGGCAAGAGCACCGCGCTCCGCAACTCCGGCCTCCAGTTCCCGTACCTCTCGGCGCGCGGCGGCGGCGTGAAGGGCGTCGGCGGCACCCGGAACTGCGAGTGGTGGCTCACGAACGAGGCGGTCATCCTCGACACGGCCGGCCGCTACTCCACCGAGGACGAGGACCGCGAGGAGTGGTCGTCGTTCCTCGACATGCTCCACCGCACGCGCCCGCGGAAGCCGGTGAACGGGCTCCTCGTGGCGGTGAGCGTCGGCGATCTCGGCGGCGAGACCGAGGACGGCGTGGTCGAGCTCGCGAAGCGGCTCCGCGAGCGGATCGACGAGGTGATGGCGCGGCTGCAGGTGGTGCTGCCGACGTACCTCCTGTTCACCAAGTGCGACCTCATCCCCGGCTTCGTGGAGAGCTTCTCGGACCTCCGCAAGCAGGACCGCGGGCAGATCTGGGGCTTCACCGCCTCGGCCGCCGACCGGACCGCGCCGGGCGAGCTGTTCCGCGAGCGGTTCGGCGAGCTCGTCTCGGTGCTGGAGGAGCGCGCGCTCGAGCGGATCGGCGACGAGCGCGGGCTCTCCGCCCGGGAGAAGATCTGGCAGTTCCCGCAGCAGGTCGCGGCCCTGGAGAACAACCTCGCGCTGCTCGTCGAGAACCTCTTCGTCGAGAACGTCTATCAGGACACCCCCGTCCTCCGCGGCGTGTACTTCACCAGCGGCACACAGGAGGGGCGCACGCTCGACCGGGTGATGGGCGCGATGGCCGACGCGTTCGGCCTGCGCCCGCAGCTCGGCGCCGACGAGCGGGTGCTCGACGCGAAGAGCTACTTCCTGCGCGACGTGTTCCAGAAGGTGATCTTCCCCGACCAGCACCTCGCGGTCCGGAACGCGAAGGCGGTGCGCCGCCAGGCGCTCCAGCGGTGGGGGCTCGCCGCCGCCGCGGCGGCCGCGGCGCTGCTCCTGTTCGCCCTGCCGCTCCAGGCCTACCTGCGCAACCGGAGCCTGGTCCGGTCCACGGGGGCGCTCGTCACGCAGGCCGCGAACGCGCTCGACGACGCGAAGGGCCTGCAGCTCGCGACGCTCGACCCGCTGCGGGCGCGGCTGGATCAGCTCCGCAGGTGGGAGACGGACGGGGCGCCGTTCTCGATGCGCTTCGGCATGTACCAGGGGGACGCGCTCCTGCCCGGCGCCCGGGCCCTTTACGCCGCCGCGGCCCGCCGGCTCGTCGTCGAGCCGGTGTACGGCCTCGAGGCGGAGGAGCTCGAGGCGTTCGTCCGCGAGTACGAGCGGAGCGAGTCCCTGCCGGCCGAGACGGCCTATGCCGCCGCATACGACCGGCTGAAGCTCGATCTCCTCCTCTCCGGCCCGAAGGCGCCGGGCGAGCCGGTGGCCTCGCCGGAGGACCGGGCCTGGGCGGTGGAGCGGATCACCGGCCGGTGGACGGAGGGCGCGACGGCGCGCGAGGCCGAGGCGGCGAAGAAGGTGACCGCCAACGCCGAGCTCTTCCTGGAGATCCTCGCCGAGGAGCCGGCGCTCGGGCTCGTCCGGTACGACGATCTCGTGCGGCGCGTCCGCGGCGTGCTGAACCGCGTGCCGTACACGTCGCTGGCGGTGCAGCGCCTCGTGCAGGCGGTGGAGCCGAAGGGGATCGGCGTCACGCTCCCGACGCTGCTCGGAGAGCCGATCGCGACGCTCCGGGGCGAAGCGAAGGTCCGCGGCGCGTTCACCCGCGACGGCTACGACGACGTCGTGAAGGCGCTCCTCGACGATCCCTCGAGCCTGCTCGAGCCGTGGGTGCTGGCGCGCGACGCGAAGGACGCGGAGGAGCGGCTCGCCGAGGCGTCCCGGCGGCTCCGCACCCGCTACTTCGAGCTCTACATCGACGAGTGGAAGCGGTTCCTCGACCAGACCACGGTCGACGCCGCGGCGGCCGGCGGCCCGATGGCCGCGCTCCAGGAGCTCACGCGCGGCGAGCCGCCGCCGCTCCAGCGGCTCCTCCGCGGGATCGCCTATCACACCCGGATCGGCGGCGCCGCCAACGCCGTGAGCGGCGCGCGCCAGGGCGTGCTCGAGCGGCTCCAGAAGCGGATGGGGTCGGGCGGCGCGGTGGTGACCGCGGCCGCGCAGGAGGACCCCGCCGCGCAGCGCGAGCTCGGGCCGCAGAGCGTCGAGAAGGCCTTCGCCGGCCTCGTCGCGTTCGCGGTGCCGCCCGACGCGGTCCCGGGCGCCGTCGCGAAGGCGGTCGCGGGCGGCAAGCCCGACGCGGCGCAGGCGCCGCGCAGCCTCCCGATGGACTACTACCAGGAGCAGCTCGTCTTCGTGCGCGACGCGCTCCTCACCGCGCGCGAGGGCGGCGACCCGCGCGCGCTCGCAGAGCGCGTGGCCTCGGCCCGCACGCGCATCCGCGGCCTCATCGACCTCGCCGAGATCGGCTGGCGGCCGCGGCTCGAGGCGCTGCTCTGGCCGCCGATCAACGCCGCCAGCGGCGCCACCGCGGCCCAGGCGGCCGACAGCGCCGCCCGCGCCTGGTGCACGAGCGTGGCCGGACCGTACCGGCAGCGGCTCGAGGGGCGCTACCCGTTCCGCGCCGACGGCGACGACGCGTCGCTCTCGGACGTGGCGGAGTTCTTCCGCCCGGGCGGCGAGATCTGGGGCTTCTACGACCAGTACCTGAAATCCGACGTGCCGCGCGGCGGCGAGGGCTTCCGGTTCGCGAAGCAGCTCGGCGGCGCCACCGGGTTCCAGCCCGGGCTGCTCGCCTACCTCGACCGCGCCAACGAGGTGACCCAGGTGCTCTTCTCGCCGGGCGTCGCCGAGCCGCGCGTCCAGCTCAACGCGCGCATCCGGCCCACGCCGGGCGTGGCGGTGGTCTGGCTCGAGGTCGACGGGCAGAAGTTCGACTACCGGAACGGCCCCGAGGAGTGGCACCGGATCGCCTGGCCGGGGCCGGGCCGCGGCCAGGGCGCGTTCCTCCGGGCGCGGGCCGCGAGCGGCCAGGAGGAGATCGTCCAGCAGGAGGGCGACTGGGGCTTCTTCCGGCTCATGGAGGCCGGGCGCGTGAAGGGAGAGGCCGGGAAGGAGTTCAGCGTCACCTGGACCCTGCCCTCGCTCGGCGCCAACGTCACGATCGACTTCCGCCCCGACCGCGCCGACACGCCGTTCTTCGGCAGCCGCAAGCGCGGGAGCGGGAAGTTCCTCGCGCCGTTCCGGGTGGGCCTCGCGCCGCCGGCCGAGATCGGCCAGGGCTCGCCCGTGTGCAACGGGGAGGGCGACCTGTGAGCGGAGGCGTCGCCCTCTTCGGGAAGCTCCCCGCGCAGGGGGACTTCCTCCGGCTGGACGCCACCGGCCCCACGGCGGAGCTGCTCGTGGGCTGGCTGCACGAGGCGATCGAGCCCGTCCACCGCGCCGGGCTCGCGTTGCCGGCCGCCCCGGTCCGCTTCCTCCTCGGCGCCCCTGGCCGCGAGGCGGCGGTCGGCACGATGGTCGCGAGCCGGGACAAGGTGGGGCGGGCGTTCCCGCTCTGCCTGTTCACCGGCGTGCCCGCCGCGTCCCTCGCGCGCCACTACGCGGCGGTGCCCGCGGCGGCGGGCGCGTTCTGCGCCGCCGCCGAGGCCCTGCTCGCGCGCGCGGCGGAGCTCGCGCCGGCCGCGCTCGCCGAGGCGGCGCGCGCGCTCCCGCCCCCCCGCGACGCGCGCGAGGTCGAGGCGGAGGTCTCGGCCGCCGCCGCGGCGCGGCCATTCGGCGAGGTCCTCGGGCGCGCCTTCCCCGCGCCCGACGGCGCGGCCGCGTACGGGATCTCCACGCTGGGCGCGGCCCTGAAGCAGGTCCGGGCGGGTCCCCCCGCGAAGGCGACGCTCGCGGTCGAGGCGGCCGCCGGCGACGACGTCGAGCGCTGGCTCTGGCTCGAGCTCGTGCGCCGGAGCCTCGGCTGGTCCGCGCCGCCCGGGATCTTCTGGACCGGCGGCCGGCTGGTCGTGTCGCTCGGCCCGCCCCCGGCGACCGTCCTCGCCCAGCTCTGCGACCCGAGCCACCCTCCGAGCAAGATCTGGCCGCTGCGGACCGACCGCGCCGAGGCCATCGCCGCCGCGCGCCGCGGGCTCGCGCCCGAGGTGCTGCACGCCCTCGAGGCGCCCGCCGGCCCCGCGACGCGGCTGTTCGAGCTCCTGCCCGCCGGAGGTGGCCGTGGCTGACACCGCGCCCGATCCGCTCGAGACCCTGAAGGCCCGCGCCCAGACCTGGCTCGCGCCCATCCCCGGCGCCGCGCCGGGCGGCGTGACCGCGAAGCTCGACGTCGCCTACCAGGCGGTCGCGAACGAGGTGGGCAAGCTCGACACGCCGGCCGGCGGCGACGTGGACTGGAAGAAGGTCGCCGCGGGCGCCGGCGAGCTCCTCGAGAGCCGCACGAAGGACTTCACGCTGGCCGCGTACCTGGCCCGGGCGCTCCAGGCGATCGAGGGGTTCGAGGGGCTCGGCACCGGGCTCACGCTCTACGGCGGCCTGCTCGAGACGTACTGGGAGAGCGCCTTCCCCGAGGTGAAGCGGCTCCGCGGGCGGGCCAACGCGACGCAGTGGCTCGTGGAGAAGGCGGCGGCGGGCCTCCAGCAGTGGCTCGACCGCGCCGAGGCGCCCGGCCAGGGCGTCAAGGTGAAGGCGTCGGACGTCGCTGCGCTGCAGGCGACGGAGGCCGCGGCGCAGCGGCTCGCCGAGGTGGTGCGCGCGAAGCTCGGCGACGCGGCGCCCGCGATGGGGCCGCTCCTCGAGGTCGTCCAGCGCGTCAAGGCCACCGCCGAGCAGATCCTGCCGCCCGCGCCCCCGCCGCAGCCGGCCACCCCGGCGCAGCCGGCGGAGGCTCAGCCCGTCGCCCAGCCCACTCCGTCGACGCCGGCGGCGACCCCGACCGTGACGACGGCGGGGTCCGCGCCCGCGCGGGCGCTCGACGTCCCCGCCGTCACCGCGCCCGCGAGCGTCGAGGGCGCGACGGAGTACCTCCGCGACGCGGGCACCGCGATCGCCAGCGTCGGCGCGGCGCTGCGCCGGGCCGACCCCACCGACGCCGCCGCCTACCGCGTGCTCCGCACCGGGCTCTGGCTGCACCTCGCCCACCCGCCGCCCGCGACGGGCGGGAAGACGAGCATCCCGCCGCCGCCCGAGAACCTGCGCGCGTCGCTCGGGCTCATGCTCCAGAACCAGCGCTGGGCGGCGCTCCTCGAGGAGGCGGAGTCGGCGCTCCAGCAGCACCGGCTCTGGCTCGACCTCCACCGCATGAGCGCCCAGGCGCTCGCGGCGCTGGGCGGCGCCCACGCGCGCGCCGCGGAGGCGGTGGCGAGCGAGGTGCGCGGCCTGCTCGCGCGGATGCCGCCCCTGCCGTCCCTCACGTTCAACGACGGCACGCCGCTCGCCGACGCGCAGACGAAGACGTGGCTCCAGGAGTCGGTCGCCCCGAAGCCGGCGGCGCGCGGCGGCGGGGACGCGGGCGGCGACGACGTCCCGGCGGAGCCCGTGGCCGAGGCGCGGAAGCTGCTCGCCGCCGGCCAGATCGCCGAGGGGCTCGCGGCGCTCCAGGCGCTCGTGATGAGCCGCCCGGCGGGCCGGGCCCGGTTCAAGGCCCGGCTGCTGCTCGCCCAGGCCGCGGCCGGCGCGGGGCTGCAGCCCGTCGCGCTCGCGACGTTCGAGGAGCTGGACCGGGAGTCGTTGGCGCACCGGCTGGACGCGTGGGAGCCCACGCTCGCCGCCGAGTGCTTGAAGGGGCTGGTCGCGGCGTCTCGCGCGCTGGCCCAGGATCCGCGAGGGACGAGCCCCGAGCTCGCCAGCCAGTACCAGCGCCTGTGCCGACTCGATCCGGCGGCGGCGCACGAGGTGTGGCCGTGATCGAGAAACCGCCCGCACGAGGAGGACGAGGATGAGCCCGAAGGACCAGACGGTCGCCCCGAAGGAGCGCGTCAACATCGTCTACAAGTCGCAGGTCGGCGACCAGCAGGAGGAGGCCGAGCTCCCGCTCAAGATCCTGATGGTGGGCGACTACACCGGGAAGCCGGACGACACGCCGCTCGAGGACCGCAAGCCGATCAACATCGACAAGGACAACTTCAACGAGGTGATGGCCAAGCAGAACCTCGAGGTGGCCATCCAGGTGCCGAACAAGCTGTCCGACGAGAAGGACGCGATGCTCGACCTGAAGCTCCAGTTCAAGAAGCTGGACGACTTCGGGCCCGAGGGCGTCGTGAACCAGGTCCCGGAGCTGCGCAAGCTCCTCGAGCTGCGCGCCGCGCTCACCGCCCTCAAGGGGCCGCTCGGCAACATCCCCGCGTTCCGGAAGAAGATCCAGACGATGCTCGGCGACGACGAGTCCCGCAAGAAGCTGATGAAGGAGCTCGGGCTCGCCGACTGACGGGCCCTGGGAGAGATCGATGGCAACCGACACCAAGACCGAGACCCAGGCGGCCCCGGCCGCCGCCGGCGGGAACCTCCTCGACGAGATCCTCGCCGAGACCCGGATGAAGCCCTCCGACGAGGGCTACGAGGTCGCGCGCCGGGGCGTGCAGGCCTTCATGCAGGAGCTGCTCGCCAGCAAGGGCGCGGAGCGGGTCGATCGCGGCGCGGCCGACGCGATGATCGCCGAGATCGACAAGCGCCTCAGCGCCCAGGTGAACGAGATCCTCCACGCGCCCGAGTTCCAGAAGCTCGAGTCGGCGTGGCGCTCGCTCCGCTTCGTCGTCGATCGGGTGGACTTCCGCGAGAACATCAAGATGGAGATCCTCTCGCTCCCGAAGGAGGACCTCCTCTCCGACCTCGAGGACTCGCCCGACCTGACGAAGAGCGGCTTCTACAAGCTCGTCTACTCGAACGAGTACGGCGTCTTCGGCGGCAAGCCGTTCGGCGTCATGAACCTCAACTACGAGCTCGGGCCCGGCGCGCAGGACATCGAGCTCCTCCGGAAGACCGCCGCGGTGGCCGCGATGGCCCACTGCCCGGTGCTCTCCAACGCCAGCCCGGCGTTCTTCGGCGAGGAGTCCTTCAAGAACGTCCCCAACCTGAAGGACCTGAAGTCGCTCTTCGAGGGCCCGCAGTACGCGCGCTGGCAGGGCTTCCGCGAGAGCGAGGACGCGCGCTACGTCGGCCTCTGCATGCCGCGGTTCCTCCTCCGGACGCCGTACGGCGAGGGCTCCGTCCCGGTGCGCTCGTTCAACTTCGAGGAGGACGTGGTCGATCACCACGAGCGGTACCTGTGGGGCTACGCGTCCAACGCGATGGTGACCCGGATCGCCGACTCGTTCGCCCAGTACCGCTGGGGCCCGAACATCATCGGCCCGCAGTCCGGCGGCACGGTCGAGAACCTGCCGATCCACACCTACAAGGCGATGGGCGAGCTGCAGAACAAGATCCCGACCGAGATCCTGCTCACCGAGCGGCGCGAGTACGAGCTCTCGGAGGAGGGGTTCATCGGGCTCACCTACCGGAAGGACACGGACAACGCGGCCTTCTTCTCGGCGAACTCGATGCAGAAGCCGAAGACGTTCTCCAACACGCCCGACGGCAAGCAGGCGGAGACGAACTACCGGCTCGGCACGCAGCTCCCGTACATGTTCATCATGACCCGCCTCGCGCACTACATCAAAGTGCTGCAGCGCGAGCAGATCGGGAGCTGGAAGGAGCGCGGCGACCTCCAGCGCGAGCTGAACGCCTGGATCAGCCAGTACGTGGCGGACATGGACGATCCGGCGCCGGCGGTGCGCTCGCGCCGGCCGTTGCGGCAGGCCGAGGTCGTCGTCGAGGACGTGCCCGGTCAGCCGGGGTGGTACCGTTGCAGCTTGAAGGTCCGTCCGCACTTCAAGTACATGGGAGCATCCTTCACGCTCTCACTGGTGGGGAAGCTGGACAAGGAGTGAAGCGGAGCACGGCGGGGGCCGGATCACCGGCATCGGCCCCCGCTCGGAGTCAAGGACGCCCGGAGACGTGCGGGGAGCGATCATGGCCGAGACAGTTCACCTGTTCCTGAAGATCAACGGCAACGCGGTGAAGGGGGAGAGCACGCAGACGAGCCTGGGTCGCGAGGGCTCGATCGAGTGCATCTCGTACGAGATGAGCGTCACCAGCGCGCGCGAGGCGGCCACCAACCTCGTCACGGCGCGCCGGCAGTTCAGCCCGCTCAAGATCGTGAAGCGGGTCGACCGGAGCTCGCCGCTGCTCGTGGCGGCGCTCAGCCAGAACCAGAAGATCGACGGGGTCTTCAAGTTCTTCCGGCCGAACCCGAGCGGCGACGGCACCACCGAGCAGTACTTCACGGTGGAGATCAAGGAGGGCAACGTCGCCTCCGTGAAGCAGTTCGTGCCCTCGACGATCCAGAAGGACACGGCCGGCGAGCCGCCGCAGGAAGAGGTGACGTTCGTCTTCAAGACCATCACCTGGACGTACACCAACGGCGGCGTCACCCACACGGACAGCTGGTCCGGCGAGGGCGGCCGCTAGCAGCCGGCTCCCACCACCGCCCCCGCGCGCGCCCGGACCTCCGGGCCAGCGGGGGCGGGCGGCGGGGCGCTCGAGCGCGAGGTCCTGGTGGCAGGGCGCGGGCTCCTCTCCCGGATCGCCAGCGAGGCTCCCCTCGACGAGGTCGGGGCCGTGCTGGAACACCTGCGCGTGCTGCTCAACACGCGCCAGGGCGAGACCCCCTGCGCGCCGGACTTCGGCGTGATGGACCTCTCCGACGTCGTCCACGCCTTCCCGGCTGCGGGCGCCGGCCTCGCCAAGGCGATCCGCGCCACGATCCTCCAGTACGAGCCGCGCCTCACGCACGTGAGCGTGCGCCACGTGCCCGACGAAGGCCTCCACCTCCGGTTCGAGATCAGCGCGCAGATCGCCGGGCGGCGCGGCGCGCGCCCGGTCCGGTTCGCCACGACGGTCCGCCCCGGCGGCCGCTACGACGTCGCGGGGTGAAGATGTTCTCGAAGCGCTACCAGTCGGAGCTCCAGTTCCTGCGCGGCCTCGGCAAGGAGTTCGCTGCCGTGCACCCCTCCGCGGCCGGGCTGCTCGCCGAGCGCGGCGGCGATCCCGACGTGGAGCGGCTGCTCGAGGGGTTCGCGTTCCTGTCGGCCCGCATCCGCGAGCGGCTCGACAGCGCCGTCCCGGAGCTCATCCAGGATCTCGCCGAGATCCTCGTGCCGCACGTGCTGCGCCCCGTGCCGGCCGCCACCATCGTCGAGTTCCTGCCCACCCCCGGCGCGCTGCGCGCCCGGGCCCGCATCGCCGCCGGCGCCGAGCTCGGCACCGCGCCCGTGGACGGGTTCCCGTGCCGGTTCCGGACCACCGCGGACCTCGACCTCCTCCCGGTGACGGTGCAGGACGCGGTGCTCGACCAGGCCATCGGCGCGACGCCGGTGCTGCGCCTCTCGCTCCAGGCGCCTCCGCCCGCGCTGCCGAGCGTGTTCGAGGAGGGCGGCATCCGGTTCTTCCTCCAGGGCGAGCTGCCGTTCACGACCACGCTCCTCCTCTGGCTCGGCCGCCACCTGAAGGGCGTGCAGGTGAAGGGCGCGGGCGCCGGCGCGCGGCCGGTGCAGCTCCCCGCGCGCGCCGTGCGGCTCCCGGCGTTCGGCCCCTCCTTCCCGCTCCTCCCCTGGCCCGCGCTCGCGCCGCAGGGCTACCGGACGCTGCTCGAGTACTTCACGCTCCCGCAGAAGTTCCTCTTCTTCGAGGTGCGCGGCCTCCACGAGGCGCTCGGCGCGGCCCAGGAGCGGTTCGAGCTCGCGCTCCAGTTCGATCGCCCGCCGGAGCTGCCGTCGCGCGTCGCGAAGGATCACTTCCGCACGAACTGCGTCCCCGCGGTGAACCTCTTCCCGGCGAGCGGCGAGCCCATCCGGCTCGAGGCGCTCGGGGAGGAGCACCTCGTGCGGGCCGCCGAGCTCGATCCGCGCGCGGTCGAGGTGTTCCAGGTCGACTCGGTGACCGGCCTCCCCGACGCCCGCGGCCGCCGGCGCCCGTACCCCGCCTTCGCCGGCTACGACCGGTCGTACGGGCCCGACGTCCACTACCACCGCCTGCGCCGCCGCCACTCGGCGCTCGACGGCGGCATGGACGTGTACCTGTCCGTGCTCACGCCGCGCGGCAACGGCCCCGGCCCGGAGGAGGAGATCCTCTCGCTCGAGCTCCTCTGCACGAACCGGGCGCTCCCGAGCCAGCTCCGGCTCGGCGACGTCTCGGTGATGACCCCGGGCTCGCCGACCATGGCCCGGTTCCGCAACATCGTGCCGGTGACGAAGCCCGTCCGGCCGCCGCTCGAGGGCGAGCTGCAGTGGCGGCTCGTCTCGCACCTCGCCGCGGGGCGGAGCTCGCTCGCGAGGCCGGAGGCGCTCCGGGCCCTGCTCTCGGCGTACGACTTCCCGTCTTTCGTGGACCAGCAGGCCGGGCGCGCGAACCAGCTCCGCATCGAGGGCATCCGGTCGGTGGAGGCGGCGGAGGCGCGCCGGCTCCTCGGAGGCGCGGTCGTGCGCGGTACGCGGCTCCTCCTGCTCCTCGACGAGGCGCACTTCGCGAGCCCCGGCGACGCCTTCCTCTTCGGCAGCGTGCTCGACGAGCTCCTCGGGGCGCAGGTGCCGGTGAACGCCTTCGTCGAGCTGGCCGTCCGCCTCGATCCCTCGCACCGGGAGTACGCATGGACCCCGCGGAACGGGACGCTGCCGTTGCTATGAGCGACGAGGCGGCCCGCATCGAGGCCGCCCGGCGCCAGGGCTTCCTGCCGCTGCTCGTCCTCCTCGACCGCCTGCAGCCCGGCGTCGCGGACCTCGGCGGCGACGTCGGCGCCGCAGCCGAGCACGTCCGCTTCCATCACGACCCCGCCCTC
>Ga0196976_1000441_pt1 | contig 26380 bp, 23 predicted proteins | sample S3v_513CmetaG_FD_148644 | JGI IMG/M metagenome (GOLD analysis project Ga0196976, IMG submission 148644) | Soil microbial communities from Anza Borrego desert, Southern California, United States - S3+v_5-13C | ecosystem: Environmental > Terrestrial > Soil > Desert | place: USA: California...
TGGCGTTCGAGATCACGCTCGAGGCGTGGAGGCGGGGGCTCCGGATCGCCGAGGTCCCCTCGGTCTGGCGGGCGCGCGACGCCGGGAAGAGTCGGTTCCGGCTCGTCCGCTGGCTGCCGCGGTACGCGTGGCTCTGGGCGCGGGCGATGGCGATCGGGATCGTGCGGCGGGGGCGGTGAGGTCCCGAGGGGTCGCGGTCCGTCCGCGGAGCGCTCACTCCACGCGATCCAGCGCCTCCTCCACGGTCGCGACGCCTTCGAGCTCCATCCCGGGCGGCGCCTCGCACCGGCGCGCGCTCGCCGCGGGCAGGAACGCGCGCGTGAAGCCCAGCCGCGCGGCCTCCGCGAGGCGGACCTCGGGCTGCGAGACCGCGCGGACCTCGCCGGCGAGGCCGACCTCGCCGACGAACAGCGTGCGGGCGGGGAGGGGACGGTTGCGGAAGCTCGAGGCGAGCGCGACCACCGCGGCGAGATCGGCGGCGGGGTCGTCCACCGAGAGCCCGCCCGCCACGTTCAGGAACAGATCGCAGCCGGCGATCTCGAGCCCGACCTTCTTGTCGAGCACGGCGGCGAGGAGCGCGACGCGGTTCCCGTCGATCCCGAGCGCGGTCCGCCGGGCGGAGCCGCCGTGGCCGGTCTGGGCGACGAGGGCCTGGACCTCCACGAGCACGGTCCGCGTTCCGGAGAGCACCGCCGTGACGGCGCTCCCGGGCGCGTGCTCGGGCCGCTCGGCGAGGAAGAGCTGCGAGGGGTTCGGCACCTCGGCGAGGCCGCCGGCCTGCATCTCGAAGACGCCGATCTCGCTCGCCGAGCCGAACCGGTTCTTGTGCGCGCGGAGCACGCGGTACGGGTGGGCGCCGCCGCCCTCGAAGTAGAGGACGGTGTCCACCATGTGCTCGAGGACGCGCGGCCCGGCGATGGCGCCGTCCTTCGTCACGTGGCCGACGAGGAACACCGGCGTCTCGGTGGTCTTCGCGTACGCCATGAACCGCGCGGTCACCTCGCGGATCTGCGTCACGGTGCCGGGGGCGCTCGGGAGGTCGGAGAGGTACTGCGTCTGGATCGAGTCGATGGCCAGCGCCGCCGGCGCGAGCGGCTCGGCCGCCCGGAGCACCGCCTGCGCGTCGGTCTCGGCGAGGACGCGGAGGTTGTCGGCGGAGACGCGGAGCCGATCGGCGCGGAGCTTCACCTGGCGCGCCGACTCCTCGCCGGAGACGTAGAGCACGGGCCGGTCCGGCCGCGCCAGCGCGAGCCGGTCGAGCGCCGCGAGGAGGAGCGTGGACTTCCCGATGCCGGGATCGCCGCCGAGCAGGATGAGCGCGCCCGGGACGACGCCGCCGCCCAGCACGCGGTCGAGCTCGCCGATGCCGGTCCGGTGGCGCAGCGCCTCGCTCGCGTCCACCTCGCGGAGGGGGACGGGCTTGCCTCGCTCACCGCCCCAGCCGCGCGCGGGGGCGCCCTCGCGCGGCGCGGCCTGGACGACCTCCTCCTGGAGGGTGTTCCACTGGCGGCAGGCGGGGCACTGCCCCAGCCACTTGGGGCTCTGGTGACCGCACTCGGTGCACGCATACACGGTGCGGGACTTGGCGGTGCCGCGGGTCATGGGTCTAGATACCATGGAGGGATGACGGCGCCGGACGGCGCCGGGAGGCGAGGGCGCGTGGAGGGACCGGGCGGCATGGGGAAGGTGCTGATCGTCGTGGGCGTCCTCGTCGCCGCGCTGGGCGTGCTGCTCGTCCTCGGCGACAAGCTCCCCTGGCTGCGCCTGGGCCGGTTGCCGGGTGACATCGCCGTGGAGCGCGGGAACTTCCGGTTCTACTTCCCCATCGTCACCTCGATCGTGCTGTCGGTCGTGGTGTCGCTGGTGCTCTGGCTCCTGTCCCGGCGCGGCTGATCCCAGCCGCCGGGCGCCGCCGCGCGCCCGCAACGCCGCAGTATTTCCTTGCCTTCCCCCCGGCCGTTGGCTTTGCTCAGCGCCGAATGCTCCTCGAGCGCCGCAGGCTCCTCCTGGCGTCGCTGCTGCTCGGCGCCGCCGTCGTCGCGGGCGCCGCGGCCGCCGCCCCGGAGCCGGCCGGTGCGGCCCCGGACACGACCTCGGACGTGGCCCACTGCGGCGGCGTCGGGCGCGGATGCCCCGCGCCGGCGCACGGGAAGGCCACCTGCACCGGCGGGCGGTGCGGGTTCGCCTGCGAGCCCGGGTACACCGCGTGCGGCGACCGGTGCGTCTCGCTCCAGTCGGACGTCCTCCACTGCGGCGCCTGCGGGCGCGCGTGCCCGGGCGAGGACGCGCCCTCGTCCTCGTACTGCGACCAGGCCCCGCGGCGCGCCTGCATCAACGCGCAGTGCAAGAAGTGCCGGTGGTACTGCGGTGGTTACGGCGGGTACTACCGGGTATGCACGTAGTACCGCGCTCTGCCTGAGCCGGAGCGGCCCGCTCGCTTCGCCCCTCCCCGGATCGTCCGCCGCTCACCCGCCTCCCTCGACCGCTCGTCGCCGGGCGCCGACCGCCCGTCGTTTGGCGATTCCCCCTCGCGAAGGCGCGCCTACCGTCCTCTCGCAAGGAGGGAATCACCATGAAACACACCGTGAAGGTTCTCGTGGCGGCGCTCGTGGCCCTGTCGGCCACGGCGGCCTCGGCCGCAGATCTCCAGTTCCACGGCTACACGCGCGCCGGCGTGGGCCTCAACGCGCGGGGGGGCGGCCAGGTCTGCTTCCAGCTCGCCGGGGCGGACACCAAGTGGCGGCTCGGCAACGAGTGCGACTACGTGGTCGAGACCGTCTTCAGCTACGACATCGGCAAGCTGGACGACGGCTCGGTCTGGAGCTTCACCGTCATGCCGTCGATCTACAAGGCGTACGGCAACCAGACCACGGACGTCGCCGACGACACCGGCGAGAGCATCGGGAGCGCGCAGTGGTTCCACGACCTGCCCGCCCGGTTCGGCCAGGTCTACTTCGCCGGCCGGAACGTCTCCGTGCTCCGGAACGGCACGATCTGGATCGGCCGCCGCTTCTACGACCGCCTCCAGCTCGGCATCAACGACCAGTTCCTGGAGAACGAGGACGGCGACGGCGCCGGCGTGGAGGACATCGACCTCGGGTTCGCGAAGTGGTCGGTCGCCTTCCTCATGAACCCGAACGACGCGCCCCGGACCGACACCGAGCAGAACCCGGTCGGCGACGTGAACAACAAGACGTACAGGATCACGACCCGGCTCACCGGCATCAGGACGATGCAGGACGGCGCCCTCCAGCTGTGGTTCGGCGCGCGCAACCTGCAGTCGAAGAGCACGCGGCCGGGCGGAACCGAGCCGGCCGACGTCGACCCCACGTACCGCGCCGCCGTGTACCACACGGTGAACCTCGGCACCTGGGGCAACAACCTCCTCGGCTTCAAGTACGAGACGCTGGGCGAGGACAGCAACCAGTGGCGCGCGGTCGTGCAGCACGGCGTCAACCTGGCCGCGGCCCGGACCGCGGTGGACTTCATCGCCGAGTACCGGCGCCGGAAGCCCGAGACGGGCGACGACCAGACGTGGCTCGGCGTGGGCGCCCGCACGGACACGGGTCTCGGCGGCCCGTTCCGGTTCCTCTTCGAGGCCGGGTACGACCGGGTGCAGGACGGCGACGAGGAGGCGCGGTCGCTCGTGAAGCTCACCGGCGCGGTGTCGATGAGCACGGGGAAGACCGGCGAGGGCACCCCGACCCTCCGCCTCTTCTACACGCACGCCGTGTGGAGCGAGGAAGGCGACCTCGCGGACGGCCGCACGAACGAGATCTACGGAGAGCAGACGTCGGGCGGGAGCTTCGGGCTCCAGGCCCACGGCTGGTGGTAGCAGGCTGCCTCGCCCCGCACTCCCTCGCGGGGTGAACGGCGCCGTCTCGCCCCTCCTCCCTCGCGGGGCGACGACAGGGACGAGCGGGCTGGTTCCGACCAGCCCGCTCGTCGCAGCGAAGCAAGGTGTGGAGCAGGACTCCGAAGCACCACCCTCGGTCGCTCTACCGGAGCTAGAATCCTCGCCGTGACCCGCAGCGCGCCTCCATCTGCCTCGCCGGTGCGCCCCGGGCGCGGCGCGCGGCGCCGGTGGTTGCCCTGGGCCCTCGCCGCGGTGATCTCGTCGGCCCCCGGCCCGCTCTCCGCCGCGCCCTACATCCGGCCCGGCGCCCTCCCGAGCGAGTGGTCGTACTCGGTCGAGGTGAAGGTCTCCCCGGCCTGGGACGCGCTGGTGGTCCCGATGCGCGGGTCCTACGCCCAGCACCCCGAGGCGCTGGCGCGGCTCCACCAGGCGCTCGAGGACCACGGGATCACGCCCACCGGGCCGATGTTCGGCCGGTATCTCGACGACGCGTCCCGCACCGCGGAGCAGGACCTGCGCTGGGAGGTGGGCTGTCCGGTCGCGTACTTCGACGGGCAGGTCCCCGGGCTCGAGTGGCGGCGGTTCGCGCCGCAGCTCGCGGCCTCGACGCCGATGCAGGGCCCGGGCGGCCGCCAGTGGCGGGGCTTCAACGAGTGGCTCGGGGCGAACGGCTACCAGATGATCGGTGGGTCGATCGAGTTCTGGCGCGAGGGCGGGACGGAGCTGTGGGTCCCGGTCCGCAGGCTCCTCGTCGTCCCGCTGGTCACCTGGTACGCGATCTGTATCTGGGGGCTCATCCTCTTCGCGCTCTTCTCGTTCGTCTACGTCCGGCGCGACGCGCTCCTCGGGAATCGCCGTGCGCCGGCGGGGCTCCTCTCGCACCGGGGAGGGCGACTCTGGGGCCTCTTCGGGCTCACCTGCACGATCGTGTACGTGCAGCCGCTCGTCAGCGACGTCATCTACCTCTACCGCGGCGAGCGGCTCGTCCCGCTCGCGGTCGCGGCGGGTGCGGTCGCCCTGGTGATCCCGGCCGTGGTCGCGCACCTGTTCCTGCGGATCGCAGGACCGCGGCTCCCCTGGCGGCGCGCCTTCGGCGCGGGCGTCGCCGCCTCCTACCTGGCGGCCGGCGGGGTGGCGGCGGTGAAGCGCTTCGGAACGGCGCTCGCGGCGGTCGAGGGGCCCGACCTCGTCTGCGCGCTGATGCTGGGGGCGGGCACGCTGAGCCTGGGGATGGTGCTGCTCGCCGGCCGCCGCGGCGGGCTGACGGGCCTCGCCGCCGAGCGGCGCACGTACCTCGCCCTCCTCAGCGCCGCGATCGCCACCTCGGTCCTCCAGCTCACGGCCGACGGCGAGATGCGCCAGGTCTGGGATCTCGCCCTGTGGGCGCTGCCGATCCCGTTCCTGCTCGCGGCGACCTACTTCCACGAGCGGGCGGTGCTCTTCGACGTGGTGGCGAAGCGCGGCGTCGCCTCGCTCGCGGCGCTGGTGGCGCTCACCGCGTACTTCGACTTCGTCACCCCCTGGCTCTGGACCTCGAACCAGGGGTGGATGGGGAGCTGGGTGTTCCCGCTCACGGCCCTCCCCATCGTGCTCCTCGCGCCGGTGGTCAACTCCTGGGTCACGTCGCGCCTCGACCAGTACTTCCTCGGACGCAAGCTCTCGCCCGCCGAGGCGCACCGCTTCTTCCTCGCCGGCGTGGGCGCCGCCACCAGCGAGGGGGAGCTCCTGGCGGTGGCCCGCGAGCGCGTGTCCGCGATCTTCCCGAGCCAGGGCCGGAACTCCGCCCACCGGCGGGAGGTCGGCATCGTCGTCGACCCCGCGGGCGCCTCCGCCGCCCCCGCCCGCCCGCCCGACTCCGTCGAGGTGCCCGTCCTCTCGCGCGGCGCCGTGCTCGGGGCGCTCTGGATCGGCACGCCCGCCGGGAGCCGGCCGTTCCTCTCCGAGGACCAGCGCCTCCTCGCCTCGCTCGGCGAGGCGCTCGGGTTCGCGCTCGAGAACCTGCGCCTCCGCGAGAGGAAGCTCGAGCAGGAGCGGCGCGAGCGGGAGCTGCTCCTCCACGCCAGCCGCGCCGAGCTCAAGGCGCTCCGCGCCCAGATCAACCCGCACTTCCTGTTCAACGCCCTGAACTCGATCGCCGCGCTCATCGGCGAGGAGCCCGCGCGCGCGGAGGAGACGGTCGAGCGGCTGGCGGAGGTCTTCCGCTACACGCTGCGCCGGTCCGATCACGAGTGGGTCCGGCTCGACGAGGAGCTGGCGTTCGTGCGCTGCTACCTGGACCTCGAGACGACGCGCTTCGGGCGGCGCCTCGGCGTGAGCGTCGTGGCCGAGCCGGGGGTGGGGGAGGCGGTCGTCCCCGCGATGATCATCCAGACGCTGGTCGAGAACGCCGTGAAGCACGGCATCGCCGCGGTGGCCGGGCGCGGGCGGGTCGAGGTCCGCGCCGAGCGCGCCGGCGCGCGGCTCCGGATCCAGGTCCGCGACAACGGCCCCGGGTTCGCGGGCGGCACCGCGGCGGCGCTCGCCACCGCGGGGCTCGGCCTGCGGAGCGTGCAGGATCGCCTGCGCGGCCACTTCGGCGAGGACGCCGCGCTCGTGCTGGAGCGCGACGAGGCCGCGGGCATGACCGTGGCGGGCGTCGAGCTGCCGCTCCTCGCCGTCCCGCCGTCCGAGGTGCGGAGCATCGCATGATGAACGTCCTGCTCGTCGACGACGAGGACCTGGCCCTCGATCGGCTCCGGAAGCTGCTCGCGCCGTTCCCGGACGTGACCATCGTCGGCGAGGCGCGCGACGGCGAGGAGGCCATCCAGAAGATCCTGGACCTGCGCCCGGACGTGGTCTTCCTCGACATCCAGATGCCGAAGGCGGGCGGGCTCGAGGTGGTCCGCTCGATGGCGGCGCCGCGCCCCAAGGTCGTCTTCTGCACGGGCTACGATCAGTACGCGGTCGAGGCGTTCGAGCTGCACGCGCTCGACTACCTCCTCAAGCCGGTGACCCGGCCGCGGCTCGCCCAGACGCTCGAGCGCCTCCGGGCGAAGTCGCCCCAGGAATGGGACGTCGGGGTGGAGGGCGCCGCGCGCGCCGCCGGGGTGGGGGGCGACCGGTTCCTGGTCCGGGCCGGCAACAAGTTCCGCGTCGTCTCGCGCGCGGAGGTCGAGTACTTCTCGTCGGAGGACGGGAGCTCGAACCTCCACACCGACGCGGAGCAGTACGCGATGGCGCCCACGCTCAACGTGCTCGAGGCGCGCCTCGACCCGAACCACTTCTTCCGGATCTCGCGGGCCGCGATCGTGAACCTGGAGCGGGTGGTCGAGGTGGTGCTCGTCCTCGGCGACGGCGAGGTGCGCATGAAGAGCGGCAAGCGGCTCCCGGTGAGCCGCCGCCGGCTCCAGGCCCTGCTCGCGCACCTCGGCGGGCGCGAGGCGCCGGCGACCGGTCGCGACGAATAGTGAAGGGCGGGCAGCCGCGCGCCCCTCAGCGCGTGAGCGACTTCACCGCGTCCTCGAGGTGCTCGGTGGCCTCGCGGATCCGGTCCTCCGGCGAGGGATCGGACCGCCCGCGGAAGTACCAGCCGGCGCCGAACCCACCGGCGACGGCGAGGAGGACGAGCACGATGAAGAGGCGGGTGCGCATGATCAGATCCCGAGCTGCTGGACCGCGTAGCCCCGTTCGCGGAGCGCCTGCAGGAGCTCCGCGACGTGATCGGGACCACGGGTCTCGAGGGTGAGCTGCAACGTGGTGTCTCCGAAGCGGCTGGAGAACGCGCGGGTGTGGTGGACCTCGATGACGTTGGCGCGGAGGTTCGCGACGATCGACGAGACGCGGGCGAGCTGGCCGGGCTTGTCCTGGAGGGCGACGCTGATCCGCACGAGCCGCCCGTCCTTGACCAGGCCCCGCTCGATGACGCGCGCCACCAGGTTCACGTCGATGTTGCCGCCCGACAGGACGGCGACGACCTTCTTGCCCGCGAGCCCCGGGAGCCGGTGGTGCATGAGCGCCGCCGCGCCCACCGCGCCGGCGCCCTCGACCACCGTCTTCTCCTTCTCGAGCAGGTAGAGGATGGTGCTCGCGATCTCCTCCTCGGAGACCGTGACCACCTCGTCCACCACCTTGCGCGCGTGCGCGAGGGTGAGCTCGCCGGTGCGCTTCACGGCGATGCCGTCGGCGAGCGTCTGCGCCCCCTCGAGCGTGATCGGCTTCCCGGCCTCCAGCGCGGCCAGCATGCTCGCGAGGAGCTCGGCCTGGACGCCGATGACCCGGACCCCCGGACGCCGGCCCTTCACCGCCACGCCGATCCCGGAGACGAGCCCGCCGCCGCCGACCGGCACCACGACCGCGTCGAGGTCCGGGACCTGCTCGAGGAGCTCGAGGCCGATCGTGCCCTGGCCGGCGATGACGCCGGGGTCGTCGAACGGGTGCACGAAGGTGAGCCCCTCCGCCTGCTCGAGCCGGCGCGCCTCCGCGTACGCCTCGTCGTAGCTCCCGCCGGCGAGGACGACGCGCGCGCCGTGCGCCCGCGTGCTCGCCACCTTGATGATGGGCGTCGCCTCCGGCATCACGATGGTCGCGGGGAACCCGAGCCGGCCGGCGTGGTAGGCGACGCCCTGCGCGTGGTTCCCGGCGCTCGCCGTGATGAGCCCGCGCGCGCGCTCCTCCGCGGAGAGCGTGAGGAGCCGGTTGAGCGCGCCCCGCTCCTTGAAGGAGCCGGTCATCTGGAGGTTCTCGAGCTTCAGGAACGCCTCGGTTCCGGTGAGGCGCGAGAACGTCTCGCTGCGCGCGCACGGCGACAGGTAGACCCGCTCGCGGATGCGAGCCAGCGCGGCTTCGACGTCGGAGAGCTCGACCATGGAGACGAGGGAGCCTAGCCCGGGCCCTCGTCGAGCGGCAAGCGACGTGCGCGTCGAGTGAAGTGCGCTGGGGTGGGCGCGCGGCGCCGTGCGCGGGGGAGGGGGCCCCCCGGTTCGATCAGTGCTGGACGAGCCGCCGGGCGAGCTCCACGCGGTTGCGGACGCCCAGCTTGTCGAAGATCGTCTTCAGGTGGCTCTTCACGGTCTGGGACGCGATGCCCAGCCGCTCCGCGACCTCGCGCGACCGCAGGCCGTCCGCGACCAGCAGGGCCACCTCGCGCTCGCGCTGGGTGAGCCCGTCGGCCGGCGCGCCCTGCGGCTCGGCGCCGAGCTGCACCGGCTCGGGCAGCGGCTCGCGCCAGAGGTGGAGCTGGGTGCGCCCCTTGCCGACGGCGGTCACCTCGACCCGGAGCCGCTCGCCCATGCCCTCGAGCACGAGCGTACGACGGATGCCGGGCGGCCCGTTCTGCGCCGCGTCGGAGAGGCCACGGAGCTCGGCCGGCAGCGCCTGGCCGTCAGCCGCGTCGGCGAAGAAGACGCGGAGCATCTCCTCCGCCTGCCGATCACAGCGGAGGATTCCTCCCACCTCGCAGTGTGCAGCGGCTCCCCGTGGCGCCGGGACGCGAACACTCGCACGCATCATGAACTCACCCCCATCTGCCGGCGTGTGCAGACCGAACCCACATACTACAGGCCAGCGGTCGAGTGGTCACCCGACCCGGAGGTCAGGTTAGCTCTTTTGGGGATGCTGGGCCGTGGCTAACCGGGTGGCTGGGGCCGGGTTTGCTCAGGGTCGACGTGACCCGGGGGGATGCGCCGCTTGACCCACGCTTCGTGATCCGCGGGGTGCGCGAAGCGCCCCGCGGAGCGGAGGAACCGGTACACGGGGCACAGGCCGTGGGAGCCCTCGCAGAACTCCGTGAGGGCAGCGGTCTCCACGGGGACCGGCGGGCCCGCCACTCCCTTGCAGTGCGGACCGCTCCGGCGGCTGAGCAGCGGGCAGCTCATCTCGAATCGTCAACCTAGCCATCGCGCTCGCGCGCTCGCTCCGAGCGCCTGCCCGGCGCGCCGGGCGCCGTGCTCAGACCTTCACCTCGAACCCCAGCGTCACGTCGGTCGCGGCCTGGCCGCCGCGGATCCCCCAGCTCTCCATCGAGGGCTCGTGCAGCACCGTCATCACCGCGGCGGGCGGGATGCCGGCGGCGGCCTCGAGGTTCCGCACGATCGCGGCGTAGAGCGCGCGCTTCGCGTCGAGGCTCCGGCCCGGGAAGGCGGTCACCTCGACGACCGTGAAGCTCGGCCCCTTGGCGGCCTGGAAGTTCTCGGGCGCGTGCTCGTGGAGGATCTGGTTGCAGTCCTGTGCCGGGATCCGGAAGGCCTCGACGAGCGCGGCGTGCACGGCGTCGAGGATCGCCTTCCGCTCCGCAGCGGGGCGCCCCTGGCGGACGTGGACGTGGACGATCGGCATCCGGGAAGGGTAGCAGAGCGCTGGTGCCGCGGCGGGAGCGTTCGGCCGCGCTACACTCGGGGGATGGCTCCTCTCGTGTTCCTCCCCGGCGCCGGCGGTCGCACCGTGTTCTGGGCGCCCGTCGCGGCGCGGCTCGAGGACCTCGGGCCGCGGGTCCTGCTCGGTTACCCCGGGTTCGGCGACGCGCCGCCCGCGCCCGAGGTGCGATCGCTCGACGATCTGTTCGGCTGGCTCCTCGCCCGCCTGCCGGCAGGCCCCTGCCACGTCGTCGCGCAGTCGATGGGCGGCGTGCTCGCGGTCCGGCTCGCGCTCGAGCACCCCGAGCGCGTGGCGAGCCTCACGCTCGCGGCCACCTCGGGCGGGCTCGACGTGGCGGCGCTCGGAGGCGTCGACTGGCGGGCGCGGTTCCGGGCGGAGCACCCCGGCGTGCCGGACTGGTTCGAGCGGGACCGGACGGACTTCACCGACCGTCTCGGCGCGATCCGGGCGCCCACCCTCGTGCTCCACGGCGACGAGGATCCCATTTGCCCGCCCGCCGTCCCCGCGCTGCTCGCGGCGCGCATCCCGGGCGCGCGGAGCGTCCTCGTGCGGGGCGGCTCGCACGCCTTCGCCCACGAGCGGCCGGACGAGGTCGCCGCCGCCGTGCGCGAGCACCTCCGCGCGGCGGGCGCCGGCGTCCGCGCGCCCGCGACGTGGCGCGGCTTCGAGACGCTCCGCCTCGACGGCGCGCGCGGGGTGCTCCGCGTCCTGGACCAGACGCTCCTCCCGGGCACGGTCCGTACGCTCGAGCTCCGCACGAAGGAGGAGGTCTGGGAGGCGATCCGCGAGCTGCGGGTCCGGGGCGCGCCGGCGATCGGGGTCGCGGCGGCCGCGGGGCTCTACCTCGCGGTGCGCGACTCCCGGGCGAAGACCTGGGCGGCGCTCGCGGAGGAGGCCCACGCCGCGAAGCGCTACCTCGCGAGCGCGCGGCCGACGGCGGTGAACCTCTTCTGGGCGCTCGACCGGATGGAGGCGCGGCTGCACGCGGAGGAGGGCCGGCCGCCCGAGGCGGTGAAGGCGGCGCTCCGGTCGGAGGCCGAGGCCATCCGCGACGAGGACGAGGCGGTCTGCCGGAGCCTCGGCGAGCACGGGCTCTCGCTCCTCGCGCCCGGCATGGGCCTCCTCACGCACTGCAACGCGGGCGCGCTCGCGACCGCGCGCTTCGGGACGGCGCTCGCGCCGATCTACCTCGGCGCGGAGCGGGGCTACGGCTTCAAGGTCTACGCCGACGAGACGCGCCCGCTGCTGCAGGGGGCGCGGCTCACCGCGTGGGAGCTGATGGCGGCGGGGATCGACGTGACGCTGCTCTGCGACAACATGGCGTCGTTCCTCCTGCGGCAGGGCAAGGTGCAGGCGGTGCTCGTCGGCTGCGACCGCGTGGCGGCGAACGGCGACGTGGCCAACAAGATCGGGACCTCGGGGGTCGCCATCCTCGCCCGCCACTACGGGATCCCGTTCTACGTCGTGGCGCCGCTCTCGACCGTGGACCTCGCCTGCCCGACGGGCGCGGACATCCACATCGAGGAGCGCCCCGCGGCAGAGGTGACGGAGAAGTGGTACGCGCAGCGGATGGCGCCGGAGGGCGTGAAGGTGCTCAACCCGGCCTTCGACGTCACCGACGGCGCGCTCGTGACCGCGATCGTCACGGAGCGCGGGGTGGTGCGGCCCCCGTACGGCGAGGGGTTGCGGGCGGTGCGCGCGGACCCTTGAACGGCGCGCCTCACGCGCTCCGCACCTGCCGCTTCACCGCCGCGACGAACTCCTCGAAGCGCGCGGCGTCGGGGCCCGCCTGGGCGATGTCGAGCCCCGGGCGCCCGTCCGGGCGGAGGAGCCGGACGAAGCGGACCTTGCGGAAGGTGAGCGCGACGACCGCGGCGCACAGGCCGGCCGCGACCCAGCAGGCGAGGCTCGCCCGCTGCCCCCACGGCCCGTACCCGGGGCGGCCGAGGACCACCGCGGCGGCGACCGCCAGCGAGCCGAGCATGACCGCGTTCCGGACCCAGCGGCTGCGCACGAGGATCTCCTTCGTGCGCCGGGTGAGCGTCCCGAGCTGGACGGTGGTGTGGCGCCGCGACCCGAGCAGCCACGAGGCGTCCACCTCGACGCGGTCGCGGTAGAGCGCGATCCGGCGGCGCACCTGGAGGAGGCGCTCGGTGTAGACGGCGATCGGAGCTTCGGTGGGGGCCGGGGCGCTCAATGGAGCTCCACCTCGAACCCCAGCCGCCGCGCCGACTCGATGAGGTCGTCCGTCGGCTGGACCTTCATCGGCACGGCCAGCTTCGTCTCGGACTGGGCAGGGATGACCGCGCGCACGGAGACGGCGCAGCTCCCCGGGTGCTTGCCGAGCAGCGCGCGGAGGTCGGCCGCGCGCTCGCGCGAGAGCTTGTCGGCGTCGATCCGCATCGCGACCTCGGAGGTCTTCTGGTTGCGGACCGCCGCGAGCGGCAAGACGTCGATCGCGGTCAACTCCGCGCGCGGGTTCTCCTCCTCGCGGTTGTTGATCTTCACCTCGCCCTGGATGACGACGGGCTCGTCCGACTTGAAGAGGTGCTCCCAGTCGGCCCAGCCCTTCTGCGCGGGGCGCCCGTTCTGCGAGGCGCGTGACGCCCAGCAGATCACCTCCACCGTGCCGGTGAGGTCCTCGAGGGTCACGAAGCCGAACCGCGTGCCCTTCTCCTTGTTCATGCGCTCGCGGAGGCTGGCCACGATGCCGACCACCGTGACCTTGTCGCCGGGGCGCTTCTGGGCCACCGCGGCGCAGGTCGTCGAGCCGTAGCGCTTCACCTCGCGCGCGTGGCCCTGGAGCGGGTGGCCGGTGAGGTAGAAGCCGAGCGCCTCCTTCTCGAGGGCGAGCCGGATCCGCTCCGGCCACTCCTCGACCGTGATCTCGCCGATCACCTCGCCCGCCTTCGGGTAGCGCGGCTTCACCTCGACCGCTGGGCCGCCGAAGAGGCTGGCCTGGCCGCTCATGCGGTCGGCCTGCGCCGACGCGCCCGCGTTGAACGCGGCCTCGATCCCGAAGAAGAGCTGCCACCGCGGGACGCCCTCGAAGTCGAACGCGCCGCTCTTCACGAGCGCCTCGACGACCTTCTTGTTGATGCGGCGAGCGTCCACGCGGGTCGCGAACTCGAAGAGGCTCTTGAACGGCCCGCCCTCCTCGCGCGCCTGGAGGATCGCCTCGACGGCGGACTCGCCCACGCCGCGGACGGCCCCGAGGCCGAAGCGGATGCGGCCTTTCTTGCCGGGGGGGCACTCGCTGCGCTCGCGCCCCCCCGGGTCCCCCGCTCGCTCCGGGGCAGGCTCCTCCGCCTGCCCCTCCGCTCGCACCGCCTTCATCGGCGGGAACGCACCGAAGTCCTTTCCGGACTCGTTCACGTCCGGTGGAAGCACCTCGATCCCGTCCGCGCGCGCCTCGGAGATGTGGAGCACCACCTTGTCGGTGTTCGAGGCCTCGCTCGAGATGAGCGCGGCCATGAACTCGACGGGGTAGTGCGCCTTGAGCCACGCGGTCTGGACCGTCAGCAGGCCGTACGCCGCGGAGTGCGACTTGTTGAAGCCGTACGCCGCGAACTTCTCCATGAGGTCGAAGACGTAGGTGGCGATCTTCTCGTCCACCCCCTTCTCGAGCGCGCCCTTCATGAAGATGGCCCGCTGCTTCGCCATCTCCTCGGCCTTCTTCTTGCCCATCGCGCGCCGGAGCAGGTCGGCGCCGCCGAGGGAGTAGCCGCCCAGGACCTGGGCGATCTGCATCACCTGCTCCTGGTAGACGATGACGCCGTAGGTCGGCTCGAGCACCGGCTCGAGGAGCGGGTGGGGGTACTGGACCTTCTCGCGCCCGTGCTTGCGGTCGATGTAGACGTCCACCATCGTCCGCCCGTCCTCGAGCTTCTGGTCGAGCGGGCCGGGGCGGTAGAGCGCGCCCGCGGCGATGACGTCCTCGAACCGCGAGGGCTTCATCTTGACGACCATCTCGGTGAAGCCCGAGGACTCCATCTGGAAGACGCCGGCCGTGTCGCCGCGCCCGATGAGCTCGTAGACCGCCGGATCGTCGAGGGGGATGTCCGACGCCTCGAAGTCCTTCCGCTCGGGGTGGTTCTGCTTCACGAGCCGCAGGGCGTCGTCGATGACGGTGAGCGTCTTGAGGCCGAGGAAGTCGAACTTCACGAGGCCGGCGGCCTCGACCTCGTCCTTCGCGAACTGCGACACCAGCATCTCGGACTTGTCGTCCTTGTACGCCGGCACGTAGTCCCAGAGCGGCTTGTCGGCGATGACGACGCCGGCGGCATGTAGCCCCGCCTGGCGGTTCAGGCCCTCGAGCGCCATGCAGACGTCGAGGAGGTCCTTGGTGGTGACGGTCTGCTGAACGCCGTTCGTGTCCACCCACTGCGAGATGACCGACGGCTTCTTGTAGAGCTCCTCGAGGCGCGGCTCGGGCTGCGCCTTCTCGCTCCCGAAGACGAGCTCCTTGAGCGGCGGCGTCTTGCCCTGCACCGGGTCCGGGACGAGCTTCGCGATCCGGTCGCCCTCGGCGAAGGGCAGGCCCATCACGCGGACCACGTCGCGGATGACCGAGCGCGCCTTGAGCGAGCCGAAGGTGATGATCTGGCCGACGTTGTCCTTGCCGTACTTCTCGCGGACGTAGCCGATCACCTCGTCGCGCCGGTTCTGGCAGAAGTCGACGTCGAAGTCGGGCATCGACACGCGCTCGGGGTTCAGGAACCGCTCGAAGAGGAGGTTCCAGCGGAGCGGGTCGAGGTCGGTGATCCGGAGCGACCACGCGACGATGGACCCCGCGCCCGAGCCGCGCCCCGGGCCGACCGGCACCCTGTGCCGCTTCGCCCAGTTGATGAAGTCCTGCACGATGAGGAAGTAGCCCGCGAACCCCATCTTCCTGATGACCCCGAGCTCCATCTCGAGGCGCTGGCGGTAGAGGTCGCGGTCGTGCGGGTAGCGGCCTTCGATCTCGCGGAAGCGGGCGTCGAGCCCCTCCTTCGCGAGCTTCTCGATGAACTCCTCCTCGCTCGTCCCCTCGGGGAGCGAGAAGCGCGGGAGGAACGACTTCCCGAGCTTGAGCTCCACGTTGCACATCTCGGCGATGCGCAGCGTGTTGTCGATCGCCTCCTTGTACTGCGGGAGCGCCGCGTCCATCTCCGCGCGCGAGGTGATGAACAGGCCGTCGGTGTCGTGGCGGAGCCGCTTCGGATCCTGGAAGGTCTTGTTGGACGCGATGCACATCAGGACCTCGTGCGCCTTCGCGTCCTCGCGGCGCACGTAGTGGGCGTCTGCCGTGGCGACGAGCGGGATGTCCTCGTCGCGCCCGAGCTGGGCGAGCTTCGCGTTCACGTCCACCTGCTCGGCCATCCCGTTCGACTGCACCTCCAGGAAGAACGAGCCCGGCTCGAAGATCTCCTTGTACTCGCGGGCGACCGCGCGCGCGCCGTCCAGGTCGCCCTGGCGGCAGAGGCGCGGGACCTCGCCGCCGAGGCAGGCCGTCATCCCGACGAGCCCCTTGGAGTGCTCGCGCAGGAGCTGCTTGTCGATGCGGGGGTCGTAGTAGAAGCCCTCGGTGAAGGCCTTGGAGGAGAGCAGGCGCAGGTTGGCCCAGCCCTCGGCGTTCTTCGCGAGGAGGATGAGGTGCCGGCCGATCCGCTCCGTCCGGTCGAGCCGCCCCTTCTCGCCGGCGACGTACGCCTCCATGCCGAGGATGGGCTTCACCCCGGCCTCCTTCGCCTTCTTGTAGAAGTCGATCGCGCCGAAGAGGTTGCCGTGGTCGGTCACGGCGACGGTGTTCTGGCCCTTGGCCTGGACCGTCTTGACGAGATCCTTGATGCGGATCGCGCCGTCGAGGAGCGAGTAGAGCGTATGGAGATGGAGGTGCGCGAAGTCGCCGGACATGTGAGACCGATTCTTAGCAAGGCGGTCTGACGTCGGCCACGGGTCGCTCGCCCAGCTCCCAGCGGAGCCCGTGCGGCGCCGCGCCCCGGACCCCGCGGTCACATTCCGCCTGGTCGCCCGTCCTCACTGGAGCACGATGATGCCGTCGGACCGAACGCCCCGGACCGGAGGAGATGATGAGACCCCTCGCCCTCTGTACGATCGCGGTGATGCTCCTCGCTGGCTGCGGGGCTGGTGACGGCGATTCGTGCGAGTCGGGGAAGTGGATCTGCTTCGACCCGAGCCGCATCTCCGTCCGGATGCGCGTGGGGGACCTGCCCTGTTTCAGCGCGAAGGCGATCCTTCGCCCGATCTCGTACGGCGCTCCGCCCGGCACCCACATCAGCTCGTGGGCCGAGGTGGACGACGAGGACCCGGCGCTCAACCCGAGCTCCGTCGACACGGAATCCGCCGTCGGGCAGAGCTGGTTCACCGTCCGCGCATGCGTGAGATACCCCCTCGACGTCGGTTCGTACGACTCGGCCGTGTATGTACGGGCTCAGCTGGACGACGGTGAGCCGTACGGCGGCTCGCCGTTCGTCCTGCCGGTGCACGTCGAGGTCCTGCCCGACTGAGGCGTGCCCGGGCCGCGCTTCGAACGAAGGCGCTTCTGGCGTGGCTCGTCGCGGCGTGCGCGTGGAGCTGCAGCAGCGGGACCACGGGAGAGAGCCAGCGGCATCCCGCAGCTCTCGCACCTCGCCCTGGTCTCGCTCATCGTCCGCTCCTCCTCGCGGGAAGCTCCTCGATTCCGCGCTCCCGGGCCTGGACGAGCGCCCGCATCCCGCCGACGAGCGCGCGGCGCTGGCCGGCGGTCATGCGCGCCAGGGCCGCCTCGAGCAGCGGGCGTGCCAGCACCTCCCGCTCCTCGCGCACCGCGTCCTCCCCGGCGGGCGTGAGCCACACCAGCACGCGGCGGCGATCGCGCGCGTCCGCCATCCGCTCCGCGAGGCCGTGCGCCACCAGCCGGTCCACGAGCTCGCTCATCACCGACTGCGCGCGGTCCATGTGGCGCGCCGCCTCCGTGACCGTGGGCGGCCCCGCCATCGAGAGGTGGGAAAGCACGCCGAGCATCGCGCCGTCGGGGCGCAGCCCGCGCTTGGGTCGCCGCCGGTGGAGGCGCAGGTAGATGGCGGGGAACAGCTCCGCCACCGCCGCGGCGGCCGGGTCGGCGCCGGCGGCCAACGTTCCGGGCCGGGCGGGGTTCGCGCGCTTCATGGCCGTGGCGTACCGCCGCCGAGACGCATCGTCAAACCCGTGCAATCAGGGTCTCCGGAGGCTCCGCCGCAGGTACGCGATCGCAGTCGCGGAGAGGCGCAGGGGCTCCGGACCGCGGTCCGCGGCGCGCACCATTCGGCCGCGGAAGAGCCGTGCGCGCGGGCGACCGTGCGCGGATCCAGCGAATCCGAGGCTCGTCCGCGAGGCACGACCGTTGCAGCCGCGCCCCTGGCCTTCCAACGACCAGGAGCGCTCATGCTCGTTCGACCTGCCGGTTCCGCGACGATCCTCCCCACCTTCGACTTGCTCACGGCGCCGCCGCCCGCGCCGAAGCCGCGCGCGGGCACGGTCGCGCTGGACCGGCTCGAGCTCCCCAGCGGGATCGCGGGGCTCGGGGCGGTCGCGCCGAAGAAGCCCGCAGATCCGCGCTCGCTCGCCGGCCTTCCCACGCTCATCGCCGACGCCCAGGTCGCGGCGCTCGCGGGCGGAGACGGCCCCCCGGACCCGGCGACGTTCGCGTCCCTGCGGTCGCGGGTCGAGAAGGCGCGCGCGGGGTTGCCGCCCGCCTACCAGCGGGCCGTCGTCGATCCGCTGCTCGCGACGCTCGACCGCCTCGGTCCGAGCGGGTACGCCCGCGTCCTCGCCGAGGATCCCGACCGCGTGGGCGAGGCCGCGCTCCTGCTCGACGTGGCGCAGGCGGTGTTGCAGCGGAGTGAGGGCTACCAGGCGCGCGCGACGGCCGCCTTCCAGGAGGTGGTGAGCGACCTCTACGACGGCTTCCTCTCCGAGGAGGATCGCCGCGGCGTGAAGCCGCCGGATCACGGCGTCGCGGCGCCGCTCGTGCGGTGGGGGCGCGCCGACACCGGACCGTACACCTGGCCCGCGACCGCGACCGCCTTCCTCGACGTGCAGGCCGCGGTGGTGAGCCTCCCGGCGCCGAACGCCTCGGGCGGGCTCCTCGCGTGGCCCGCGCTCGCGCACGAGACCGCCGGGCACGACCTCCTCGAGGCCGACGCGGGCCTGCGCGACGAGCTCGCGGGCGTGGTGCGCGGCCACCTCCGCGCCGAGGAGCTCGGCGTCGTCGCCGACTACTTCGCGGACCGGATCGACGAGAGCGCGGCGGACGTGCTCGGCGTCCTCAACATGGGGCCCGCAGCGGCGGTCGGGCTCGTCGGCTACTTCCGTGCACTCAACGGCGCCTCGGGCGGCTCCCCGTCGCTGCGCACCGCCGGCCCGGAGGAGGACTCGCACCCTGCCGACCTCGTCCGCGCGTACCTCGCCGCGGAGACGGTGCGGCTGCTCTCGTTCGACGGGGCCGCGGCGTGGGCCGACCGGCTCGTCGCCGAGGCCGATCGGGACCTCGGGCGGATCCGCCTCGGGGGCGTGAACGTGACGCCGGGCGTCGCGAAGGAGGCGGCGGCCGTGGTGGCGAAGGCCATCGTGCGGACGAAGCTCGCCGCGCTGGACGGGCACGCGCTCGGCGAGATCCAGGACTGGCGGAACGAGGACGAGCGGATCGTCGCCGCGCTCCGGGCGCGGATCGCCGGCAAGGAGGGTGCCGCCGCGACGGCAGGGACGTACGTGAAGGGCGCGTACGCGGCGCACGCGGTCGCCGCGGGCGTGTACGAGACGGTCGCCGGGAGCACCCGGCCGGCGGAGGTCATGCCGCGGATGATCGAGGTGCTCGCGGACATGCACGCCCGGAACCCGTCGTGGGGGTCGGCGCCGGGGACGCCGCCCTCCGCAGCCGAGCGGCGCCGCGGCACGTCTTCCTGACGCGAGCCGCGCCGCCGGTGAATCCGCTCGCGGCAAGAGACGTCGCCCGAGCGCGCCGTCGTCGGACGGGGGCCTTCGCGGCGTCGGCCGTCTACTCGGCGCGGGCGCCGTACGCCCGGTGGTGCGGGAGCGGAGTAGCCGGGACCGCCGGCTACCCCGATCCCCATTCGACGTCGTCGGCGCCGTCGAGCGTGCCTTCACCACGCGTAGATGCTCGCCCACGGATACGTCCCGGCGCTCACCGAGAAGTACGTGTAGCCGTCCGAGTGCTTCGCGAGCGGGAACGGCCCGGCGCCGCAGGTGCCGGTGGCGGCGCCGCCGTTCACGCTCACCGTCCGGCCCGCGAAGTTCGAGCAGCCCCAGCCGTTCACGGTCGCGGCGGTGCGGAGGCAGACCGCGCCGGTGGTGTTGAAGTTGCCGGACTGCGACGTGAACGTGATCGGGTTCGCGCAGGGGGTGCCGCCCGTGCCCGTCGAGATGGTGTACGTCCCCGTCGTCACGGCGCTCGCGGTCATGCCCGTGGCGCAGGCGACGGCGCGGAGGGTGGTCGTGCTCGCGACGTTCACCGGGCCGGCGTAGACCGTCCCCGTGGAGCAGGTCGGGTTGGTGCTGCCCGTGGTGTACCGGATGGACGCGCCGCTCGTCGCGGAGCTCATCGAGACGGACCGGGCGCTCGAGTACGTGCCGGGCGCGGGGGTGAAGACCGGCGCCGCGACCTGCTGCGGCGTGGTTCCGCCGATGGTGTACGTCCCAGCGGTCACCGCGCTCGCGGTCATGCCGGTGGCGCAGGCGAGTGCGCGCAGCGTCGTCGTGGCGGTGACCTGGACCGGGCCGGCGTAGACGGTGCCGGTGGAGCAGGTGGGGATCGTGCTGCCGGTCGCGTACCGGATCGTCGCGCCGCTCGTGGAGGTGCTCATCGAGACGGACGGGCCGCTCGCGTACGTGCCGGGGGCGGGGCTGAACACGGGCGCCGCGACCTGCTGCGGCGTGGTCCCGCCGCTGCAGTTGGTCATGCCGAGCTTGCCCACGCCCGCGCAGTTGATGACGTGCGTCTTCACGTCCGCGACCGGGGTGAGGCTGTAGCTGTACGGCGGGTTGTACGTGGTGGTGGACTGGGCGTTCGGGCCCGCCATGGCCAGGCAGTCGCCCAGCTCCCAGGTGACGTTCAGGAAGGTGTTGTTGCGGAGGTCCCAGGAGCCGACCTGGTCGCTGTCGCACGAGACGACGACGTTCCTGGAGTTCTCGAAGTGGTTGTTGTCGATCCGGAGCCGGGCGCCCATGCGCGAGTTGATGCCCGTGACCGCGACGCCGTTATAGTAGTTGTTGAAGAGGTGGCCCTCGCCGAACCGCCAGAGCGGCGTCCGGGAGTTCACGTTCTCGAAGCGGTTGTGGTGGTAGGTGATGAGGCGGCGCCCGCTGTCGCTGTCCGAGGAGCCGTTGAGCGACGTCTTCCAGCTGTCGTGGAGGTAGTTGTACGAGATGGTGACGTACTCGGCGCCGCTCTTCGTGTCGACGAGGCCGTCGTAGTAGTCCTTGTCGACGCCCTGGAACGTCGCGTAGAGCTCGTTGTGGTCGATCCAGATGTTGCTCGCCGGTCCCTCGATCGAGATCGCGTCCTTGTCGCCGATGCTGACGTGATGGATCTTGAGGTTCTGGACGATGACGTTGCTCGCGCGGGTGATCTTGATGCCGATGCCGTTGAGCTCCGCGCCGGCGCCCGCGCCGATGATGGAGACGTGATCGACGTCCTTCACGTCGATCTTGGTGAGCCCCGGCGAGTTGGCCGGGGTGATGGTCCCGCTCACGATGATCGTGAGCGGCGTGCCGGTCTTGTTCTTGATCGCGTTCTGCAGCGCGGTGCCGGTGCTCACGGTCACGGTGGTGCCGCCCGCGCCGCCGACCGTGCCGCCGTTGAGGGACGCGAAGCCGACGGGGCCGGCGAGCGCCGATGGCGGCGCCGCGAGCGCGGCGAGCGCCACGAGCCAGGGGACGAGCTTCGGGGATCGGCAGGATGTGCCTCGGGCCACGGGGAGACCTCCAGTCGCGGCGACGGAGGGGAGGGGACACGGGAACGTCGCCGAGGAGGCCAGATGGTAAGGCCACTATCCCAGAAGTGGCTCGGCCGCATGGGTGCGCCCCGTGCGGGTGCCCGGGCGTGGACCCCGGTCATGGTCGAGAGGCTCGGGCGACGCGCCGCGGCGCGTTCCTTCGCTGTGCGTACGAGTAACGTCCCGCCGGCGTCGGACGCCCGGGGCGTACGCGAAATCGCAGCGCACGGCGCTGCACGCGCGCGTTCCGCGCGGGTGCATCGTTCGACGTTCGTTCGGCTTCGCAGGCGTTGCAGGCGGTCGCGGCGCTCTGCCAGCGTGCCGTCACCACGGACGGCCCTGTCGACGAACCCGTGAGCACGCTCCCCCTGCGGCCGTCTCCACTCGCAGCGAGAACGAAAGGACGGCAGACCATGTTCCAGAGAACGCGGAGCGCCGCGCTCGTCGCCGCCACCCTGTGGCTCGCGACGGCGCCCCTCGCCGCGCGCGCGGCCACGCTCGGCTACAACACGCTCTCGTGCAGCCAGGTCCAGTTCTACGCGAACGGCGTCGCCTGGGCCGACCTGCACTACAGCGTGAACGGCGGCGGCCAGCTCAACGTGCGGATGGTCCAGAGCGGCACGAACGCCACGTATACCGTGAGCGGGCTCACGAGCGGCGCCAACATCCGCTACTTCTTCACGTACGTGAACGCAGGGCAGAGCGGGGCGATCGACTCGCCCTGGGCGACGATGACGGTGAGCTGCGGCGGCACCGGGACCCGGTACACGCTCACCGTCACCCGCGCCGGCACGGGCAGCGGCACCGTCACCTCCAACCCGGCGGGCATCAGCTGCGGCGCGACGTGCAGCGCGAGCTTCGCGAGCGGCGCGACGGTGACGCTCAGCGCGGCGCCGGCCAGCGGCTCGACGTTCGCGGGCTGGAGCGGCGCGTGCGTGGGCACGGGAACGTGCATCACGACCATGACGGCTGCGCGCGCGGTGACCGCCACGTTCAACACGAGCGGCGGCACGGGCGACGCGTGCACCGCCTGCATGTACCACCGGCTCGTCTGGTCGGACGAGTTCAGCGGCAGCGGGCAGCCGAACGCGACCAACTGGAACTACCACGTGGGCAACGGGTGGAACGCCGGCGCGTTCAGCGGCTGGGGCAACGGCGAGTGGGAGTGGTACCGCCCCTCCGACTGCTACCAGTCCGGCGGGAGCCTGGTGCTCCGGGCGCAGTGGCTCTCCAGCCCGCTCTCCGTCGGCGGCCGGAGCTGGTACCAGACCTCGTGCCGCATCACCACCCAGGGCAAGCGGTCCTGGAACAAGGCCCGCGTCGAGGCGCGCATCGCGATGCCGAGCGCAGCAGGGACGTGGCCCGCGTTCTGGATGATGGGGAACTCGTACGACGGCTCGTACACGTCGAGCTACGCCCCGTCCGCGGGCGCCTACGACACGATGGCGACCAACTGGGCGAGCTGCGGCGAGATCGACATCATGGAGCACAAGAACACCGACACCACGATCGTGAACAACCTGTTCTGGGACACGCGCACGGGCGTCTTGCCCTGGAGCGGCACCAACGTCGCCAACGCCCCGAGCACCGCCAGCGTCGGCAACGTCACGCAGTTCCACACCTACGCGCTCGAGTGGAACGACACGGTCATGTACTGGTACGTGGACAACGTGCGCGTGAAGACGCAGTCGATCTCGGCGAGCACGATGGAGGAGTACCGGCAGAGCTTCTTCATCCTGCTCAACCTCGCGCTCGGCGGGGCGTTCCCCGCCCAGAACCCCGTGCAGGGCAACTTCCCCATGTACATGTACGTGGACTACGTCCGAGTGTACCAGCAGTGAAGTGACGCGAGCCCGCTCGCTCGCGCCCCGCGGGCGGGCGGCCGCCGCCGGCGGCGCCGCGACCCGTCCACGGCGCGGCGTCGCCGCCCCTTCGTGGATCCCGTTCGCCACCGGCCTGGATTCAGGGGGAGCTTCGGCAGCCGCGACGCCGCAGGCCATCGCGCGCCGCGAACCCCATTGACCCTCGAAATCCGCGCGTGGAAGGATGCGCCGCACTTCGCGTGAAGATGCGTCTTGGTCGAGGCGCGTCCGCGGGTGCTGGGAGCGACCCTGCGCACGATGCCGATGGTGAGGAGAGGTGCCGGAGGCAGGGCGCGGTTCTGGGCGGCGCTCGTCGGCGCGTGGCTCGTCGCGTGGCGGCGTGGGCGGCGTGGGCGGCGTGGGCGGCGAGGGCGACCCGGCCAGTGGCGCGGGCGAGGTCCCCGCGGTCACCTGCCCGCCGCCGCCTGCGGGGACGGCCCGTTCACGGTGGAGGCCACCGGGGTCACGTTCACGCTGAGCTCCGGCCGGCAGCGGGTTCAGGTCTGCCAGGACGACATCCTCCGCGTCACCCACACGCCCGGCGCCTCGTCCCCCGCGAAGACTTCTCCATCGGGGCGCTCTACCCGAGCGGCGGGAGCCACCCGCGGGCCAGCAGCGCTACGCGACGACGGTCTGGTCCGGCGACATCGACTCGAACTTCCCGACGCTCGCCCGGCAGGTCCGCGGGCCTCAACCTCGCGCGGGAGCTACGGCAACCAGTGGAGCGCCACGACCAAGGCCAACCTCCTGACCGTCGACAACCTGCGGTACCGCTGTTCGGCCCGCGCTCCTCGTCAACCCGGTGGTCGCCGCGGGCGTCACCAGCAGGAACGTCTCCCTGCCCGCGGGGACCTGGTACGACTTCTGGACCGGGGCCACCGTGTACCGGGGCCGTGACGGCGCGTTCACGCTGTACGAGGACCAGGGCGACACCTACGGCTACGAGAGCGGCCAGAACGCAACGTCCCCGTTCACCTGGAACGAGGCCGCGAAAACCAGCGGTGGACCGTCTCCGCGCCGTGACGTGACCGGGACCGCCCGACCGCAGGCGCGGGCGAGCGGCCCCGGCGATCACGCCTCCTCCTCCTCGAGCGCCGCGTTCCAGTACCGCCATGACTGGACCCACTGGCGCCAGCTCGGGGGCGCGTCGTTGGCGAAGACGAACGTGAACCGGACGGCGTCCGGCAGTCGCGCCGGCTTCACCGGAACCGACCGGAGCGTCATCCCGGCCTGCGCCGGGGTACGGCCGCCCTTCCGCTGGTTGCAACGGACGCAGGCGATCACGATGTTGTCCCAGCCCGTGCGGCCGCCCTGCGACCGCGGGACGACGTGGTCCCACGTCGCCTCGGCCCGCGCCACGCGGGCACCGCAGTACTGGCACCGCCCGCCGTCGCGCGCGTAGACGTTCTCGCGGCTGAACTTCACCGCGGGCCGGCGCGCGCGCACGCCGCGCAGGAACCGGACGATGCTCGGGACCTTGAGCGCGAGCGTGATCGACCGGACGGTCCGGTCCTCGTACTCCTCGAGGACCTCCACCTTGCCCGCGAAGAGCAGGGTGACGGCCCGCTGCCACGTGACGCGCGCCACGGGCTCGAACGCGTGCGAGAGCACCAGGGTGTCCATGGGTCGAAGCCTCCTCTCCACCGCCGCGGGAGACGCGTGCTCGTGGAGGGACTCGAACCCACACGAAGCCGATCTCGATGCTGGCTGCCTCTGCCGATTGGGCTACGCGAGCACAATCGTCTCCCGCCCGGGCGCCCGTGCGCCCGGTCTACCTGCAATCAATCCGTGCCGCCCGCCGGGCCCCCGAAACGGAGAGGGCCGGGAACCTCGCGGCGCCCGGCCCTCCAGAAGGGATCCACGCTGGCGTGGGCTTCTAGGGGTCGGGCGGGACCTCGAGGAACCGCGGATCCGCGTTCAAAATGCGGTACTTCGCGGAGCTGGAGCGCAGGGACGCGCCTCCGGCGGACGAGGGCATCGTCTCCTCGGAGTGCCGGCGGCGGCTCTGGCCCAGGCTCGAGATCACGGCGCGCAAGATAGAGAGGTGCAGGGGAGGTGTCAAGCGATCAATGTGCTGGTGCCAATTGCGGCGATTTCCGGGGCTCCGCGCGCGCGCCGGGCCCGGCGGCGCCTCCGCCAGGGCCGGGCAGCGGGCGCGCTACTGCACCTGGACGCTGAAATCCGCCTTGCCGAGCTCCGTCCCGTCGGCGGCGCGGGCGACGGCGGTCCAGGTCCCGGAGTCGCCGGCGCGGAACGTCTTGTACGAGTACGTGCGGAAGGGCGAGCGCGGCACGGCGAGCTCGACCTTGGTGATCTCCTTGCCCTCCTTGAGGTAGGCGACCGTGATCTTCGACTCGGCGGCGCCCGACACCTTCACCCACGTGTAGAGCTTCGTCTCGGGGGCGACCTGGAACGAGTCGGACGCGCCCTCGACGTCGTGATTCACGACCGCGGTGCCGACCTTCACCTGCGCGGACACGGGTGCGGCGGCGTCCTGGGCGAGGGCGACGCAGGGGACGGCGAGGGAGAGGACGAGCGGGAGCAGCTTGCGCATGGGTTCTCCTTGGGTGCGATGACGATGGGTGACGTTAGCACATCGCGTGCGGGCTTCCGTCCGGGCGCGCTGTTCGCGGACGCGTACGCGCCGTACGCATGTACACTCTCGGTTGCTGCGCCGTCAGCGTGCCCTGGCGGAGCAAGCGACGTGCCGCGCCGGTTCGGGCCGCGCGACCGCGGTCCCGGCGACGGGTGCGGCCGCGGGGACACGAACGGGCGCGGGCGGCGGGACGCGGACGCCACCGCGAGCGCGCCCAGGATGGCTCCCGCGGTGCTGAAACGTTTTCCGTGCGTTCTCCCGTCCCTCCAGGGAGTCATAAAACGTTAATCGACGCGACGCGTCATGCGGTGCGCCGTTCGGTGGGCGCGCGCGAGGGTGCCGGATTCGCCCGTAGGCTCGCAGGGTTGGCGGTGACTCGCGGTCTCGCCGCGCAGCCGATTGTCAACGCGGCGCGAATGGGGCAGACCAGCCGACACACACCGCGGAACGTTCGCGCAGGGTTCGTCCCGCGCGGCGGGCGTCACAGCCCGACCGCCGCGGTCGCCGTTCGAGGAAGCAGTGTAGGCGCTGTTCCGTGTATCGAGGATCTCACCACCACGAGGAGTGGTCATGAAGCTCCAGATGAAGCGCCCAGCAAGCCATGCAGCGAGAGGCCTGCTCCTGGCCGCCGGGCTCCTGCTCGCCGTCCAGACCCAGGCCCAGACCCCCGACTACTGGTCCACCTCCGGCTCGCGCATCGTCGACGCCCAGGGGAACACCGTCCACATCACCGGCGCGAACT
>Ga0196976_1000442_pt1 | contig 26366 bp, 28 predicted proteins | sample S3v_513CmetaG_FD_148644 | JGI IMG/M metagenome (GOLD analysis project Ga0196976, IMG submission 148644) | Soil microbial communities from Anza Borrego desert, Southern California, United States - S3+v_5-13C | ecosystem: Environmental > Terrestrial > Soil > Desert | place: USA: California...
CCATCTCGAGGAACGCGCGCGACATGAGCAGCACCTGCGTGAGAACGAGCGGCGGCTGAAGGAGGCGCGGGCACTGGCGGAGGAGGCGAACCTGGCGAAGACGCGATTCCTCGCGACGATGTCGCACGAGTTGCGCACGCCGCTGAATGCGATCGCCGGCTATACCGAGATCCTGTCCATGGGGGTGCATGGGCCCATCACCGAGCAGCAGCAGGCAGACCTCAGCCGGATCGAGCGGAGCCAGAAGTACCTGCTCTCCCTGATCAATGACGTGCTCAATTATTCCAAGATCGAGGCGGGACACGTCGCGTTCGCGAAGCGCCCCTTCGATATCGACCCGCTCATTCGTTCGCTGCACGCATTCGTGCAACCGCAGATGCAGTCGAAGCAGGTACGGTACGAATACCATCCGGAAGCGACGCACTGTCTCGTGCTCGCCGACGAGGACAAGACGCAGCAGGTGATCCTCAACCTGCTGTCCAACGCGCTGAAGTTCACGCCGACCGGCGGCGAGGTGACCATCACCTGCCGGAACGACGACCGCCAGGTCATGGTCGTGGTCAAGGACACGGGGATGGGAATTCCGCCCGACAAGCACGAGTCCATCTTCGAGCCATTCGTCCAGCTGGGACGCGACCTCACGTCCGGCGGAGAAGGAACGGGGCTGGGCCTGTCGATCAGCCGTGACCTCGCCCGGAACATGGGGGGCGAGCTGCGTGTCGAGAGTGAATCCGGGAAGGGCGCAACCTTCATCCTCACCCTTCCGCGCGCGCTCGACGTGGACCGCAGTCCGGTGACTGCCGCTCCCTGAGGGAGGTTAGCGCGGCTTGAGCAATGTCCCAGATCGCTCTCTTCGACACCACACCCGCGTATCCCGAGGGCTTTCGGTACGAGGAGGACATCCTGAGTTCGGCGACGGAGCAGGACCTCCTCGCGCAGATTCCTGAATTGCCTTTCCGGGAATTCGAATTCCACGGATACACCGGAAAGCGCCGCGTCGTGTCGTTCGGCTGGAAGTACGACTTCAGTGCGCGCACCCTCGACGAAGTGGCGCCCATCCCTTCGTACCTGCTGCCAGTGCGCGACCTCGCGGCGTCGTTCGCGGGGCTCACGCCGGAGGCGCTCGAGCACGTCCTCGTCACCGAATACAGTCCCGGCGCGGCGATCGGGTGGCACAAGGACAAGGCGGTGTTCGGCGACATCGTTGGTATCTCGCTGAAGTCGGCGTGCACGTTCCGGTTGCGGCGTGCCGTCGGCGACCGGTGGGAGCGCGTGAATGTCATCGCGAAACCGCGCTCGGCATATCTGCTGCGCGGCGCATCGCGCACCGAATGGGAGCACAGCATCCCCGCCGTTGACGAGCTGCGCTACTCGCTGACATTTCGCACGAGGGTCGGCGGCACTCCCTGAATCCGTGCACGGCCAGGGCTTTTGCTTTCGGACCCGGTAGCCCTGTTTTCACGACGCCTGGTTCCTTCTCCCTCGTTCCCGCCCGCCTGATGGCCCGTGCACTACTGATCTTCGTTGTCATCGCACTGGTACTCCCGGCAATGCTGCCGGCGCAGGACAGTGCAACGGTCTCCCGAAAGGTCCGCGTCTTCTTCGATTGCAACGCCGATTGCGATGAGGACTATATCCGAACCGAAACTCCGTGGGTGGACTTCGTCCGCGATCGCACGGATGCGGATGTCCACATGCTCATCACCAGCCTCGGCACGGGCGCCGGTGGGGAGCGCTACACGATCAACTTTGTAGGGCTTGGTTTGTGGCGTTCGAAGAACGACACGCTCCGCTACGATTTCCCGCCAGGCGAAACTGATGACGTAGGGCGACGGGGGCTGACGCGCGTCATCCAGCTCGGCCTCGCGCCCTTCGTGGCGAGGACGCCGGTGGCGACGCGGATGCGAATGTCCGTGGAAGACGCGACGGCCGACATGGCGCAGCGTACCACTCCCGCGACCGATCCCTGGCGGTCCTGGGTGTTCGAGACAGACGCCTACGCGTTTCTGGAAGACGAAGCGCGGCAGTCGCGCCTGGAGTGGGGAGCGGAGTTCGATGCCTCGCGGATCACGTCGCGCTGGAAGTTCGGCACCGAAGTCGAGACGTTCTTCGCGGAATCAAAGTTCCTGATTGACGATGACACCGCGACCGCGCCGACGACGATCACCTCGTTGCGGGAGAGCTACGAAGGGGGCGTCGTGCTGGTGAAAAGCCTGGGGCGGCACTGGGGTGCCGGGATGTCAGCCGCGATCGGCTCGTCAACGTTCTCCAACACGCGCCTTGCTGTCCGCGCGGCTCCTGCGCTCGAGTTCAGCGTCTTTCCGTACGACGACTTTACCCGCCGGCAACTCACGGTGCAGTATTCGATCGGTGTGTCGTCCTTCAAGTATCGGGAGACGACGATCTTCGGGCGGCTGAGCGAGACACGCCCCACGCATGCGCTGGTGGTCGGCTACGACGTGAACCAGCCATGGGGATCGGCCGAAGCAACTCTGGAGACCGCGCGATACCTGGACAACAGCTCGCAGTGGCGGCTGGTGTTCGGCGGGGACCTCGAGGTGCGCGTCGCACGCGGGCTGTCGATCGAGATCGGAGGCGGCGCATCGCTGATCCGCGATCAGCTGGCGATCGCGGCGCGGAACGCCACGCCTGAGGAGATCCTGCTTGAGCTGCGCGACCTCCAGACCGATCACCGCTACAACCTCAGCGTGGGGCTGAGCTATACCTTCGGATCGATCTTCAACGCGGTCGTCAATCCGCGGTTCGGTACCGGCCCGGGTGAGATATTGCGTTAGCGGCTACTGAGGAAGCGGTGTGACACGGCCGTTGTGGAGGATGCCGATCGGCGCGAGCATCTCCTCCCACTTCACACGTGGCGCCTTCACGGCCGGTCCGGCGCGCAGGGACCCTGCGAAGATGGTGTAGTCGTCGCGTGCGAAAGTGTTCACCTCATATCCGAGGTCTTTCAGCGCGCCGATGGTCATGAAGCTGATTGGGTTTCCGCCTGCGTCCACGAAACCGGTCATCAGCTCGTTCTCGAACGTGGACTCGCGCCAGTGGGAGTTCGCGGTGCCGGCGCCGCCTCCGGCCTCGAGCGGTACTGAGGCCGCGCAACTCGTCGTGCCGCCAATGGCAACGCAACCAGCGGTTCCTTCGGCGCCGGTATAACGCGGGTCGCCGGAACCGACACCCGTGACGAAACCGCGGCTGTCCCAGATGCTGAAGCCGAGCCCGATGACGTGAAGCATCTCGTGCATGATCACGTCCTGGAGATTGCCGCCGCCGGCCAGGTTGTTGATGTCGGCAGCGTCGAAACGCATCCGTCCGATCACCGCGTTACCGCCACCCGATCGCAGGAAGCACGGACCCGCCGATGCGAGGACCTGGCCCGGACCGTCGATGGCCTCGACGGCCGCGTAGATCACGATGTCGTCGATGATCTCGTTGAGCAGTGGCTGCTGACTGCCAAGGCAGTTGGAGATGTTGGCGCCGGTGGCGTTCACATCGGGCTGATCGCCGGTGATGATCGCGCTGATGCGTTCAGCGGCAGTCGTGAACAGTGCCTGGTGTTCGGCGGACATGGCAGCGCCGAAGAAGCGCACCTGGATGTTGTAGCTGGTGCGCACGATTGCGGTGAGGTCGGTCTCGATCGCACCGGCGAGCACGCGCATGACCTGCGGAACTGCATTCTTGCCGAGCGTCCACGCGGGTGCTGTGACATTTCCGTTGCCGTCGGTCGTGCGGGTCGCCTCATTCAGGAATCCGCCGCCGGTCATCACCGCGAAGGTGACTTCCGTCCCCGCGATTCCCACGCCAGCGCCATTGCGAATGGAGAGCGTGATGGGATCGGCAAGCGCGGTGTTCGCGAACGCGCTCTGGTTGTTCCCGGACAGCACGACGATGCTGGACACGTTCGAGAAGGTCGCCGCAACCGTCTTGGCGCCGTTCACGGTCACGATGCACGCACCCGTTCCACTGCAGGTGTTGCCGGACCACGCGACGAAGCTCGACGAGGCATCGGGCGTCGGTGTCAGCGTGACCTGAGAACCTTCGTCGAACAGCGCCTGGCAAGCGGTGCCACCGACGCCGCAGGTGATTCCCGCTGGCGTCGACGTCACCGTCCCTCCGCCCGGTCCATCGGTCGTCACGGTCAGTGCGTGCTGGATCTTCGTGAAGGTCGCCGTCACCGTCTGCGCCGCGGACATGGTGACCGCGCAGCTGCCCGTCCCCGTGCATCCGCCGCCCGACCACCCGGTAAATGTGGACGACGTCCCTGCATCGGCGCTGAGGGTGATTGCCGTACCCTCTTCCACCTGCGCAGAACAGACGGTGCCACAATCGATCCCCGCGGCGGTCGCCTCCACCGAACCGGTCCCCGTACCGGCCAGCACGACCTGCAGTTGATGCCGAGGCGGCGGGCCGCCGTCGCCGCAGGAAGCAACAGCGACCAGCAATGCAGGAACGAACTGATAGAGTTTCATACAACCGGGGCGAAGGCGGGAGCTGATAATGCCATCAGATACACCGCCCGGCAAGCCGAGTTCGCTATGCCAGCTGCAGGATGGCTTTTACGTGCTGCCGCTGCTCGATGGCATGGAGCGCGGCGCCTGCGGTGTCCAGTGTATGACGCGTACTGGCCATCTCGCGCCACGGTTTTGAGCCACCTTCGCGCGCAGCGATCTCGACCGCCCGGTGGAAGTGCTCGTAGCGTGAGCCCCAGCAGCCACGCAACTCCACATGCTTGCGATTGATCTGCCAGTGCGGATGGATCTCGACGGAGCCGTTGTCGGTGTAATGCCCGCACACCACCACTCGCCCGCCGTCGCGCACCAGATCGAGCGCCTCGGATACCGCATCCGGATGACCGCTCGCCTCGATAACGACGTCCACACCACGCCCGCGCGTCCAGCCATGCAGTTCGGCCAGCCGCTCGCGGCGCGGCATCGCAAGACTGAGCGTTTGCGTCGCGCCCATTCGTCGGGCATAGGCCAGGCGATCATCCACGCCGTCCACCGCGACGATCTCTCCGGCGCCAGACAGCGACGCCAGCGCGACGCACGATTGTCCGACAGGCCCCACGCCCATCAGGGCGACGCTTTCCCCCAGCCGGAGATGGCACAGATCCACCGCATGCAGCGCCGTCACGAGGCCGCATCCGCCACCGATGAAGGTTTCGGCGTCGAGCCCCTTCGGGATGTGAATCATCTTCACTCCCGGCTTCATGTAGATCGCCTGAGACCAGCCGCCGAGGAGGCCGTCGTTCGCGGAATAGGTGATGCCGTACACCTTGCGCGACGGACAGCGGTTCGGTTGTGCAGCCACGAGACAGTGATAGCAGTGGTTGCAGGTCTCGTGGACGTCGAGGAAAGTGACGACGTCTCCCTCCTTCACAGCGTCGCCATTGACGGTCGTCAGCGTGCCGCGCGTCCCTGAAACTGCGCCGACGGAGACGTGTCCCGGAATGATGGGGTAGGGAACGCCTGCCAATTTTCCATGGTGCAGGTGCACGTCTGTGCCACAGACTTCGGAATACATGGTGCGCAGCAACGCGGCGCCGGGCTCGAGGCGCGGCTCCGGAAATTCGCGCAGCTCGATCGCGGCGTGCGGCGCAGGAATCACCGCGGCGACGTACGTCATCCGGTAGGCTGTTCCAGGGTCAGGGGCGGACGTGTGATCTCGACGGTGTAGCCGTCGCGCGCCAGGAAATCGCCCAGCGCCTTGGCGGCGGCGCGATCGGCATGTTCGAGGATACCCGACTGCTGCGCCGCGGTCCGCAGTTGCTGACGAATGCGACGCTGGATCTCATCGCGGTCGTCCGGCGTGAAGGGATTCAGGAGCCCCGCGCTCTCGTCATAGGTAGTCACGTTGGTCACGTCGACACTGAGGAGCTGCGCGGGCGGCAATGTCAGGTGGATCACGCGCGCCGTCGAATCAATCCGGACCTTCGCGGCATTCAGGTTGATTCCCGCGGACACTCGGCCGGTGACCACGAGGAGCACGCGCTTGGTCGAACGGAAGCGGGTCTGCTGGTAGATCACGACATCCCGCAGGGTCATTTCACTCGCGACAAGCTTTGCGACCTCGCGCAGCCGCTCGATGACGATCTCGTGGCTGATCTGCGGCGGCGCCTTGCTGAAGCCCAGCTTCTCGGAGGTGCGAATAGCGAGTTCCAGGGCCACGGCGGCGACGGCGACAGCTGCTGCAACGATTGCCACGCGCTTTGCCTGGCTCCGCCGACGGGTCGCGACGAGCACGAGTGCCGCCAGCGCGCCAAGGATCGCCAGGCCGAAAAGCGTCTCGATGAAGTTGATCACGCCTGGCCTGACTCGCTTCGGGTAGTCACGCGAGTCCCGACGCGCAGCGGACCCGGATCCATCTGTCGAATGCTGGTCACGCTAGCGGTCCACTCGTGCCAACGTTCCACATCCATCATGACGGCGAGGACGCGTGCCGGTTGCGTGCGTATCTCGAAGGTGCGCAGGAATTGCGGAGTCATCGCCCGCAAAGTGAGGGACGATGCCGATCAGGGCAATGCGCCGCTAGCGCCGCCCTAGCGAGAGCAGCGTATCCCGGGCGAGGTCCGCGGCGACGTCCACCGTGTCGAGGACCGCATTCACCCACCGCCCAAGCGATCCGGAACGGCTGGCACGCACGCGCGGCAAGGCACGACCCGGGTTGTCGGGGCCGGGCGCATCAGCTGTGGCGATAGCGGTCGGAGGCTTCTTCGACGGCGGATCGAGCGATGCGGCCGGCTCGGTTTCGCGCGAGAACTCGTCTTCCATGTCAGCTCCTGTACGGCGTCCACTTCCCAAACGTAGCCGGCGCCGCTGCGAATTCAGGAACTGCACTCACGGCGATCACATCCGATCTCATCAGATCGAATCGCCGTGAGTGCCCTTGCCAAACCAAACATGTGACAATAATGTCACATATGGCGCGTGAAGATCTCGAGCCCGTCTGGCGGGCCATTGCCAGCCCGATTCGCCGCCGGATGATGGACTTGCTGCGCGACGGCCCGGTGTCCACCGGAGCGCTCTCGGAGTCATTCAGGGACCTGTCCAGGTTCGCGGTGATGCAGCACCTCCGCGTCCTCGAAGAGGCCGATCTCGTCGTCCCCCGGCGGGAAGGGCGCACCCGGCTCAACTACCTGAACCCGGTGCCCATCCAGCGCATCTACGACCGCTGGGTCAGTCGCTACCAGGCGCCCTGGACGGAATCTCTCGTGTCGCTGAAGGGCGCGCTGGAAACCGAACCCTCTGCGACGCGGAAGCGCAGCGCGTCGTGACGCACGCATCTCCCACCCCACACACTACCCTCATCGTCGCATGACCACCGCCGCAAAGCCGCTTCCCAACCAGGTGCTCTCCATCGAGATCAAGGCACCCATCGACCGCGTCTGGCGCGAGATCACCAAGACCGGCGCCATCCAGCGTGCGACCAACAACACGATCCTCGAATCGGCGATGACTGCAGGCGCGAAGCTGCGCTATTACAGCCCGAGCAGGAAACGGGTGTTCGTGGTTGGCGAGATCGTTGAGATCAACGCACCGAAGAAGTTCTCACATACCTGGAAGTTCACCATGAGTCCGGACGACCCGACGCTGGTGACGTGGGAACTCTCCGAAGTGGCGGGGGGCGCAACGCGCGTCACCCTCACCCACAGCCGGTGGACGAACGCCGCGAAGATGTACAAGAGCGTCGGCAAGACGTGGCAGGAAATCCTGCGTCTCCTCAAGCTGGAGCTGGAGACGGGGGATATCGACCTGAAGGCAAAGATGATGTACGGGATGATGGGCGCCTTTGAGTTCATGCTCCCGAAGACGACCACCGTCGACTACGCCAATCAGGTCGGCTGGTGACCTCTGGCTAGGCGTCGCCCTCGGCGGCGTCCATCTGTTCCTTGAGAAGCGCCAGGCAGAATGCGGCGACGGACGGCGTGTCCATGTCGAGTCCGTCGCTGCGGCGCCAGGTTTTCGTGTCCGTGGGCTTCTCGATGGGAAGGAACACGTATTCCTGCACGATCGTCGCGCCCTTGTGGCGCGAGGCAGAGCCGCGCTGCGACAACGTGCCTTTCCAGGACACGATGTGCAGTTCGCCGAGGGTCTTGTCCGAGGGTGATCCCGCGAACCAGGAAACGCTCAGCGCCGCATTCGGCGCCTGCAGGACGCAGCCCTGAATGGTGCGACTCTGCTCGATCGGCAGCCGCAGGGAATCTCCCCGCGTGAGCACCTTTTCCGGTGCAAGCTCGTCGAGCAGTGCGGTCACCTCACGCTGCAGGGCGTGTTTTTCCTTGGCGGTCGGTGAAGTGGTCCAGGGACTCGCTGGGCGCGTATCGGACATTCATGAAAAATACCCAAGGACCACACTCTCGTCTTCAACGTCCGTCGCGGTTGCTCCGGACGTAGCGGCCGTCAAAGCCGGGCTGCCAGGTCTTCCCACTGTCCGCCGATGTAATCGAGTGATCCGCCACCGTCTGCCACCCACACCTGGCGCCAGGCGTTGCGGTTGGTGTCGTAGAAATTGATCGACTTTCCTTCTCCACCTCCCGGGCCTGCTCCGGCCCAGTTCTCCACGAGCATGCAGCTCTCCAGCTGGAGATCCACGCGGTTGGTCCCAAGGAGGGCGAGCGTTGGCGATGGCGGGGCCTGGAACGGGGTCACGTCCCAGTCGCCAATCCAGAAATCGAACTGCCGCGACTCCGGCCGCGACCGGCACGGGTAGCGAAGCGCATTCATGCGCGTCGTGATTACCTGATACCGCGCATCGCGTCTGAGTTCGCTGAACTCGGAGAGCGTGTCCAGGATTGCCACCGGAACGGCACGGGTCGGAACGAGCTGTTCCAGGTAGGCAAATGCGCGATCGCTGTTTCCCTTTCGGGCATGCAGCCGCGCGAGCCGATACGTCGCCGTCGACACCTGAAAACCGAGCGTCACCGCCTTCTCGAATGCGGATATCGCAGGGTCCAGATCGTTCAACCCCTGGCGTGCGATGCCCAGACGCAGCCACGCCATTCCCTGGCTGGGTGCTTGTGCGGCGATGCTGCTGTACAGCCGCGCGGACGTTGGCCAGTCACCGCGGCGAAATGCGCTGTCTGCGCGAAGGGAATCGGCGTTCTGCGCGATCGCGGTTCCGGTCCAGAACAACATGAAGGGTGCGGCCCGAAACAGCGTGGTTGTGCGCATGAGGTGGCGTGGAAAAAAGGGGGACTGTTCCACAAACCAGCGCAACGCGCGCGCGCGTCACACCATTCGTCCACTCGCGTACCGTCGGGCGTACGATTTGCCACACGGTGTTTTCCACTCACCGGAGCAGATGCATGTCTGAGCGACACAAGACGCACAACGGACGCGACCAGTCAGGTCACTTCAAGGTGAAGCAGGTGGACGCCGAAGAACTCCGTGCCGATCCGAATGGTGAAGAATTTCTTCGCGACGACGTACGCCTTGGTGGCGCGGTCGAGGACACGAGTCTCGAGGGAGTGGAGCGCGCGAAGCGCATCGCGGAGCTCGTGGAGGGCAACCGCGCCGACGTCGAGCGCGCGGCCGGGCAGCTCAAGGACGAAGCGAACCCGTAAATCTCCGCTGCGGATCGATGGCCCGATCGAGCCGCGTGTAGACCTCCACGCGGTTCGGTCCGCGGTACCGGAATTCGTATGCCGCAATCCGCGACGGCGTCTGCTCGAGCAGCACCAGGCCGAGCGCCGTGCCGCTGGGGGGTACCGTGATATCGGCGGTCAGCTTGCCGTTGGGGAGGAAGCGCGCGTACAGGCGGGTGATCGTGCCGTCTGCCTCGCGCACGTAGACCTGCCAGCGATGCCCATCTTCCCACAGGGGCGCGCCGCCGGCATCCAGCGTGACGTCAGAAATGAGGTAGACCGTCTCGTCGTCTCCGTCCGAGTCCATGTCCGCGACGACCGATTGCTGGTACATCCAGCCGGGATCGCCGGCATTCGCGCTTGGCACTCGCGATTGTACGAGGTCCGGAATCGTATCCGGCAATTCGGCGGCCCGTTCCGACGTTCCAGCGCGCGCGACGGCAGCGTCCTCCGGTGTAGGCTGCGAGCAGCCAACACCGGCAGCCATCGCGACGGCCATGCAGGCCAGACGGATCAACGGCGAGGTCATGAGCATCTGTCTAGCATGGTATACGCCAGACGGGCCCGGCGTTGTTCCGGCCCTGAATGTGCGGCCTGATTTGCCATGCAGACGCATCCTGACGAGTCCGCAGCACCGGCGCACACCGTTGCGGTATCAGACGCTCCGACACTCCTGGCGGGCCATTCGACGCTGGCAAGTGCCGCCCTGTCCGCGCTTCGTGTGGTTTCGGCGCTGTTGCTGATGCAGCATGGCGTCCAGAAACTCTTCGGCCTGCTGCTCCCCGCCGAACGCGGATTTTCCGGAGCGCCGGACTTGTTCACGCGGACATGGTTTGCCGGGATGCTGGAAACCTTTGGCGCGCTGCTGCTCCTGCTGGGTCTCTTCACGCGCCCCGTGGCCTTCGTGCTGTCCGGCCTGATGGCGTTCGCGTACTTCATCGCGCACGCGGGGGACAACTTCTGGCCGATTTTGAATGGCGGAGAGCTCGCCGCCCTGTTCTGCTTTGTCTTTCTCGCACTTTCGGCGCTCGGCGGTGGGCGATTCAGCCTCGACCACCTGATCGCACGGCGTCAGGGGCGCGTGCCAACGACGGCCGCTGTTACCGAATCATCCGCGGCACAGCCGTACCCCATCGACCGCCGAAAGCGCCGGCGAAGGAGTAAGCGCCGGGTGTGAGTCGCACCTGGAACGGTGCGGCCTGAGAGGCCCAGAACTCGAAGACGAATCGCTTCGTCTCTCCTGGCCCGAACCATCCTGTCTCAAGGGCGTAGACCGGTTGTTCGCGGACCATCATCCACGCTCCCACCGCGAGTCGAGCGCTGAATCCCAGCGGCGTGCCAGGGTAATACGTGGGAAGATTCACCAGCACCGGCTGGCTGCGGGGATTGCGAGCGGACACCGTCACGCGAACGTAGCCGTCGAGCACATCAGGCCCGGGGCTCTCTGGCCATACGTCGACCGAGATCTCCATGGTGGACGGCGACACCGTGACGGCATTCAATGGCTTCGTGGGTGCTTTTCCTTCCTCGATGCACTTCACGCTGCAGGTGACGACGCCACCGCAGCGCCCGACGAAGTCCGCGCGCGGGTGCCCTTTGCCCTTGAGAAGGGCGTGCAACATCTCATGGCGCACGACGTGGCCTGCGTACATGGACCGCTGCGTCAGGACGATACGATCGCCGTACAGGTAGACGCCCTGCACCTCGTCGCCGTCGTCACGCGTGAGAATCTTGTCGGGCACGGAATAGAAGGCGACGCGACTCAGGTCACCGCCGAGCGCCGAACATTGCTCGGCCATCCGCCACCACTCGGCATATATCGCGGGAGGGTCGAACCGCACTGCTCCCGTGGGCAGCGCGGGGCCGGTCATCAGCTCGCAGCCGGCGAGCAGGAACAGCGAGGCCAGGGAGAGGAATACGCGCATCGGTACTGATGCAACTCCACGCCGATGGCGCGCGGTCACGCCAGGCGTCAGGAGCCGGCGGGCAGGGGGGAGGCGTGGTAGCTGACCACCTGCCAGCGGCCATTTCGCTTCACATAGATTTTCGTGAAGCGCCATTCGCTGCTCTCGACCTGTCCACTGAAGCTCTGCTGGCGCCGGAGACGGCCTTCAACGACGGCGGTGTTGTCGTAACCGCGCACCGTGACGTCCGACGTTTCGTGGCGGGTGATGTTGGACCGGCCGCTCCGCCAGAACGCCTTCAGGTCGTCTTTGGTGAAGGGACGCATGTCCGGGACGATGACGATGATGTCATCAGCCCAGAGTCGGTACAGCGTCGCGGTGTCCGCGTAGATGTGGGCGTCGTTCCACCGTGTCTCGAGGGCGAGCAGCTCTTCGCGCGCAGTTGCGGCGCGCGAGCTGTCCGTTCGTCCCTGCTGTCGCTGGGCCAGTGCGGTTGCGGGGGAGAGGGCGATCAGGGTCGCGAGCAGGAGGGCCGGAGCCGCCAATGACATGGAGCGAAAGTGCGCGTCGGACCGCGCCGCAGCAAGCTCCTGGCGGTTGTAGCCGCGTCCCGTTCCGCCGACATTCCCGCATGCATTCGAGAGAACGGCTCGCGTCGGATTTCCGGGCGCTCGGCGTCGCTACCGGGGACGTGGTCATGCTGCATGCGTCGGTGCGCGCTGTCGGCGAAGTCGCCGGCGGACCAGACACGATCCATCTGGCGCTGAAGGACGCACTCACCGACGCCGGAACGCTGCTGATGTATGCGAGCTGCCCGCGATACGTGGACGAGGTCGGGCGGGGCAACCTGACGGCGGATGAGGAGGCGGAGGTGCTGGAGAAACTGCCGCCCTTCGATGCCGCCACCGCGCGCTCCGCGCGGGAAAACGGCACGCTCGTCGAGTTCCTGCGCACGTATCCAGGTTCGCGCGTCAATCCGCATCCCGCGCGTTTCGTGGCCTGGGGGAAGGAGGTGGACTTCCTGTTTCGGGAGCAGCCGTGGGATTTGGCATTTGGCCGCGGGTCAGCGCTCGAGCGATTCGTCGAGTTGAATGGGCGGATCCTGATGCTCGGCTGCGACCACGACACCGCGACATTCCTGCACTACGCGGAACACATCGTGGACATCCCGGACAAGCGCATCGTGCGGTTCAAGGTTCCCGTCCTGGAGAACGGCACCCGTGTGTGGCGCGAGATGTCGGAGGTGGACACGTCGAATGGCGCGCATCCGAGCTTTCCGCCGGACTTCTTCGCGCAGTTGATGGACGGTTACTGCGCGCGCACCAGCAATCGAGGTGGCCGGGTCGGCGATGCAGACTGTGTGCTCGTGGATGCGCGCGGGCTGCTGGACTATGCGTTGGGCGAGATGCGTCGTCTCGCGCGAGTCTGACTCCACGGTTCAAGGGAGACAATGGAATCCGGGAATGCGTGAGTGCGCGAATCACAAAAGCACAGCTCCTGCGTGTGATTCACTATTCACGTATTCCTGTATTCTTGCATGCATTGTTTCGGTGGACTGTGAGGCTTGCTGGTCCGTCGACTGTCTTTAGCAAGTTAAGGCTTGCGATCCTGTGCTCAGCGCTTGGATTTGTCCAGCTGGGCCACGACAGGGCTGGCAACAAGTCCGCCGCCGCGGACGGTGGCGCCGATGACGATCGCTGCGCTGACGAGCACGATGTTCTTGATGATGTACTGCCCTTCGAGCGTCGGCGCGTGCGGAATCTTCGTGAACACGAGTTCGGGAAACAGGAAGATCGGCGTAATGGTGCCGAGCATCTGGACGAACAGGAGTGCCAGCGTCGCGCGCATGGCGACGCCGAAGATCAGGCCGAGGCCGATGAGCGTCTCCCAGGCCGCCAGGATGTTGATGGCGACGTTCGCGGGAATACTGCCGAAGGTGAGGACGTCGATGGTCCGCGTCGCCAGCTCTGTCGCCGGGCTGAGGCCGGGAAAGAACTTCAGAAATCCGAACCAGAAGAAGACGATGCCGAGGCTGATCCGGAGCAGGCGCACGCCATGGCGCGCCATCCAGACGGTGATGGCGGCGTCGACTTTCCGGTACAGCGAAATCACAGGTATCGGGCGATCGCCATTCCCGCAGCGGCGAGGATGAGAAACACCACGGCGACCATGGTCGCCAGCGACGCACGCTTCTGCAACGATGCGATCGTGGCGGCGTCGCCGCCGCTCTGCGCCAGCTTCCCGGCCTTCACCATCGCCGGCCGCGTCACGACGAGGCTGAGCACGAACGCGATGATCGCGAGCGCGCCCGCGACGGAATACGTGTGCCCCGCGCGATGCAGGAACCAGTCGCCATCGCCGCCGGACACGATCATCATGAGCCGAATGCCGGACAGCATGGTGAGGATCGCGACAATCGGCATCACGGTGAACATGTGGCGACGCTGCATGTGGCTCATCACCGCGCCGGCGACCGCGGGCCCCGAGGCTTTCAGCGCCGGCGCCAGGTAGAACGTCGAGAACAATCCCGCGCCGACCCAGTAGATGCCGCCGAGAATGTGCACGAGTCGCAGGATGAGCAGTTCAGCGGCCATCGCGTGGTTCTCCGTTCGAGTTCGCCGGAAAATCTACAGCACGGGTTAACTTGCACTATGCCTTTTCGTAATCTGAAGCTGCACCCCAGCCTGTTGGCTGGCATCAAGGACCTTGGTTTTGCCAAGCCGACGCCCATCCAGGCGGACGCGATTCCTCCCGCACTGGACGGCCGCGACGTCCTCGCATGCGCCATGACTGGCAGCGGCAAGACCGTCGCTTTCCTCCTCCCGATCCTCAACCAGCTCATCGCCAAGCCCCGCCGGACCACGCGCGCGCTCGTGCTCACGCCAACGCGTGAGCTCGCCGCGCAGATCCTGCAGGAGCTGAACGACGTCGCGGTGCACACACCGATCACCGCGGCATCCGTGTATGGTGGTGTCGGGATGGGTCCACAGGAGCACGCGTTCCGTGCCGGCGTGGACGTCATCGTCGCGACCCCGGGCCGCCTGCTGGATCACCTCAAGCAGCCATACGCGAAGCTGGACAAGATCGAGTTTCTGGTGCTGGACGAGGCGGACCGCATGCTCGACATGGGCTTCCTCCCCGACATCCGTCGGATCCTGAAGCAGTTGCCGACGAAGCGACAGACGTTGTTCTTCAGCGCCACCATGCCCGACCAGATCGTGCAACTGACGCATGAGATGCTGCGCAATCCGACCACGATCAATCTCCAGCGGAAGGCGGCGCCTGCGCATGGCATCACCCAGGCGGTGTACCCGGTGCCGCAGGAGCTCAAGTCGGCGCTGCTGCACGCGCTCCTGGAACGCAACCTCATCAACGAAGCGCTGGTGTTCACGCGCACGAAGCACCGCGCGAACCGTCTCTGGGAATACCTGACGAAGCGCGGCGTGAACGCGGCGCGCATTCACGGGAATCGTTCGCAGAAGCAGCGCGAGGACGCGCTCGACGGCTTCAAGAGCGGCCGGTACCGCGTCCTCGTCGCGACGGACATCGCCGCGCGCGGCATCGACGTGGAGGCGCTGGGCCACGTCGTGAACTTCGATGTGCCGCTGCAGTCGGAGGACTACATCCACCGCGTGGGACGGACCGCGCGCGCGGAGCTGACTGGCGAGGCGTTCACGTTCGTCTCGCCGCAGGAGGAGGGGGACATCAAGTCCATCGAGCGCGCGGTAGGGAAGGGACTCCCGCGCGTGACGCTCCCCGACTTCAACTACGCCGCGAAGCCCGAAGGCCGCCTCGAAGTTCCGCTGGGCGAACGCCTGGCCGCGCATCGCGCCCAGCGGCAGAAGGAGCGGTCGAACCAGCGCGCGAATGAATCACGCCGTGCGTCCGGCTCAGCTCCTGCGCGCGACACCGATCGTCCGCGATCGCGCCGGTCCCGTGGTCGCGGCCCGCGCCGCCCGACGCGGCCGTAGCCGACAGCGTTCAGCAGAGTCGGGTGCGCGGGAACGTGTAACCTCCTCGCTTACCCTGGCCAATTCTGGCATGAACTGCACATGCCAGAATTGCCATGGGCTTTCGCTCGAAGGCTACACGTTCCCGCCCACCCGAGTCTGCTTTCGCGCCTCGCGCTCTTCAGTGCGAACAGGCGAGCAGTTCGACACCGATCACATCTGAACGATCCGAAAGAGCACGATAAACCCAAACGGTTTTGGCATCGTGCCCTTTCAGACTCACTCGGATGCGATCCGTATCAGATCGTAGTCGAGGCTGAGGGAGGTTCGCGGAGGGCGAGGTCGTTAGCCAGAAAAGGACCGGGTACGAGTGAGGTGAGGGGCTGGGGTCGGGTTAACGAAAGCCCATGGCAAAAGTGGCAAGTGCAGTTCTTCGCCACTTTTGTCCAGGGTTCGTTAACCTGACCCCAGCCCCTCACCTCACTCGTACACCGCCCTTCGATTCGGGCCTTCGAGACCTACTCCTCGCGCCGCCCGGGCACCATGCCGCTTGGCGTCCGCACCCACGACACGATCTCGCGCATCTTCGGTGGCTTGCCCGTCATCAGGATGCCGATGCGGAAGATCTTGGCTGACGCCCACAACGTGAACGCGATGGCGGCGACCATCAGCAGGGTCGTTCCTACATACTCCAGGACGGTCGGCGGGCCCGCGGCGCGGTTCATCATCACGAACGGAGTGAACGTCGGGATGAACGACATCACCTTCGCAAACGTGCCATTGGGATCCCGACCGATCGGCACCATCGCGAGCAGCGGCAGCATCAGCGTCATCATCACCGGCATCATGAGCGCCTGCGCTTCCTGGATCGTGTTCACCACCGAGCCGATCCCGATGAGGATGGCCGCGTACAGCAGGTAGCCCAGGAGGAAGTACACGACGAACGACGCGAGCAGGATGGGATCCGTGAGCAACGACGAAAAGTCGGACTGTCCCGCCGGCGCGCCGAGCATTGCAGGGACGTATTTCGTCGCCAGCAGCGCCGTGAGCACCCACGTCAGGATCATCATCAAGCCCGTTCCCGCGACGCCCATGATCTTGCCGGCCATGAGCTGCACCGGCGACACGGACGAGAGCAATACCTCGGAGATGCGCGTCGACTTTTCCTCGATGGTGCTCATGAGCAGTCCCTGCGTGATCGAGAAGATCGCAATCCACAGGATGTAGACGAACACCATCGGCGCATTCTGCCGCAGCTTGTCCTTCATTCCCACCGCCGCCTGCTCGCCGGATTCTGAGACCGTCCGCTGGGTGAACTGCGTTTCGGCGTTCAGCCACGACGCCGTCTGCGCACTGATCCCCTCCTGCGCGAGCCGTCGCTTGCGCACCAACTCTGTCGCGATCCCCTCGTACCAGTCCTTGAGATCGTCGTCGGTCAGGTTCCGGGAGACGAAGGTCAGCCCGCTGTTGTCCTTCACCGGATCCCTGCCAATCTCGAAGTACGCGAAGAGCTCGGCGTCGCGCACCTGGCGGTTCAGGTCTCCCGTCGCCGGCACCTTCCGGTACTTCACGCGTGACGGCGCACTGGAGACGGCGCGCAAGGTACTCGCGGACGCCGTGTCGAACCACGCGCGGTATTCCTCGCGCACCGCGAGAACGGTAGTGCGATTGGCGTCCGCCAGCGGCGTCGCGGCCGCAGAGTCCCCGAGAGCGAGTACCCGCGCCGCCGAATCCAGCTGCGACGGGGGAAGCTTGGCCATGACGGGCGCAAGCGCGGCGAGCACCGGCGGCAGCTTATCGACGTCCTGCTTCGTCATCTCACGCCGCTGCGCCTCGAGCAGCAGGCGACGCGTATCGGCGACCGCCGCTTCGCGTTCGACCGCTTCGGCAAGCCATCCGGACGAATCCTGCACCGCGTACGCGCGAATGCTCTTCGCGCGTTCCAGGTACACGGGTCCCGCGACCGAGAGGACGATGATCACGGGGAACAGGAAGATCCCGATCCAGAACCCCTTGGTCTTGAGCTGCTCCATGATCTCGCGCTGGGCGACGAGTAATGATTTGCGCATGGTTATTCTCCCCGCACGGTGGTGTCACTGCCGACCGATCGGACGAAGATTTCGTGGAGCGATGCCTCACGGGTGTCGAACCGACGGACCTTCACCTTCCCCACGATCTGCTGGAGCAGGTGGTCAGCGTCGTAGTTGGGCGCCAGCACAAACTCGGCGTGCTTGCCGGCATCGTTGACCCGCGTGACGCCGGTGAGCGTCTTCAACACCGACCCGTCGCCGTCGTAGTCCAGCTGGATGGTGCTGCCACCAACAGCGCGCACCTTCGTGATCGGGCCGTCGAGCAGGACGCGTCCCTTGTTGATGAGCACCACATGGTCGCAGATCTGCTCCGCGTGTTCCATCACGTGGGTGGAGAAAATGACCGTCTTCCCGGCGCGCTTCATGTCGAGGATGATGTCCCTCACGACCTCGGTGTTGACGGGATCCAGTCCCGAGAAGGGTTCATCGAGGATCACCAGTTCGGGATCGTGCATCAGCGTCGCGAGGATCTGAACCTTCTGTCCCATCCCCTTCGACAGTGCCTTGCACTTGGCGTTGATCCATTCTCCCAGGCCGAACCGCTCGAGCAGCTCGTTCCCCTTGGCGCGTGCGTCCGCCTTCGACATTCCCTTCAGCCGGCCGAAATACGCGACGAGGTCGCCGGCCTTCATGTTCTTGTACAACCCCTTTTCTTCAGGCAGATAGCCCAGGCGATCCTTGATGACCTCGGAATTCGGTTCGCCGAGGATGTTGATACTGCCGGAATCCGGATAAAAAATGCTCATCATCATCCGGATGGTCGTGGTCTTTCCGGCGCCATTCGGGCCGAGGAACCCATAGATCGATCCACGCGGAACGCGCAGGGAGATGTCGTTCACCGCGACGAAATCGCCGAAATTCTTGCGCACGCGGTCGAGCACGATGGCGTCAGTCATCCGTGTCCTTACCGTGGTGTTGGGAGAGGGAGGGGAGGGCGATGTCCCCGAAAGCTATGTCAGGAACCGCTCAGACCCGAGTCCAGATCCGCGTCTCGAGGTCCAGGGTTTCGACCAGCCTTTCCGCGAGCTTCACGAGCTCGGCCAGCTCCCCGACCGCCGTCTCGGGGGTGATCTTTGCCCCGAAGAGACTCACCTCGAACCGGTCCGTGCTCTGCGGGACGGTCACGAAGACGGAGTTGTGGTGGAACGACAACCGGATCGCGTCCGAGAAGATCAGGCGCGCCTCCATGATGAGCTCCATCAGCTTCGGCGTCAGGATATACCGCGCTTCCTGCTGGTCGGTGGAGTAGACGCTGAAGGCGTTCTCGAAGTCGACGTTCTCCATCCGGCACAATTCCTTGTTGCGTCGCTCGGAGGAATCGCCGAACAACCCTCCGAGGATCTTGCTCTCGCTGTCCGGCACGACGATCGTATGTCCCTGAAAATGCTTGTTGAAGTCCAGCTGGACGATGAGTCCCTTGAAGATGGTGACCCGGCGTCGGCTCTTTCCGGAGCCTTCCGTGCGGGTCGCCTGCGCCTCGAGGATGCGATACGTCACGACGTTCCGGCGCCCGGAGATTTCGTCTTCCGACTTCCACTGCTCGCATCGCCGCTGGAACAGGTCCATGTCCAGGAACGCCTGCTTCGTGAACGTCGACGTTGGCGAGTACGTCAGCCCCTGGCCAAGCGCATTGACGACGCGGCCCACCACGATGCGCTTGTACGTCTTCCCGAGCTTGCGTCGTTCGTACGCCGTATAGAGCGATGCGAGCGCGAACGCGCCGAAGAATGGCATGCGCGGGTCCTGGACACCGCGCGACCACATCGCCGCATACACCATCGCGGCGACGGCGCCGAGAACGATCCACGCCAGCACGACCTGGCTGCGGACCTTCTGCACCTCGGCGTTGATGTAGTTGCACCCCGCCTGGAGCTTGAGAATAACCGAGCGCTCCAGGTGGCTGATGCGCCCGACGGTGCTGCTGCCAGTCACGCCTTGAACAGCCCCTTCATGTCGACGTCACCGCGCTTCTGCGAGTCGGCGGCGAACATCTGCCGCAGACCAAAACCCGTGCTCCCCGCGATCATGGAGCTCGGAAAGGTCTGCACGGCGTTGTTGTAGTCGGTGACCGCCGCGTTGTAGGTGCGGCGTGCCGCTGCCAGCTGTTCTTCGACCTCGTTCAGCGAACGCTGGAGCTGTACGAAGTTCTCGCTCGAGCGCAGCTGCGGATAATTCTCCATGGTGACGTTGAGCCGGCTCAGCGCGCCGGACAGCTCGTTGTCGGCGCGGATCCTGTCGCCCGGTGTGGTGCTTTGGACAGCACGCGAACGGAGGCGGACGATCTCCTCGAGGAGCGAGCGCTCGTGGGTCATGTACTGCTTGACCGTCTCCACCAGCTTGGGGATGAGATCGTACCGCTGCGTCAGCTGCACATCGATGGTAGCGTACGACTGGTCGACCATGTTCCGGCGGCGCACCAGGCTGTTGTACATCGACACGCCAGCGACACCGAACACCGCGATGACGGCGAGGAGAATACCCATGTGAATTGCTCTGAGAGGGTTATGGGACGGGCTTGTCGGTGCGATCCATCGCTCCCGGTTTCCCGCGGACAGACTGCCACGCGTATGCGGCCCCGAAGAGGATCGCGATGGAGCCGAACGTCTTGACCGCGACGTCGGCAAGGTCGTCGCGCGCGATCAGATCATTGAGCGCGAGGACGCCGAGAACGGCGCCCGCGACGATCGCGGCGAGAGCGGCGAGTTTACCGATGCGCATGACCGGGAGGGAGGAAGGAACGACAGCACCAGCTTGACATCCGTGCGTCGGCAGGGACAGGGGGAACCGAGGTTAGCGGTTCCCGGCGCTACTCTTCGTATTCGTCCGATCCCTGTACCCAAATGAACGACTGAAGGTCGATCATGTCACGCGGCCGCAGGTCCGCCTGGTCCTCGCGCACCTGCTCGGCGAATTCAAGCATGCTCACGTACGTTTCCCAGTTCGGCCGCGACTTGTACACGAACTCGCAGCCATACTCCTGTGCGGCGACCTTGGTCACCATCGGCTTCACGAAGATGTGCTTCGAGGGTTCGGCGATCATCCCGAAAATGGTGACCACGGGCCAGGTGAGCACGCGGGTCTGGCGGCGCGGCAGGTTGCCTACGACGTCGACCCAGCGCTCGAATCGCTCCTGGTCGCTGCCCTTGCCGTGCAGCCAGTCATGCAGTCCTTCGGCAAAGGCCTTCGCGCCCTGCCGGGTCTTGACCGCGTCGCGCAGGGCCATCTTCTCGAATGAAAAGAGGAGGTTGGTGCGCGACTCGATGGTCACCGCGTGCTTCGCCACCGCCTCATAGTCTCCGCCATCGAGCAGCGAACGCAGGGAGCTGCGGCGGAGGGCGGCGCAGAACTTCTCGTGCGCCTCCCACTTGTAATCGCGCTCCCAGTCGCAGTACGTCTCGTCCTGGAAGCCGTCGGGGAAGAAGCGGAGAAACTTCGCCCGGCAGCGCTTTGCCGCCGGCGACATGTCTGCTCGTCGCTTCAGCGCAGGTTTCAGGCGCTCGGCGGTCTTCGATTGGTAGCTGGGTTTGCTTGGCATGTACGACATTGGTGACGACATGGTAAACATTCGCACCAATCGCGCCGGGCGATGCAGCAGCGTCCGGCGATCGCACTTACAAGCCGCTCACTCCGGCTGCAGCAGCGCCGTGATCAGGACCGGAATGAACCCGCACTGATCCGCCTGGACATCGATGTTCGCCTGCGTCCACGGCTGATATCCGGCCTTGGTGATCGTCACTGTGTACGTACCGGTGACTTTGCCCACCCAGACAGAACCGGCGTCAGCCGAAGTCACTGAATCAGCGACCGTGGCGTTCTGGCGCGCGACGACTTTCGCACCCAGGAGCGTGTTGGTCATCGTCACCGAATCGAGTGCGGTGACCTGGATGCCCGCGGGAAGCGGATCGAGCCGTGCGGGATCCCGACAGATGGCACCTGTCGGAGTCTCCAGGCACGACGTGCCGGCCAGAAGGCCGGCCAGGGGAACGAACCGGGTCAGATTCATACAGAATATTTAACCCGATTCGATCCCGGCTGGGTCACCCCGTCAGGCCCCCAGCGACGCGACGAATGCGGCAACCGCCGCACGAAGCGGCGCGGCCTCGGCATCGGTCAGGCGCCGCGAGCGAACCATCGCGTCCAACTCGTTCAGCAGCGCCTGCAGCTGGTTTACCGCCGCCACGCTGTTGCCGCGCTCCACGGACGCCGCAGCGGCTTCGAGCTTCGACCTCAGCGAGTTGCCGTTGCCACTGCTCAGCGCGCCGCTCGAAACGAGGGCATCCGCCAACGCGAACTCGTCCTGCATCCCCGCCTCGACCGCGCTTTCCACGCCATCCGGCAACAGCGCGAGCACGTCGTAACCGCTCACCGCTTCGACGGCGTTCACCGTCGTCACATAGGTGCGCCAGTCCACGTTCCTGATGCCCGCGACGTTCGGCATGATCACGGCGATCACTTCGATGTCGTCGTAGCTGTCCACGTTCGCGAGTCCCTGATCGCGGGGCATGATCACTGCCACCTTCCACGTGCTGGCGGGAATGGTGATGAGTCCCTCGTTCTTCACCGTGCCCTGGCTGCCAGCACCACCGGTGATGATGTAGACCTCACGGTTGTCGTTCTGCGCCAGGGAGCCCAGGTAGTTCTCGAAGTTCGCCCAGGGACCCTGGTTGTTGTCTGCCGCCTGCGGAATGATGTTCGAGAAGTAGAAGGTGCGGGCGTTGTCCAGCGAACCCGAAGTGCGGTCGAATGAACGCGCCAGGTGACCGCGGTCGATGCCGAATCCAGCGGCGGCGCCCGCGCCGGTGTAGTCCGCCGTGGTGTACCGGGCGAAGTCGGCCGGCAGCAGCGGGTCGTAGGTGAAGCAATCGCACCGGTCCTGTCCCGGCGTGATGTGGGTCGCTTCGAGGTTGTAGCTCACCCAGTTCGGGATGTTCCGGAGCTTGTTGAATGACGATGTGAACTCCGTGCGACGCGCGATGTAATCGTCGCTGGGATCGGCATCCGTTGGCTCGCCGAACTCTGCGTGATTGCCATAGAGCGCGGTGGTGCTGGCCGTCGCGACGGCCATGGGCAGCGAGAAGACTCCGGTGGTTCCGTCCTGCGCCGTCGCGCGGAAGGTGGCCGTCCCCTCTGCGAGCGCGCGCATGACGCCATCTTCATCGATGGACGCGATGGCTGGGCTGAGCGACTCCCACGTGAAGGTCGTCTGGATGGTTGCGTCGTTCGGCGCGCGCAGGGTGCTGAACAGCTGATCCTCGAATCCAACCGGGAGGGGCGCGTCGAATGGCACGCGACCGCTGAAGCTCACCTGGTTGTAAGGGGTGACGGGGGTGCTGCCGTAGCAGCCGCCAAGCGTGGATGCCTTCTGTGCGTCCCATTTGCCGGACGGACGACGCTGAAGCGTCTGGAAATGCGGCGCGGATGACTGTGCGACGCCGATGTCCGTGGACTGGCGGCCAGCAGCCGGTCCGTTGGTCGCCGTGAGCACGCCTTCATACGACAGGAACTCGACGACGTCGTTCGACGCGTTGATCAGCGCAAATCCATCCTGCCCGCCGTTCTGCACGCCATCCTGTTCGTAGCGCACCACCACGACTCCCCTGCCATCACAGTGGTCCGGGATCGCGCCAGTGAGGGCACGCACGTCGTAGCTGACGCCACCGCTGCCGTTGTAGAGCACAACGCTCCACCCGTCCAGGTTCGTACCTGCGGGGCCCTCGATCTCGATGGCTTCGCCGACGTCGGTGCCGACGTTGTCATAGTGCACTTCACTGAAGCGAACCGCGGGAAGGTCCGGGATTGGTGCCTCGGTGACCTGGAGCGTGGCTGTGGCGATGGCTTCACCTGCTGCTGCGCGGATTTCCGTCTCACCAGCGGTGACGCCGGTGGCAAGACCGGACGCATTCACCGTCGCGACTCCCTGCGCGGAGCTCGTCCACGAGAAGGACACGCCCGAGAGCGGCTGATTGTCGTCGTCGAACGCGGTGGCAGTGAACTGCTGCGTGCTGCCCTCGGCGACGGTCGCAGACGTCGGCGCGATGGTGATGTGATCGACTACGACGGGCGGAACATCATCTTCGTCGTCGTTGCATGAGCCGAAGGTGTTCGAGCCGGACGAGACGACCCACGTGCCACTCCCCTCCCGCTGCAGTGACGAATTGGCTGGTGTCGTTCCCCCCTGGACGACACCGATGTCTGTCGACGTCATGCCGGCCGCGGGGCCGTTGGATGCGGTGAGCGTCCCTTCATAGGAAAGCAGCTCGATCACCGTGGTGCCATTGACGAGCGCGACGCCGTCATTGCCGCCATTCTGGATTCCGTCGACGGGGAGCGCGACCACGACGACCCCGCGCGCGCCGCAGCTCGACGCAATGGTGCCGCTCAGCGTGGTGGTCCGATACGTGACCGCGGATGAAGGCGTCGAGCCGTTGTAGAACACCAGGCTCCAGCCTGTGAGGTCCGTCCCTGCAGGACCGGACACTTCGACGCGCTCATCGGCATCGGTGCTGACATTGTCATAGTGCAGCTCACTGATGCGCACCGACGGCAGGTGGGACGCGGCAATCACCGGATTCTCGAGCGCCGTCAGCGGCGCGGAGGATGTCGCAGCGATCTCGGTGCAGGAGGTGGCGGAGAACGCCACGGCGGCAAGCGCGCTCAGCGAAACGCCGAGCGTACGGAGAAGACGACGCATAATGAGACGGGAGGCGGAGGGTCGGATCCGGCGGCGCCGGACAGCCCTCAATTTACCGCGACGTACCGATGCTGAGCCAGCGCGTCATCGCCCGAATTTGTGCAGTGCGTAGGTGCGAACCTGCGGGCGACCGGCCTCGTCGTTCCACCGCATGGTCGCGCTCCACTGCGTGTCGGATTCCCGAGCCCACGTAAAGCGGTTTGGCGCGCCGAAGTGTGGCGTGAAGTCCACACCCGTCGTGTCCAGCCTGGTAGCGACCCACCGTGCCGTGCCGCCATCGTTCACCACACGTCCCTCCCGCAACATGATGCGCGATGAGTCCGACGGGGTGCCGAAGGTGGAATCCGGAAACGCGTGCATCACCATCGTGGAGTCGTCGAGCACGCGGTATCGCTCGTAGAAGCGGTTGCCATCGGGCATGAATCCGCGCCACATGCCATTCATCCAGCGTAACTGCTGGAACTGCTCGAGCGTAAACGTTCCGGCGTCCGCGGGGAGTGGCGCATCGGCTCCGGTCGAATCGGCGGTTGCCCCTTCCCGAGCGCAGGCGGCGAGGAGCAGCAGCGCGGCGACGGTCACGAGTTTGTTCATTCTGGATTTCTCGAGGGCTCAGGGTCTCCGATCCTGCGGACCGACGTGCGTGCGAGGAGCTGGATGTCGGGGTCGACTTCAACGCTAGTGACCGGGCCCGAGATGGGAAGCGCGAGGCGTGTGCTGTCCTGCGCGGGAATTCCCACCTCGATGCGTCGAACAGTGCCGGCCGAGTCCCGCAGGCCCAGGCGCAGCTCGAACTGGAACGTCCCGAAACGCGGCGCCTGGTTGACGGCGATCTCGATGGTGTTCGAAGCGGAGTCCACGGCCCACGCGACGTCCAGCTCGGGATAGCCAGGACGCCGCAGCCACTGATCGAAAAACCAGGTCAGCTCCCTCCCCGATGCCTTTTCAAAGGCGGTCTGGAGGTCGAAGGTGACCGCGGTGCCGTGCTTGTAGCGCGTGTAGTAGTCCCGCACGGCGGTGAAGAAGGTGCTGTCGCCCAGCTCATTGCGGAGCATGTGCAGGACGAAGCCACCTTTCTGATAGCTGTTGGCATTGAGCAGGCGCAGCAACTCCGTCTCGACGGTGTCGATGACGGGTCGTTTCGCCACGGCGTTGGTGTTGGCGAGGATCGTGTTGCGCACAGATGTCAGGCTCGCGCGGAAGGCGCTGTCCCCATGCGCATGCTGTGCCCAGAGCGCGGCCCAGTAGGTCGCGAACCCTTCCGAGAGCCAGAGGTGCGGCCATTCGCGCGGCGTGACCGAATTCCCGAACCACTGGTGCGCGGTCTCGTGCGCGATGAGACGCTCGCCGACACCGTCGCGACGGAAATCCCGGTCGTTGTAGAAGATCGCGCTCGCGTTCTCCATCCCGCCGAACCGCGTCGCGGATTGCAGGTGCGCGAGCTTCTCGTAGGGATACGGACCCACGCGCTGTGCGAAGTGGCGCACCATCTCACCTGCGCGCGCAAAGTTGCCTGGCGCTGCTCGGCGCTGCTCCGGCGCGGTATACACCTGTTGCGGGACGCAGCGCGCGATTTCCGCGAATCCGCACGCCGTCTGGCCAAGGTTGTGGCGGACGAGCGGCGCGGCCGCGATGACCATGAGATATGTCGGAATCGGTTTCGACTCCCTCCAGCGGGTGATCGCGCGCGCGCGTGCGCCGGTGCCGGTCACCCGGCGTTCGAACTGGGCACCATTGGCGACGATCGTTCTTCCCGCGGGCGCGGATACGCTCCAGGTCACCGTGGCCTTGTCGCTCGGATGATCGACGGTCGGCAGCCAGTAGCGCGCGCGGTTCGGCCAGTTGTCGCCGAAGTACGTCCATCGCCGGGCGCTGTCGCGCCGGACGATGAGCCCGTCGGTGACAGGCCCATCGTAGACCACATTCACCACGTACGTGCCCGTGTCCCCGCGGGGCAGCGGGATGTGGATGGTCGAGTCCGTTCTCCGGTAGCGCCGGACGCGTCGTTCGAAGAGAACCCGCGTAACGCGCAACTGGCGCAGGTCAAGAACGAGAGTGTCGGTGCGGCCCGTACGCCGGAAGGTGATCATCGCATCGCCGCGAATGTGCGAGCCGGTGTCCGGCAGGCTGAGCACGAAG
>Ga0196976_1000443_pt1 | contig 26235 bp, 20 predicted proteins | sample S3v_513CmetaG_FD_148644 | JGI IMG/M metagenome (GOLD analysis project Ga0196976, IMG submission 148644) | Soil microbial communities from Anza Borrego desert, Southern California, United States - S3+v_5-13C | ecosystem: Environmental > Terrestrial > Soil > Desert | place: USA: California...
GTCCCTTCCTGCACGTTGACGATGCAGCGCGTTCAGTGCTTCTGGCACTGGAAGCAAAGCCCGAACTGCTCACCCCGACCATTTTCAACGTTGGATCGGACGAGCAGAATTACACGTTGGGCGAGGTTGGCAGAATCGTGAAGGAGATGGTTCCGAGCGCAGAACTCATCTGCAACGACGTGAACGTAGATCGGCGGAACTACAGGGTTAATTGTGACCGGATACGCAAACACCTTGGCTTCAAACCCAACTGGAAGCTCCGAGACGGTATTCAGCAAGTCCTGGATTCGCTGGAGTCCGGGCGTGTAAGAGACTACAAGGAACCGCGGTACAGCAATATCAAGTTCCTGAGCGAGGATGTAGCGATCGAAGAGTTGCGGAAAAGAACGGATTGGGCGAGACGCCTGATATATGAAATTCCTGAAGCCAACGGTGCGTTTGAGGAAGTGGCAGGGAAGAGCGTGCTCGTACAGTAGCCCGACCATCTTACCCCCAAAGGCGCATTCCGAAAGCCTGGCCATCCTTAATGGATGGCCTTTTTGCTTGAATGGCATGTGCGCGCGCTCCGTCCTTTGACCTGACCGGCGCATTCTCCTCGCGCCAGTGCTCCGAGCCAACCCCGGCGTACGCAGCACATCCAACTAGGTGTCCCCTGCACAACGACCGAATCAGCCATGCATGCTATGGCTTTGGGCTGAGTGTTGCGCCTGCGGGATGCAAGTTCGCGAGGAGACCGTAAGGAAATGAAACGTTTAGCGGTGATGTTAGCAATCGCGCTGGCCTTCGCGGTACCTTCTGCCTTCGCGCAGGACGACGAGGGTGAGCGCTTCACGGTCGGGGTTTTCGCCGACTACACACGTCTGGAGAATGCTGAGCAGAACTTCTGGGGAGTCGGTGGTCGCGTGGGTTTTGGGCTGCACCCGAACGTCCACCTTGAGGCCGATGTGATCTACGACTTCGAGCGCGATGTGGAAACGGGCACCGGAGTCACACTGCAGCGCAGCGGTCTGCGACTGCTTCATGGATACTTCGGGCCGAAGTTTCAGACTGGCGCCGGACCAGTAAAGCTGTTCGGCGTATTGAAGGGTGGCTTCCTCAACTTCAGCGTATCGGATGAGGGCTTCTTCGGAGGCATCGGCGGCGCGTTCGGAAACATTACGGACGGGGACACAAACGGCGTCTTCTATCCAGGTGGTGGTATCGAGGCGTTCGCCGGTCCGATCGGATTGCGCTTCGAGGTTGGCGACCTGATCTACTTCGACAACGGCGCTAATCACAACCTGACGGTGAAGTTCGGGCCACAGTTCCGCTTCTGATAACACAGCAGTTGTCTTATACGAACCTGGCGCTAAGAGAGCAGTCCAATGCGCTTGGGCTGCTCTCGGAACGCTCGCCTCGGTAATCCGTCGGTTTACCCGCGGCTCAGGCGAAGTTCGCCGTATCGGCTGATGCATGTTCTTACGCGACCGCTATCTTCGATGTGTTAAATTACTGGAGTAGTGGGTGCGTAGCTCAGCTGGTAGAGCAATGCCCTTTTAAGGCATGGGTCGTAGGTTCGAATCCTACCGCACTCACCATCCCCTTGGACCTTCCTCTTGCAAGCCACAGCGCTCTTTGGCAGCATTTCCGCAGCTCGCCAGCTATAAAGTTGGGACCCGCGATCCGTTGCGGCATCATTACTAACTCTCCTGTTGACATCGCATGATCCGATGGCCTGAACTGCGACTCGAGGCGACGGCGACCAGCTTTGGCCGCAGTCCGTTCTTCCGCGCTAAGTCACACCGATTCGCCTTTTCTTTTCCCGGTGCTGTTGCTACACTCCGGCTGTTTTCCTGACAGGTGGAAAAGATGCAGTGGTGGATCTGGTTGTTGTTTGGCTTCGGCCTGCTCGTAGCTGAGTTACTCACGCCTGGCGGTTTCTATCTGATGTTCTTCGGAATCAGCGCTCTGGTTATTGGCGTACTGACTTCCGCCAGTGCATCGGGGCCAACTTGGCTGCAGTGGATGGTGTTTTCGGTTTTGTCGGTGCTTTCGATTCTCTTGTTCCGCCGGCCCATGCTGGAGCGGTTCGGACCAAAGACCGGCGGTGACGTCGATTCGCTCGTTGGTGAGCGCGCCCGCGCGCTGGACGTCATTCCCGCACTCGCGGAAGGGAAGGTAGAGTTGCGTGGCAGCACCTGGAGTGCCCGCAACGAAAGTGAGCTCGCGATAGCGATAGGACAGGCTTGTCGTGTAGAGGGTGTGCAGGGTTTGACCCTGCGTGTCCGCCCCGAGTGATTGCATTCTCAAGGAGCTTTCATGTTTGAAGTTTCCGCAGCCCTGGTTGTCAGCGTATTTTTTGCCGTCGTGGTACTCATCGTTCTGGCGAAGACGGCCGTAGTTGTGCCGCAGCAGAACGCTTACGTGGTGGAACGGCTCGGGAAGTTCCACCAGGTCCTGAGCGCCGGCTTCCACATCCTGGTGCCGTTCTTCGACACGATCCGCTACAAGCACTCGCTGAAGGAAACGGCAATCGACATACCCGAGCAGATCTGCATCACCCGCGACAACGTACAGGTGGGCGTCGATGGCGTTCTGTACCTCAAGGTGCTCGATCCGGCGCGCGCATCGTACGGCATTCAAAGCTTCCAGTTTGCGATCACCCAGCTCGCGCAGACGACGCTGCGAAGCGAAGTCGGAAAAATCGATCTGGACCGCACGTTTGAGGAGCGCACCAACATCAATACCGCTGTCGTGAGCGAGTTGGACAAAGCTACTGAGCCGTGGGGCGTGAAGGTGCTGCGCTACGAGATCAAGAACATCACGCCACCGCAGGACGTGCTCGCTGCGATGGAAAAGCAGATGCGCGCGGAACGCGAGAAACGTGCAACGATCTTGAACTCCGAGGGCGTGCGCGACGCGGCCATCAACACGGCTGAAGGCAACAAGCAGCAGGTAATCAAGGCCTCAGAAGCCAAGAAACAGCAGCAGATCAACGAGGCAGAAGGTCAGGCTGCGGCGATTCTGAGTGTGGCGGAAGCTACCGCCGAAGGTATTCGCAAGGTTGCGCAAGCCATTCAGGCTCCTGGCGGTTTTGAGGCCGTTCAGTTGCGCGTTGCCGAACAGTACATACCAGAGTTCGGCAAACTTGCGAAAGCAAGCAATACGATGCTGCTGCCCGCTACGGCCAATGATGTCGCGTCGATGATCGCCATGGCCACGAGCGTTATCCGTAAAGCAGACGGCTCGCCCAATAGCACTGTCGAAGCTGCGCCCACTCGCGATTCGCGAACCACTGCAAGGTAGAAACCAGTTCCGCAACGAATCCCGCCGCTTAATGCGGCGGTTTTTCTTGCGCTCGCGAATCCGCAGCAACTACTAATGCTCCATATCCAGGAACTCTGGCTATAATGACCTGTTTGTTATCCCGCACTCATCAGAGGACGCAATGAAAGCCAAACGTGCGCAGGCACGCGGTCTGGCAGTCGTTCTTTTCGTAATCTGTCTTGCGCTTCCGGCGTTCGCAGCGACGCAATATGTCGTCATTCGTCCGGTCGCAAACGTGTATTCGCAAGCCAGCCTCGACGCAGATGTCGTGTCGCAGGCCATTTATGGAGTGACCGTTACGGCACTCGACGAAAAAGAGGGCTGGGCCCGCATACAGACGCCTGACAGCTATCAGGGATGGACTCAGGCGGCTGATCTGAAGAAGGTCGAGTCCCCCTATGCTGCATCCGGGCGCGTAGCCCACGTCATTGGACTTTCGGCCAATGTGTACCGCGAAACCAGCGTGACGAAGCACGCGCCGGTGATCACCGTTCCGTTTGAGACCAGACTGGAGGTTCTCAGCGAGAAGCCCGTCGAAGGCGAACGCTGGCTCCAGGTGCGCCTGCCGGACGGGCGTACGGCCTGGGTCCAGATGGGAGACGTGACGCTTGAGCCGAAGAAGCTTTCAATTGCGGAAGCAATCGAGCTTGCGAAAAAGTTCATCGGCGTGACCTACACCTGGGGTGGCACGTCGAGCTTCGGTTATGACTGCTCCGGCTTCATGCAGATGCTTATGCGTCAACGTGGAATCCTCATGCCTCGGGACGCTGACGATCAGGCTGCATGGAGCGGGGTCGTCCCGGTAAAGCGCGAGGAATTGCAGCCGGGAGATCTCCTTTACTTTGGATCTTCTGACAAGAGGATCACACACACAGGAATGTATATCGGCAACGGCCAGTTCATACACGACACGACGAGCGGTCATCCCTCAGTGCAGATCAGCGACTTGAACGAGCCGAAGTGGTCGAAGCTGCTGGTAGCAGCAAGGAGGGCAAAATGAAGCGTCGTGAGTGGATGAAACTAACTGCTGCTGCCGGAGTGATGGCTGCAATGCCGGGCGCATCCGCGCTGGCGGAAGCTGCGCCGAAATCTAGCGGCAAGGCCGAGTTTACAACCGAGATCAAGCGCCTCAACCTGCGTCACACATGGACAACCACGATGTCGTCCAGTGCATACCGGGATACGCTTCACGTGCGCTACACGCGTGACGGCATCACCGGCTACGGTGAGGGCGCTCCCATTGTTCGCTACAAGGAGGACGCAATCGGCGGCCAGAAGGCGCTGGAGTCGGTTCGCGACCTAATCACGTCTGCCGATCCGTGGTGCTTTGACAAGTTGATGGCCGAGATTCAGCACAGGATAAAGGGCGAGTATGCAGCGAAATCCGCCCTCGATATCGCCCTGATGGACTGGATCGGCAAGAAACTGAACGTCCCGCTTTATAGACACTTCGGTTTGGATCCCAAAGATGCGCCATTGACGACCTTCTCGATCGGAATCGACACTCCCGAGATTACGCGCCAGAAGACACGGGAAGCAGCAGAGTTCCCGGTGCTCAAGATCAAGGTAGGGCTCGCCACCGACGAGGCGACGATTGCCGCCGTCCGAAGCGTTACCGACAAGCCACTGCGCGTGGACGCGAACGAAGGTTGGAAGACGAAGGAAGAAGCGGTCGAGAAGATCAACTGGCTGGAAAAGCAGGGCGTCGAACTGGTCGAGCAGCCTCTGCCGGCACACATGCACGACGACATCAAGTGGATTCGCGAAAGGGTGAATCTCCCGATCATCGCGGACGAGGCCTGCACGAGCGCGAACGCGATTCCGAAGCTTGCCGAAGCCTACGACGGCATCAACGTTAAATTGGATAAGTCCGGAGGCATCAACGAAGGCTACCGGTGGATCAAGATGGCGCGGGCCCTGAACATGAAGGTCATGCTCGGGTGCATGGTTTCCAGTTCATGCACGATCACTGCGGCGGCTCACCTGTCGCCGCTCGTGGATTGGGTTGATCTGGACGGGAATCTGCTGATTGCAAACGATCCGTACGTGGGTGTGAAGGTTCAGGCAGGCAAGGTCATCCTTCCGAACGGACCGGGACTCGGCATCACGTCACGCTCGTAAGAAGGCGGCAAGGGAATGAGGCGGAGCGCTCGACTCCGCCTCGGTTTTTTGGAGCAGTTGTTGTGTCAGCGCGCCGTTGCAAGTGGACGCGAATGAACGGCAGCCTGTTTAAGTGCGTCCTGAAGACCGTGCAGGTGACGCTCTTCGCTGAGATAGCTGATAACCATCATTCGCAGGACGCTGCGACCGTTCACCATTGTCTGAGAAATCCAGCGGGTGCCGTCACGCGTTAGCCACTCGATGACCTGGCTGTGCGCAGCCGAGCGTTCCTGTTCCGATGCCCCCGTCAGTTTCAGCCTGAAATTCACGATCGGCAGTGCAGGGTCATTCGCAAGTTCGTAGTCGTCGGAGGCGGCGACCCACTCGGCAAAAGAGTGTGCCAGTGATAGCTGCCGGCCGATCAGCTCTTCGTACGCGAGGCGTCCGTGCACTCGCACTGTGAGCCAGAACTTCAGCGAGTTCATCCGGCGTGACCACTGCGTGCTGATCTTGAAGTTGTCCACCAGGGTGGCACCTTTCACGCGCGGCATGTAGGGGGTGACGACGGCAAAGGCGTTCTCCAGCAGGTCGGGGCGCGAGGTGAGGACGACGCCTGCCGCGAACGGCATGGCCAGCCACTTGTGCGGGTCGATGGTGAGCGAGTCCGCGCGTTCGATGCCCCGCAGAATCGAGCGATGTTCCGGCTTGTCACTGAAGATGAGCGCACCACCGTAGGCTCCGTCCACGTGGAGCCAGAGTCCGTGTCGGGCGCAGACGTCGGCGAGTGCGGCGATGTCATCCACGGCGCCCGAGTTAGTGGTGCCTGCGGTGGCTACGACCGCGAACGGCGCGTGACCCGCGTCGATGTCACGCTGGATTGCGGCTTCGAGTTCGGCCAAGTCGAGCTGAATACGGTCGGTTACGGGAATGCGGCGCAGAGCGCGGCGGCCGAGTCCAAGGAGTCCGGCAGACTTGTCGAGCGAGTGATGCGACTCCGCCGACGCGTAGAACACCGGGCGCGCACCGATGCTGACGAGTCCTTCCTCGACCGCGTCCGGAAACTTGGCGACTAGAGCGAGCGCGAGGGCAGAGAAGTTGGCTTCGTTTCCTCCGCTCGTGAATGTGCCATCGAACCTGCCTGGCCATCCGACACGCTCCCCGATCCAGCGCACGGTCTCTGCTTCGATTTTCGAGGCCAGTTGTGACCGGGCGAGAGTGGCGAGTTGAGGATTGAGTGTCGCGACGAGCGCTTCGGCGAGCACGGCCATGTAGGTCGGCGTCGGGTTCATCAGGCCGAAGTAGTTCGCGCTCGGCACGTGGAAGCCCTTGTCGATCAACTCGCGGGAGACTTCGTCGAGCACGGCTTCAGCGGACTCGCCGAGGTCGGGCATGCGGCCGGTGAGAGGGCCGAAAGTGCGCTGGTCCGCCGGCAGTTGGACGGGCCGATCGGGCAGTGAAGAAAAGTAGTCGTTTATGCAGTCGATCAGCTTGTAACCAAGCTGACGGCGCGTGGCGGCATCGAAGTCAAATCCCATCCGGGTACCTGCTTCTCCGACCAGTGGTCAGTGGTGATGGTCCAGTGGCAACGTCTAGTGTTTCGGCTTTAGAACCGTAAAACTTCAGAACATTGGACGCAATGCGGTGGGCCAAGATTCAGGAGGGTCCCCCACCCCCAAGCGCTTGATCGTAAGTGCAAGAGGAAGAAAGACTTAGGAGGGCATATCTCCGAAATGTATGATTCAAAAAGAGCTTAAAGCAGCTTTGAAATCATGGCTTTGGGGCGCGGGTATTCAAATCTATGATCCGCCGCAGCTTGCTGCGTCAGATCTCGGCGCGGCCCTGCGCATGATCGGACTGCCGCTTCTGAGTACCTTAGTCAATGATAGCAGGCACGGCGCGCCGATGTGACACCGTTAGCAGAGCGTAAGTTCAGCGCTGGCGCTCAGTTGCACACGATGGTTGCGCTGGGGGCGCTTGACAGGAAAGCAGGGTAGGCGAACTCCAGCGCTCAGAGTGTTGACAAAGCGTGCGTGAGTTGAAATGGGAAGCTCGCTTCGGTGCATTAGCGCAACCACTGTGTGGTTGCGGCCCCGATAGCGGGCCCAGATCCTTCAGTGGGTAATAGAAGCGCGCTTCAGGATGACATCTGGGGTTCGTCAGCAGAGTGAGGGCAGGCAATCGCCTGTCCTGCAAAAACCTACCAGTCGGTTAACGAACCTTCGTATCGAACCAGCCGTCCAACTGCCCGCTCTGGTTACTCTTTATACCGATACTGAAGCAACCGCCCGCCATGTTCTTTGAGGTCTTCCAGTTGAAATGCCAAGTTTTCGAGACGGGGTCGTAGCGGTACCCGCTCACTCCGGCATCTTCCACGGCCAGGATAGGCTCATTGTTGGTGGTGTCAGTGCAGTATCCGTACACGGCTGCCCTCGGATCCGCATACGTGCTGTCCACAACCTGGTTGTAGTAATCGGTGTACTGCCACTTCAGTGGGATCGTACTGCCCGCCTTGAAGGCCACAGCCGGGCTCCAAGGTTGCTGCAGCGTGACCAATGTGTTGTAGGTGACGGAGTAAGCACAAGAAACGGTTGCGCTATTTCCTGCATTGTCCGCGCCCGTCAGACTCGCGCTAAAGAGGCCGATCTGGCTGGCCGATACATTGGTGGACACCGGACTCACCGATGCGCCAGAGAGATTGTCGGACACCGAGGCGGAAACGGCTGCCATTGGATTGTTCAACACGTAGCTGGCAGGCGTGCACTGGAGCGTTGGCGCAGTGGCGTCGTACTTGAGGACGTACTGCCCAGACGTGCTGTTACCGGCGATGTCAGTGCAGCTTCCAGCCACCGTCGCATTGGCGGAGTCTGGCCCGGAGTATGTCGGGGAGGTGCAGGAAGCGATGCCTGAAGCCGCGTCCTGCCCAGAGAAGTTGATGGTTACCGGTGCCTTGTACCAACCAGCCGAGTTAGCTGAGTACGAGGGAGTGCCAATCACGTTCACCGGACCCTCGCTGTCGATCTTGTACGGCCCCGCATCGAGCGAGGCAGCGCAGTTCTCGGCAAGATCGCAGACCTCTCCAGAGGCTATCAGAACATTCGCGCCATTGACTTGAGTCGAGCGCGTGAAGTTGACGTACGAGGTGTCAGCCAACCCGGATAGAACGTCAGCCGCACTGAATGTAGCGGTCTGTGTTCCGCGGCACCACCCGCTGTTACCGACGAGCGAGCAACTGTCGTTTGCGAAGTTCCAGGTGATTACAGGCTTGGTCTTGTCGATGCTGATGCCGGAGACGGTTGCCGGGTCAGCGGCGTTACCGGCCTGATCGAGGCAAGCTCCGCTGTTGGAGAGCGACTGGTTGTGGCCCTCAGCGGTGAGGGTGCCGCCGACGACGGTGTCAGTGGCGATGCCGGCCTGCACGGCGCCGACCTCGGCGCAGACGAAGCTGACGGTGACGTCAGTGTTGTTCCACCCGTTGCCGTTGGCGGCGGGCGTGCGGCTGCCGGAGATGACCGGCTTTGTCTTGTCGATGTTGACGGCCGAGATGGAGTCGGTCGACTGATTTCCTGCCGTATCTGTGCAGGTTGCTATAACGGACTGGTTCACTCCCTCGGAGGTCACGGTTACAGCCAGAGCCTCAGAAGTACTTGGCGTGGCAGGTGTGGTGCTGGCCGCGGCTGCGCCAGTGGCTAAAACGGACGCTATCCCCACTGCGTCCGAGCACGACACTTGCAGCGAGACGTCCTGGTTGTTCCACCCGCCTCCGTTTGCGGGCGTCATACGAGCTATTGAAACGATCGGCGCTGTCGTGTCCTGGACGGTAATGTTGAATGCCGCGCTGGATACGTTTCCGGCCTCGTCCGTTGCCGAGCAACTAACGGTGTTGGTGCCCAAAGCGAAAGTGCCACCGGAAGCCGGTGTACAAACGGGCATAACGGTAGCGGTCAGGTTGTCTGTTGCAAAGACGCCGGAGTAGGAGACCACTGCGCCAAATGGGCCAGCAGCTTCTGCCGTGATATTCGAGGGAATCGCCAGCGAAGGTGCTGTTTTGTCGATTTTGAAGCTGGCTGTCTTAACGGTCTCCTTGTTACTTGCGTTGTCGCGACTAGCCAGATAGAGCACATGGGTGCCTTCGGTTGAGACGAGAGCGCCGGCACCAGCAAATGCGCAGCCCGAAGGGATTGCGTCAAAGTTGGACGGAGCAGACGGAGGATCGAGTACGCAGCGCGTCTCCGCCACACCTGTGCCGCCAACGTTATCGGCGACGGAAACGACGATAGACACGTCGGTTCTGTACCAGTTGTTCGAGCCATTTGGAACAGAAGGCATGAGCGAAATGGTGCTGACCGGCGCGGTAGCATCCGCCACAACCGTCAGTGTTTGAGTGTTGTTGCTGGGCTTGTAGCTATCACCACCGATGGTGGCACCATCAAAACTGGCCTTGATGCTTGCGGCCCCAACCGGTAGCACAGAAGGATTGAAATTGAGCGTCGCTACTCCATTTGCGCCGGTGATTGCCGTTCCGAGTGTCGTCGAACCCCGCTGGAAGGTGATTGTCTGGCCAGCGAGTGCTCCGCCGCCAGAATTCACGCTGCGAGTGAGGGTGGCCTGGAAGACCACCGGGCCAGAGGAACCAAAGGGGACCGCACTTGGAGTGATCGTGAGTGCCAAGTCGGTATTGATATTGGCGTCGGTGAACGATGTTTGCGCGAGCGAGTTGCTGCCCATCGCGGTGAGGAGGAAGCGTACTCCGTAGTCCCCAGCACTGGGCGCGAACTGCGAGTTTGCAATGTTCCCACTCTGGTCAGCCACAGCGTTCAGGACAACGTCCGGATCGCCGGTCCCAAGTTCGTGGATGACCAGGGTCACAGTTTCTCCTGGCTGCCACCCCGTACCGCTGACGCCAACGTACTCACCCGCACCATAGTCCGGGTAGTCGGTCTTCACGGTGGCGAAACGGTAGACTTCTGCAGCACTCCCGGCATCACCACCTGCCGCAAGGGCGAGTCCCTCGATTACCGTCCCAATGGCAACACCATGCGCATGCGAGGCGAGCGAGGACGATGTGGGCACAAATGCGCCAGAGTTGTCGTTTGCGAACGGGATGAAAAGGTCAGTTTGCGCTCCGGATGTCCCTCCGGTGAGGAAAACCGCATTGTTGTTCGGAAGCAGGAGCGCGATGTGATTGCTCCGCGGAGTGGTGCCGGTAACCGAAGTCCACGCGTTTGTCGATGCGTCGTAGATTTCTGCTGAAGCAAGGTCGCGCGAGCCGTCGTTGCCGCCGATCACCGCTATGCGTCCGTCAAGGAGGGCAGTCGCAGTGGCACCGCCGCGCGGCAAGGCCATAGAGCTGACGAAAGTCGACGCCCCGGTGGATGGGTCAAACACTTCCACCGAGGCAGTAGGGACCGCAGTCCCGGCCTCGTCGATGGTAGTTCCGCCTGCGACAAGGATGCGGTTGTCGGCCAAGAGCGCTGCTGCGGCGCGTGCCCGGCTTTGAGTCAACGCCCCGGTCTGCGTGAAGGCCGCGCGATCCGGAGAGAATCGCTCGATGGCAGATACGCCAGTCGTGCCGTTGTCACCGGCGATGATGATGACTGATGCGTCTGGCATGAGGAGCGCGGAGTGTCCGCGCCGAGCCTCAAGGAGCGGATTCGTCTGTGTCCAGGTGTCGTGGACCGGATCGAACATCTCGGCGGAGTTGGTGATGCCGCCGCCGGACGTAATGCCACCGGTGACGAGGACTTCGCCGGAAGCAAGCACAACGGCGGCGTGTCCGCTGCGAGCGATTGACATTGAAGGCGCTGCGGCGAACGTCCCATCAGGATAGAAAAACTCGACCGAGTTCGATGGTTCGCCGTTTACCTCACCGCCAATCACCATGATTCGACCGTCTGTTAGCAGGATGGCTGCGGCTCCCGAGCGCGGCACGGAGAGGCTGTCTACCGTACCCCAACCGCCAGTCAGAACTGAGGAGAACGATCCGCGAACCGTGTGAGCGAAAAGCGCCACCAAGGTGAGGACGACGAACAGACGAAGCGTAGTGCGCATGCCAGACCTCATCAATGCCAAGCGAGAGTGTGCAAACCACAGGCGCACAACCAGAAGGAGGAGGGGCCTCGTGCGTGGAGTGCACGCCTAGCGGGCAGGGAGAGGAGCAGACCAGTTGCCATCCGGAGTGCCTGGCGAGAGCGTTAAACCGTTGATTTCGTGATTCTTGTGGCCTAGGTACAGAGTGGGCCAAGCGGCGTGTGCAACGGCATGCACTCTGAAAGTACAAGGACCTACTCACGACACGCGACCGTTGTGGGCGAATGGCCGTAGCGGGGTCTTGCGACTCTCGTAACGTGCGGGGACGTAACTTCCGCGCTAACATCGGGGCGTCATGACGCGAGCTGCTGTATTTTCACGAGTATCTCTTCTTCTGTTGGCCTGTGGTATCGCTGGGAGCGCGGCGGCACAGGAAATCCATGTTCGGATCAACAACCGGTTGTCGAGCGCAACTTCCAGGCCGGGCAGCACGTTCGACGGTGTGCTGGCAAGGGCGACGACAATCAACGGACGTACATGCGCGAAGGGAAGTCCCGCACGTGGGCGTGTAACTGAGTCGAAGCCGTCGGGACGGTTGAGCAATTCGGGCTTGCTCGAAGTGGAGTTGGTATCGGTGTCGTGCGGCGGCCGGTCGTACCAGGTGTCAGTGGAACCGGTCCGGCTGGAGGGCAAGTCGCACACGAAGAACAATGCAGTGCTGATTGGCGGTGGAGCGGCCGCGGGCGCAGTGCTCGGCGGCATTATGGGCGGCGGAAAAGGCGCACTGATCGGCGGCGCAATCGGTGCCGGTGCGGGCACGGCGACTGCGGCTGCGACGGGAAAGCGCGAAGCGGTGATTGAGTCCGAGGCTGTCGTGGCGTGGGTTGTCAGGGGTTCTCAACGAGGCTACGACGACGGCGAGGTCATTCGATCGGACGCGGATGGTCGCAGGCGACTGCGGTCAGACGACGATGACCGTTACCGAGACGATCGTTACAGGGATGATCGCTATCGGGATGATGGGCGGTACATTGAATTCTCGTCTCGCGACCGCGACTATATCCGTACCTGTTTGGGCAATTCGGGGTACCGGTGGAACCGTGGACTGCCACCGGGGCTGGCGAAAAAGGGCAAGGTTCCTCCGGGACATGCGAAGCGGTTACAGCGAAATAGCGCGATCCCACCGGGTCTGGAGATGATGTCGCTTCCCGGTACATGCTCGGGGCGACTACCACGCTTGCCGGTGAACTGGGCGCGGTTCGTCATCGGAGATCAGGTGGTGCTTGTGAGCCCGCAGCGGATCATTGTTGATTTGTTCCTGCTGGGGGACTAAGAAGTGCTGGTGTTCACGCTGGGGCTGCCTGTGGGCGGCCCCGTGCTTTTGCAGGGCGATTCGCCATTCAGCGTTTCTTCAGGGTGATGCTCAACCCCGCGCCTTCCATGTAGAAGAGTGTCTCGAGAGAAGGCGTAGCGGTGACCACTTTCACGTATTTGGGAACCATGTTGACGTTGTGTCCGAGAATCAGACCGCCGGGTCTGACCAGCGGGAGCAACTTGTTGAGGTAATCGACGTAGCCCTCCTTGTCCGCGTCGATGAAGACGAGATCGATGGGGCCCTTCAGCTTTTCGACATTCTTGTGTGCGTCACCTTCGACGACGGTGATGATGTTCTCGACGCCGGCCTGCTGAAAGTGCTTGCGGGCCTGCCCTGCGCGTCCGCCGTCGATCTCGAACGTCGTGAGCTTCCCGCCGGTTTTCTGTAGAGCCAACGCAAGCCACAGGCTCGAATAGCCGGTCGAAGTACCGATTTCGACAACGCTCTTCGCGTCAATGGCTTCGGCCAGCAGACGAAGCATACGACCATCGGTGGGCGGCACCTCCAAGTACACGCGGCCAGAGGCGCGCATTTCGTCCAGGATGCCGAGTAGCTTCTTTTCAGGTTCAGTCTGGCCGAGCGGAGGTCTTTCGGGAGTTGGCCCCGAGCGCCGCTGTGTCTGCGCTGGGAGAGCGACGAGCAGAGCAAGACAGAGTGCGATCCAGAAGCGCTTCATTCTTTGTCCTCGCCGGGAGTTACTGCCGTCCTGATCAGATGGCCAATAACAAGTCGTCGTTCGCTTTCTAATCGAGGCTTGTTTTCTCTTAGGCAAAAAATCATTGAACGGTGCGAAAAGTCACAACCGTGCAGTCGCCCATGGCGTCAAAATCCTTCAGGCGCAGCTGACGAGACAGAGCGAGGTGAAGCATGGTGAAGAGAAGTGTGTCGGTGCTCGGATTGGTGCTGCTGATAGCCAGCATCTCCGCCATGGCGCAGACAAGCATGGTGGTGCCGGAAGGTACCGAAATCAAAGTCAGGACGGATACGGCGATCAAAGCCACTCCGGCGAATGTGGGCCGCACTTTTGCAGGGACGGTAAGCCAGCCGGTAAGCGGTCCTGAAGGAAATGTGGTCATCCCGCGCGGCGCGCGCGCCCAGTTGCAGGTTGTTCAGGGTGAGAGCAGTGACAGTGTTGCACTTGACCTGCGGTCGGTAACCTTGAACGGGCAGAGATACATGCTCACGGCGACGGGCGGTGCCGAAGACCAAGGATTGGGTAAGAACAAGCGCACTGCAAAGTGGGTAGGCGGCGGAGCGCTGGCCGGAACCATCATTGGTGCGCTTGCAGGCGGCGGTAAAGGCGCTGCTATCGGCGCGTTGATCGGCGGAGCCGGTGGCGCTGGAGCCCAGGTTCTTACAAAAGGGAAGAACCTGAACATCCCAGCCGAGACGGAGCTGAACTACAAGGTGGCGCAAAGCCTCCAGCTACAGCGCAGGCGCTGAGGCTGGGTTCATGAGCATACGGAAGGCCGCCAGAGAGGCGGCCTTCTTCTTTGTACCTACGTGCGCGACTAGGTCGTCTTCGGCGCTTCCTGCTGCACTTCCTGCTCGGCGGCTTCGGACTCAGAAATCTTCTCCGGGCGCAGAAGCGGGAAGAGGATCACGTCGCGGATAGAGCGCGAACCGGTGAGCAGCATTGCCAGGCGGTCGATACCGATACCCTCACCGGCAGTCGGCGGCATGCCGTACGAGAGTGCGCGGACGTAGTCGTAATCGACTTCGGCCATTGCTTCCTCGTCGCCGCGCTCACGTTCCCGGACCTGCTCTTCGAAGCGCGCAAGCTGGTCCTCGGGGTCGTTCAGCTCACTGAAGGCGTTACCGCATTCCAGCCCGCCGATGAAAATTTCGAAGCGCTCCACCCATTCCGGCTCATCGGGCTTCCTCTTGGAGAGCGGCGAGATGTCGAGCGGGAAGTCATAGAGGATCGTCGGCTGGATCAGGTGATGCTCGGCCACGGTTTCAAACAGCGTCGCGATTGTCTTCCCCTTGGGATCTGCGGGATCGAACGGCGCATGGGGCGTGTTGGACGCGTTGTAGCGCTTAACCAGTTCGGCCACAGCTTCGGAGCTGGCGAAGTCAGGCATTTCCGGCTTGGGTCCGGCATTCTCGGGCCAGTACTTGATGATTGCTTCCCGCATGCTCAGCCGTTGCCATGCGCTGCGAGCCAAGTCGATCTCGTGCCCGTTGAAGGTGGTCGTGGTAGTTCCATTCACCTCGCGCGCGGCGTATTCGAACATCTCCTCTGTGAGGTCCATCAGGTCGCGATAATTCGAGTAGGCCTGATAGAACTCCAGCATCGTGAACTCAGGGTTGTGCTGGGTGGAGATGCCTTCGTTGCGGAAGTTGCGGTTGATCTCGTAAACACGGTCGAGGCCGCCGACGACAAGGCGCTTCAGATAAAGCTCGGGCGCGATGCGCAGGTACAGGTCGATGTCGAGCGTGTTGTGATGCGTGATGAACGGACGCGCACTTGCCCCGCCCGCGATCGGCTGCATCATCGGCGTCTCGACTTCGATGTAGCCCCGGGCGTCGAAGAACTGGCGGATCGCCCGCACCAATCTGCTGCGCTTGACGAAGACTTCGCGGCTCTCGGGGTTCACGACGAGATCGACGTACCGCTGGCGGTAGCGCGTCTCGACGTCGGTGAGGCCGTGCCACTTCTCGGGCAGAGGCAGAAGGTCCTTGGAGAGGAATGTCAGTTCCTCCACATGGACGGTCAACTCGCCTGTGCGCGTGCGGAACAGATAGCCGCGCGCTCCGATGTGGTCGCCAATATCAAACAGCTTGAACAGGTCGAACCCCTGCTCTCCAACTTCGTCCTTCTTCACATATACCTGAAGGCGCTGGCCGCCTTGCTGGATGTGGGCAAAGCCGGCCTTGCCCATCAGGCGAATGGCCATGATCCGTCCGGCAACCCGCACTGGGACGCGGTTGGCTTCGAGTTCCTCGGCCGACTTCGAGGAGTAGTCGGCGAGGATTTGCGGGACGGTATGGGTGAAGGCGTACTCATGTGGGAAGGCGCGCTGGCCCAGCGCTTCAATCTGTGCGAGCTTCTCGCGGCGAAGCTGATAGATCTTTTCGTCAAGTGCCACGGATATACCTGTGATGAGGACTGAAAAGAGAATTGTAATCGGGTAGTCGGGAAATCGGGTAATCACGAATTCAGGAATTGGTGAGGATTTCGGCTCAGGGGCTGCGACCTGTCCTCTGCCCCCTTGGTCTTTCTTGTGACCTATCGCCTCGTCTGTGACAAAGCTCACTTGCAGATGCTCTCGTTGAGGAATAAACTTCCACCTTACTAATCCCCAATTACACGACTGTTTAGTGATGGCAGCAGTGTGTGTGTGAGGGTGGAATGCCCCAAAATTACGTTCCGATTTTCATTTTCATTGTGATCGCGGCCGCGGTGCCCGTGGCGACGCTGGCGGTGGCCCGCCTGCTCCGTCCCAATAACCCGGTGAAAGCCAAACTCATGCCGTATGAGTGTGGCGTTGACCCGCTCGACCAGGCACGCGGACGGTACACCGTCCGCTTCTATTTGGTCGCGATCCTGTTCGTCGTGTTCGACGTGGAGACCATCTTCCTCTTTCCCTGGGCCGTGCAGTGGAAGGCCCTGCACATCTTCGGGCTGGTGGAAATGCTGGTGTTCCTGGGAATCCTGATCGTCGGATACGTATGGGTTTGGAAGAAGGGCGCGCTGGATTGGATCTAGCGTGATGGCGTGGTCACGCGCGCTGAAGGGCGGGAAGTGACCACAATCACAGTTTGGTGTGACTATGGTCCATTGCAAGTCACTGACTCGCAAATAGCATGGACTTAAGTCCCGTAACCACGACAGCTAACTGCAAAGATGCCCGAAGAAATCAAGGGAAGTGAACAGCCTGCAAGTTCAAACGCGCCTGAGCAGCCGGTGAAGGCTGACGTACAGGTCGCGCCCGGCAAGTCGGGAGACGTGGCCGAAGGCAAGAAGGCGGAAGATGTGAAGCCCGCCGCTCCGGCGGTGAAGCCGACGGCGGACACGGTTGCCAAGCCCAGCGCTCCCGCGGCTCCGGGTGGCCCTGCCGCCGCCCAGCAACCGGCTAAGCCCACCGGGCCCGCCCCGGCCAAGCCGGCGGCCCCAAAGCCGCCCGAGGGCCCGAAGCCACAGCCATGGGACGCTCCGGTCGTGGCTCGGCTGAAAGCCATGTACGGCTCCGGCCTGAAAGAAGCAAGCACCTATGCGGGCCAGAACTATGTTGTGGTGGACAAGACGATCCTCAGCGAGGTGCTCAGGATATTCCGAGAGGACGAGCAGTTCGACTTCTGTGTGGACGTCACCGCAGTGCACTACCCGAAGCGCGAAGAGCAGTTTGAGCTCGTGTACATCCTTTATTCCTTTGCCAGGAACGAGCGTGTGCGGGTGAAGGCGTCCTTCAAAGATGGTGAAGCGGTGCCGAGCGCCGTTCCGTTCTGGCCGACGGCGAACTGGCTGGAGCGCGAGGCCTTCGACATGTTCGGAATGAAGTTCGAAGGACATCCGGACCTGCGACGCATTCTGCTGCCGGAAGACTGGACGGGCCATCCGCTGCGAAAGGATTACGGCATCCTCCAGCAGGACACGGAGTGGGTGAAGGTCCACCTGGGAATCGAGAGCGGCCAATGACGAAAGGCAACGCTTATACGTATCACATCGAGCGAAAGGCTGACGAAACCTTCCTCGATTCAACCGAACTGATTTTGAACATGGGTCCGCAGCACCCCTCGACGCACGGCGTGTTGCGCGTGGTGCTGAAGCTGGACGGCGAGAAGGTGCTGGGCACTGATTGCGTGATCGGATACCTGCATCGCGGCGTTGAGAAGATTGCCGAGAATCGCACCTATGCCATGTTCAACCCGTACGTGGACCGCATGGACTACACGGCGGCGGTCTCGAATGGGCTGGGTTATTGCCTCGCGGTCGAGAAGCTGCTGAACGTAGAGGCTCCGCCACGGGCGCAGTTCATCCGCGTGATCCTGACGGAACTCAACCGTTTGGCCAGCCACCAGGTCTGGCTCGGCACTCACGCGCTCGACATAGGCGCACTCACGCCGTTGTTCTACGCTTTCCGGGATCGCGAAGAGATCCTGAAGATCTTCGAGAAGTATTGCGGCGCGCGTCTGACGACACACGCCTTCCGGATCGGCGGCTGCATTTACGAGGCGTACGAGGGTTTCGAAAAGGAAGTCACCGACTTCTGCAACAAGTTCGAGCCGAAGATCGATGAGTACGAAGAACTCCTGACAACGAACCGCATCTGGGTGGAGCGCACGAAGGGCGTGGGCATTTTGAGCGGTCAGGAGTGCATCGAGCTGGGCGTTACCGGCCCGGTGTTGCGCGCGTCCGGCGTGAAGTGGGACCTTCGCAAGGCACAGCCGTACTCGGGTTACGACAAATTCGATTTCGATATCCCGGTGGGCGCCAACGGCGACACGTACGATCGCTACCTGGTGCGAATCGCCGAATTGCGTCAGTCGGTGCGCATCATCCGCCAGGCTGTCGCGGGCATTCCCGAAGGGCCGATCATGGCGAAGGTGCCCAAGGTGATCAAGCCTCCCGCGGGCGAAGTCTATGTCTCGATCGAGGCACCGAAGGGCGAGCTTGGATATTTTATCGTGAGCGACGGCAGCACACAGCCATACCGCGTTCGCGTGCGTCCGCCGTCATTCGTAAACCTGCAAGCACTGGACAAGATGGTTCGAGGCCAGCTCGTAGCCGACGTTGTGGCGGTAATCGGCACGCTGGATATCGTTTTGGGCGAGGTTGACCGCTAAATGCTGGAATACCTGCGAAGTTATATGAGTCAACCGGTGACGCCGGGCGAAGCCGGGAATTTCCTGTGGGCCACGATCTACATTCTTCTCGTAGTTGCCGGCGTTTCGCTCGCGGTCCTGTTCATGAACTGGGCCGAGCGCAAGGCACTGGCGCACATGCAAATCCGGCTCGGCCCCATGCGCGTGGGACCGCACGGCCTGTTGCAGCCGATTGCCGACGCAGTGAAGCTACTGACCAAAGAGGACATCGTCCCGGTCGGTGCCGACAAGCTGGTCTTCTATCTGGCACCGGTACTGGTAGTGATCACGGCATGGACGGTGTTCCTGGTCGTACCGTTTGGTCCGACGTATGCCGTAACGGACATGAACATCGGTATCCTGTTCATGCTCGGCGTATCGTCGCTCGGCGTCCTCGGCATCGTGATGGCTGGCTGGGCGTCGAACTCGCACTACCCGCTGCTGGGATCGCTGCGATCGAGCGCGCAGATGGTCAGCTACGAAGTGGCTATGGGCCTGGCGATCGTTTCCGCCGTGATGATGACGGCGCTTGATGGCCACGGACTCTACGGAGTGGCTGCGAATCACCTTGAGACCTCCGGCACGCTGAGCATGATCGGCATTGTGAACTCGCAGGCCGAGCAGGGAACATGGTTCATCTTCAAGTTCTTCCCACTCGGCTTGATTGCCTTCGTTGTGTTCGCAATCGCAATGATCGCCGAGACGAACCGCGCTCCATTCGACCTTCCTGAAGCGGAAAGCGAACTGGTTGCCGGATTCCACACCGAGTACAGCGGCTTCCGTTGGTCACTGTTCTTTCTGGCAGAGTATTCGGCGATGGTGGCCGTATCGTCCATTGCCGTGACGCTGTGGCTCGGTGGGTGGCTGAGACCGTTCGCGAGCGTGCACGGACCGCAGATCACGATTCCCGGTTACTGGCAGGGGGGCGCTCTGGATTTCGCCTTCTCGCTGCTGCCGGCACTCACGTTCTTCCTGCTGGCCGGCTTCTGCTTCATCGGATTTGTACGCATGCCGAAGCTGCCGGCCCTGCGCCTGCAAACGCTTGGGCTCGGGGCTTTCGGGGCCGTTCTGGCACTGGTTGCGCTCTTCCTGCTGGTTCCGGCAGTTCGCGACCGCGTGCAGCCGATCTACTGGTTCGTGGTGAAGGTTTCAGTGTTCATGTACCTGTACATCTGGTACCGCGGCACGTTCCCGCGCTATCGCTTTGACCAGTTGATGAAAGTGGGTTGGAAGGTGCTGTTGCCGATCGCCATCGGAGTGCTGGTTGCGACGGCAGTTCTGGGGGTGGCGCTGTGAGCCTGGGACCGTTGCTTCGCAAGATTTTCTTTGTCGACCTGTTCAAGGGCATGGCGGTCACGTTCAAGGCGCAGCATCCTGACGCGTGCATGACCGAGCAGTATCCGCTAGAGCGTCCGGTCATCGCGGAGCGCTATCGCGGACTGCACCGCCTGAACGTCGATCCGGACACGGGGCAGTCGCTGTGCATCGCATGTGACCTTTGCGCGCTGGCGTGTCCGGAAAAGCTGATCTCGATGACTAGCGAGCGCGACCCCAATACGAAAAAGAAGGTCATGCTGACCTACAACCTGGACCTGAGCCGCTGCATGTTCTGCGGCCTCTGCGAAGACGCGTGTCCGACGGACTGCCTGGAACTTTCACAGGACTACGAGTACGCGCTCTACAGCAGGGACGGCCTGGTGCTCGACCGTGAACGGCTGGAGAAGGGGCCGGAACCGACGGTGTATCTACGATGACACTGCTTGCGACAACTCTCATGCCATTGCTGGCTGCGTTCGTCGATGACGGGATGAAACCGGTGGGAACACCGTATTTCTTCTACCTGCTCTCGGGCATGGCAATCGTCAGCGCAATCCTGGTAATCACGCGGCGCAATCCCGTGCATTCGGCCCTGATGCTGATCGTGACGCTGCTCTCGCTCGCTGGACTGTACCTGATGCTGTACGCGCCGTTCGTGGCTGGCGTTCAGATCATCGTGTACGCGGGCGGAATCATGGTGCTGTTCCTGTTCGTGATCATGCTGGTGAACCTGGAACGCAACCAACGCGAGTACCAGTTCAACAAAGCTTGGCCGATAGGAATTGCGGCGACGGCCGCGCTGGCCGTCCTGATTGGACTGGTGTACATGCGTGGGCACTCGGTGTTCCCGCGGACGACGGTAGCACTGCCGGAGCAGGACAACACGCAGCAGATCGGGATATGGCTCTACCAGAATTACATGCTGCCGTTCGAGATCGCGTCGATACTGCTGCTGGTGGCGATCATCGGCGCGGTGGTGATGGCGAAGAAGAGGATATAAGCGATGGAAATCACCACTCTTCACTATCTCGTCGTCGCAGCGGCCCTGTTCATCATCGGCGTCATCGGCGTGATCACGCGGCGTAACGTGGTGATCATCCTGATGTCGATCGAGCTGATCCTGAATGCCGTGAACCTGAACCTGGTTGCGTTCTCGCGGCTTTACGGGCTGCACGGACAGGTGTTTTCGGTTTTCGTGATTACGGACGCAGCGGCCGAAGCTGCCGTGGGTCTGGGTATTTTGATCGCCTTCTTCCGCAACAAGGAAACCGTGAACGTGGACGAAGTCGATCTGCTGAAGTGGTAATGGCTGGCCGCTTCGGCGGCATTGATCCCTCAGCTCGCGAACAAAATGCGACGCGGGGTGACAAGCGATAGAGCTGACAATGTTCTTCCTGGAACACATTTGGATCATTCCTCTGCTGCCGGCGTTCGGCGCGGCCATGATGTTCTTTTTTGGTCGCAAGCTGTCGAAGCCGTGGGTGAACGGCATATGCGTCGGCATGGTCGTGCTGGCGTTCCTGATGTCCTGCGGCGCAGTGTGGCAGTTCACTGAGTATTCGGCGGCCAACCACGGGAAGCCGTTCGAGAAGGTGATGTTCACCTGGCTCGGCTCGGGCGACGGCAATACGGTTGTCACGGGCGCGCGTGGCCCCATCGAGTTCAAGGCCGAGGCAGGTTTCCTGCTCGACCCGCTTTCCTCCGTGTGGCTGCTGTTCGTGACCGGCGTCGGTATGCTGATCCATATCTACGCCACCGGGTACATGGCGCACGAAGGTGGCTACTACCGCTTCTTCGGCTACCTGAACCTCTTTATGTTCTCCATGCTCACGCTCATCCTGGGGAACAACTACGCCATGATGTTCGTGGGATGGGAAGGCGTGGGCCTGTGCTCGTATCTGCTGATCGGGTTCTACTTCCTGCGCCATTCCGCCAGCACGGCCGCGAACAAAGCATTCATCGTTAACCGCGTTGGCGATGCCGGGTTCCTGCTCGGCATGATGACCATCTTCTGGTACTTCGGGTCGATTCGCTACACAGCCGTAGTCGAGATGGCTCGCAGCGGACAATTCGGAGTGGGCGACTTCTGGATTACCTTCGCGACCCTGTGCCTGTTCGTGGGAGCGTGCGGCAAGTCGGCACAGATTCCACTGTACGTCTGGCTGCCTGATGCCATGGAAGGCCCCACGCCGGTAAGCGCACTGATCCACGCCGCGACGATGGTAACGGCAGGCGTTTACATGGTCGCGCGTTCGAACGCACTGTTTACGCTGGCTCCGACCTCGATGATGGTGGTTGCGATTGTCGGCGCGGCCACGGCGATCTTCGCGGCCTCAATCGGCCTGGTGCAGAACGACATCAAGCGCGTGCTGGCGTACTCGACTGTTTCGCAGTTGGGCTACATGTTCCTAGCGCTCGGCGTCGGTGCCTTTGCCGCAGGCTGCTTCCATGTATTCACGCATGCCTTCTTCAAGGCTCTCCTGTTCCTTGGCGCGGGTTCGGTGATCCACGCGATGAGCGGCGAGCAGGACATGCGCAACATGGGTGGACTGGCGAAGAAGATTCCGGTCACCTATCGCACGATGCTCATCGCCACGCTGGCAATCGCAGGTATCCCGCCACTGGCAGGCTTCTTCTCGAAAGACGAGATCCTGTGGCAAACGTGGTCGTCGCATGACGGCGCGTACCGGTTGCTGTGGGGCGTGGCGTTCCTGACGGCGCTGATGACGGCGTTCTACATGTTCCGGTTGATGTACCTGACCTTCTGGTCGCCGAAGCGGATGAGCCACGATGTTGAGCACCACGTACACGAGTCGCCGAAGTCAATGACCGTGCCGTTGACGATTCTGGCCGTCTGCTCGGCAGTCGCGGGCTTCCTCGGAGTGCCGCACGCTCTTGGCGGCAATAACCGGTTTGAGAAGTTCCTTGAGCCAGTGTTTGCGCCTGCCGGACATGCGGTTGCTGCAGCGGGAGCGGGAGAACACGTAGCCGCCGGCGCGCATGCCGCTGCACATACGAACCCGGTCGAGTACATCCTGATGGGCTTGTCGGTTGCCGCGGCTTTCGTAGGCCTGTATCTCGCGTGGCGTGCATACAAGAACGCAGGGAAGGGCTACGCCGAACCGATCCAGCGATTCTCGCGGCCGATCTACAACGCGCTCTACAACAAGTGGTACGTGGACGAGGCGTACGACGTGCTGTTCACGGGCCGCAAACCGGTTGGCGGAGTTCGCCTTGGGACTATGGGACTCGGTACTGCTCTGTGGCGGTTCGACGCGAAGATCATCGATGGATTCGTCAATGGCACCGGCTGGAGCACTCGAATGGCGAGCAGCCTTTCGAGCTGGTGGGACAAGTGGATCATCGATGGCGTTTGCGTGAATGGCCCGGCGATCGTGGCGCGAATGCTCTCGTACCCGATTCGCCTGCTCCAGTGGGGCATGGTTCAGTGGTACGCCCTCGTGATGGTCGTCGGCATCGTCGGCCTGGGACTCTACTTTGTGATTCGCTAGCCGCAGTTGCGGCTGGAGGCTCCCGCGAAAGGACGTAGTCGCGGGACAAAAAGGATAACGTTTGGCGCGCGGTGGTTCCGCCCGCATACGGACGAGCTAAATGTATAACCACATACTTTCGATCATTCTGTTCACGCCGCTGGTAGGCGTACTGGTCCTCCTGCTCATACCGAAGGAGAACAAGAACGCTATCCGCTGGGTCGCGAACCTGTTCGCGATGGCGGGATTCGCGGTGTCGCTGCCGCTGGTGCCCTGGTTCTGGGCGCGCCGATTTGAGCCCGGCTGGAAATTCGTGGAGGGCGCGCCGAACAACTGGATTCCGACAATCGGGGCGGGGTACTACATAGGCATCGACGGCATGTCGTTCCTGCTGATCATGCTGACGACCCTGCTGGGGGCCATCGCAGTGCTGTCGTCGTGGAAAGCGATTGAGAACCGCGAGAAGGAATACTATGCGTGGTTCCTGTCGCTTCAGACCGGCATGCTCGGCGTGTTCATGGCACTCGACCTTTTCCTGTTCTTCGTGTTCTGGGAGGTCATGCTGGTGCCGATGTACCTGCTGATCGGCATCTGGGGCGGCCCGCGGAAGCTCTACGCGGCCATCAAGTTCTTCCTTTACACACTGGCCGGCTCGGTCCTGATGCTGCTCGGGATCATCTTCCTCTACTTCTGGAACCACAGCCAGACCGGCGTGTACACGTTCAGCATCGATGCGCTGTACAAGACTGCCCCGCTCATCGGTGCGCCGTATGCGTTCTGGCTGTTCCTGGCGTTCTTCCTGGCGTTCGCGATCAAGGTGCCGATGTTCCCGTTCCACACCTGGTTGCCGGATGCGCACGTGGAAGCGCCGACGGCCGGATCGGTCATCCTGGCGGGCGTCCTGCTGAAGATGGGAACGTACGGCCTGATTCGATTCTCGCTCCCGTTCTTCCCGAGCGTGGCGATGGATTCGAAGGTGCGGGGCTGGATGATTGCGCTGTCGATCATCGGCATCGTGTACGGCGGCCTGGTGTCGCTGATGCAGAAAGACATGAAGAAGCTGGTGGCGTACTCGTCCGTGAGCCACCTCGGCTTCTGCACCCTCGGCATCTTCGCGCTGAACTCTGCCGGCTTGAGCGGATCGATTCTGCAGCAGATCAACCACGGAATCTCGACCGGCGCACTGTTCTTGATCGTCGGCATTTTGTACGAGCGGCGGCACACGCGTGAAATATCCGAGTACGGCGGAATCAGCACGGTGATGCCGGTCTACGCAACCATCACGCTGATCATGTTCATGTCGTCAATGGGCCTGCCGCTGCTCAACGGATTCGTGGGCGAATTCACGATCCTGCAAGGCACGTTCGTGGAGAGCAAACTCTGGGCGGCACTCGCGGTGCCCGGCGTGGTGATGGCGGCAGCGTACCTGCTGTGGCTGTATCAACGCGTTTACTTTGGGCCGATCACGAACCCGAAGAACGAAAAACTGCACGACCTGACCCCACGCGAACTGGCGACCTTTGTGCCTCTCTTGGCGCTCGCGCTGTGGATCGGCCTCTATCCGAAGCCGTTCTTCCAGATTCTCGAACAGCCTGTGAACCAGACCGTTGTGGCAGTACGTGGGCAAGAGTATCCAGTGAAGGTGCAGCCGGCTGAGAGCGTACAGCAGGAAGCAGCGCCGGCGACGGAGCATGGCGCGCCAGCCCAGCCCGCAACGGCGGCTCCGGAAGCGCACAACCACGGTACGCCACACGCGGAAATGAACAAGACTGTGCCGGAGAAAGTCGCAGCAGCGGCTCCGGCAACGCACTAATTGGCACTGGTGCACCGAAAAGGTGCGCCAGCGCTTCCTGAACCGCGAAGCTGAGATGTCGCGGGGCCCCGTGGGAGGGGAAGGAAAACGTGCCCACACAGATCGTTGACTTTTACACCAGTACGGACTACCTGCTCAGCCTGCCACTGATCATGCTGACGGTGTTCGGTCTGGGCATCTTGCTGATCGATCTCATCCTGCCGCGTCAGTGGAAGCACGCGAATGCCGTTACGGCCCTGATCGGGCTTGCCTTTGCAGCGGCGGCGGTATATCGAATCCAGATCGCGCGATTTGCCACCGGTGAATCAGTGGTCGGCAGTTTCGCCTACCTTGGCGCGTTGCGAGTGGATTCGTTCTCGATCTACTTCTTCTACTTGTTCATCGTTGCGGCAGCCATCGCGATTCTGATGTCGGTGAAGTACCTGGACATCGAACAGGAGAACCACGGCGAGTTCTATGCGCTCATCCTGTTCTCGGTAATCGGCATGATGTGCATGGCGGCGGGATTTGACCTCGTGCTGCTGTTCATTGGCTTGGAACTGATGGCCATCAGCACGTACGTGCTGGTCGGGTTCCTGCGCAGGGACAAGCGGTCGAACGAAGCGGCTCTGAAGTACCTTCTGCTCGGTGCCTTTTCCAGCGGCATTTTCGCCTACGGCTTGTCGCTGTTCTATGGCCTGACCGGTTCGACGAATCTCGGGGTGATTTCCGAGAAACTCACCGAGCACATGCGCGCCAACCCGAACGATCCGGTTGCGATCTTCGCGCTGCTGGCAACGGCTACCGGCCTGCTGTTCAAGATAGCAGCCGTTCCGTTCCACCAGTGGGCGCCGGATGCCTACGAGGGAGCGCCAACATCGATTACCGGGTTCATGAGCGTTGCTTCGAAGGCGGCGGCATGGGCGTTGCTGTTGCGGATCTTCATCTGGGGTCTGCCAGCGATGCGTCCGATTTACGTGCCACTAATCACCTTTGTTGCGATCATCACGCTTACGGCT
>Ga0196976_1000444_pt1 | contig 26208 bp, 19 predicted proteins | sample S3v_513CmetaG_FD_148644 | JGI IMG/M metagenome (GOLD analysis project Ga0196976, IMG submission 148644) | Soil microbial communities from Anza Borrego desert, Southern California, United States - S3+v_5-13C | ecosystem: Environmental > Terrestrial > Soil > Desert | place: USA: California...
CGACTACGACGGCCGCACCTTCAACCTGCTGGATACGCCGGGCCACGAGGACTTCTCGGAGGACACCTACCGCACGCTCACCGCGGTGGACAGCGCGGTCATGGTGATCGACGGCGCCAAGGGCATCGAGACGCAGACCCGCAAGCTGTTCGAGGTCTGCCGCCTGCGAGACGTGCCGATCACCACCTTCGTCAACAAGATGGACCGCGAGGCGCGCGACCCCTTCGACCTGATCTCGGAGATCGAGGAGGGGCTGCAGATCCACGTCACGCCCGCCTCATGGCCGATCGGCATGGGCCGCGACTTCCTGGGCTGCTACGACCTGATCCGCGACCGCCTCATCCTGATGGACCGCACGCAGGGCGACGTCGCCTCGGAAGGCATCGAGTGCAACGGCCTGGACGACCCCAGGCTGGACGAGCTGCTGCCGGACCACGCCGTCGCCAAGCTGCGCGAGGACGTGGAGATGGCGCGCGGCCTGATGCCGCCGTTCGACCTGGAGGAGTTCCGTTCCGGCCACCTGACGCCGATCTATTTCGGCTCCGCCATCAACAACTTCGGCGTCCAGGAGCTGCTGACCGGGCTGGCCGAGAACGCCCCGCCGCCGCGCCCGCAGCCGGCCGAGCAGCGTGTGGTGCAGCCGGACGAGGAGAAGGTCAGTGGCTTCGTCTTCAAGGTCCAGGCCAACATGGACCCCAACCACCGCGACCGCATCGCCTTCGTGCGCCTGTGCTCCGGCAAGTTCCGGCGCGGGGCGAAGCTGAAGCACATGCGCTCCGGCAAGGTGCTGGCGGTGAACAACGCCGTCCTCTTCCTGGCCCGCGACCGCGAGCTGGCGGAGGAGGCGTGGCCCGGCGACATCATCGGCATCCCCAACCACGGCAGCCTTCGCATCGGCGACACGCTGACCGAGGGGGAGGAGCTGCGCTTCACCGGCGTGCCCAGCTTCGCGCCGGAGCTGCTGCAGCGCGCCAAGCTGGACGACCCCATGCGGGTCAAGCACCTGCGCAAGGCGCTGGAGCATTTCGCCGAGGAAGGCGCGTCGCAGGTCTTCAAGCCGCTGTCGGGCGCCGACTGGATCGTCGGCGTCGTCGGCCAGCTGCAGTTCGAGGTGCTGTCGGCGCGAATCGAGGCCGAGTACGGCATCTCCGCCAAGTTCGAGGGGGCCGGCGTCGACGCCGCCCGCTGGATCGAGACGGACGACCGCGTCCAGCTCGACAAGTTCATCGACCTGAACCGCTCGGCGCTGGCGGAGGACCACGACGGCGCGCTGGTGTTCCTGGCACGCAACGCGTGGCATCTGAACCGCGCCCAGGAAGACTTCCCGGCCCTGCGCTTCCTCAAGACGCGCGAGCAGAACCGCAAGGTGCAGACGGCGGCGTGACGCCGTACCCGGACGGCACGGGGCGGCCATTGCGCCGCCCCGTGCGTGTCCTTGCGACTCCTTGACGGGGGCGGGCGAAACCTGACCCTTGATTGCAAAAATTTTAAGCAGCCTCCATCGCCGGATGGTCCATCTACCCCGTTGGCAGTAGGTCACCTTGCGGAAGTCGGATTGACATCGACTCTTCCGGGCATGACTTTCAAATTCGGGGCTGACCGGAAACGAAACGCAGCGTTGTGCCCGGCACGCGCGGCGCTTTTGGCGTAAGAGGCGGGTCTCGGTGGGGGGTGAACCATGGCGACTGGTCTCGTGGGGTTCTTCGACAACAGCTCGCTGATGCCGCACGGCTTCTGCCTGCTGTGGCAGCCGGAGCTGTTGGCGCTCCACGTCGCGTCCGACGTGGTGACCGGCCTGTCCTACTACTCCATCCCCGTGGCCCTGGTGTACTTCGTGCGCAAGCGCCGCGACGTGGCGTTCAGCTGGGTGTTCTGGCTGTTCGCCGCCTTCATCCTGGCCTGCGGCACGACGCACTTCTTCAACATCTGGACGCTGTGGGAGGCCGATTACGGCGCGCAGGGGCTGATCAAGGGCGCGACGGCGATCGTCTCCATGCTCACCGCCGTGGCGTTGTGGATGCTGATGCCGAGGGCGCTGGCGCTGCCCAGCCCCAGCCAGCTCGCCCTTGCCAACCAGGCGCTGCGCCGCGAGATGGCCGAGCGCCGGCAGGTCGAGGAGCGCTACACCAGCTTCTTCAACAACCTGGCCGAGGGGCTGTTCGTCGTCGCCGTCCGCCCGGACGGCGGCTTCGTGCTGGAGACGCTGAACCCCGCGCACGCCCGCGCCACCGGCCTGGACCCCGCGCTGGTGTGCGGCCGACCGGTTGAGGAGGCGTTCCCGGCCGCCGTCGCCGACGCCGTCATCGCCCGCTATCGCGAATGCGTGGCGGCCGGCGCGCCCATCGACTACGAGGAGGCGCTGGACCTGCCGGTCGGCCAGCGCGTCTGGCACACCATCCTGGTGCCGGTGCGCGACGAGAGCGGGCGAGTCGTCCAGCTCCTGGGCAGCGGCCGCGACATCACCGAGCGCCGGCGCCTGCAGGAGGAACTGGTGCAGGCCTCCAAGCTGGCGACGCTCGGCACGCTGGCCGCCGGCATGGCGCACGAGATGAGCCAGCCGCTGAACATCATCCGCACCTGGGCGGAGAGCGCGTTGTCGCGCCTGCGCGACAACGAACTGGACACCGCGCGGACGGAAAGGGTGCTGACCCTGGTCGCCGACCAGACCGAGCGGATGGGCCGGATCATCGACCACATGCGGACCTTCGCCCGCCGCGACGCCGCCGGCGTGCAGCCCTTCGACCCGGCGCACAGCGTGCGCTCGGCGGTGGAGATGGTGCGCCACCAGTACGGGCTGGAGGACGTGACCGTCGAGGCCGACGTGCAGGAGGGCGCCTGCGTCGCGCGCGGCCGGCCGCTGCAGCTCGAACAGGTGGTCCTCAACCTGCTGTCCAACGCGCGCGACGCCATCCTGGACGAACGCGCCCGCCGGCCGCAGGCTCACGCCGGCCGCATCCAGGTGGCGTTCCGCGTGCTTCCCGACAGCCACACGGCGACGATCGCCGTCACCGACGATGGCGGCGGGATCCCGTCCGACGTCCTGTCGCGCATCTTCGACCCCTTCTTCACGACGAAGGAGGTGGGGAAGGGATCCGGCCTTGGCCTTTCCATCGGCTATGGCATCATCGACGCGATGGGCGGGCGCATCGCCGCCGACAACGTCGACCACGGCGGCGGCCGGCGCGGCGTGCGCTTCACCATCAGCCTGCCGGTGAGCCGGCCCTCGCAGCGGGAAGTGGAGTTCGCCCATGCCTGAGCCGTTCCACGTTCTGGTCGCCGAGGACGAGCCGCTCGCCGCCATGGCGATCGAGGATTTCCTGTCCCGCAAGGGCTATCGCGTGACGCTGGCGGTCGACGGCCAGGACGCCATGGAACGGCAGAGCGCCGACCCGGCCGACATCATCGTCACCGACCTGCGCATGCCGCGCATGGACGGAAAGCACCTGATTCGCGCGCTGCGCGCCGTCGATCCCACGCTGCCCGTGGTGATCATGACCGGCTACCTGTCCTTCGGCCCCGAGGACGACGACCTCGCCGGCGGCGCCTCGCAGCCGCTGGAGGTGCTGCGCAAGCCCGTGAACCCGCAGGACATCCTGGACACCCTGCAGCGCCTGCTGACGAAGGGGTGAGCGCTGCATGGGGCCACGGACGTTGGGGTAGGTTGGGTTCAGCCGCAGGCGCAAACCCAACGTCAGGACGGAATCAGGACGGAACGACCGGCTCCACATCCACCTCGACCGACAGGTGGTGGCCGGTGCCGCTGAGGATGACGCCGCGCACCGGGCTGACGTCGTCGTAGTCGCGGCCCCAGGCCAGCGTGATGAAGTCCTGGTCGGCCGGGCGCCCGTTGGTCGGGCACAGGTCCAACCACCCATCGTCGCCGCACCACACCGACGCCCAGGCGTGGCTGACATCGGCGCCGATCAGGCGCGGCTGCCCCGGCGGCGGCAGCGTGCGCAGGTAGCCGCTGACGTAGCGCGCCGGCAGGCCCCGCGCGCGCAGGCAGCCGACCAGCACGTGGGCGAAGTCCTGGCACACCCCCCGGCGGTTGGCCAGCGCCACGGCCAGCGGCGTGGCGACGGTGGTCGCCGCCGGGTCGAAGACGAAGTCGGCGTGGATGCGCCGCATGAGGTCCAGCGCCGCGTCCGCCACCGGCCGGCCGGCCGCGAACGAGGGTGCCGCGTAGTCCGCCAGCTCCGGCGAGGCACGCACCAGCGTGCTGTCGAAGGCGAACTGCACCACCTCCGCCGCCGCCTCGGGGCCGGACAGGGTGGCGATCCGGTCGCGCACGTCCTCCCACCCCGGCGTGGCGAGCGGGTCGAGCGGCGGCGGCGCCATGACGGCCACTTCGCACTCGGCCGTGATGGTCAGCGTCCGGTGCGGCTCCTGCACGGCGACGTAGGTGGTGACGTTGCCGAAGTGGTCGATGTGGTCGGCCTGCACCGCCGCTGCGGGGTGCACGGTGACGGACGCCCGGCGGCAGGTCTGGCGTGGGTGCGGGCGCGGCGTCAGGTGCAGCCGGTGGTGCGACACCGGCACGTCCTCGCCGTAGGCGTAGCGCGTCACGTGCCGGCAGCGGTACAGCGCCGCCGGCCGCGCGTCGCACGCGATGTCGTGGGGCTTAGGCCGGTCGTGCAAAGGCATGGCTGAAACAGGCGTGGGCCAGCAGGTTGGAAATCTCGGGCAGGTTGCCGCTCAACCCCTCCAGGGCACCGTGCAGCGCCGGGCCGGGGCTGGTGGTGTCGGGGTTCTTCAGCGTGGCACGGGCCGAGGCGACGATCGCCAGCGCGGCGCCGATTCCGGCGTCCGGCCCGCGCGGCAGGTTGAACAGGTGCTGGTGCAGCGCGGCCAGCTGGAAGGCCAGCGCGCGCGGGTTCGTCTCGTCGGCCAGCAGCAGTTCCAGCACCGCGGCGGGCTCGACGTCGCCGAAATGGCGCTCGCGGTAGGTCATGACGCTCTCGGCCAGCTCCAGCAGCACGTCCAGCGCCGCCTCCATCTCCGTGCCGGCCAGCCGGCCGGGTTCGGCGATGCCGACGCCGCGCAGCAGGCCGATGCCGTGCACCGCGCGCTCCATCCGCCGGCCCATGTCCAGGAAGCGCCAGCCGGGCCCGCGCGGCATGCTCTCCTGCTCCAGCCCGGCCAGCGCCGCCAGCGTCGTCACCACGTCGTCGAGGATCAGCTGCAGCGTGGCGGCGTCGACGCGCCCATCCGGCGGGCGGCACTGCCGGTCGGCCTGCGCCACGACGCGCCAGAGGTCCAGCGACAGCCGGTCGCGCACCGACGCGGCGGCGCGGTGCAGGCGCTGCACGTTGGCGCGCAGGCTGTTGGGGTGGGCGGCGTCGAAGACGGCGGCGTGAAGCGCCGTGCGCAAGGCGCGCGGCGTCGTGCTGTCGGCGACCGAGGCCAGCTCGTGCGGCACCATGCCCATCCACGCGTGCAGGCGCAGCAGCACGCGCAGCTCCTCCGCCGCACCCGGCTGGCTGGCATCGGTCAGCCGGCACACGGCGGCGCGCAGCAGGCGCACCGTGCCCTCGCACCGCTCGGCGTAGCGGCCGAACCAGTAGAGCCCGTCGGCCACCCGGCTGGGCAGGTCGCCGGTCAGCGCCGGGCGGGAGTCCGGCGGACGGTGGTCGGTGCCGCGCGCGTGGTGGCCGGCGCCCGCCGTGCGGCCGGCGGCCAGCACCCAGGTGTCCTTGCTGCCGCCGCCCTGCTGGATGGAGACGGCCAGCCGCCCGGCCTCCGCCGACACGCGGGTCAGCCCGCCGGGCATCGCGACATAGCCGCCGGGCGTGGCGCACAGGAAGACGCGCAACACCAGCGGGCGCGGCTGCAGCCGGTCGTCCTGCCAGACGGGGGCGGTGGACAGCGACGGCCGCTCCTGCCCGACGAAGGCCCAGGGCGTGCGCTCGACGCGCGCCGCCAGTTCGTCGCGCGCCGCCGCCGACAGCGCCCCGCCGAACACCGGCTCCACGCCGGGCGCGCGGTGGGCCGGGGCGACCACCAGCCGGTCGAGGTTGGCCAGCACGTGCCGTCGCTCCTCCGGTTGCCCGCACCACCACACCGGGCGGTCGGGCAGCGTCAGGTCGCGGCCCGTCAGGTGCCGGCAGATGGTCGGCAGGAAGGGGCGCAGGGCCGGCGATTCCATCAGGCCGCTGCCCAGCGCGTTGGCGACCACGACGGTGCCGGCGCGCACCGCCTCCACCAGCCCGGCCACGCCCAGCGAGCTGTCGGCGCGCAGGCCCAGCGGGTCGGCGTAGTCCTCGTCCAGGCGGCGCAGGATGACGTGCACCGGCTCCAGCCCCGACAACGTCTTCAGGAACACCTGCCGGTCGCGCACCGTCAGGTCCTCGCCCTCCACCAGCGTGATGCCCAGCTGGCGGGCCAGGTAGACGTGCTCGAAATAGGTCTCGTTGTAGGGGCCGGGGGTGAGCAGGACGAGGCGCGGCCGGCCGGCGCGCGGCGCCAGCGCCAGCAGCGCGTCGCGGAACGCCGTGAAGAACGGCGCCAGCCGCTCCACCGCGCACTGGCGCAACGCGTCGGGCAGCACGCGGGTCAGCACCGCGCGGTTCTCCAGCGCATAGCCGCTGCCGCTCGGCGCCTGGGTGCGGTCGGACAGCACCCACCAGCGCCCGTCGGCGGCGCGGGCGAGGTCGGCGGCGTAGAAGTGCAGGTGCACGCCGCCGGGCAGGGGGATGCCGTGCACCGCGCGCTGGAAGGCCGGGTCGGCGTAGAGTGCGGCCGGCGGCACCAGCCCGTCGCGCAGCAGCGTCTGCGGCCCGTACAGGTCGGCCAGGACGGCGTTCAGCAGGGTGGCGCGCTGCACCAGCCCGTCCTCGATCACCCGCCATTCCTCGGCCGGGATGATCAGCGGCACCATGTCCAGCGGCCAGGGCCGCTCCATCCCCTGCGGATCGCCGTGGATGTTGTAGGTGACGCCGTTCTGGCGCAGCAGGCGGCGCGCCTCCTCCCACCGCTCGTCCATCACCTCCGGCGCCAGCGGGCCGAGGGAGCGCAGCAGCGCCTGCCAGTGCGGGCGCAGCCGGCCTTCGCCCGACACCATCTCATCGAACACCGGCCCGCCGTCGTAGCCCAGCGTGTAGGCGTCGCCGAACAGCGATCCCTGCCGGGCTTCGGCTATTCCGCTGGGTGTATCGGGAAAGGTGTGCGAGACGACCAAGGCGGAATCCGGACCAGATCGGCCGCGGCGCGCGGCCCGCGGCGAGTGTGAACGTCTTGTTGCACCGGCGCAAGCGCGGGCGGGCGCGCCGGGTGCCCCGGCGTTGCCGCGATGCAACGGTCGCGATGGACGCGCCGGGAAGGCGGAAATTTCCCTTCGAATCGATTATGATCCGCGTACAAGATTCGCGAACGCGTCGCACGGACGCCATTTTTGCCGCCGCGGGTGCGTGCAAGGGATCCCACCTCGCCATGGTGTCGCTGGCTGCTTCGTCCAACCAGGGTTCGCGCCGGGGCGCCGCCGATGCCGGCGGCTCGCGCGGCGTGGTGCACGGCAAGTACTTCAACTTCAACCCGCTGCCGCCGCCGCCGGACGTGCTGGGCAACCCGCTGGTCGTGCAGAACCTGCCCACCCACAAGCTGCCCAAGGAGACGTGGCGCAGCCGCATGCAGCGCATCCTGTCGCGCTTCCGCATCGGCCGGCAGTCGGCGACGACGCGCCTGCGCTGGAAGCTTCAGGACGTCACCGCCTCCGTCCTCGCCTCCGTTTCGCCCGCGGTGACCCTGCACGCCGAGCGGCGCGCGCAGGCCAAGCGCAACGGCACCGTCATCCCGGTGGTCATCATCCGCCACCCCTACCACCTGCGCCACGTGCTGGACATGCTGCCCCAGCTGCCCGACGCGGTGGGGGCGGAGCGCCGCTTCCTGGAGCTGATCCTCAGCCGCATCCTGCGCAAGTACGGCGAACAGATGGGCGCCGTGAAGGGCGGCGGCTTCTCCTTCGAGCACGAGGCCAAGGAATACTTCTACGCCGGCTTCCGCCTGGAGCGCGAGATCAAGAAGATCACCAATCCCGACGAGCGCTTCGCCGCACTGCAGAACATCTACAACGCCTACTTCCACGGCCGGAATTATTACTACTACGCGCTGCTGCGGCGGGAGCGGCTGGCGCCGGACAACAAGCTGTTCATGCTGTTCTCACGCGCCTGCTACTTCATGGCGCGGGTCGACTGGAGCGGCCAGTTGCTGGACAAGCCGAACCCGCGCTCGCTGCCCAACCGCGACGAGATGATGTTCTACCTCCAGCGCGACAAGACGGTGATCGGCCGCTACCGCTCCGACCCGGACTTCCAGCGCCAGGTCAAGGGCGTGCTGGACGCGTTCCCGACGTGACGGGCGTTACGCCGGCCATTCGTGCCGGAAACGCACGCGGCCGGTCAGCCGTTCGCCCGGTTCCAGAACCCGCACACCGGCGTCCGCCTCGTGCGGGCGGTTGACGGCGTCGGTCATGTGGGTCACCGGTTCCACGCACACGAAGTCGCCGCCCTTGGGCGCGTAGACGACCAGATGGCCGAACGGCCCCTCCGCCTCCAGCGTCAGGCGGCCGCGGCCGTCCGGCCAGTCGATCGCCGCGCGGCCGTTCCAGCCGGCGAAGCCGTTGTCGATGACGCACTCGTCCATCACCCGGCCGGCGGGAAAGTCCCATTCCGGCGGCGGGCAGGTGCGCGTGGTGGGCAGCATGCCGGCGTCGGTCAGCCACACGGAGCGCACGCCGGCCGTCAGCACCGTGCCCGGCGGCTTGGGGAAGTAGGGGTGCAGGCCGATGCCGGCCGGCATGGCGCCGTCGCCCTCGCCATCGCCCTCGTTCACCAGTTCCAAGTCGACCGTCAGCCCGTCGTCGCCCAGCGTGAGGATCTGCGTGGCGCGGTAGCTCCACGGCCAGTCACCCGCCGCGTGGCGGTAGGTGAGGCGCAGGCTGCCGGCCGACCGTCCCTCCACCGCCCACGGCTTCTCCCAGGCATGGCCGTGGATGGCGTGCGGGCACCCCGGCCGGTTCAGCGGCAGCGCCACCGTGCGCCCGCGGAACTGGAAACGCCCGCCGGCGACGCGGTTGGAAAAGGGCACCAGCGGAAAGCATCCGAGGTCGTTGGCCGCGTCGCCCGCCAGCGCCTCGGCACCGGCCGGGCGCAGCAGGTCGACCGGCCCGGCGGCCGTGTCGCGGGTCAGCCGCGCGATGGAGCCGCCGATGCGCGGGCTCACCACCGCCTCGAATCCGGCGTGGCGCAGGACCACCGTGTCCTGGCTGTTGGATTCCTGAATGACCGGGGCGTGGCTGTCGGGCATGGCGCGGCGTCTCGGTCCGGTGACGTATCTTCCCTTTGTCGCACATGCTGCGGTGCGAGAAAAGGGATACGCCGGCCCTGTACGAAAGGCGGAGCGGTGGCCTTTTCCCGGTTTCTTTCATGGAATAGCGGTGGCAAGTATACGTCCGCTTTACGGGTATCCCCGACAATACGGTGCGCGCCGGGCCGTCCGGCGCACATCCGCGCAGCGCTGAACAGGCATGGATCCCAAGACGATCAATCGACCGTCCACCCCGGCGCCGGGCACCGTCGGCACCATCGAGGATGTGGAGGTCTGCCAGACCCTGGCCGAATACCATGGCCTGCAGGGGCGCATCGTCATGGGCGCGGTGCTGCGCCAGTACCTGGACTCCGTGGTGCTGACGCCGACGGAGGTCATCCACGTCCACAAGGTGCTGAAGCCGGTGCTGGAGCAGGGGCAGCTGCTGGAGAACGCGCTGGTCCGCGTCTCCACCCTGCAGGCGCGGCTTCCCGGGCAGGACCCGCGCGCGCGCCGCATGGCGCTGCAGACCGCCGTGAACGAGACCCAGGCGCGCGCCCGCGCCGCCCAGCTGGCCTTCGCCGACCTGCCGCGCAACCGTCCGCCGATCGAAGTGATCCTCGCCCTTGAACCGGGCAAGAAGACGCCGACCGGCGACGTCGAATACGACATGCGGGTGGCGCTGGGCCTGGAACTGGCCGACCGGCGCAGCTGGATGGCCAAGCTCGACCGCCTCATCGAACTTCTGCAGTGGGAGCGGGACGAGCGGCTGACGGCGGCGGTCGACGGGCTGATCGCCGACGTGCTGTGCTCGGTCGCCGCCGTGCACGACCTGTACGGCGGCCCGCTGACGCCGGGGCAGGCGGTGCTGCGCCTGTGCGAGCTGGTGCTGGGCCGCACCACCACGGCGCCGGCCATGGGGCCGAACCGCGTGGGCGTGCTGAACGCCATGTTCCGCCAGGGCAAGCTGCCGCAGTCGCGCACGGCGATCCTGGACCGCATCCGCCGCACGCTGCGCGCGCCCCAGACTCTGGGCCGCGCAGCCGGGGACCAGGAAGCCGACATCCTGAAGGCCGTCATGGCCCACCTGCTGACGCGCACTGGCGTGGTGGGCGAGGGGCCGATGGCGGAGGCGCTGACCATCCGCTATTCCCGCCGGCTCCAGCAGGGCGGGGCCAGCGCCTTCCGCCTGTCCATGCTGGGCATCGCCGAATCCCTGGGCGACCTGTTCAGCCGCCTGCACTACCTCACCGCCGTGTCCGGCGTCGCGGCGGCCGAGCGGCACCGGGGCGAGATCGTCGACTGCATCGAGGCGGCGCTCGGCAACGAGATGCTCGTCGAGAACATGGTCCTGCACACGCCGGACGTGGCGCTGATCCGCGAATCCATCGCCGGTGCGGCCGAGGCCATCGCCCGCTCCGGCCTGCCGGAGGAGGTGCAGCCGCGCCTCGCCCTGCGGCTAGCCGGCGTGGTGGACGACTTCGCCCAGCGCGGCCGTCTGGTGCAGCGCATGCGCCAGATCGAGCCGGTGCTGCGCCGCCGCATCATCCGTCTGGCCGAGCTGGCGACCTCCGGCCTGATGCGCGACGACGGCGCGCTGCCCCTGCTGCGCCAGCACGTGCTGGAGGTGGTCAAGCAGCCGCAGTTCCAGATGGACCTCGTGGCGCAGCAGAACTCCGAGGTGGCGCAGGCCGAGATCCGCCGCTTGTACGAGCTGCTGGACAAGCTGCGCCAGGGCGCGCCGCCGCCGGTCGCCACATCGCCCACGGCGCCCACGGCGTCCAAGTCTCCGCCCAATTCGTCACCCCTGGGGACCGTGGCCGTGCCGGCGCCCCCGCCGCCGGCCGCGACGCGCGCCGTCACCGTGGCGACCGCCGCCGTTCCCGCCCCCCTTGGACGCCCGGCACCCACGCTGGTCCTGGACGACGCGCGCTGCCCGAACTGCTTCGAGGCGAAGCCGCCGCGCGAGGCCTGCGCCGCCTGCGGCTACCCGCAGCGCAGCGACAACCGGGCCGGCGTGCACCTGATGCCGGGCACCGCGCTGCACGGCCGCTACCTGACCGGGCGGGTGCTGGGGCAGGGCGGCTTCGGCGCCACCTACCTGGGCTGGGACGACCGGCTGCATGTCAAGGTGGCGGTGAAGGAGTTCTACCCGGCCAACCTGATCACCCGCGCGCCGGGCGGCAGCGGCATCGTCCCCTTCTCCGACGAGCACGCCAAGGGCTTCGCCGCCGGGCTCGGCAAATTCCTGGAGGAGGCGCGGCTGCTGGCCCGCATGCGCGACGTCAAGGAGATCGTCGGCGTCCAGGACTTCTTCGAAGAGAACGGCACGGCCTACCTGATCATGGAACTGCTGGAGGGCCGCACCTTCAAGCGCTACGTCGCCGAGAGCGGCGGCCGGATCGATCCCAAACGCGCGCTGTCCATCCTGTCGCCCGTCATGAAGGCGCTGCAGGCGGTGCACGACCAGGGGCTGATCCACCGGGACGTCAGCCCCGACAACATCTTCATCACCACCACGGGCGAGCGGAAGCTGCTGGACTTCGGCGCCGCGCGGCAGGCGGCGGGCGACTCGGGCATGACGGTGATCCTCAAGCCCGGCTACGCCCCGCCCGAACAATATTCGCAGGAAGGCCGGCAGGGGCCGTGGACGGACGTCTACGCCATGTGCGCGACGCTCTACTGCGCCGTCGCCGGCAAGGCGCCGCCGGACGCCACCACCCGCTTCATGAACGACGTGGTGCCGAAGCCCTCGACGCTCGGCGTCGCCATGCCGCCCGCCTTCGAGAAGGCGCTGCTCTCCGGCCTCGCCATGCGCCACCAGGAACGCCCGCAGAGCATGCGGGACCTGCTGAAGGTGCTGACGGCGGCACTGGGGTGAGGAATTGACGTTGGAACGCTCCCCTCACGACCACTCCCGCACCATCAGCATGCGCGTGTAGGCATGGCGGAAGCCCAGCGCGCGGACGGTGCGTTCCGACGTGCCGCCCGGCGCGGTGGCGACGCAGGCGATGTCGCACCCTGCGGCCGACGCCGCCGCCAGGGCGGCGCCGAGCAGGGCACGGTTGACGCCGCGGTTGCGGAACTCCTCGCGCGTGCTGGCGGAGAAGACCAGCCCCAGCCCGTCGCGCACGGCCAGCGCCACCGCGCCGGCCGGCGTGCCGTCGACATAGGCCAGCAGGCCGCGCACGCTCGGGCGCTGCATGGTGAGGCGGGCGAGGCGCAGGGCCGGCAGGTCGGCCGGCAGGGCGTCGCGCCCGAAGAAGCCCCGGGCGACCGTCGACGCCCATGATTCGGCGTCCGCCGGGGTGGATTCGGCGACGGTGACGCCGGGAACCTGCGGCGCCGGCTCGGCCGGGGCAACGGCGCGGACGTGGGTGTTGAGCACCCGGCCGACGGCGTATCCGCGGGGACCCAGCGCGTCGACCAGCGACCGGTCGGCGAGCGGGCAGAGGTCGATGGCGGGGTCCAGGCCGCGGTCCCGGTAGAAGGCCTCGACCGCCGCGATCTCCGAATCGGCCACCGCCCGTCCCATGCCGAGGCCGACCGCGCGGTTGACCGGCATGGAGGGCGCCAGGAACACGGCGCATCCGCCGGCCACGGCCAACGCCGCCGCGCCGCCGTCCGGATCGGTGTGCCGGGACGTCTCCACCACCTCCAGGGCGGCGGCCGTCTCGGCCCCCTCGATCCGGCGGGCCAGCAGCGGGTCGGCGAAGAGCATGGCCGGCGGCTTTCCACGACGCGTTTACTTGGCGTCCGCCGCGACCTGCATCTTGACGATCTTGTCGGGGTCGGTGACCTGGCCGTTGCGGGCCTGGCTGCCCTTCTTGATGTTGTCCACGAACTCCATGCCCTCGGTGACCTTGCCCCAGACGGTGTACTGGCCGTCCAGGAACGGGGCCGCGGCGAAGCAGATGAAGAACTGGCTGTCGGCGCTGTTCGGGTCCATGGCGCGGGCCATCGACAGGGTGCCGCGCACGTGCGGCTCCTTGTTGAACTCGGCCTTCAGCTTCTTGCCCGAGCCGCCGGTGCCGGTGCCCGTCGGGTCGCCGGTCTGCGCCATGAAACCGTCGATCACGCGGTGGAAGACGACGCCGTCGTAGAAGCCCTGGCGCGTCAGCTCCTTGATGCGGGCGACGTGGTTGGGGGCGAGGTCGGGGCGCAGCTCGATGACGACGCGGCCGTCCTTGAGGTCAAGGTACAGGGTGTTTTCTGGATCCAAGGCGAAGGCCTCCCCTACAAGGAAAAAGACGCTTATCAGCGCCATCACGATGGTGCGCGTGAACCGCAACATTCGAAACTCTCCGATCTGTCGAGTCCGCGGGCGGACGATAGGGGAAACCGGCGGCGATGCAAAGCCGGGCGAAGGGGTGGGGTGCGCGGCTCACCCCGCCGCGCGCACCGACGGTGCGGCCGGCGGCGCCTCGCCGAACCACGCGGCGACGCGCCGCGCGGATTCGGCCGGCAGCTTCAGGCCCAGCTTGGTGCGGCGCCACAGCACGTCCTCGGCCGTCGCCGCGAACTCGCGCTCGGCTAGGAACCGCAGTTCCGCCGCCGTCAGGCCGTTGCCGAAGTCTTCGCCCAGGTCGGCCCAGCGCGCGGCCCCCTCGACGATCTCCGCCGCGCGCGTGCCGTACAGCCGACACCAGCGGCGCGCCACGGTGGGCGACAGCCAGGGATGCGCCTGATGGAAGGCCGCCGTGAAGGCGCCGGGGTTGCCGTCCGGCAGGTCGCCGCCGGGCAGGACGGCGCCGTGCGTCCACGGGGCCTGAAGCGCATAGATGAAGGGTCGCAGCCGGTCCAGCGCGGCTTCGGCGACGCGCCGGTGGTTGGTCAGCGTGCCGCCGTGGACGCTGATCAGCGGCGGCGCGTCGGTGCCGGCGTCCACGTCGAACCGGCAGTCGCCGGTCAGGGTGGGGTCGTCGGGGGCGCCGGCGGGCAGGGGGCGCAGGCCGGCGAAGGTGTGCACCACCTCGGTCGGGCGCACGGCGTGGGTGAAGTAGCGGTTCACCGCGTCGCGCAGGTAGATGACCTCCTCCGGCGTGATGCGCACGTCGCCGGGGTCGCCGTCGAACGGCACGTCGGTGGTGCCGACCAGCGTGAAGTCGCCCTCGTAGGGGATGGTGTAGACGGTCCGCCGGTCCGCCGTCTGCAGGATGAAGGCGTGGTCGCCGTCGTAAAGGCGCGGGATCACCAGATGGCTGCCCTTGGCGAAGCGCGGCCGCTCGCGCACCGGCCGGCCCAACGTCTCGCCCAGCACCCGCGTCGCCCAGGGGCCGGCGGCGTTCACCAGGATGCGCGCCCGCACGGCGCTCTCCCCGCCGCCGCGCCGGTCGAGCAGGCGCACGGTCCACAGCCCCTCCTCCCGCCGTGCCGACAGCGCGTGCGTGCGCGTGCGGATCTCCGCCCCGCGCGCCTGCGCGTCCACGGCGTTCAGCACCACGAGGCGCGCGTCGTCCACCCAGGCCCCGGAATAGGCGAAGGCCTGCCGCAGCGCCGGCTTCAGCCCGCGCCCGCGCGGGTCGCGCTCCAGGTCCAGGCTTTCCGTGCCGGGCAGGGCGCCGGCGCGGTCCAGCCGGTCGTACAGGAACAGGCCGGTGCGAATCACCCAGGCCGGGCGCGTCATCCCGTCGTGCGGCGCCACGAAGCGCATCGGGCGGACGATGTGCGGCGCCGTGCGCAGCAGCACGTCGCGTTCCGCCAGCGCCTCGCGCGCCAGCCGGATCTCGCCGCGCTCCAGATGGCGCAGGCCGCCGTGCACCAGCTTGCTGCTGGCCGAGGAGGTGGCCGACGCCAGGTCGTCCTGTTCGACCAGCAGGACCTTCAGCCCGCGGCCCGACGCGTCGCGGGCGATGCCCGCGCCCGTGATCCCGCCACCGACGACCAGAAGGTCGTATGTCTCACTCGTCATCCTCGCCTCCCAGATGCGGCGGGAAGATAATGGTGCGAAGAAACGTTCACAATGTCGGTCACAATGATGCCGGTGGAGTGCTGAGGTGCGGGCGCGCGTTGCAATACCGGTTCTGATGGTGGGAGCGGTCCTCCTCGCCGTGGTGGCGTGGTGGCCGGCGCTGCTGGCGGGTGCCCTGGCGCTGGCGCTGCACCGTGCCGGTTTCCCGGACGCCGCCGTGACGGTCACCGCCGCCGGCCTGTCCGAAACCGAAATCAGCCTACGCCTGGATGCGGCCGGGGAAAACCGGATTGAGCGCATGACCGTCGGTCACCCCGTGGGCGGCCTGCTGCACGGCCGCCTCGCGCGCATCGCCGTGGAGGGGCTGCGCCTGAAGCTGCCGCTGCCGCTGCCGCTGAACGGGGCCGCGTCTTCGGGCGGCGGCGGCGGCCCCGTCGGCGATCCGGCCGGTGATCCGCCGGGGTTGCCCGCCGACTCCGTGGTCGTCGAGGATGCCGTGGTGACGCTGCCCGGCGGCGCCCTCACCGTGCGCGGCATGGCCGAGGCGGCCGGCGACGCCGTCACCGCGATCGTCGCCGCCGAGGCGGGGGACGTGGCGGCCGCCGCCGCCCTGCTCGGCGTCGAGTCGCCGGTGCGTGGCGCCGGCCGGTTGAGCGCCGTGCTGCGCGGCCGCCGCGACGGCGGCGCGTGGTCCCTGTCGCCGGACGGCTGCGCCACCCTGACCCTGGACGACCTGCGGGTGGCCGGCGAACGCGTCGCCGCCGCCAAGGGCCTGTGCCTGAAGGCGCCGGACGACGGGCCGGCGCTGGTCCTGTCGGGCGCCGGGCTGACGGCGCGCCTGATCGCCGAATCCGACCGGATCGCCCTGCCGGACCGCAAACTCGCCGCCGACGGCGTGGCGGCGACCGCGGCGCTGGAGGCCGGGCGGTTGACCGTCGATGCCACCGTCAAGGCCTTGCGCAGCACCCTGGGTCCGCCGCCCTTCGCGCCGCTGGCCGTCACCCTGCGGGCCGAGCGCGCGGGCGACGCGCCGCTGTCCTTCACCGCCGAGGCCAAGGGGCCCGCCGGCACCGTCGTCGAGGTGACCGGCGCGCACGACCTCGCCGCCGGGACCGGCCATGCCGAGGCGCGGCTGAAGCCCGTCACCTTCCGTCCCGACGGCCCCGGCCCGGCGCAGATCTTCCCCCGCCACGGCGCGCGGGTGAGCGGCGCGGCCGGCCGCGTCGCCGGCAAGGGACGGCTCGACTGGGGGCGGCTCGACTGGGGCGGCGGCCTGCGCTCCTCCGGCGAGCTGCTGCTGGAGAACCTGTCGGCCACCGTCAGCCCCGTCGCCGTCACCGGCCTCAGCGGCGTGGTGCGGCTCAGCAGCCTCGTGCCGCCGGTGGTGCCGGCGGGGCAGGTGCTGGCGGTGAAGCTGCTGGACGTCGGGTTGCCGCTGACCGACGGCGTGGTGCACGTGGGCCTCAAGCGCTCCGGCCGCCTCGACGTCGACCGGGCGGAGTGGCGCTGGGCCGGCGGCGTGGTGCGCGCCAAGCCGTTCGAGATGCCGCTCGACGCGCCCAGGGGCACGGTGGAACTGGAAGCCGAAGGGCTCAACCTCGGCCACGTGCTGTCCATCGCCGCGGTGGACGGGCTGCACGGCGAAGGCACGCTGAACGGCACGCTGCCCCTGCGCATCGCCGCCGACTCCGTGCGCGTCGAGGACGGCGTGCTGGAGGCGGCCGGCCCCGGCACGCTGCGCTACGATCCCGAGCTGCCGCCCGCCTTCCTGGAGGGCGACCCCGGCAGCCCGACCGGCATGCTGCGCGGTGCCTTGACCGACTTCCGCTACGACACGCTGAAGCTGACCGTCAACGGCACGGCCGGCGGCGACATGGCGGTGAAGCTGGCCATCCACGGCGCCAACCCGACGTTCTACGATGGCTATCCGGTCGCCCTTAATCTAAACCTGAGCGGCGCGCTCGACCGGATCCTGCGCCAGAGCCTGGACGCCTATCGCATCCCCGACGCGGTCCGCGACCGCATGATGGAGTTCGACAAGACCACGCCATGACGACGACCCGCCTCCGCCGCGCGCTCGCCGCCGGATCCCTCGTTGCGGCCACCGCCGCCTGCGCGCCCACCGTGAAGATCGAGGCGCCGGACAAGCCCATCGAGATCAACCTGAACATCAAGATCGAGCAGGAGGTCCGCGTGAAGCTCGACCGCGACCTGGACAAGGCCTTCCAGGAGGATCCGGCCCTGTTCGGAACGGCTCCCACCAAGGGGAAGGCGCAATGAGGCGGCTTCTCGGACCCCTGGCGGTCGTGCTGCTGCTGGGTGCGGCATCGCCCGCCCTGGCGCAGGATTCGCTGGCCGCCGCCAAGGCGGCCGGGCAGGTGGGCGAGCGGCCGGACGGTCTGGCCGGCGCCGTGCCGGGCGCCCCGCCGCCCGTGCAGGCGCTGGTGCAGCAGGTGAACGCCCAGCGCCTCGCCCGCTACCGCGAGATCGCCCAGGGCAACGGCGTGCCGCTGGACGCCGTGCAGGCCCGCGCCGGCGAACGCCTGATCAGCCAGACCCCCGCCGGCCAGTACGTGATGACCGGCGCCGGCCGCTGGGTGAAGAAGTAGGCCTGCCGTGACCGACGCCGCCGGCCTCCTCGCCGCCGCCGACGCCGACCGGCGGGCCGGCCGGCTCGACGCCGCCGTGGCCGGCTACCGGCGCGTCCTGGCGCTGGCGCCGGGGCAGGGGATGGCGCTCGCCGGATTGTTCGCCGCCCTCGACGCGCTGGACCGGCCCGGCGCGCCGGAGGAGGCGGTGGCCCGCTCCAACCGCGCCGAGGCGCTGCGCCGCCAGGGCCAGCTCGACCTTGCCGAGGCGGAGCACCGCGCGGCGCTGGCGTGGCTGCCGGACTTCGGCGGCGTCCGCTTCAACTACGCCGTCCTCCTGCACGCCCGCGGCCGCACCGCCGAGGCGGCGGAGCAGTACCGCGCCGCCGTCCGCCTGATGCCCGCCTTCGCCCCGGCGCACAGCAACCTGGGCGCCGTGCTCAAGGAACTCGGCCGCCACGGCGAGGCGCTGGGCGCGCTCCGCGAGGCGGTGCGGCTGGCGCCGGACCTTCTGGCGGCGTGGCTGAACCTGGGCGCCGTGCTGAAGGAACTCGGCGACCCGGCCGGCGCCGCCACCGGCTTCCGCGCCGCCCTGGCGCTGAACCCGGCGCTGGCCGAGGCGCACGCCAACCTCGGCCAATTGTGCCGGGAGGCCGGCGACCCGCCCGCCGCCGCCGCCGCCTTCGAACGCGCCCTGGCTATCGGCCTGCCCGACGCAGGCGGGGTGCTGGCGCAGCTGGTCCAGCAGCGCCGCCACCTCTGCCGCTGGGACGGGCTGTCGGCGCTGTCGGCGCGGCTGGTCCGCGCGGTGGCGGACGGCACGACGCAGCAGGCGCACCCCTGGATCTTCCTGGGCGAGGGCGCCGGCCCGGCGGCGGAACTCACCTGCGCCCGCCGCTACACCGCGTGGCGCACGCGCAGCGTCACGCCCCTGCCACCGCTCCCGCCCGGCGCCGCCAAGCCGCGCCTGCGCATCGGCTACCTGTCCGCCGACTACCACGAGCACGCCACCGCCCTCCTGATCGCCGAACTGATCGAGCGGCACGACCGCGCGCGGGTGGAGGTCGTCGGCTACTCCTACGGCCCGGACGACGGCGGCGCGCTGCGGGCGCGCCTGAGGCGCGGCTTCGACCGCTTCGTCGACCTCGCTCTGGAGCCGCACGCCGCCGCGGCGCGGCGCATCCGCGCCGACGGCGTGGACATCCTGGTCGACCTGAAGGGCCATACCCAGGGCGCCCGGCCGGAAATCCCCGCCTTCCGCCCGGCGCCGGTGCAGGCCCACTGGCTGGGCTATCCCGGCAGCATGGGCGCCGATTTCATCGACTACGTCATCGCCGACGCGGTGACCGCCCCCGCCGCCCTGCAGCCGCATGTCGCCGAGCGCATCGTCCGCCTGCCCGGCTGCTACCAGCCGAACGACCGCACGCGCCTGATCGCCGGGACACCGTCCCGCGCCGCCTGCGGCCTGCCGGCGCAGGGCTTCGTCTTCTGCTGCTTCAACGCGGCCTACAAGATCAACGCCGCCATCTACGCCGTGTGGATGCGCCTGCTCACCGCCGTGCCCGGCAGCGTCCTGTGGCTGCTGGAAGGCCATCCGGAGGCCGCCGCCAACCTGCGGTGCGAAGCGGCGGCGCGCGGCGTCGACCCGGCCCGGCTGGTGTTCTCGCCGCGCCTGCCGCCGGCCGAATATCTGGCCCGCTGCCGGCTGGCCGACCTGTTTCTCGACACGCTTCCGGTGGGCGCCCACACCACGGCCAGCGACGCGCTGTGGGCCGGGCTGCCGGTGCTGACGGTGCGGGGAGACGCCTTCGCCGGCCGCGTCGGCGCCAGCCTGCTGCGCGCTGTCGGCCTGCCCGAACTGGCCGTGGAGTCGCTGGACGCCTACGAGGCGGCGGCGTTGCGCCTCGCGGCCGATCCCGCCGCCCTGGCCGCGATCAAGGAACGGCTCGCGGCCGGACGGGAGAGCGCCATCCTGTGGGACACCGACCGCCTCGCCCGCGACCTGGAACGCGCCTACGCCGCCCTGTGGGCCATCCACGCCGCGGGCGAACCGCCGCGCGCCATCGACGTGCCGGACGCGTAACGTTGGGTTTTCGCTGCCCCCCTTACGGGAACGGGCAGCGATCCGCCGTCACGTCCACGAACGAGCGCGGACCGGCGGTGAAGTTGAAGCGGTACTCGTTGCGCTCCACCACCACCGACTGGTGCAGCGGCAGCACGCCGCTCACCACCGTCTCCTTGCCGCCCAGGGCGGTGATGCGGATCTTCACCGGCTGGCCGGGGTCGAACCAGCTCTCCGGCTGGCCCTGGGCGTTGCGCGAGGACTGGCCCTCGCCGGTCACGGTGATGGCGTTGTTGGCGAAACCCAGCGACTTGTTGCCGGTCTTCAGCAGCGGCGTGGCCAGCACCAGGCGCTTGTTCTCCGGCTGCTGGCAGTCGCGCGGGTTCTCGGTGGCGCGGATCACGAAGGCCAGCCGCGCCGGATCGACGCCGGCCTTCAGCCGCTCGCCGACGATCTGCACCAGCTTGGCCAGTTCGCCCGTCGGCACCTCGTTGCGCAGGCGCTGCTCCATCTCGGCGGTGCGCGCCTCGGCCACGCGGGCGGCGTGCTGCATCTGCGTGGCGACGAGCTGCAGCTGCTCCTTCTGCGACGACAGCGACGTGACCTCCTCGCGCAGGATGGCGTCGCGGCTCTTCACCTGTTCCATGCCCATGCGGTGGGCGAACAGCGCCACGGCCAGCACGACGCCCAGCGCGAACGCCACCTTGGCAAAGCCGGCGAGGGCACGGCGGCGGTAACGCCGTTCGTAATCGTATCGTCCCAGGGACATCTGCGTCGGTTCCGGTCGGGCGGGGCCAAGCTCGGGCGGGCCCTATGGCTACCGGCATCGCCGCCGGGTTTCAACCCCCAAGGGCTGTGCTACATAGGGCGCCCGTGACAAGGCTGGGATGAGCGCGCATGCCGATGAAGGCCCTTCTGCTGGACCGCGACGGGGTGGTGAACGTCGACCATGGGTACGTGTGCAGCGTCGACCGCTTCGCGTTCGTCGACGGCATCTTCGGCCTGGCGCGCCGCGCCGTCGACCTCGGCTACCGCGTCGCGGTGATCACCAACCAGTCGGGGATCGCCCGCGGCTACTACACGGAAGCCGACTTCCACGCCCTGTCCCGCTGGATGGGTGCGGAGTTCGCGCGGCACGGCGTGACGCTGGCCGGGGTGTTCCACTGCCCCTACCACAAGGTCGGCACGGCCTCGCCCTACAGCCGCGAGAGTTTCTGGCGCAAGCCCAACCCCGGCATGATCCTGGAGGCGCAGCGCGTCCTCGGCCTCGACCTCGCGCGCTCGGTCTTCGTCGGCGACCAGCCCACCGACATGGCCGCCGCCCGCGCGGCCGGCGTCGGCACGCGCGTGTTCTTCGGCCCGGCCCCCGAATCGGGACCGGACGCCGGCCACGCCGTCGCCCGCTTGGCCGAGGTGGAAGCGCTGTTGGGGTAGGGGGGCGATGCCCCCCCGCCGCCTACTGGTTGTTCCCCGACGGGCCCAGGAAGCCGGCGCTGATGCCCGGCGTGCGGAACTCTCCCAGGTTCTTGAAGACGAGGCGGAAGTAGATGGTGTTGCCGTCCACCTCGCCGCCGTAGGTGCTGGTGTAGTCGCGGCGCGCGATCGTCTGGAAGGTGAAGCACTCGTCCTGGTACGTCAGCACGCCCATGCTGGCGCGCGCCCCCGCTTCCGGCTTGATGGCCTGGATGTGGGCGATCGACGCGCTCCAGTTCTGGTTCAGCTGCGAGCTGGCGGAGAAGGACACCTGCTCCAACTCGTTGCGCACCACCGCGTTGCGGTCGGTGGTCTGGTCCACGTAGGTGTAGGCGGTGCCGACGCGCAGCAGCGGCACGCCGGCGCTGGCCGACAGCGAATGGCGGCGCGGCTTCAGCGACTCGCGGTCCAGGCGGAAACCATAGTTGATGTCCAGCCAGGACGCCGGCGCCAGGTCCAGCCGGCCGACGTAGTCGGAAAACCGGTCCTCCAGCCCCGAGCCGTTGGGGTAGTCGCCGCCGCGGCCCGCAAGGCGGTAGCTCTGCCCGAACAGCAGCGTCGCCGACCCGGTGTTGTAGCCGTAATAGCCCGTGCGGAACCCATAGGCGATGCGCGTGCCGCCCTCCAGCCGGTCGATGCCGGGCCAGCGGTTGGGCAGGAACAGGTTGGTCTCGTCGAACTCGACGTCCAGGCTGTCCTCGATCGGGATGCCCCGGTCGCGGCGCACGTTGGTGGCGGTGGTCAGCGCGACGATCGGCTCGATCAGCTGCGAGGCGTTTTCGCCGTTCCGCACGAACGGGTAGCGCACCATGATCTGCGCCTGCGGGAACAGGCGGAAACGCGTCGCGTTGTCGGGATCGCCCGGCGTGAAGAACGACCGGCTGTTGTTGGTGGCGTGGTACCCGGCGGCCAGCACGCTGGCGCTCACCGTGGTGACGAAGCCGGCGTTGGAGATGATCTCGCGCTGCCAGCCCGGCTGGATGGCGAAGCGCTGCATGCTGCGGCCGTCGCGCTGGCGCCGCGTGATGCCCAGCACGCTGGTGTCCAGCGACCAGCGCCCGCCCAGCAGGCTGCCCGGCTCGCCCAGCGCGTTCCACTGCGCCAGCGGCAGCACCAGCGGTTCCGGCACCACGTTGCCATAGCGCAGGTCCTGGAACGAATAGGCGTTCAGCGCGGCGTAGCTGCGGCCGCGGAAGCCCTCCACGAAGGCGCGGCTGGTCAGCACGTCCTCGCGGACGTCGTAGTAGCGGCGCAGGTACAGCGGGTCGCTGGCGCGCTTCACGTCGAAGCCCCAGCGCCACGTCTCGTCGATCTCGAACAGGCCCTTGCCGAAGAAATGGCCGCGCCAGCGCGTGTCCTTGGGGGCACCGGCGCCGATGCCGTTCGGAATCTCGCCGCGCGTGATGCTGCCGTTCAGCTGCAGACTGCCGCGCTCGAACCGCTTGCGGTATTCGCCGCCCAGCAGCAGCCCCTGCTTGCTGTAGCCGCCCACCTCGACCGTGGCGTCCTGGTCGGGCGCGATGTCGATGTAGTACGGCACGCGCAGGAACAGGCCGAGGTCGGAATTGCTGCCCGCGTGCGGCGCCAGGATGCCCGACTTGCGATCGACCGACGGGTCGGGGTGCGAGAGGTAGGGCGTGTAGGCGATCGGCACGCCGAACATCTCCAGCACGGCGTCCTTGTAGCGGACCTCCTTCGCCTCGGCGTCGTGCACCACGCGCACCGCGCGCACCTGCCACACCGGCGGCCGGGTCGGGTCCTCCTTGCAGAGTTCGCAAGGGCTGTAGACGCCGCGGTTGACGCGCGTGATGCGGCCTTCCCGGCGCTCGCCCTCGGTGCCGGCCATGCGGGAGTTGTCGGTCATCAGGACGCGGATGTTGTCGATGAACGCGTCCCGCATGTCATCGGTCAACTCGGCGTAGTCGGCGAAGACGATGTCGCCGCTCGGCTCCACCAGGCGGATGTTGCCGCTGGCGGTCACCACCTTGGTGCGCTGGTTGTAGTTGATGGTGTCGGCGCGGACGGTGCGCGCCCCTTGCGACAGCTCGACGTTGCCGCGGGCGGTGACGACGCCCTGCGTCTCGTCGAAGGTCACCTGGTCGGCGCTGAGCAGCACCGGCTGGTCGGTGCGCGTCGGCGCCTGGGCCTCGGCGGGAACGTTGGCGGCGACCGAGCAGGCGATGACCAGCCCTATGAGGCCGGCGCGCAAGGCGGCCTTGCGCGAATGCTGCGTTCGGTGTGCCGGACGGCTGCCCCGGCGGCGCCGGGCATGTCGGGGGGTGTGCTGCGCCATAGCCCGAACGTTTGAGGTAAGCACCGGGCCAAGTCAACGGTTTCGCGGATTTTCCGCCGCACCGCGACTTTCCAGCCACGATGGCGGGGGACGGCCGGGGGTTCCGGCCGAGTCCCGCCGCTCAGGCGAAGGCTTTGAAGGCGATCAGGGTGAAGGTGTCGCGCACGCCGGGCAGCGTTTGCAGCTTTTCCGTCACGAATCGGCCGATGTCCTGGTCCTGGGCCAGGTAGCACTTCATCAGCAGGTCGTACTGGCCGGAGATCGAGTGGACCTCCGACACCTGTTCGACTTCGAGGACGGCCTGGTCGGCGACGTCGTACGCCTTGCCAAGCTCGCACTTGACCATGACGAAGATCGTCTGCACCGCTCAGCCCTCCTCGCCCTGGTCCGGCATTTCGTCGGGCACCGGCGCCGTCTTCGGCCGCGCGGCGCGCAGCAGGAAGGCGGGCAGGTGGTCGCCGAAGCCGATGATCGGCGTGTCGTCGTCGTCATCGTCCCGGCGGCGGCGCCGGTCGCGATCACGGTCGCGGTCCCGCTCGCGGCGCGGCGGCAGTTCGCCGCGCGCCATCTCGTTGCGGGGCGGCTCGTTGCGGATGGACGGGGCGGCCTCCGCGGCCTCCACCACCTCGGGACGCGGCTCCCGCTCCGGACGCTCGCGCTCCCGGCTGCGGCCCCGGCCACGCGATTCGCCCCTCGATTCACCCCGCGACTCGCCCCGCGATTCGCTGCGGCTCTCGCGGGCTTCCGGACGCGACTCGCGCGCCTCCTCCTTGCCCTTGCCGCGCTTGGCGCCGCCGCGGCGACGGCCACGGCCGTCGTCCTCCTCGAAGGCCGCCGGGTTTTCCAGACCGTCGATGGTGATCAGCGGAATGTCCTTCTTGATCAGCCGGTTGATGGCCGCCACCGCCTTGCCTTCGTAAGGCGTGGCGATGGTGAAGGCGCGGCCCGAGCGGCCGGCGCGGCCGGTGCGGCCGATGCGGTGGACGTAGTCGTCGGCGTGGATCGGCACGTCGAAGTTGAAGACGTGGCTCAGCCCTTGCACGTCCAGGCCGCGGGCGGCGACGTCGGAGCAGACCAGCAGCGTGATGTCGCCGCGCTTGAAGGCGTCCAGCGTCTCCGTGCGCTTGGCCTGCGCCATGTCGCCGTGCAGGGCGCCGGCGTTGAAGCCGTGCCGCTCCAGCGACTTCTGCAGGATGGCGACGTCGCGCTTGCGGTTGCAGAAGATGAAGGCGTTCTTCACGTCCTCGGTGCGCAGCAGGTGGCGCAGCGCCTTGCGCTTGTCCTCCTCGTGCACCAGGGCCAGCGCCTGGGTCACCGTCTCGGCCGGGGAGGCGGGCGGGGCGACGCTGATTTCCTTCGGGTTCATCAGGAACGCGTCGGCCAGCCGGCGGATCTCCGGCGGCATGGTGGCCGAGAAGAACAGCGTCTGGCGCATCTTCGGCAGGCGGCCGACGATCCGCTCGATATCGGGGATGAACCCCATGTCGAGCATGCGGTCCGCCTCGTCGATCACCAGGACCTTGATGTCGTTCAGCATGATGTTGCCGCGCTCGATCAGGTCGAGCAGGCGGCCGGGCGTGGCGATCAGCACGTCGACTCCGCGGTCGAGCTTCTTCACCTGCTCGGTGAACTGCTCGCCGCCGATCAGCAGCGCCATGTTCATCTTGTGGTACTTGCCGTACAGCTCGAAGCTGTCGGCGACCTGGGCGGCCAGCTCGCGCGTCGGCTCCAGAATCAGCGACCGCGGCATGCGCGCCCGCGCCCGGCCGTTGGCCAGGATGTCGATCATCGGCAGCGTGAACCCGGCGGTCTTGCCGGTGCCCGTCTGCGCGCAACCGAGCACGTCCCGGCCTTGCAGGACCCAAGGAATGGCCTGCTCCTGGATCGGCGTCGGCTGGGTATAACCCTTGTCCTCGATGGCCCGCAGGACGTCAGGTCCGAGCCCAAGTTCCGAAAAAAGCATCCAACCGGTTTCTATCTGGAGAGTGCGAGAACACGAACCTTTCGGCCCATGTTTAGATGGGTGTGCAGAATATGAAGTCAAATCATGCTGTCAATACGTCAGTTACCGAGTCGCGAAAAAGCCTGTGGGCCGGACGGACGGGTTGGCGGGGCGAAGTGCTTGCGCTAGCGTTGCCGCAACGGGCCGCGGGCTGCGGAACCCGGCGGCAAATGGGCCCGAAAAAGGGGAGGAATGGGTGGACGCTGAGCGCTTCGTCGTGCGGCCGATGAGCCGCGCCGAACTCGACCTCGCGGTCGAGTGGGCGGCGCGGGAAGGCTGGAATCCCGGGCTTCACGACACCACCGCCTTCCACGCCGTGGACCCCGCCGGCTTCCTGGCGGGCGTGCTGGACGGGCGGCCGGTCACCTCCATTTCCGCCGTGCGCTATCCCGGCGGCTTCGGCTTCATCGGCCTCTACATCGCGCTGCCGGAGGTGCGCGGCAAAGGCTACGGCCTGCGCACCTGGCAGGCCGCCCTGGACCATCTGGCCGGCCATGTGACGGGACTCGACGGCGTGGTGGCGCAGCAGGAGAACTACCGCCGTTCCGGCTTCACGCTGGCCTACCGCAACATCCGCTA
>Ga0196976_1000445_pt1 | contig 26184 bp, 25 predicted proteins | sample S3v_513CmetaG_FD_148644 | JGI IMG/M metagenome (GOLD analysis project Ga0196976, IMG submission 148644) | Soil microbial communities from Anza Borrego desert, Southern California, United States - S3+v_5-13C | ecosystem: Environmental > Terrestrial > Soil > Desert | place: USA: California...
CTGACGCACGTCCAGCGCCGCCGCCTCGCTCTCGCGGGTGTAGGCGGCGCCTCGGCCGTCGGTGGCGACGCTCTCCGATTCGCGGCTATGGCGCAGCGACAGCGACGCGCTGTCGAAGGAGATCGACAGCGACTTGTCGCCCTGCCGGATGGTCAGCTCGATGTTGCGCACCTCGACGGCGACGCTGGTGGCCTCGCGCTCCTCCGACGCGGCGGCGAGAAGGCGGGGCCGCGCCTCGGCCAGGGCCGCCTTGCGCTCGTCGTCGCCGAAGCGGTCCTTGAAGCCCTTGACGGCCTTGCCCGCGTCCTCGTCGCCGAAGCCCAGCGCCTTCAGCGTGCGCTCCAGGTCGCGGCCCATGGCCTCCATGACCGAGTCCAGCTGCTTGCCGAACTCCTCGGTGAAGGCGGCCACGCCCTGCATCTGCGCCAGCGCCGCGTCGGCGTCGCCGACGGCCTTCTTCGCCCCGTCGCTGGCCCCGTCGCCGAGGCCGCGCAGGCGCTGCGTGAGGTCCTGCAAATTGGCGCTGAGCAGGAAGGCGGGGTCGGACGTGTCCCTGGGGGCCGCCGGCCTGGGCTCGGCCGCGTCCTTGGCACCGGCCTTGCCCTTGGCCTCGGCGGCCTTGGTGAAGGCATTCGTCAGCATGCTCTTGATGGACGAGAGATCCGAGCCGATCACCGCCGCCTCCACAGGTTCCTGCCGGCGCCAGCCTAGCGCGGCATGGTGAACGGAACCCTAATGCGGGGTGCGAGCGGCCCGGCCGGGGGGAGCCGATGCAACCGGATGCAACGGGATGCAACGGATTCGGCAGGGTGTTGCATTCGGCCATTCCCTCCATTTTCGGCCGTCGCGCGTGCGCGCAGGGGACGGCCAGGATCACCTCCATCGTGCCGGCCGATAGGAATATTGTCAATCGGGAGGTCCCGACTCACGCCCTTGGGTCACGCCGCCCAATTCACGCCGTCGGGCGCTGGTGGAAGCCGCCGGGGCCGGGGTCCTCGGCCGGTTCGGTCAGGACGTCGCGCACCACGGCGGCCGGCGGACCCTCGCGGCAGGCGGCCAGCATCGCCTCCACGGCCGTGGCCGGGCCGGCGAACAGCGCCTCGACCGAGCCGTCGGCGCGGTTGCGCACCCAGCCGGAAAGGCCCAGGCCGGTCGCCGTCTCCACCGTCCAGCCGCGGTACCACACGCCCTGCACCCGCCCCTGGATGCGCGCCAGCACCGCCTTGCGTTCACCCTGCGGCATGATCTGATCTCGCGTTGGGTCTATTCGCTAATAATGAGTGAGGGCGGCATAACGTCGATAGAATTCATCGCTGAGGTTAGGTGTTCTATATCCGTTCCAACCCAACGCGCGCGCAACCAGTGTTCGCACTGGTCTTGCGCCAGCGACAGGCAACTCAGCTGACACGGACACACGAGCAAAGCGCGACACTTGAGGCATATCCTATCTATCTGTAAACTTGAGCAGTTGGGGCCATTTCCGCTCCATAACGGCTTCCCGGGCGAGCTGACAGACATGAATGATTTGAATACGCGCGTAAACCGCCTCGATTGGTCTCTCCTGGACAATCAGGTGCAAATGGCCCAGAAGGACATTGGCATTTCCGATTCGGGAAAGGCTTTTCCATATATCGTAGTCCCTAGCCTTCTAAACATAACAATAGAAGAAACATCCGACACCATTACAGATGGATCAAACGACCGCGGCATTGATGCCATGTATTTTGATGAGCGCGATGGTCAGTGCACATTGCACCTGTTTAACTGCCGGTACAGGAAAACATTTGAAAAATCTACAAGAAATTTCCCGGGCAGAGAGTTAGATGAGGTTTTCAGTTTCATTTTTGACCTTATCAACAAAAATCCAGGATTGAAGCAATCAAGCAATCACCTGCTTTATGATAAGATTTTATATGTCTGGGAAAAATACGTCGACCCAAGATTTCGTATAAAGATATATTTCTGCTCTAATGGTGACGGATTCTCGCCACATGATGAGGAGCGGGCGAAAGCATTTTTCAGAGATTACTCTTTTGTTGAAATACACGACATTAATTTACCTACGCTTGTAAATCAGATTATACGAAGTTCTTTCCGCCCGTCTAGCGGAAAGCTCAGGTTGCTTGATAAGCAATACTTTATTCGCAACGACGAAAGGCACAGAGGACTTATTGCCACGGTTCAAGCATCGGATTTCGTCAGCATGATCTCCGACCCAAGCGACACTACAAAGATATTTGCCCCACTCTTCGACGAGAACATACGCGTTTTTTTAGGGACGAAGAATGACGTAAATAAATCTATTATCGAGACAGCCCTTGGACCTGAGCATCAGGATTTTTGGTACCTCAATAACGGCGTCACCATCGTCTGCCAATCTTTTCAATGCGGTACCGGCATCCCTAATCCTTACGTGCAACTCGAAAACATGCAGATTGTAAACGGCGCACAAACATCTCATGCCCTATTTGAGGTTCACAAAACCGATCCGGACCGAGTCAAAGATATATACCTTCTTGTCAGGATATATGAGACAAGGAATGCAGAAATCGTTTTGAAAATCGCCGAGGCCACAAACACGCAAACACCCATTAAATCACGAGATCTTAGAGCAAACCATCCTATCCAGAGAAGGCTTGAAAAAGGATTCCTCGCCCTTGGCTATTACTACGAGCGCAAGCGTGGTCAATATGCAGACAACCATGCAGATAAGAGAATTGACGCCCTTCGCGCCGGACAGACATATCTAGCCTACTATCTTGGGGAGCCTGACAGAGCGAAAACCCAGTCAGACCAAATATTTGGGAGTATGTATCACCTCATCTTCAACGATGACATCACTGAGCAGAAAATTCTCTGCTGCGTCCTGCTCGCAAAGATCATCGAAGAAGAAAAGAAAACTGTCAAAAAGCGGATCAAAAGAAATATGTCGCGGAGGGATGACGATGAGTTCATAATAGAAGGATCATTCCATATACTTTACGTTGTTGGCCTACTGTGCCGTCGCGATGGCATAAACTTAGAAGATTTTTCTAAGTCAAATCTTTATATAAGCGCAGCCATAAACCTTACTAGAGATATAGCGGAGCAATATAGGGCGACATCATACTACAAGTTCTTTCGGAGCGTGAAAGCTAAGGACGTATTACGGGATGCCGTAATTGGTGCTCAACCCGATCTATTCAGCAGCATATGAGGAGTGCGCAGGGCGACGCTCATAGGCTTCTTCGCCCCCACCAGCCCATGACGTAGGCCGCGTGCACGGCCAGCGGGGCGCCCCAGGCGACCAGGGGGAAGAGGAACCACGGGGTGTCCGGCGCGGTCAACGCGTTGATCGGCACCACGACGACCATCACCCCGAAGTACAGGAGCAGGTGGTTGAGGAAGCCGCGCAGCCGCCCGCGCCGGGCGGTATCGGTGTCGGTATCGGTGTCAGCGGCGGGGTGTTCAGCCATGGCCGTCCTTCATGCGCGCCGCCTCCTCGTCCAGCAGGGCCTTGCGCGACAGCTTGCCGATCATCGTCTTGGGCAGCGCGTCGCGGAACTCCACGACCTTCGGCATCTCGATGGGGGAGAGCTTGTCCTTCAGGAAGGCGCACAGCTCGTCCTTGGTCAGCTCCTGCCCGTCGGCGACCTTGACGTAGGCCTTCACCGTCTGGCCGCGGTACTCGTCCGGCACGCCGGCCACCACGCATTCGGCCACGGCCGGGTGCAGGTAGATCGCCTCCTCCACGTTGCGGGGATAGACGTTGAAGCCGCTGCACAGGATCATGTCCTTGATGCGGTCGACGATGAAGACGTAGCCGTCCTCGTCCATGGTGCCGACGTCGCCGGTGTGCAGGCGGCCGTCGATCAGGGTCAGCGCCGTCTCGTGCGGCTTGTTCCAGTAACCCTTCATCACCTGCGGGCCGCGGATGCAGACCTCGCCCTTCTCGCCCACGGGCAGGACGCGCCGGGGTTCCTCCAGGCTGACGATCTCGATCACCGTGCCGGGCAGCGGCAGGCCGATGGAGCCCGGCTTGTTGACGCCGTGCAGCGGGTTGCCGGTGGCGACGGGGGAGGATTCCGACAGGCCGTAGCCCTCCACCAGGACGCAGCCGGTGTTGCGCTCGAACGCCTCCTTCACCTCCACCGGCAGGGGGGCGCCGCCCGACAGGCAGAAGCGGATCGAGGACAGGTCGTACTTCGCCAGGTCCTTGTGGTGGTTGATCGCCGTGTAGATGGTGGGCACGGCGGGGAACAGCGTCGGCTTCTTCTCGTGGATGGTCTGCATGACCTGATCCAGGTCGAAGCGCGGCAGCATCACGATCTCGGCGCCGAACTTGATGCTGAGGTTCATCACCACGGTCATGGCGAAGACGTGGAAGAAGGGCAGCACGCCCAGCATGCGCTCCTCCCCCGGCCGGGCGCCGACGAACCACGCCGTGCACTGCACCGCGTTGGCGTAGAGGTTGGCGTGCGTCAGCATCGCCCCCTTGGGCACGCCGGTGGTGCCGCCGGTGTACTGCAGCACCGCCACGTCCGCGCGCGGGTCGATCGCCACCGGCGCCGGCCGGCCGTCGTTGGCCAGCAGCGTGCGGAACGGCACGTGGCGGCCGTCGTCGGGGATGGCGGCCAGCTCCTTGCGCTTGGCGATCGGGAACAGCCAGTTCTTGGGGAACGGCAGGATGTCCGCCATCTTGCAGACGATGATGCGCTTCAGCCCGGTCTGGGTGAGCATCGGCAGCAGCTTGCCGTGCAGCACGGCAAGGTCCAGCGTCACCATGGTCTCCACGCCGCTATCGGAGATCTGGTGCAGGATCTCGCGCTCGGCGTAGAGGGGGTTGAAGTTCACCACCGTGCCGCCGGCCTTCAGCACGGCGAAAAAGGCGATCACGTAATAGGGCGTGTTGGGCAGGAACAGGCCGACGCGCGAGCCCTTGCCGATGCCCATCTGCTGGAAGCCCTTGGCGGCGCGGTCCACCTGGGCCGCCACCTCGCGGTAGGTCATCCGCTTGCCCAGGAAGTCCAGGCAGGGCCGGTCGGGGTGGGCGGCCGCCGAGTCGTCGAACAGCCGGTGCAGCGGTTCGACCGGGATGGGGGCGTGCCAGTCGACCTCGGGCGGATAGGCCCGCTCCCACGGGTGTGCGGGAAGCGTGGCGGCGGCGTCACTCATTCCTGTTCCTCCCTCGCTTGCAGCGCCCGTTGTCGGCCGGGCTTGTCGTGCGCAAACTCCCCCACAATTGAGGGGGCAGATGGGCAGCGCCGCAAGCGAAAACAAGGCGCGGTGCCATCCGGGAACGGGCGCGCGGAGGGGTGCGCCGAAAGGTCCCGCATAAGCGGTTATTCCTTTGGTCGTGAAGGAAATATTACGCTGGTGCCCCTTGCCGGAGTGTGGCTAAAATCCCCGGCCTCGGGAAACGCCGGCCAGTACCGCGGACCCGAAGTCACGACCAAGGATCAACTGCGCGCGGCGCTTCGATTGAAGGGTTCGGAGACTTGTCCCGGTTCAATCAGCACAACGCCATGTCCTTCGACGATGGCGTCCAGACCAAAGCCCTGGTGAAGTGGTTCAACGTGACCAAGGGCTTCGGCTTCGTCGCTCCGGCGGACGGCACGCCGGACGCCTTCCTCCACATCTCCGTGCTCAACCGCATCGGCCTGCAGGAGCTGGGCGAGGGGGCCGAGATCCTGTGCCAGATCGTGCAGGGGCCCAAGGGACCGCAGGTGAACCGCATCGTCGAGGTGCTGGGCGGCGGAACCGCCCCGGCGCCGCGCGGCGGGCGGGCCGGCGGTTTTGGCGGCGGCTATGGTGGCGGCACCCGCGACTCGGGGCCGTCGGTGGAGTTGTCGGGCACGGTGAAGTGGTTCAAGCCGGACAAGGGCTTCGGCTTCGTGGCCGCCGACGATTCGGACAAGGACGTGTTCGTGCACAAGAGCGTGCTGCGCCGCTGCAACCTGCACCAGCTCGAATCGGGCCAGCGCGTGCACATGAAGGTGCAGGAGGCCGCCAAGGGCCGCGAAGCCACCTGGATCACGCTGATCTGAGCTGAAGGCCCACCTTCTGGACAGATGCGGCTCCGCCCGCCGGTCATCTATGCTGTTCGGCATAGGGAGCGGTGCGGGCGGCGCATGCCCCATCGCGGTCACCCCAGCCCTCCCGGGGTGATTTCGTTAACACTTGGGGCGCTACGCTTTGTCGCAGGATATGACGCGACCGCCGCGCGACGGCGCGGCCGACGAGGAGGGCCCGATGCGGAACGACGGCGCCGGCAACGTCCAGCGCAGCAGCGGCCCCGACCGGCGGCACGCCACCGGCGACGGCGTGCGGTCCGACGGCAGCTATTACGACCCGGAGTTCAACGCCTACGTCGTTCCCGTCGTGCTGGGCCAGCACCGCATCTCGTCCCGCGCCGACGACATGCTGGTCACCACGCTGGGGTCCTGCGTCGCCGCCTGCATCCACGACCCCGTCGCCCACGTCGGCGGCATGAACCACTTCCTGCTGCCCGGCGCGCCGACGGAAGGCGGGCTGGGCGTGGCGACGCGCTATGGCGGCGTGGCGATGGAGCGGCTGATCAACGACATCCTCGCCCGCGGCGGCCAGCGCGACCGGCTGGAGGTGAAGGTGTTCGGCGCGGCGCGGGTGATCGACACCAGCTTCGACGCCGGGGCGTCCAACGCCGCCTTCGTCCTGGACTACGTCAAGGCCGCCGGGCTGAAGCTGACCGGCCAGGACCTGGGCGGCGCGTCGGGCCGGCGCGTGCACTTCTTCCCCACCACCGGCAAGGCCTTCCGCCGGCTGGTGCGCCCGGAGACGGAGCGCGAGACGGTGTCGCAGGAACTGGACTGCCTGCGCGCGCTGAAGCACGGCGTGCCGGAGCCGGTGGTGGACCTGTCCGAACGGCGGCGCAGGAACGGGCGGTAGAGGTTCTATTGCCCCCTCCCTAACCCTCCCCCGCCGTGGGCGGTGGAGGGGACTGCCGCCGCTTCGGTGCATGACCCTCCACCTCGAAGAGGGGGAGGGTGGCGAGCGTAAGCGAGCCGGGAGGGGGCAGGGCTTTTGCGCCGTCCGGCGCTCAGGCCACTTCGCAGGGCTTGGCTTCGGCCTTGAGAAAGGCGCCTAGGCGGTGGTCGTCCTGCTGCATGTGCACGACCAGCCACTTGCCGACGAAGTCGATGATGTCGACGCCGGCGTCGCCGTCGGGGGCGGCGTCGAGCAGCGAGACGAAGCTGTGGATCTGGCGCAGCAGCAGGTCGTGCGCCTGCGCGTGCGATGGCAGCTCGGCGTAATGGTGCCGGCGCATCAGCTGCTCCTCGTCGTCGAAGTGCTTGCAGACGTGGGCGATCAGCTCTTCCAGCGCGGCGCGCACCGCCGCCCGGTCGCCGCCGTGCTCCAGCGCGGCGAGGGTGCGGAACATGTCCACGAGTTCGATGTGCTGCCGGTCGATCTCCGGAATCCCGGTCGCCAGACTGTCGCTCCACCCGAACGGAACCGCTTGCCGCATCGCGCCCCACCCCCTGCCCTGCTGCATCGCGGCGGGATGATAGCAACAAATCAAATTGAGTTTTAGACAAAGTTTTTCCCCTCCCGGCGGTGGCCGGGAGGGGAAAGGTGCTTGTCACAGCCGAGGTGCGGCGCCTCAGTCGCGCTTCACGGTGTCGCTGCTGAGCGCCGCCTGCGCCGCCGCCAGACGGGCGATCGGCACGCGGTAGGGCGAGCAGGAGACGTAGTCGAGGCCGACCGATTCGCAGAACGAGATCGACGCCGGGTCGCCGCCGTGCTCGCCGCAGATGCCGACCTTCAGGTTCGGACGGGTCTTGCGGCCGCGCTCGACGCCGATGGCGACCAACTCGCCGACACCTTCCTGGTCCAGCGTGGCGAACGGGTCGTGCTCGAAGATCCCGGCGCGCTGGTAGTCGGGCAGGAAGCTGGCCGAGTCGTCGCGGCTGATGCCGTAGGTGGTCTGCGTCAGGTCGTTGGTGCCGAAGCTGAAGAATTCCGCCGTCTCGGCGATCTCACCGGCGCGGAGCGCGGCGCGCGGCAGCTCGATCATGGTGCCGACGTGGTACTCGAAGCTCTGGCCGGTCTTCTGCATGACCTGCTTGGCGGCACCGTCGACGACGCCCTTCAGGATGTCCAGCTCCTTGCGGGTGCCGATCAGCGGGATCATCACCTCCGGCGTCACGGTCTGCCCGGCCGCCTTCAGCTCCGCCACGGCGGTGAAGATGGCGCGCGCCTGCATCTCGTAGATCTCGGGGAAGGTGATGCCCAGGCGGCAGCCGCGGTGGCCGAGCATGGGGTTCGCCTCGTGCAGCTGCACGACGCGCTGGTGCACGCGCAGCGGATCGGTGCCGGCGGCCTTGGCCACCTCCTCCATCTCCGCGTCGGTGTGCGGCAGGAACTCGTGCAGCGGCGGGTCGAGCAGGCGGATCGTCACCGGCAGGCCGGCCATGATCGTGAACAGCTCGACGAAGTCCTGCTTCTGGAACGGCTCCAGCTTGGCGAGCGCGGCGCGCCGGCCGGCCTCGGTCTCCGCCAGGATCATTTCGCGCACGGCGAGGATGCGGTTGGGGTCGAAGAACATGTGCTCGGTCCGGCACAGGCCGATGCCCTCGGCGCCGAACTTGCGCGCCGTCTCGGCGTCCAGCGGCGTCTCGGCGTTGGCGCGCACCTTCATGCGGCGCAGTCCGTCGGCCCATTCCATGAGCTTGGCGAAGTCGCCGGACAGCTCGGGCTGGATGGTGGGGACGGAGCCCAGCATCACCTCGCCGGTCGAGCCGTCGATGGTGACGATGTCGCCCTCGCGCACGATCACGTCGCGCACGGCCATGGTCTTGGTCTTGTAGTCGATGCGCAGTTCGCCCGCACCGGCGACGCAGGCGCGGCCCATGCCGCGGGCCACCACGGCGGCGTGGCTGGTCATGCCGCCGCGGGTGGTGAGGATGCCCTTGGCGGCGTGCATGCCGTGGATGTCCTCAGGCGACGTCTCGATGCGGCAGAGGATGACGGCGTCGCCGAGTGCCGCCTGCTGCTCCGCCTCGTCGGCGCTGAAGACGACCTTGCCGGAGGCCGCACCGGGGGAAGCCGGCAGGCCCTTGGCGATCACCTTGCGCTCCGCCTTCGGGTCCAGCGTCGGGTGGAGGAGCTGGTCGAGGGAGGCGGGATCGATGCGCTTGACGGCCTCGGCCTTGTCGATCAGGCCCTCGCTGGCCATGTCCACGGCGATCTTCAGCGCGGCGGGCGCCGTGCGCTTTCCGTTGCGCGTCTGGAGCATGTACAGCGTGCCCTGCTGCACCGTGAACTCGATGTCCTGCATGTCGCGGTAGTGCTTCTCGAGGCGCAGGCGCACTTCGTTCAGCTGGTTGAACACCTCCGGCATCACCTCTTCCATGGCCGGCAGGTCGGACTTGTTCGATTCCTTGCCGGCGATGGTCAGGTGCTGCGGCGTGCGGATGCCGGCCACCACGTCCTCGCCCTGGGCGTTGACGAGGTATTCGCCGTAGAAGGCGTTCTCACCCGTGGACGGGTTGCGGGTGAAGGCCACGCCGGTGGCGCAGTCGGCCCCCATGTTGCCGAACACCATGCACTGCACGTTCACCGCCGTGCCCCAGTCGGCCGGGATGTCGTGCAGCTTGCGGTAGGTGATGGCGCGGGCGTTCATCCACGAGCTGAAGACGGCGCCGACGGCGCCCCACAGCTGCTCCTGAACGTCCTGCGGGAAGGGGCGGCCCAGTTCGTGCTCGACCATCTTCTTGTAGTCGGCGACGACGGCCTGCCAGTCCTCGGCGGTCAGCTCGGTGTCGAAGCTCTTGTTCCGGTCGCGCTTGTGCGAATCGAGGATGTCCTCGAAGTGGTGATGGTCCACGTCCAGCACGACGTTGCCGTACATCTGGATGAAGCGGCGGTAGCTGTCGTAGGCGAAGCGCGGGTCGCCGGAGCGCGTGGCGAGGCCCTGCACGGTGACGTCGTTGAGGCCCAGGTTGAGGACGGTGTCCATCATGCCGGGCATCGACGCGCGGGCACCCGAGCGCACGGAGACCAGCAGCGGGTTCACCGGGTCGCCGAAGGTGGCCCCCATGGCCTCCTCCAGCCGGGCCAGCGCGGTGTCGACCTGCGCCTTGAGGTCGGCCGGATAGGTCTTGCCGTTGGCGTAGAAGTAGGTGCAGACCTCGGTCGTGATCGTGAAGCCCGGCGGCACCGGCAGCCCGAGGTTGGCCATCTCGGCGAGGTTCGCGCCCTTGCCGCCGAGCAGGTTCTTCATGTCCGCCCGGCCTTCCGTCTTGCCGGCGCCGAAGCTGTAGACCCACTGGTTCGCCATGGTGGATTCCATCCTTTATTCTAGACGCACGTTTCCGGCCATCCCGCGGCCGCCGCCACCGCGTGTCCCGCCCGCGGCACGGCACGGCGCCGACGCAATGCTACCTTCTATGCACGCCGGAGGGCGAATGACAAGATGATCCACCGCCGCAACCACGCATGACGGATCCCCTCCCGCGAAAGGTGGAGGGCGCCCTCCCCGCCCGTGTCCGGCGCCCGCCCGGCAGCCCAAAAATTGGGCAAGAAATATGCATATGAGAATCGCTATCATGTGCGGGCATCAAATGAAAGCCATTCTCATTCACAGCATTGAAGTGCGAATACATGCGGGTTGACAGGAATACCGCACGGCAATATCTTCTCTTTAGGAACATTCCAAAAAGGCAATACACGATGCAGGGCAAACAGAGCGTCATCGACCGGCTGAACACGCTGCTGACGGGCGAGCTTTCGGCGGCCGACCAGTACCTCGCGCATTCGCGGATGATGGAGAACTGGGGCTTCAAGGCGCTGTACGAGCGCATCGCGCACGAGCGCCACGACGAGCTGGAGCACGCCGACAAGCTGATCAAGCGCATCCTGTTCCTGGAAGGCACGCCGGACGTCGCCTCGCGCGATGCGCTGAACATCGGCAAGGACGTGCCGGAGATGCTGCGCAACGACCTGGCGCTGGAGCTGTCGGTGATCGACGCGCTGAAGGAGGCCATCGCCCACTGCGAGCAGGAGCAGGACTACGACACCCGCCGCATCCTGGTCGAACTGCTGGAAGACACCGAGGAAGACCACGCCCACTGGCTGGAACAGCAGATCGGCCTGATCGACCGCATCGGCCTGCAGAACTACCTGCAGTCCTCCATCGGCAAGATTTCCTGAAGGGGGCCGCACCGATGAAGGGGAACGCCGACGCCATCGCCCAGATGCAGATCGTCCTGAAGGACCAGCTGACGGCGATCAACCAGTACTTCCTGCACGCCCGCATCCTGAAGAACTGGGGCTTCAAGGGCCTGGGCAAGTGGGAATACAAGGCCTCCATCGAGGTCATGAAGAGTGCCGACGAGATCATCGAGCGCATCCTGTTCCTGGAGGCCCTGCCCAACCTGCAGGACCTGGGCAAGCTGCGCATCGGCGAGGACGTGCCGGAGATCCTGAAGAGCGACCTGGCCATGGAGCAGGACGCCCGCGCCAACCTGGTGGGCGCCATCGCCGTGTGCGAGGCGAAGGCCGACTACGTCTCGCGCGACGAGCTGCAGGAGCTGCTGGAGGAGTGCGAGGAGCGCATCGACTTCCTGGAGGAGCAGATCGACCTGATCGGCAGCGTCGGCCTGCAGAACTACCTGCAGTCGGCGATCGGCGAGCTGGGGGACTGAACCCCCGACGCGTTGGCCGGTGGAAACGAAACAGGCGCCCTTGCGGGCGCCTGTTTGCGTATGTGAGGACCGCAGTTGGCCATACGGCAATATGCCTACCGGCGGGCCGTTTCGATCGGTCACAATTTATCAAGAGATGACAAGTTTCGGCACGGCCGGAGCATGGTAGCTTTCACCCGTCCGCCACGACCACCGCGACCAAGGAACACCATGCCGACCTTCCGCACACCGGGCATCTACATTGAGGAGCTGCGGGTGCCTGACACCCAGGTGATGGGGGTGCCGACAGCCGTACCCGCCTTCATCGGCTGCACGGAGAAGGCGGCGGATCCGGGCACGGGCGAGCCGGCGGCGTTCAAGCCCGTCGCCATCGCCTCGATGGCCGAGTTCGTCCGCTGGTTCGGCGGCGCTCACCGGCCGGTGTTCCGCATCGCCGGGGGCGGCCCGGACGGCCAGGACTTCGCCGCGCCCGACGCGGCCGGCACGCCCTACCGGCTGGTCCCGGTGGGGGACGCGGTTTTCCACCTCTACGACGCCATGCGGCTGTATTTCGCCAACGGCGGCGGCCACTGCCGCGTCGTGTCGGTGGGCGGGTACGGAAAGCCCGCCGCGCTGGCCGACCTGAAGCGGGGTCTGGACGCGCTGGCCGGCCTGAACGGGCCGACCATCCTGGCGGCACCCGACGCCTGCCGGCTGAACCACGCGGACTACGGCCGCTTCGCCACCGCCATGCTGGCGCAATGCGGGCAGCGGCGGGATCGCATCGCGCTCATCGACCTGTGCGGCTCGACCCGCCCGGAGAACCTGAACGCGGCGGCGGTGAAGGCGCAGGTCACGGCCTTCCACGCGGACATTGCCGGCGACGGACTGGACTACAGCTTCGGCGCCGCCTACTACCCGGCGCTGCGGACCACCACCGTCGGCACGCCGGAGGCCGGCGTCGGCAACCTCGCCATCTTCGGCGAGGACCCGGCCACGGCGGACATCCTGGCCGACCTTCTGGTGAAGCAGGCGAAGGCGACCATCGCCCCGGCGCAGCTCGACCCGGTGATGAAGGTGATCGCCGGCATCCTGCCGGGCCGGGCCGGGGCACCGCAGGGCACGCCCATCGCCCGCACCGACACCGCCGCCCTGGCCCGGGCGACGGACGTTCTGTGCGCGGCGTTGCCGGTGATGGCGCGGATCCGGCAGGCCATCGTCGACCGCATGAACGTGCAGCCGCCCAGCGGCGCCATGGCCGGCGTCATCTGCCAGACCGACGCCAAGCGGGCCGTCTGGAGCGCGCCGGCCAACGTGAGTCTGGCGTCCGTAGCGGCCCCGGCGGTGCCGCTGACCGACGACGACCAGATGCCGCTCGCCACAGCGCCGGACGGGCACAGCATCAACGTCATCCGCACCTTTCGGGAGCTCGGCCCCAGGGTATGGGGTGCGCGCACGCTGGACAACAACAATTACGACGTCCGCTACATCGCGCCTCGCCGCACGCTGATCTTCATCGAGCAATCGATCCGGAAGGCGCTGACGGCGTACGCTGTCGCCGCCAATAACAAGAATACCTGGATGGCCGCCATCGAGGCGGTGACCCGCTTCCTTCAGAGCGTATGGCGGGAGGGCGGGCTCATGGGCAGCATGCCCACGCAAGCCTTCGACGTGCGGTGCGATCTGGGCACGACCATGACCGCGCAGGACGTTCAGGCACGGAGAATGATCGTGCAGGTGAACCTGTCGATCACGCAGCCGGGCGAGTTCATCAAACTGATGTTCGTCCAAGAGGTAGCGGGAAGCTGATAGCCTGTTTGACGGCTTTTCCTTGGTCCTGCTCATATGAGAAATGAGCAGGACCAAGAAAAGCGGTCAAACCGGCTCTGGAAATTCCCCTCTCCCCTACCCCTCGATCCGCGAGAAGTCGGCCACGGCGTTCAGCGTGGCGCGGATCTGGCTGAGCAGGCGCAGGCGGTTGGCGCGCAGGTCCGCCTGTTCGGCGTTCACCGTCACCTTGTCGAAGAAGGCGTCCACCGGGCCGCGCAGGCGCGCGAGCGCGCCCATGGTGCCGGTGAAGTCCTCCTTGTCCAGCAGCGGCTTGGCCGATGCGGCGGCGTCGGTCAGGGCGCCGAAGAGGTCCTTCTCCTCGGTCTGCTGGAGCAGGGCCGCGTCGACCGGCTGGTCGTAGGCGTGGCCGTCCTTCTTCTCCTCGATGCGCACGATGTTGGACGCGCGCTTGTAGGCGGTGAGCAGGTTGGCGCCGTCCTCGGAACCGACGAAGGCCTGCAAGGCCTTCACGCGGGCCAGCAGGCGGACGAGGTCGTCTTCCCCGCCCAGCGCGAACACCGCGTCCACCAGATCGTGGCGCACACCCTGGTCGCGCAGCACCACCTTCAGGCGGTCGGCGAAGAAGGCCATCAGGTCGCCGGCCACCGCGTCCGCCGCGGCGAAGCCGCCCACGGTGTAGAGGCGGTGCGCGGCCTGGAAGACCTGCGTCAGGTTCAGCCGCAGCCCGTTCTCCAGCACCAGCCGGATGATGCCGAGTGCTGCGCGGCGGAGCGCGTAGGGGTCCTTCGATCCCGTGGGCTTCTCATCGATGGCGAAGAAGCCGACCAGCGTGTCGATCTTGTCGGCCAGCGCCACGGCCACCGACACCGGCGCCGTCGGGCAGGTGTCGGTCGGGCCCAGCGGCTTGTAGTGCGCGGCGATGGCGTCGGCCACCACCGGGCTCTCGCCCTGGCCCAGCGCGTAGTAGCGGCCCATGATCCCCTGCACCTCGGGGAACTCGCCCACCACCTCGGTCACCAGATCGGCCTTGGCGAGCAGGGCGGCGCGGGTCGCGGCGTCCACGTCGGTGCCGATGGCGCGGGCCAGTTCGCCGGCCAGCACCTGCACACGCTCGACCTTCTCGGCGACGGTGCCGAGCTTGGCGTGGAAGGTGATGTTGGCGAGCTTGGAGACCCGCTCTTCCAGCTTCGTCTTGCGGTCGAGGTCCCAGAAGAACTTGGCGTCGGACAGGCGGGCGCGCAGCACGCGCTCGTTGCCCGCCACCACGGCCTTGCCGCCGTCCTGCGTCACCATGTTGGCGGCCAGGATGAAGCGCGGCGCCATCTTGCCGGCCTTGTCCAGCACGGCGAAGTACTTCTGGTGCGTGCGCATGGAGGTGATCAGCACCTCCGCCGGCACGTCCATGAAGGCCTCGTCGATGGTGCCCATCAGCATGACCGGCCATTCCACGAGGCCGGCGACCTCCTCCAGCAGTCCGTCGTCGGGCGACAGGGTCAGGCCCTGGGCGGCGGCCAGCGACTTGGCGTCGGCCTTGATCTTCGCCTTGCGCTCCTCGCGGTCGAGGATGACGTGGGCGGTGCGCAGCTTCTCCTTGTAGTCGGCGAAGCCTTCGACGGCGAAGGCATCCGGCGACAAGAAGCGATGGCCACGGGTGGTGTTGCCGAAGGCGAGCGAGCCCTGGCGGTCGCCCAGGAAGAACGAGCCCTCCAGCGTGCGGCCGCCGAACACGGCGATGATGGAGTGCAGCGGGCGCACCCAGCGCACGTCGCTGGAGCCCCAGCGCATGGACTTCGGCCACGGCAGCTCGGCCATCGCCGCCGGGATGACCTCGGACAGCACGGCGGCCGTCTCGCGGCCCTTCTTCTCGGTGACGGCGAAGTAGAACACGCCCTTGCCGGTGTCGCGCTGTTCGCACGCGTCCAGGCTGTCGAGGCCGGCAGACTTCAGGAAGCCCTGCACCGCCTGCTCGGGCGAGCCGACGCGGGGGCCCTTCTTCTCTTCCCGAACGTCGGCGGTGCGTTCCGGCAGGCCGTCGACGACGAGGGCGAGGCGGCGGGGGGTGGAGTGCGCCTCCGCCTTCGTGAAGGTCAGGCCGGCGGCGGTCAGCTTTTCCGTGACGATCCGCTTCAGGTCGTCGGCGGCGCGCGCCTGCATGCGGGCGGGGATTTCCTCGGAAAAGAACTCGATCAGAAGCTCGGGCATGTTGGGCTTGGCCATTTTATTGGGCCCCTCCGGCGGTCCACGCCTCGCAGCAGGCTTTGGCCAGCGCGCGCACGCGGCCGATGTAGGCGGCGCGCTCGACGACGCTGATCACGCCGCGCGCGTCCAGCAGGTTGAACAGGTGCGACGCCTTGATGCACTGGTCATAGGCGGGCAGCGCCACGCCCTTGGCGACCAGCGCCTGGCACTCGGCCTCGGCGTCCTTGAAATGCTGGAGCAGCATGGCGGTGTTGGCGTGTTCGAAATTGTGCGCGGAGTATTCGATCTCCGCACGCTTGAACACGTCGCCGTACTTCACGCCGTCACCGTTGAAGTCCAGGTCGTAGACGTTCTCCACCCCCTGCACGTACATGGCGAGGCGCTCCAGCCCGTAGGTCAGCTCGACCGAGACGGGGTCGCACTCGATGCCGCCGACCTGCTGGAAGTAGGTGTACTGCGTCACCTCCATGCCGTCGCACCACACCTCCCAGCCCAGGCCCCAGGCGCCCAGGGTCGGGCTCTCCCAGTCGTCCTCGACGAAGCGGATGTCGTGCAGCGCGGGGTCGATGCCCAGCACCTTCAGGCTTTCCAGGTACAGCTCCTGCGCGTTGGCGGGCGAGGGCTTGAGGATCACCTGGTACTGGTAATAGTGCTGCAGGCGGTTGGGGTTCTCGCCGTAGCGGCCGTCCTTGGGCCGGCGCGAAGGCTGCACGTAGGCGGCCTTCCAGGGCTGGGGGCCGAGCGCCCGCAGCGTGGTCGCCGGGTGGAAGGTCCCCGCCCCCACTTCCATGTCGTAGGGCTGGAGGATCACGCAGCCCTGTTCGGACCAGAACTGGTGAAGCTTGAGGATGAGGGCCTGGAACGACAGGCTCTTTGAGGACGCCATGGGCGGTCACTTGGGCTTCTTGTTGCGGCGCGCGGCACGATACGCGGGCGGTTGCCCCGAATCAAGCTGCCCCGAAACAACCATGATGATCGCGCGCCCTATCGCCCGTACGGGCACGCCGGCCGGCCGCACGCCACCGCCGAGCGGGGCGCCACGTAGGCCCCGCATTCCGGGCACTTCTCCATGTCCTCGGCGCCCACGGCACCACCGCTGGAGCTGCGGCCGGCCTGCGGGCGGCGGGCGGCGTCACGCTCGCGCAGCTTCTCGCGCCCCACGTCGCCGACGCGCTGGTACCAGCGCCAGCCGAACCACACGGCGACGACCACGACGATGAGCAGCAGGATCTTGGAGAGCGACAGCATGCCGGCGATTAGGGCGGAACCCGCGCGCGGGGTCAAGGAGAGAGGCGGGGGCAAGACGCCAAACCGCGAACGCCGTATAGAAAACATCGACGCCCGCACCAAGCTTCAATGCAGCGCCACCCCATAAGGAGCCCGCATGAACGCCGCCGCCTATCCGGTGATCGTCCGCCCGCTGTCGCCAGAGGAGGGGCAGGGCTACACCGCCGAGGTGCCGGACCTGCCCGGCTGCACGGCCGGCGGCATCACCCCGGCGGAAGCCGTGACCTCGGCTGAAGCGGCCATCCGCGCCTGGATCGCCGCCGCCGAGAAGGACGGACGGCCGGTGCCGCCGCCGTCGAAACGGCTGCGAACCGTCAGCCAGTAGGCGGGCGCTTCGCCTCTTCGAGTTGCTGGGCGAGGTTGCGGGCGGAGTCCAGGATCACCTGGATCAGCTTTGGGATGATCGGGTCGGCCTTGTGCAGCGCCGCGCGCACCTTGTCGCCGTTGATCTGCACCAGAACCGTCTCTTCCGCCGCGCTGGCCGAGGCCATGCGGGGCTTGCCGTCGAAGATCGCCATCTCGCCGAAGACGCCACCCTGCGGGATCACCCCGATCTCCAGCGGGTCGTCGGCGGTGCCGCGCCAGATGCGCACGCTGCCGCGCTCCACCAGGTACATGACGTCGCCCGGCTCGCCCTCGCGGAAGACGATCTGGCCGCTGTGGTAGACGCGGCGGCTGAGCACCGTGGGGTTCATGCGCCCTGCCCTACAGGCCGTAGCGCGCCCACAGCGCGCGCTCCTCCACCGCCGACAGCGCCGCGTCGGCCAGCGCCGCGGCACCCTGCGCCGCCCAGCCGCCCTTCACTCCCATATGCAGGCGGCGGCGCAGCCAGCTCTGCTGCTCGCCGACCACGCGCAGGCGCACCTTCTCGCCATAGCGGGCGCGCAGCGTGCCGCGCAGGTCGCCGATGCCGTCGATCAGCCCGTGGTCCAGCGCCCGCCGGCCGGCCCAGAAGGCGCCGGAGAACAGCTCCTCCTCCGATCCCCTCAGGCGGTCGCCGCGCCGGGCGCGGACCATCGCCTTGAAGCTGTCGTGGATCTCCGCCTGGATGGACTTCAGGTGCGCCACACCGTCCTCGCGTTCCGGCGAGAAGGGGTCGAGCAGCACCTTCTTGTCGCCCGCCGTGTGCAGGCGGCGCTCCACGCCGTGGCGCTGGATGAACTCGTGCAGGCCGAAGCCGGAATAGACGACGCCGATGGAGCCGACGATGGAGCTTTCGTCCGCGAAGATCTCGTCGGCCGCGCAGGCCAGCCAGTAGCCGCCGCTGGCCGCCACGTCCTCGCAGAAGGCCAGCACCGGCACCTTCTTCTCGGCCGCGAGGTCGCGGATGCGCTTGCCGATCAGCGACGACTGCACCGGCGAGCCGCCCGGCGAGTTGACCACCAGCGCCACCGCCGCCTGCTCCTTGGGCGCGAAGGCGCGCTCCAGCAGGGGGGCGACGTGCGCGAGCGTGAGGCCGCGCCGCAGCGGGCCGACGTCGCCGATGACGCCGTCCAGCCGCACCACCGAAACGAGCGGGCCGCGCGAGCGCCAGGGGCCGAAGGGGAGTTTGGCGAGGAGGGATTGGATGGTCATCGGCGCATTAGATGGTGACGGTTGCGCCGGAGGTCAAAGCACCAGGGCCGCGCCGTCGCGCAGGACGGCTTCGGCCTCCTGGGTGTAACGGCCGTCCGGGGCGTGCAGGGTCAGGCCGGCGGCCAGCTTGGCGGGGCCCTTGGCGTTGCGGTGGGCGGAGAGCAGGACGCGCTTGGCCGCCTCCCCCGCCTTCGGCCAAAGCGGGAACAGCGTGACGCCGCCGAATCGGCCGTGCAGGAGGGCCAGGATCTCGTCGATGCGGTCGGCGCGGTGGACCAGCGTCAAGATGCCGCGGGTCTTCAGCATGGCGGCGGCGAAGGCGATCCACTCGGCCAGCCGCGCCTCCCCCTCCACGTTGGCGGCGGCCTTCCAGGCGCCGGGGGGCGCGGTGGCGGCGTCGGCCTTCAGGTAGGGCGGGTTCATCATGACGCGGTCGAAGCTGCCGGGCGCCAGCATGGGCGGCGGGCGCAGCAGGTCGCCGATCACCGGCAAGACGCGGCCCTGCAGGCCGTTCAGCTCCACATTGTGGCTGGCGTAGGCGCCGATCTCCCGGTGCTTTTCCAGGGCGACGACGCGCACGCCGGGATCGCGCGCCGCAAGGCACAGCGCCGCCGCGCCGGTGCCGGTGCCGACGTCCAGCACGCGCACGCCGTGCCCGCCGTGCGTGGCCGCGGCCAGCAGCACGGGGTCGATGGCGGCGCGGTAGCCCTGGGCCGGCTGCACCAGGCGCACGCGCCCGCCCAGCAGCGCGTCCTCCACCGCCATGGCCGCTGGCTCGGCGCCGAACTCCGCCCCCGGATCAGAGTAGACCGCCTGTCCCCCGCTCATTCCGGCACCTCCTCCCCCGCTTCGCGCAACACGCGCCGCGCCTCGGCCTCGTCGGCGTCGGCCACCATCAGACGGCGCGGAATGGCGCCGATCGAGCCTTCCAGGATCGAGGTGTGCGTGTCGAACACGACCGCGTCGATGCCGGCGTCGGCCAGCAGCGCCGTGACCCACGACAGACGCACGACGTCGGTGGTACGCAGAAGTTCCTTCATGACCCGCCGAACCGCAGACGCCCTGCGCTCTTGACCGAAGAGGCTATGCCGGTATGCTCGCTGGCGTCGTGTGCCACGTCAATCACCATTGGAGCCGGTCTTGGCCGTCGTAACGAACCTCGATCCGAAACGGCGCAAGTCCACCACGCCGCTCGACGACCTCACCGCCCTGGTCGACGACGATCTGAAGGCGGTCAACGAGCTGATCCTGGCGAACATGCAGTCGTCGGTGGATCTGATCCCGCAGCTCGCCGGCTACCTGATCGCGGCGGGCGGCAAGCGGCTGCGCCCGGTGCTCACGCTGGCGGCCGCGCGGATGTGCGGCTACCAGGGCGAGAACCACAAGATGCTCGCCACCGTGGTGGAGTTCATCCACACCGCCACGCTGCTGCACGACGACGTGGTCGACGAAAGCGACCTGCGCCGCGGCCTGGCGTCGGCCAACGCCGTGTTCGGCAACAAGGCCAGCGTGCTGGTGGGCGACTTCCTGTTCTCCCGCGCGTTCGAGCTGATGGTCGGCGTGGGCTCGCTGGACGTGCTGCGCATCCTGTCCAGGGCGTCGGCGGTGATCGCCGAGGGCGAGGTGCTGCAGCTGCAGACCACCAACGACACCGAGACCAGCGAGCAGGCTTACCTTGAGGTCATCAAGGGCAAGACGGCCGAGCTGTTCGCCGCCGCCTGCCGCGTCGGCGCCGTGGTCGCCAACCGCCCGCAGGCGGAGGAGATGGCGCTCTACGACTACGGCATGAACCTGGGCATCGCCTTCCAGCTGGTCGACGACGTGCTGGACTACTCGGCCAAGCAGGCGAAGCTGGGCAAGACGGTGGGCGACGATTTCCGCGAGGGCAAGATCACCCTGCCCGTCGTGCTGGCCTTCCGCCGCGGCAACGACGAGGAGCGCGCCTTCTGGCGCCGCGCCATGGAGGAGCTGGAGCAGCAGGACGGCGACCTGGAGCGCGCCCAGCAGCTGATGGCCAAGCACAACGCCCTGAAGGACACGGTGGAGCGCGCCCGCCACTACGGCGCCATCGCCCGCGACGCGCTGGGCCTGTTCCCGGAAAGCCCGGTCAAGCACGCCCTCCTGGAGGTCATCGATTTCGTGATCGACCGGGAATTTTAGGAGGCGGCGTTTTTTTGGCCGGCGCCATTTTTTTGGGTTGCCGACCCCGAACGGAGCCGTTATAACCCCGCTCCACACACGGCGGGGCGGCAACGAGCCGCCGGGTGGAACGGACCGGAGAGTAGCTCAGCCTGGTAGAGCACTGCTTTCGGGAGGCAGGGGCCGGAGGTTCGAATCCTCTCTCTCCGACCAGCAAAGACAAGGGGTTCGCGGCAACGCGAACCCCTTCGTCGTTTCTAGATCCCAGCAGACGTCCATGCATTCTGCGCCGTCGCGGCGGGCGCCGCGCAAATCTGGCGCGAAGCCTTCCCCGGAGCTTGGCTGCATGACACACCGATCCGCCGGTATTCGGCGGATGGGGAGCGCTGCTGATGAGCGCGTAGCAAGCGAGCCGCCGATAGCCGGCACCATCAGAGCCGGCTCTGGCCCGCGCCGTTCTCGCTCATGCTTAGCGACGTCGCCCTGACGCCGGGCCGGTCGATGAACCCCAGGGCGCGCCCGCCGGGGCGCAAGACACGCTGCCATTCCACGGCGCAACTGCGCAGCAGGAAAGCGAAGCCGCAGGCGGTCAGGCCGTCGGAGGCGAACCTTCCTCCCTGCGGGCGGCTCCAGGTGGCGCGCTTCCATAGCAACACTCGTTAGAAAGGAATTGCCCCAGACGTCTTCATATATTACCAATGGTGCGCAATATGTGATCAACAACGTTGCTTTGCACCGACGGGAGGGAGGCAGCATGTCCATTACCGCTGGCGATAATTACGCGCTCGACACGAGAAATGCGCTGAATTTTAACCTTGCCGATCTGCGCATGACGTCGGTAACCAGTTCGTCGATCGGCGCGGTAAATTCCTCTGGAAGATATGTCATAAAAGGAGAGTTCAACCTCGACTCTTTCGGAAACTTCACCGGCGGATATATAAAGACCATTGAGAAATACAACGGCGATGAGCTTGTTATAAGTCAGTTTAATCATTTTGGATACGCGACCACAATTAGCTCCGTATCATCCATGGCCAACAACTACGATGCGCACGTATTCCTTGGGTCCGACGTAGTTGGGTCAAATCACGGAGACTACCTGGAAGGAGGACCAAGGGATGACTTGCTTTCCGGAAGGGCTGGGAACGATACACTGATTGGAGACGGGAACTGGTCTGGATCACTGGAAGGCAACGATATTTTGTATGGAAACCAGGGATCTGACATACTCTACGGGCTCGCTGCTCATGACACCATATTCGGCGGGCAGGACGGCGACTATGTAGAGGGGAACGCAGGCAGCGACATACTTTACGGCAACATGGCCAACGACACGATTTTCGGCGGCCAGGATAATGATGCGATCTTTGGAGGCCAAGGCGACGACCTGATTTCCGGCGGATTCGGTGACGATTATCTTGCTGGGAACCTGGGCAGTGATCGCTTCATGTTCATGCCTGGCGAGGGCGCGGACCGGCTCATCGGCTTTGATGCTGCGCAAGGTGATCGCATCAATCTTGGTGCCGGCATGAGCTACACGGTCGGTTCGGCGGCCGATGGCTCGACACTCCTTGCACTTTCCGGCGGAGGATCGATTACCATCGTCGGCATTCCGCAGGCATCCTTCAACACCAGTTGGATCACCGTCGGGTAGGCTGGGGGCATGGCTTGGCCGGGGGCGACTCCCGGCACGCCGACAGGGTGAACCGCACCGGGGTGGTCAGTCCGCCACCCCCTCCGCACTTCCGAGAGAGCAGGGCGCCCTGAAGCCGCCGCCCCGCGACATCGCATCACACCCGTGTCGATGTGTACGAATTGACAACCGACGGCTGTGGCTTGTACCGATGCGGGCATGCAACGCAACATCGCTCCCCCCGGCGCGTCCCCATTGAGCCGGGCGCTGCACGCCATCGGCCTGCCGGCGGTGGCGGCGGAGCGGTGCGTGCACGCCGGCGGGGCGGGGGCATCCTGCCGGGCCTGCGTGGACGCCTGCCCCACCGGCGCGTGGAGGGCCGGGGTCACGGGGGCGCCCTGCCTGGACGCGCGGGGCTGCGACGGGTGCGGGCTGTGCGCGCCGGCCTGCCCGGCGGGGGCCATCGCGCATGCGCATACGCCGGCCCGGCGGATCGTCGCCGGGCGCGTGGTCGCCTTCGCCGCCTGCGCGCAGACCGGGCTGCGCAACGGCGCGCGCGACGGTGAGCACGCGGTGGAGGGCGTGCTGCCCTGCCTGAACGCCCTGGGGCTGTCCGACCTGCTGCGCCTGTACCGGGGCGGCGTGCGGCGCCTCGTCATCGCGCGTGACCGCTGCGCCGCCTGCCCGACCGGCGGCGGCACCGCCGTGCGCCTGGACGCGGCGGTGGCGGAGTTGAACCTGCTGCTGGACAGCCGCGGCCTGTCGCCGCTGGTGCTGAGCCGGCGCTCGCCGGTGCCGTGGCGGGCGCAGCTCGCCTTCGACTCGCTGCCGGCGGAGGACGGCGAGGCGGTGGAGGACGGCTTCGTGCCGCCCGCGCGCCGGCTGCCGGAACCGGCCGAGGGGTGGGCCGAGGGGTGGGCCGGCGCGGCGGTGCTGTGGCCGTGGGTGCCGTCCATCGACGCCGGGGCATGCCCCGGCTGCGGCGCCTGCGCGGCCGTCTGCCCGACGGGCGCCATCCGCCTGCGCGAGGACCCGCCCGCCTTCCTGGTGGCGCCGGAGGACTGCACCGGCTGCCGGCTGTGCGTCGACCATTGCGGGCCGCTGGGCGTCATCCTGGAACGGCTGGCGCCGCGCCGGCAGACCGTGGTGCCGATCCTTGCCGGGGGTCAGTCGCCCGCGTAGGCGATGGTGCTGAGCAGCGCGTTCTCGGCCTGGCGGCTGTCCAGGCGGGTGTGCTGCACGACGATCGGGCGGTCGGACTCGATCACGCTGGCGAAGGGGGTTTCGCGCGGCACCGGCTCCGGCGCCTTCATTTCGTTGAAGCGCAGGTGGCGCGTGCGGCGGGCCGGGATGGTGAAGAGGTAGGGGCCGGCGGGCTCCCGGTCCTCGAAGAAGACGGTGATGCGCACCTGGGCGTCCTCGTCGCCGGCGTTGAGGATGCAGACCGTCTCGTGGCTTTCCATCTCCGGCGCCGGGCCGTGGCTCCAGCCGGGGATGTAGCCCTCGGCGATGGCCCAGCGCGTGCGGCCGATCGGGGCGGGCATGCCGCTCTCCTTCCGCTTGTTTCCTTCACGCGCACAACCCCGCGCGCAACGACGGGTTCCGCCGCGCGTTGTTCCGGGGGACATGTTCGGGGGACGGCAGAAGGAGCATCGGCCATGAGAGACAGCCCCACGGTGGTCATCACCGGCGCCTCGGCCGGCGTCGGCCGCGCCACGGCGCACGCCTTCGCCCGGCTGGGTGCGCGCGTCGGCCTGCTGGCGCGCGAGCCGGACGCGCTGGTCGACACGGCGCGCGAGGTGGAGCGGCTGGGCGGGCAGGCGCTGCCCATGGTGACGGACGTCGCCGACTTCGGCGCGGTGGACGGCGCGGCGGTGGCGGTGGAGGAGGCGTTCGGCCCCATCGACGTGTGGGTCAACAACGCCATGGCCACCGTCTTCTCCCCCGTGAAGGAGCTGAAACCGCACGAGCTGCACCGGGTGACGGCGGTCACCTATTACGGCTACGTGCACGGCACCATCGCGGCGCTGCGGCGCATGCTGCCGCGCGACCGCGGGCGGATCATCCAGGTGGGATCGGCGCTGGCCTACCGCGGCATCCCGCTGCAGGCGGCCTATTGCGGGGCCAAGCACGCCATCGTCGGCTTCACCGATTCGCTGCGCTGCGAGCTGATCCACGACGGCAGCGACGTGCGGATCACCATGGTGCACCTGCCGGCCATGAACACGCCGCAGTTCGACTGGGCCCGCACCCGCTTCGGCAAGCGCCCGCGCCCGGTGGGCGCCATCATGCAGCCGGAACGCGCGGCCGACGCCATCGTCTGGGCGGCGCAGCACGGCGGGCGGGAGCTGTGGGTGGGCAGCAGCACGGCGCAGGCCATCCTGGGCCAGTACGTGGCGCCGAAGCTGATGGACCGCTTCCTGGCCCACAACGCCTATGAGGCGCAGCTGCGCGGCCGGAACCTGCCGCCCGGCTACCGCGACAACCTGTACGAGCCGGTGCCCGGCGTGCACGCGACGCACGGCGCCTTCGACGGGCAGGCGGACATGCCCGGCCGCTTCGTGCGCGCCGCGACGGCGCGCGGGCTGGTGGCGGCGGCCGGCTTCGCGCTGGTGGCGGGGGCGGCGGTGCTGGCGCGGCAGACGGCGAGCCGGTGAGGACGGAAGCTGAAGACGGCGGCTGATAACGAAAACGGCCCGCCGGGTGGGGCGGGCCGTCGTCGCGCTCTTGTCGCTCCGGCGTGGGGCGCCGGACGGGAAGCTTACTTGGTGCGGATGACCGGGGTGAGCTGGTCGCCCCAGTTGCCCGATTCGTTGTGGTAGCGGGCGGTGCGCATCAGCTCCACCGTGATGCCGGCGTCCACGGCCTTGGTCACCGCCTCGTTCAGCCGGTGCAGGCTGTTGGCGACGATGCGGATGGCGCTCTCCTGCTCGGAGGTGAATTCCGAACGGTCGTCCGGGGCGTCCTGGAAGCTCGACATGCGGCAATTCCTTCCCTTGTTCTGTCGGCAAGATGCCGCGCTGCGGCGCGGCGAGTGTCACCCCAGTCTTTAACACATCGCGCGCGCGGAACAAGGGTGCCGCGTGGCCGCACCCCGACCGGCCGGGTAACGGCGGGGCGGCGGCGGGGCGGCGGCGATTCCGGCCTTTTCCCGATGCCCCGCGCCGGCCTACCCTCGCGGCCAGGATATTCCTCTCAGGGGAGACACCGGGCATGACCGATTCCGCCGCACCGCGCACCGTCGCCTTCCTCGGGCTGGGCGTCATGGGCTTTCCCATGGCCGGCCACCTCGCCAAGGCCGGCCACGCCGTGACCGTCTACAACCGAACCACGGCCAAGGCCGAGGCCTGGGCCGCCCGGCATGGCGGCAAGCATGCGGGAACACCCGCCGAGGCGGCGCAGGGGGCCGACGTGGTGTTCATGTGCGTGGGCAACGACGACGACGTGCGGCAGGTGGCCGGCGACGCCCTGCGCGGCATGAAGCCCGGCGCCATCCTGGCCGACCACACCACGGCGTCCGCCGAGGTGGCGCGCGAGATGGCGGCGAAGGCGGCGGAGCGCGGCATCGCCTTCCTCGACGCGCCGGTGTCCGGCGGGCAGGCGGGGGCGGAGAACGGCGTGCTGACCGTCATGGTCGGCGGCGACCCGGCGGCCTTCGCCACGGCCGAGCCGCTGATGCGCGCCTATGGCCGCTCCGTGGTGCTGATGGGGGACTCCGGGGCCGGGCAGCTGACCAAGATGGTCAACCAGATCTGCATCGCCGGCCTCGTCCAGGCCCTGGCCGAGGGTATGAGCTTCGCGCAGAAGGCCGGGCTGGACGCGCACAAGGTGGTGGACGTGATCTCCAAGGGTGCCGCCCAGTCCTGGCAGATGGAGAACCGCGCCAAGACGATGCTGGACGACAAATTCGACTTC
>Ga0196976_1000446_pt1 | contig 26171 bp, 26 predicted proteins | sample S3v_513CmetaG_FD_148644 | JGI IMG/M metagenome (GOLD analysis project Ga0196976, IMG submission 148644) | Soil microbial communities from Anza Borrego desert, Southern California, United States - S3+v_5-13C | ecosystem: Environmental > Terrestrial > Soil > Desert | place: USA: California...
ACTGAAGCAATCAAGTCAGGTTGTGAAAGAGCGAGGGCACCACGATTGGGTTCGTGGTGCCCTTCTCTTTTAGGATAGCAAATTAGAGCGGCGAACTGCTCACTGGGGAGATTGCGGGGAAGTTGTAGAGGGCGCGAGAGTTCAGAGATGGAAGAGGATTGGCGCGGGTTGACACAAGAAACCGAGTCGAATCGTGTGGCGGCAGTCGTGCGATCTCACTTCAGAAGCTACAACTGCGGTGCGGAACAAAGAAGGAGTCTGCGATGCCGGAATTTACTCATGTTAGGTGTGCCGTCTTATTCCCCACTCAAGCAGAAGAAGCTTGAGTGGGCCACCCCGCGGAATCGACAAAGTTTGGAAACGACGACCAGCGCCTGTATCTACAAACGCAACTGCGAAGGATGCCACATCGATACCGCATCTTGAATCTGCTTTCCTCAACGTGCAGTGATCTCCACGCTCTGTTGAGCATTACAACAAGGATCCGCAGCCAAATGCATCGCTTCTGATGCAGTTTCGTTTTTTGTTTTCCACGCGTATCCACAGAAAACCGCGTTTCCCACAACGAACTCACAGGCAAACATCCTGAATTCATTCCCTTACTGGTTAGTTCGCGTTATGTTGAGCTCGCTATTCGGGTCCCCGGGTCCAAGTCGATCATGAAAACAAAAGTGGAAAATCAGGTCGAAATTCGTACAAGCGAGTTTCCGGAGGACATAAAGATGCATCGTGCAGTTAGGAGACGGCTACATGTCTATCAACTCAGCCGCCTAGTACACGCCAGTCCTGCTCAATGGGAGCGATTGCTCACGAGCATGGAGGAGGACAAAGAGAGGGCATACAACTACTACCAACCAATGAGACAAGCAGCAGCGCAACTCTGCAGTCTCGGTTTAGCGAAAAGGGACTTAATTGTTGGGAAGCTGATATCCGACGCTGCGCGAATTCGAGCGGGGAAGGGACAGAACCCCGTTCGTGACAATGTCCGTGCTTTTGAGGCATTCGAACTGAATTTCTATCCGAAGGTACGAACGATGATCCGCAGCCTCTTAAGAGAGGATCAACAAGGAGGCGTCACTTTCGAAGGCTTGAAGATCACGGGATTGCCCCATCTTGAGGTCGAGGACCGCAAGGGCAACGTCCGTTACGTCTTCCTCTATCCCTCAATCTGGAATCGTGATGACCTTAAAGCCTATCTAGAACTGCTCTATGAGATTGTCCGAGTCAGATTCCGGGCCGACCCAAAATCGATCTGGTGTATGGGGCTGCGCGAGGGTAAAACAATTCGCTTCAAGCCCAGCAGATCGATCCGCAGGAAGTGCCAAGAAGCCGCGCAACACTTCTGCAGGTTCGCGACTGCCCAAGAAGAGAGCGAACAATGAGCTCACCCCTGCACACCTAGGTGCAAGTGTGAACGCGGGAACAGCCCCACTAGGCGCTCCGCGCGTTGTGTGGGATTACGAGATCACTAATTACAAGTCAGAGTGGACGGAGAGGCGAAGAGAGAAGCATCGGGAGTGATCTCGTAACCCATGCAAGCAGCGACGGCTTGCATGGGCACTCGCCAGCCTTGGCATTTGCTCATGTTAGGTGCGCTGTATTCCCCACTCAAGCAGAAGAAGCTTGAGTGGGCCACCCCGCCTTTAAGGCCTGAATCGCTTTGGCGAGCGAGCGGTGGGATGGTTCGGATACGAGCAGGTGAACGTGCTCGGGCATGATGACGTATCCGTAAACCCGAAACTCGTAAATGCGTCTCATGCGTTCGAGCGAGTCGAGGAAGACGTCACAGATTCTCGCATCGACGAGGTGTGGCTGTCATCGGTAACAGCTGAAGGTCACGAGATGTGACTGGTGGCTCTCGTGGTATCGTCTGAGCCCGTACGGCATGGGGACAGGGTAGCAGGTCACAAGAGAAAGACCCACATCTCGGAAGGCGCCGAGATGTGGGGCACCGACGGGAGTAAGTTCGGAGATGTGGGGCACCGAGCCCGACTTCTTCCCCACTCAAGCAGAAGAAGCTTGAGTGGGCCACCCCGCCGTCTTCCCGAGAAGAAGCTGGGTAGCAGGTCACAAGAGAAAGACCCACATCTCGGAAGGCGCCGAGATGTGGGGCACCGAGCCGAATTACTTCATGGCCTTCACGTGCGCCAGGACTTCTTCGGCGTGGCCTTCGGGTTTGACCTTGCTGAAGATGTGGGCGATCTTGCCGTCGGGGCCGATGAGGAACGTTGTGCGCTCGATGCCCATGACCTTCTTGCCGTACATGTTCTTCTCTTTGATCACGCCGAAGGCGTTGCAGACCTTCTTGTCGGCGTCGGCGAGCAGAGTGAAGGGGAGGTCGTACTTCTCCTTGAACTTCTTTTGGGCTTCGAATTTATCGGCGGAGATGCCGAGAACGACGAGGCCGGCCTTCTGGAGTTTTGTGTACGCGTCGCGGAACCCGCACGCTTCAATCGTTCAACCGGGAGTGTTTGCTTTGGGGTAGAAGAACAGCACCACGTTCTGCCCCTTGAATTGCTTGAGCGAAACGCTGTTGCCGTTCTCGTCTGGGAGGCTAAAATCAGGTGCTTTGCCGTTGACGTCCATGACTCCATATAAATACCCGAAGATGCTTAATCGCGCCATCGTTCTCGTGCTGTTAGCTGCTGCTTTGCCCCTGGGGGCGCAGTACCGCCGGCCCCCGGAGGTGCGCAAGACGCCACGGGCGCTCGCCGTGCTGGCGTTTGACTCAACGGGGAGAGCGCGCCTGTTTCCGGTGATGATCATGCTGGAAGGCAAGTTCTACGACGGCAGCCTGTACGGCTCGAAACCAGTGCCGATGGCGCTATGGTCTGAAACCGTCTACGAGGCGCAGAAATCGGGGATGCCGATGGGGCTGTTCACAGTCGCCAGTGCGCTCCGACTTCAAAACCTGTGGTGGGGCCAGGGAAACTGGAAGCCGTTCGCGTCGGCGAGGGAACCTAAGAAGCCGGAAACGAAGCCGGCAGCACCGGAGGCTCCGAAAGAAAAGGCGGCACCAAAGCCGAAGGGCGACGAGGATCCGGACCGGCCCGTGCTGAAAAAGCCGGTGGAGAAAGCAGCCGAGTCTCCTGCGCCGGAACCGGCTCAGGCGGCGCGGTCCAGTGCCTCGCCCGAGGATTCCGACCGGCCTACGCTGCGGCGTGGCAAGCCGAAAGAGGGCAGCCAGGTACAGGAGGAGCCTTTCCAGATACTCGATCCGGCGAAGACCAAACCGGTCTTCGGCGAGCCGGTGGAAACGTTGCTGGCGATCTCCGATCCTGCATCGAGCGACAGCCGTCCGTTTGACATGCAGCTTTCGCCGGAGGAACAGGAGCGCTACCAGAAGGAACTGACCAGACAGGCATGGGCAGAGGTGCGGAAGTTCGCAGGCACGCGGAGCACGATTCAGGCGAATGCAACGTTCACGGAGGTGCGGATACGTTCGTTCGATCTGGACTACAGCAATAACCCGCTGTTCGTGTTCACGGCCGAGTACCGGACGATGCTGGAAGTGAAGCTTCCGTCGGGCGAGTTGGCGAAGAGGCCGATCACGTATTTCATAACCTATGTTGGACGCGCCGACATGAATGGCGCGGTGAACAGGGTTTTTGCGAGGGCGACGGACACGACGCGTCTGGATGCCTACTCGCGGCTGGAGTTCGTTGACGTGGTGGACGCAGACGGCGATTCGCGAGGCGAGTTGCTGTTCCGGGACATCAACGACCTTGGGCGCAGGTACGCGCTCTACAGGGCGAGTCCGTACTGGTCGAAGATGTTCGAGGGCGCGTCGGGACAATAGAGCAATTGAAGTTGCAGGTGGGAGTTGTAGATCAGCTCGAAGTTGAAAATCGAAAGGGAATGATTGAATGAGAATCTGGGCGGCTGTAGGGTGTGCGGCGCTGCTGTTGAGCACGTTTGCAGTTGGACAGGAGGATGTTTCCAAGGCCGAGATCAAGGTACACAAGGTCGCAGGCAACATCTACATGCTGGAAGGTGCGGGCGGAAACATCGGGGTTTCGGCGGGTGATGACGGAATCGTAATCGTTGACGACGAATTCGCGCCTTTGGCGGGTAAGATTCGCGCGGCGCTGAAGGGCATTGTGGACAAGCCGGTGCGGTTCGTCATCAACACGCACTACCACGGCGACCATACGGGAGCGAACGCGAATTTCGCGCAGGGCGGAGCGACGGTGATCGCGCAGGACAACGTGCGCAAGCGCATGGAAACGGACGGCCAAGGTGGGAATGCCGGAACACTGAAATTCGATTACAAGGCGAGCCCAAAAGAAGGGCTGCCGATCGTCACTTTCAACGATAGGGCGACGGTGTGGCTGAATGGCGAGGAGATTCGGGCCATCCATTTTCCGGCCGGCCACACGGATGGCGACGTGGTGATCTGGTTTGTGAAGTCGAACGTGGTGCACATGGGCGACGACTTCGTTACTTACGGATATCCGTTTGTGGATGTGCTGGCGGGCGGATCGGTAACGGGGATCATCGAAGGGTGCGAGAAAGTGCTTGCAACGGTGCCGAAGGATGCGAAGTTCATTCCGGGGCATGGGCCGCTCTCAACTGCGGAGGACATCCGCAGGTTCGTGCAGACAGTGAAGGACACGCGCGCGGCGGTCGCCGTCGAGGTGAAGAAGGGACGATCGTTGGAGGAGATCAAGAAGGCGAACGTTCTGGCGAAGTGGAACGACTCGCTGGGCAAGGGCTATTTGAAGCCGGAGCAGTGGGTGGAGACGCTTTACCTGGACATTACGCAGTCGAAGGGGAAAGCGAAGTACACTCCGCACGGACACGCGGGAGAGCAGAAACACTGAGCGACAGAAAGGTATTCAAGTTTGCGCCCAGATGATGGGCCACGCGCTCAATGACCTCCATCAACAAGAGCAGCCCGGCATGATGCCGGGCTTTTTTTGGGAATGCTGAAGGCTATTTGCTGGGTTGTGCGTCGGCTGGCGCGGGATTCGCGGGCGGCGTGTAACTCAGGTATTTCTCAAGTGGGATCTCGAAGTACATGAGATCGTTGCCGTCGTTGTCGCGAATGCCGGTGACGAACAGGCGGGCTCCGGCGAGCGGGTTCGCGATGTCGCGAACGTCGAAGAAGAGGAAGCCGGACTGAGTGCCGCCGGGTTCGACGGCGCGCGCCTTGAACTTGGCGGACTCGAGTTCGCCGTAGGCTTCCTTGGGAATGCCTTTTTTGTCGCGCGTTTTCGGCAGAGGGAATGGCAGGGGGCCCTGCGGCGCCTGTCCGCCACTACGCTTAAGGTGGGTAATCCTGCGAAATATGTCTTCGTCTTCAGCAGGCGAGATCTTGGTGCGGTCGCGGGTGACGAGTTGAACCTTCATGCCAGTGAGGACTAGCGGCGCGGCGGCCTCATTGGTGATGATGAGGTTCATGGGGATGAAGCCGTTTTCGAGATACTTCACGGCGAAGATCGCCGCCTTGTCGGGAAGGTCGTAGGGATCGACGGCGACGCTGACCTTCTCCATGGGATGCTCGTCCAGCGCGGGGTAGGTCTTAGCCGGGAACACCTTGGGCGCGACAAATTCCCTGGCGGCGAAAGCGAGCGAGACAAGGAAAAGGATCACGGCGATCGCTAGCAGCGGCTTTCCGGAACGGACCCGGGAGATTCGCATGAGTGATTATCCGCCGGATGTGCGGGGATGCACAACCGACGTGACTGGTACGGTGCGCCAGGGCTGCGCGGCGGGGCGCTGCAATTACAATGGTCGCCGTGTACTTCCTTTACAGCGTGCTGCTGGCGGCCGTGTTTGTGCTTGGCGCGCCCTACTGGCTGGTGCAGATGGCCAGGCTGGGGAAGTATCGTGCCGGTTTGCGCGAGCGCTTTGGAGGAGTGCCGGACCGCATCCGGAGTGCGCGCGGACGGACGGTCTGGGTGCACGCGGTCTCCGTTGGTGAAGTGCTTGCGATCAGCAAGCTGGTAGAGGAGTTGCGAAAACGATATGTGCGCGTCCTGATCTCGACAACAACGCACACCGGGCAAAAGCTGGCGCGAGAGCGGTTCGGCGAAAAGAACGTCTTCTACTTCCCTATCGATTTTGCATTCGCTTCGCGGGCGTACATGCGTGCGCTCAAGCCTGAGCTGGTCGTCGTGGCGGAAACGGAGTTCTGGCCGAACTTCTTGCGAACGGCGAAAGAGAGCGGAGCGCAGGTGGCGGTAGTGAATGCGCGGATCTCGGACCGTTCGCGGCCGCGATATGAAAGGTTTCGCTCGACGCTGCGGGGCGTGCTGAAGAATGTGGATCTCTTCCTGGCGCAGAGCGAAGAAGATGCGTGGCGGCTGACGGCGATCGGTGCGGATGCGAGTCGCGTGAAGGTAAGCGGTAACCTCAAATTCGAAGTCCGTGCGCCGCAGGACGTGGCGTTCGTGCGCAGGCTTCGGGAAGCGATCGTCTCGACGGGCACGGGGCCAGTGATAGTCGCTGGCAGCACCGTTGAGGGCGAGGAAGATATCGTGCTGAAGGCGTTCGCCGCCCTGGTGAAGGCGTACCCGAATGCACTACTGGTGCTGGCACCGCGTCACAAGGAGCGATTTGAAACGGTGGCTGCCATGCTCCGGCAGTCTGGTGTGACGTGGACGCGACGGTCGCACTGGGAGGAGACGAGCCACGAGTTGCCGGGAAGCGTGCTAATGCTGGACAGCATTGGCGAGCTGGCGGGAGTTTACGCGATCGCGGATGTGGCGTTTGTGGGTGGCAGCCTGGTGCCGCGCGGTGGACACAACATCCTGGAGCCGGCACAGGCGGGGCTGGCTATTATCGTGGGTCCCCATACGGAGAATTTTAGAGACATCATTGCCATCTTCTCCCGCGCGAAAGCTGTGCAGATCGTGCGTCCGGAGGAGTTCACGGCAGCGTTGCTTGCCCTGCTGAATAGTGATGCTGAACGGAAGCTGCTGGGCGAGCGAGCGCGAGAGGTATTGCGTTCGCAACAGGGCGCCACGGAGCGCACGATCACGGCGCTGGAAGCGCTAACGGCAGGCAAGACGGCGGTGCGGGGTTGAATCCGCTGAGCGCCGTGTATGGGGCGGTCGTCGAGACCAGGAACGCTCTATATGATCGCGGGATCTTTCGTGCGGAGAGATTGCACCGGCCAGTGGTGAGCGTGGGAAACATTTCGGTGGGCGGCGCAGGCAAAACGCCGTTCACGATGATGCTTGGCGAGTTGCTGAAGTCGCGCGGCGTAGCGTTTGACGTGCTTTCGCGCGGGTATCGCCGGGAATCGACCGGCGTGCGAGTGGTCGATGCGAACGGCTCAGGGCGGGAGTTTGGCGATGAGCCGCTGCTGATCGCCCGATGCCTTGGTGTTCCGGTGGTGGTCGGTGAGGGGAGGTACGAAGCGGGAGTCGCGGCGGAGGAAAAGTTTGCGACGGAGCTGCATCTGCTCGATGACGGCTTTCAGCATCGGCAATTGGCGCGAGACCTGGATATCGTGCTGGTCGCGGTGGACGATTTGCGAGCGGGTCTCTTGCCTACCGGGAGATTGCGGGAACCCATATCGTCGCTGGGCCGAGCGGACGTGCTGGTGGTAGACGAGGAGTTTGGTTCGACAGTGCTGCCATTGCGAAATGGGCAGGCGGTCTGGCGGGTGCGACGCGGGATGCGGGTGAGTGGTGTCTCGCCTCGACCAGTAGCGTTTTGCGGGATCGCACGGCCACAGAGGTTTTTCTCGCAGCTGCGGAAGGCGGGAGTCGAGGTGGCCGAGGAAGTGAAGTTTCGCGACCATCATCGGTACAGCGAGGCTGACGTGCGGAGGCTGCTGGCGGTCGCGCGAGAAAAGAATGCGGACGGGTTCATCACGACGGCGAAGGACGAAGTGAATCTCGGCGTACTCGCGCAGCAGCTGCAGCCGCTTGCAATGGCGGAGGTTACGATGGAACTTGCGGATGCGGAAGCGGCGTTGGAGCTGATCGCGGCGCGGTGCGGGTCGGGTGGACGGTCATGAGACAATCACGGGTCGCGGAGGCGCGCGACGCTCAGAGCATGAACAAGACGGCGAAAGAAACGGAGCGGTTGCGGCGAGTAGTGGAGGCGTTCAGCGATGTGACGGTCACGGTGCTGGGGGACCTGGTGGCCGACGAGTTCATTTTTGGGGAGATCTCGCGGGTGTCGCGCGAGGCTCCGGTGCTCATCCTTAAGCATCGCGAGCGCACGGTGGTGCCGGGCGGCGGCGGAAACGCGGTGATGAACCTGGCGGATCTCGGAGTGACGGTGCTGCCGGTGGGCGTTGTGGGAGACGACGAACCGGGACGCCTGCTGCTGGAGCGCTTCAAAGAGAAAAAGATTTCTATCGGCGGGATCGTGAAGCTGAAGAATCACACGACCACGACGAAGACTCGCATCCTGGCTGGAATGGCGCATACGGCGCGTCAGCAGGTCGTGCGCGTGGACCGAGAGCCGGAACCGTTGAGCGAAGTGCATCCGGCGTTGCTGGAACTGATCGCGTCGGCAAGGAAGTTTGCCAAGGCCTCTGACGCGATGCTGGTCTCAGACTACGGGTATGGGGCGGCGACTCCGCGGCTGTTGACGTTCGTGCGCTCGGACGGATCACTGGGCGATATGCCGGTCACACTAGATTCGCGGTATCGCATGCTGGAGTACACGGGAGTCACAGCGGCGACTCCGAACGAACCGGAGGTCGAGGCTGCGCTGGGCGTGAAGATAGGGGCCGACCACGGCGCACTCCTCAGCTCAGGAAAGAAGTTGATGGATGAAATGCAATTGCAGTCACTGCTGGTAACGCGCGGCAGCGAAGGCATGGTGGCATTTGAGAGCGAGAACGAGCCTGTGGAGATTCCGATCTACGGGTCGGACCAGGTGACTGACGTGACCGGCGCCGGCGATACGGTGATCGCGACGTTCACGGCCGCACTGGCCGCAGGAGCGGATACGGAGACCGCGGCGAGATTAGCGAATTACGCGGGCGGGATTGTCGTTATGAAGCGCGGCACCGCTACGGTAAGCAGCGCGGAATTGCTGCACGCGATTGAGGGCGGCCAGGTGAAAACAAGGTGACGGATTTCCCGACAAAGCTGCTGAGTCGCCAGGCTGCGCGCGAGCGGGTAGAGCAGTGGAGACGCGCGGGCGAGCAAGTCGTGCTGGCGAACGGGTGTTTCGACCTGCTGCACGTGGGCCATGTGCGGTATCTGCATGGGGCAAAGGCGCTGGGCGGGAGATTGGTCGTGGCGCTGAATTCGGACGACAGCGTAAGGAAGTTGAAGGGCGAAGATCGCCCGTTGATGCCGGAGCAGGAACGAGCGGAAATCATATCGGCGCTGACGGATGTTGACGCTGTCGTGATTTTTTCAGAGCCGGACGTGCGGGCACTGATTCGCGAACTGCGGCCTGATGTGCAGGCAAAAGGGACCGACTACACTGCCGAGAGCGTTCCTGAACGCGACACCGTGATGGAGTGCGGCGGACGGGTGGAGATCGTCGGGGACCCGAAGGACCATTCGACCACGGAATTCGTGTCGCAGATGAAGCGAGACAAGCAAGGGCAGTCCTGACGCGAGCGCTTGGCAAACTCTCAATCGATATCGGTGCAGCAGACTGAGGCGCGCGGGCGCATCCTGATCGTGCGACTAGGTGCCATGGGTGATGTTCTGCATGCGATGCCAGCGGTGGCGGCGGTCCGCGAGGCGCTTCCGGCGGCGCGGCTGGGATGGGTGATCGAAGAGCGCTGGGCGGAGTTGTTGTGTGGCACCGGGCGTGAAGTACTGGCGACATCTGCAAGCGGACGCCCGCTGGTGGATGCGGTACATCGCGTGAACACGAAGCGGTGGCGCTCGGATCCTTTCGCAGACCGCACAAGGGCGGATATAGAAACTGCGTCGCAACAGCTCAGATCGGCGCGCTACGATGTGGCGATCGATTTCCAGGGAGCCATCAAGTCGGCGGCTGTTGCGCACTGGTCGCGAGCGGAGAGCCGTGCCGGTTTCGAGAAGCCGAGAGAAAGACTGGCAGCGTTGCTGTATACGCGTCGTGTCGGAACACGTTCTGCGCACGTCATCGAGCAGAATCTGGAACTGGCATCCGCGGTCGTGGGAGGCACACCTGCACCGGGCACGTTTGACGTGGCCAGGGACCCTGCGGCGGAAGAGTGGTCCAGATGCGAGGTGGCGAACCTGGGAGCGGAGCGATACGCGATACTGAATCCCGGAGCGGGTTGGGGAGCGAAGTGCTGGCCTGCGAATTCGTACGCGGCTGTAGCGCGCGCGCTTGCGGCAAGCGGTGTAAGTTCGCTGATCAACTACGGCCCAAACGAAACGGCACTTGCCTCAGAAGTGGAAGAGAAAAGTGGCGGCACTGCGCGCAAAGTATTGTGTTCCGTATCGGAGTTGGTTGCGCTCACTCGCAGGGCGGCTGTGCTGGTCGGCGGAGATACAGGCCCTCTGCATCTTGCGGCGGCATTGAAGATTCCGGTCGTAGCACTATTTGGGCCGACAGACCCGGCGCGAAATGGACCTTACGGCACGCGGAGCGTGGTGTTGCGGAGCCGGCAGAGTGCTACCAGTTACAAGCATCATGGGGCGGCGGACGATGGCCTGCTGTCGATCACGCCTGAGGAAGTTATCGCGGCAGCGAAGGGACTGGTTGGGATTGGCTGAAAAACAAAGCTCGGGATTGACCTGGGGACGTATCGCGCGAAGGATCCGCGTACCACTGGGATTCGTCTTCGCGGTGCTGTACCTATGGCTGGCGCGGCCGACGTGGCTGTCTATCGGAGTTGGCGCATTGATCGCCGCGACCGGCGTGTGGATCCGCGCGATGGCATCTGGCCACGTGAAGAAAAACGAGGAACTGACGACAACTGGTCCGTACGCGTATTGCAGGAATCCGCTCTACCTGGGCTCGATCGTGATTGCTATCGGGTTCGCCGTAGCCTCGGTGAGTATCTGGGTGGCAATCATCATTGTCTTCCTCTTTGTGGCAATTTACGTCCCAGTGATCCGCGGAGAGGAGGCCTTCCTCCGCGCGAAGTTCCCGCAGTACGACGAGTATGCCCACCGCGTGCCTCGGCTTATTCCTTCATTCGTGGGGCAGAGAAATCCTGGAAGCGGATTTTCGCGTGAGCTGTACCTGCAACATCGCGAGTACAATGCGATTATTGGCGCGGTCGTTGTTCTGGCGGCGCTTGCGGCCAAGTTGATCTGGTTATCGCGATAATACGAATGCCCAAGAGCCCTTATATTTTCATCCTGCTGCTGGTTTTGGTCGCCACGATGACCACGGCCGCGCAGCGTCCGCAAACTCCGGCAAAGCCGACAACTCCTCCTCAAACTCCGAAAGCGCCAACCGGAAACCCGCAGACGGCGCGACCCCAGCAGGCGACTATCGGCCCGCAGTCGCACGTCAGGCCGGTCGCGGACGGATACCGATTCCCCAACGGGCAGACACTGCACTACACAGCAGAATGGCGCCTTTGGACGGCGGGATCGGCGACGCTCCGCATGGATGCCGTCGGAGCGGAGCAGCGAGTTACAGGGAGCGCAGACTCCGCGGGATTCGTGGCGCTACTGTACAAAGTTGCCGACCGGTTCGAGGCGTACTTCGACCGACAGACGTTCTGCTCGTCGAGGCTGACGAAGCATACGGAAGAGGGCCGGCATCGGCGGGACACGCAGATCCGTTACGACTACGTGCGGCGCAAAGCCGTGCTGGATGAAAAGAACCTGAAGTCGGGTGAGACCAAGCACCAGGAGGAGGACATTCCCCGGTGCGTGACTGACGTCATCTCAGGGATTTTTTACGTCGGCTCATTGCCGCTCGCCCCAGGGAACAGCTACATCTTCCCGCTGAACGACGGCGGCAAGACAGTGGACGTGCGAGCGCACGTCGAGGCACGCGAGGAGATCAAGACAGACGTCGGAACGTTTAAGACGGTGCGGGTGCAGCCCGAGGCGGAGTCGGGCGTCCTGAAGAACCGTGGCCGTATCTGGGTGTGGTACACGGATGATGCGGCGCACATCCCGATACAGATGCGCGCACGTCTGTTCTGGGGAACTCTGACTTTCCGGCTGAACCGGATCGAGAGGCAGTAGCGTTATTGTATGCGGTAGCGCTCCGCCAGAAGCCGCTGAAAGCGCGGGCGGTATATCAGGTCGTATGCGAGTTCCTTGCCCGGGAACATCACCAGCGCTGCACGCCGGGTATTCGCGACCATTTCGGAAGCTTCTTCGACCGTGAGTTCGGGATCCTGCGCGATGACCGACATAACCATACTGACCATGATCTGAAGGCGGCGTAGCTTTCGGGCCTCTTCGGCCAACTCGGCTGCGCTTTGCTGCTCATTGCGTTGCGGCAACTGCTCTGATAGCCCCATACAAACGGTTCCCCTAGAGCACAACGCCAGCCCCTCCGGACTGGCGCAGTGCTGGTTTCGTCTTCCGTAGTTTGATGTCCTTCCCCACCCTGCCGTTGTGCTCGACAGCAGCACGGACGCGCCTCCGGGCTGATCTTTGCCCAGAGCTGCGCTAGATTTGGGCGAATCATACACCGCATTTCGCGGCCTGCCAGTGCAAAGCTCGGCACGTTGGGACTATCATCTGTGCGTACGAGAGTTATCGGCGCAGGGGCCCTGCGTAAGACTCGCCACCGAGCCTGGCTCGATGAGTTCGCATCGAAGAAGCTGGAGGATTCATGGCCACAGTACCGGAATCAAACGAGCAGCTCGTAAAGGTCTTCGACACAGACCAGGAATCAGAGGCAATGGTCGTGAAGGGCCTGCTGGAGAGCGAGGGCATTGACGCCGTCATCATCTCGCTGGACGCTCCGCAGGACATCTTGCCCGGGGTGGGCGGCGTGATCATCCAGGTTCGGGAGGAACAGGCCGAAGAAGCTGCCCGGCTAATCCGCGAGAACTACCGTACCGATCTGTCCGACGAAGACCTCAACGTCGGGGAACCCTCTCAGCCCGAATAGTCGATCCATCCAGGTAGAAAGAGACCGCGCCCATCGTGTCCGTGCGGAAAGTGGCTACATGGGCCGCCTGTAGGCGCGCCAGCACCTCCGCGCGCGGATGCTTGAAACGATTGCGAGCACCGACAGATATCACCGTGAACTTTGGCCGGACTGCGTCGAGCAGTTCGGGCGATGTTGAGGTTGCGCTGCCGTGATGCGGGACCTTTAGAAGGTCGCTGGCCGGAAGCTTGGAGGCGAGCTGCTGTTCGAGTTTCCGCCCCGCGTCTCCCGGAAACAGGGCCGAGTTGCTGCCATAGCTGAGGCGAAGAACCATGGCGTCATCGTCACGAACGCGAGCCTTCAGCTCCCAATCCGGAGTCGGGGCGAAGACCTCGAAATCTGCGCCTCCGAACTGGAATTGCTCACCTGCAGTGCGCTGAACGATTAGCACTCCGTTTTCCTGGGCGGTCTGACGGAGCATTAGAAGTTCCGCAGCGGGTGCGCTCCTGCCCATCCATAACTCGCGTGGGCGGAAGTTCCGAATAACAGCCTTCATGCCTCCCATGTGGTCGGAATGCGCGTGGCTGATAGCGACCGCGTCGAGTGAGTTGATTCCGCGCTGCCACAGGTACGGCGACACCACATCTTCCCCAACATCGAATTCGGAGTTGCTGTTGCCGAGTTGGCCCCCGGCGTCGAGCAGGAGCGACTTCCCTTCAGGCGTGATGAGCAGGAACGAGTCTCCCTGACCGACGTCGATGGCGGTGATCTCAAGGGTGCCAGCGCGCCTCTCGAAGGGACGAGGCCAAGCGGTGCCGAGCGCAGAGACGGTAAGCAAGGTGATGGCGATGGCTGCAATGAGTCGATGACGCCGCGCGAGCACAATGGCGGCAGCAATGGCAACAGCCGCCGCAACTGCTACGGTGAACGTCGGCACAGGAACACGGACATCGGCAACACGGAGTGCTCCGAGTAGTCTGACGGTTCCGGTGATTGCGTCGAGCGAGAGTGCGGCGATATCGGCGGGAACATGCGCGAGCGGCTGCCAGATATAGCTGAGCGCGATGGCTGCGACGGCCGACGGCATCAGGACGCCAGTGAGCGGGACGACGAGGATATTGGCCGGAAGTGCCATCGATGTGGCGCGGTGGAAATACCAGGCCATCGGCAATGCCAGGGATACCTGCATCAAGGCAGAGATCAACAGCAGTTCGTAGGCGCCTAGTGCGGCGCGAATCATTCCGACGATGAGCAGTTGCGAGAGGCGCCCACCGAGGAAACGGGCAAGTCGGCTAATGATGAGGCGGAGGTCGAGGCGGAACTGCGCGAGACGAGGGGCAACGGTGGCGTCGTATTCGACGAGGTCGAGTATCCTTGTGGCTCTCTGGTATGGCTCTGAGGTGCGCTCAATGATCGGAATGCCGATGCCGGCGATGGCCGCGACGGACAGGAACGTGAGTTGAAAACTCGGGTCGAACAGCGAGCGAGGGTCCGCGACAAGAATAGTCAACGCGGCGAGACCGACGGCATTGAGGGGAGCCCGGTCGCGATAGAGCAGGCGTGCCACAAGATAGACGGCGAGCATCAGCGCGGAACGAATGATTGGCGCGCCAGCATCAGCGACATAGGCGTAGGCACAGGCGAGCAGGACTGTGATTGCAGTGGCGATTGCGGCTCCGATCCGGAAGCGTCGCAGCAACCAGAAGACGACGAAGGCAAGAATGCCGACGTTCATGCCGGAGACGACGAGGATATGGTAGGTCCCGCTTCGTTGGAAGGCCTCGCGCAGCTCGCGGGTAACGAAGGCGCGCTCGCCGATGAGCATCGCGTCCATTAGCGAGGCGCGGTCGGGTGGCCAGGTGCGGTGGATGTGCTCCAGAATGCTGCGGCGCACGCGCCAGCGGAGTGACTGCATGCGAGTGCCGGAGAGGCCGGGGAGCACCCCTATAGATTCGGCGCGAGCAGAGCCGACGGCAACGAGTCCGTGCGAAAGCAGGTAGCCACGATAGTCGAATGCGCCTGGATTTCCGTAGTTGAGTGGTCGATGCAGTTTTGCCATTAAGCGGAGGCGCTGTCCGTAGCGGTAGGTTTGGAATGGCTCTGCGGCGGAGGGCTGTGCGTCTTCCTCTGCATCGTCGTCGGTGTCGGCTGGGCGGGACCTGTGGCGCGCGAAAAGCGTGAGGCGTGCGCCGCCGGAGACGACATGGGTGTTGCCGGAGTCCGACAGGGACTCGATGTTGACGTCGAGGGATTGCTCGCGTCCACCGTAGGCAGACTCTCGCCAGACGCCATCGCGCAGGACATTCGCGGTGATGGTGACTTCGGAGCCGCTGGCGAACTGGAGCAGTGACGTGTCCGGCCGATGCGCGACGTCGCGCGCCGAACCGGCGAAGCTTCCGACCAGTGCGAAACAGACGAGCGCGGCGCAATAGGCGATACGGGGCCTGGTGCGCGAGAGAATAGCCGCGCCGCAGCCCATGAGGAGTGCGGCTGCGATCCATATCCAATACGGATGCCAGACGAAGCGCGCGAAGAGTATTCCTGCGGAGAAGGCTAGTGCGGCCGCCATCAGCGGTGCTAGCCTAAAGTTGGAGCCGGAGTCTACGGCGGGCGCGAATTGGGTCCCAGGATCAGCCACTTAGTTCCCGTTCAGTAGCAGGCAAACTCGTACGCGATACTCATGAACTGCTCAGGTCCAACCAGCCGCACCGTCGGAGTTCGCTTGACTCGTGCATCAGCGCACGAGGTGGAACACACTTTCCATATGGAAGGTCTGCGGAAAGAGATCGACCAGATGGGCCTCTTCGACGCGGAACCCGGATTCAACCAGCACACGTAAGTCTCGCGAGAGAGTCGCCGGATCGCAAGAGACGTAGGTGACATGTGGGACGGACATGCGTCCAAGCGCTCGTGCCGACTTCTCTCCGAGGCCGTTGCGTGGCGGATCGACGATAACGAGGTCGAAGCGTGACCTGGCGGACTGGGTGAGGTATTGCTCAGTGGTGGCGCGCATGGGCTTTACGTTCCGTCGTGCGTTGTGCTTCAGGTCGGCGAAAGAGTACGGCGCGGCTTCCACGGCAGTAACACGCTCAAAGTTAGCGGCGAGGGGCAGCGAGAAGAGCCCCGTACCGGCATAGAGGTCGAGGGCAGTGGAGCCTTTCAGGTCGCGGAGAGCGACGCGGACGAGTTCGTCGGCAAGGAAGCGATTGGTCTGAAAGAACGCGCCCGCGCTGACGCGATAGTCATGTCCGGCGGCGCGGTAAGTGAGCGAGTCTGCGCCGAAAGCCTTGCCGGGTCCGCTGCGGCTAGAGGTAAGAGGCGCGCGGTCATTCTCCTCGTCGCTGCCGCGGACAGATTCAAAGACCACGACGCCAATGATGGCGGGCAGTGCCGAGCGAAGTTTTTCGGCAAATAGCCGGAGGGAATCGGGATCGGCGGCGCGGTCGATGTAGATCTCGAGCAGGATTTGCGTGTCGTCGTGGTTGGCGAAGAACTGCACTTCCCGGACACTCGTGGGGACAGTGGCTGAGCGCCCGACCTGCCAGAGGATATCCACGGTGCGGTTGATCAGCGGCGAACTGATCGGGCACTCCTCGACCGGAAGCAAGTCGTGGGAGCCGTGGCGGAAGTACCCCAGTTCGAACTCGGGCGCGGTACGAACCTTCATACGCGTGCGATTTCGGTATTGCCAGGGCTCGGCAGAGTGGACCTGGAGCGGAGTGTCGAGCGTGAGCTTGGCGGTGCGGTGGAGCGTTTCCTGAAGAATGGCGGCTTTGATCTCGAGCTGATGTTCGTAGCTGGTGTGCTGGTAATGGCATCCGCCGCACTGGCCGAAGTAGGGGCAGGGGGGAACGGTGCGTCGGGGAGAGGGACCCACGACCTTCGCTAGTGAGGCGCGCGCGAACCCGGTACGCTCTTCCGCAACATCGACTGTGACGCGCTCGCCCGCAAGGACGAAGGGAACAAAGACGGCCTTACCACGGCCATGTTCGTCGGCCGGGAGGCGGGCGAGGCCATCGCCGCCGTAGATCAGTTTTTCTATGGTGATGTCCACGAGACTCTTTCTCGCTACATGTAGAACAGGCTGAGACGCGGGAGCTTGTAGAGTTCGAGCAGCCGCTTGTTGACGTATTGTTTCATGAGCTGATCGATTTGAGGTCCGGACATCTTGCTGCGATAGGGTGCGAGTTCCCGGTCGGCTTGCGCGCGAATGGAGACGATGGCGTCGTCTGAAGTTGCGGCCAGGAGCGCTGCGAACAGTTTCTCTTCCATGACGGTCATGCGGCGCTCCAGCGCTTCGAGGTCGGGGCCGGAGTCCGCTTCCCTCACGGTTGTTGCAAGCTGACGGAGCGCCTTCGTGTCGTCGGCGACCAGAGCACTCGCGACTGGCGGGACCTGCGCGACGGCAAATGCGGCGGCATTTCTCTCCAGGTATCCGGCAAGGTCTTCTTTCGGGAGCGCGGTCTCGCGAGGCTCTTTGCGCTCGGTTCCGACAGCGGCTTCCTTCATCTCCTCGGCGGCGGCGAGTACCTCCTGCGTGCAGTAGGCGAGGCTGTTCACCTTGCGGGTCTTGCTGGGACGGCGATCGTACTTGTCAAAAGCGGAATCGATGCCGCGCAGCACGGCCTCCAGCGGAATGCCCGCATCTTTCCAGGATTCAATGAGCGCCCAGTCGAGAGTGGAGAGCAGGAGGATGTTGCCACGACGGCGTTGAAAGTGCTCCTCTATCTCGGTGAAGTAGTTGAAGTAACTGTCCACGGCGGTGGTCACGAGCGTCGCTTAGCAGGGCCGGCGACGCGCTGTGCGCTCGTGTTCTCACGAGCGTCGGTCTTGCGACGATCGGCATTGCGGTCCCAGATGATGCGAAGGCCATCCAGCGTAAGCAGGTCGTCCACTTCGGTGATGTACTTGGACGCCGTGCCGATGAGGGGTCCGAGCCCGCCGGTGGCGATAACTTTGGGTGTTCCGCCAAGTTCGAGCAGCAGGCGCTCAAGAATGCCGTCCACCAACCCGAGGTAGCCGTAGTAGAGGCCGGACTGCACACTTCCCACAGTATTGGTGCCAATGATGGATTTAGGTTTCCGTATATCCACGCGTGGCAGGCGAGCGGTGCGCATGAAGAGGGCTTCGGCCGAAATACCGATGCCAGGTGCGATCACGCCGCCGAGGTACTCGCCTCTGGCGGAAACGGCGTCGAAGGTAGTAGCGGTGCCGAAATCAACGACCACACAGGGGCCACCGTATTTCTCGAACGCTGCTACGCCGTTGACTATGCGGTCTGCGCCAACTTCCGCCGGGTTGTCGTACTGCACGGGCATCCCGGTCTTGATGCCGGGCTCTATGAATAGCGGCTTGGTATGGAAGTAGCGCTCGCAAACTTCGCGCAAGGTCGAGTCCATGGGAGGCACCACCGACGAGACAACAATACCGGTGATGGCCTTCGCCTCGATGCCGCTCATGGCGAACAGGTTTCTGAAGAGCACGCCGTACTCGTCCACGGTTTGAGTGCGGATAGTACCCACCCGCCAGTTCGCGAGCAGCGGGCGCGAATCCTGCTCGCCGTCTGTGGCAGCGTCGTAGACGCCGAGGACCGTATTTGTATTACCGACATCAATGACTAGCAGCATGGTCTACCATTCGCGCGACGGGGCCGCACTCCGCCGCTGAGCACAGTACGCAGGCCTTGTTCAGTCTGCACGCGCAGGAAACCTCTGTCATCGAGGCCTACGCTCCTGCCAGCGTATCCGCCGTCTTCTTCCACCCAGACGTCCATTCCCTGAGCGTCCCGCGAGCTCTCTTCGAAACGCCGCAAGATGGACATGCGACCCGCGCTCACGTCTGACTGCAAAGCGCGATATTCGCGGTGCAGGGATTTTAGCAAAGCGGCAGTAAGTTCCACGCGCGAGCAGGTGCGGCCGGTTTCGAGGGCGATCGAAGTGGCGATGGGGGCGAGTTCCGCATCAAACCGCGCCTGGTTCACGTTGATGCCCACGCCTACGACGATGTGGCGCACGCGCGTGGCTTCGGCGTTGAGTTCGGTGAGAATGCCGCAAACCTTGCGGTCTCCGATGAGCACATCGTTGGGCCAGCGAAGATCGGGCGTGAGTCCTGTGACGTCGGCTATGGCCGAAGCGACAGCCAGACCGGTCGCAAGCGAGATGATGAGTACATCCGCGGGCGCCATTGTAGGACGCAAAATGGCCGAGCAATAAATGCCGGTGGATGGTTCCGAGTCCCAGGTGTGGCCTCCACGACCGCGTCCCGCAACCTGTTCTTCGGCGAGGAAGACGCTTCCCTCTGGCGCTCCCGCCGAAGCTGCCGCCATGGCGCTGGTGTTTGTAGAGCCGATGTGAAAGTAGTGATGAATGTTCCTGTCGAAGATAGTGCCCTTAAGCAGAGGAGCGAGCACATCGGGCAGGAGCAGGTCGGGAACGGAGACGAGCTGATATCCGGTGGCGGGGTGGCCCGTGATGTCCACGCCGAGTTCGCGCAACTGCTGAACGAGCCGCCACACCTCTGAGCGGCTGGTATTCAGTTCCTCAGCTACTTTGGTGCCGCTCACCACAAGCATGGCATTGTCGGTCAGCAGGCGGACAAGCTGGCCGAGACGCTCGTCTGTACGGGTCTCGTGCAGCGCGCCTCGCGACGGCTGTCCGGAACTGGCTCGCGATGTCATGGCTTTGGGATGATTATCAGGCACGGATGCAGGCGAATGGAAGCAAAGCTTTTCGCCAGAATAAGCATGCAATGAGCAATTGCACGCGCACGGGCCGGGACAGCGTTGGAGCGCGCAACCGAGTTATGGGGTCAAATCCCTTTACGCATCCAATCCTGCTGCTTGCCTGTTTATTCCAACATCGTGCGGCGCTAATTGGAGTTGTCTCTCATGCACGTGCAGAAGTTTGTTCAGATCCAGAAGGCGTCAGAAGTAACGTTGCCACTTGATCGTGATCTGTTCCGGCGGACGCTGATTCGCGAACTCGCAGGCACGCTGGAAGACGTGGTCGGATTGAACGAGGCCTCGGGATTCGTGAAGCAAACGCCCGAAGCCGAAGCGGCGGTGGGACGCAAAATGGGTGAAGTCAGTAACCGGTTGAATGCTGCTGGTGCAGCATTTATGCTCCGCAAGCGCGCTCATGTCTATTTCGACTGTCCAATACGTTGGGTGGATACTCGGACCCATTTTGCAGGTGTGCATAACTGGAATCATGATCAGACGCACACTGCATCGAGAGCTGCCCTGGTTTTTCTGGTTCACCGTGGCCCAAATCGTTCAGTTCGTGGTCTTGTTCACCGCATTTCACATCGCCTACGCGCCATATTTCTATCTGTATTGGATGAGTGAAGGAATTCTCTGTCTGTTAGGGTTGGCGGTCATACAGGAGATTTACCGGCACGCGTTCCTTCCTTTCGATGGGTTACGCGGATTCTCGTCGCTGATTTTCAAATTGGCGGCCGTGGCTCTGGTGGTGGTGGCGATCGGCGCGGCAACGGTGACCCAAGGCAATGAGCGCAACAGGATGGTTGCGGGGCTGGTGACCCTGGACCAGAGCGCGGGATTCGTTCAATGCGGGCTGCTGTTTGTTGTACTGCTGATGAAGCAGGCATTGGGCTTGCGGTGGCGCCAACCGTCCACCGGAATTGCACTCGGCATGGGAATCGCGTCGTCGTCGCTCGCCGTTTCGCTAACCGTACGAGCATATTCCACGACGGCAGAGAACGGGGTCATCGCGCTGATGATCACGTTGTTCTACGACGTTGCACTGGTTGTCTGGCTGGCGGCACTGCTGAAGCGAAGCCCGCAGTTGGACACCACCCAAGTGCCGGAAAACGACATACTGCGGAAGTGGAACTCGGCGCTGGTTGAGATCATGGGACGATGAGCCGAGAGGACGACGCATACCCCTAGTGTGGGATATGTTCGACCTTCGGGGGGGGCGCTTCAGGCTTTCGTTGGATCGTGCCGATGGACTATTTGAATTACGTTTTCAATATGCAGCTGACGCAAATCAACGAGCCCTCCAAGATGCAGACCATCGCCGAGATGTTCCGAGAGATGGCCAAGCGCGAAGCCGAAGAGATTCGCCAAGCGCGCGAGATGGCGTTGAACAAAGAGCGGAAGTAAGATCAGGGAAGAAGCGGCCCCGAGGGAGGGCCGAAGATGAAACCCCGCCTGACGGCGGGGTTTCGTGTTTTCGTCTGCTGAGCGCTAGAGTTTTCTCAGTACGTCGAAGCACTCCTCGTTATCGGGCTGCTGATCGAGAGGATAGACCTTCGCAAAGGCAATCTTTCCCTGTTTATCGACGACGAAGACTGAGCGTTCGTTGATGCCGGGAATTGGATCGCCTTCCCGGAGGACTCCGAACTTCTTTGCAACTTCCCCGTGCGGATAGAAATCGCTGCACAAGGGGTACTTCAACTCGCCAATATCGCGCTTCTGCCACGCGATATGGCTGGGGATCGAATCCACACTCATGCCCAGAACCTGGGCATCATAGCCGGCGAACTTATCGAGGTCCGCGTTGTACGCCGGCATTTGGGCAGTTCACACCGGCGTCCAATCGAGGGGATAAAAGGCGATGACGACGTTCTTCTTGCCCCGGTAGTCACTGAGCCTGACCTTCATTTTCTCAGGGCCCTGGACTGCCGGAACTTCGAAGTCAGGCGCCATATCTCCAACATTCAGCGCTGCCATTCATTCCTCCGCTTCGTAGTTGTATCGCGAAGACGAAACATTGTATGGGGAGGATTGGCCAGCGGGCAAGTCAAGGCGGGGTTCCGAAACAGGACTGGCGCCGAGGAATGGCATAAAGCTCTGAAAGAAAAGTGCTACGCTGGGGAAACAATAAGGCGAGTACGGGGCATCGTAGTGGGTTGTCATCCGTTCTGATTTAGGCTCGCAAGTCATTCATTGTGGCGGCATAAGCCAATGCAGGTGGTGCAGGGTTCGGCAAGTCGCCACGTCATAATAGGAGGTTCTGATGTTCGGCTTCTCCCGTTACAACTACGACCGCTTCAGCAAGAGCACGCTGGTGAAAGAACTGGCCGGAACAAAGTTCGGCAGCGCACCAGAGCCTGGCGACAAGGCTCCCGACTTTGAATTGCGCACGATCGAAGGCGAAAAGATCCGGCTGAGCGATTTTCGGGGCGACATGAATGTCGTGCTGACGTTTGGTTCGGCCACCTGCCCGTTGACGGCAGGATCGGTAGCTGACCTGAATGATCTCCACAGGCAGTACAGCAGCGATGAGGTGCAGTTCCTGTTCGTTTATGTTCGGGAAGCGCATCCCGGCGAGAACCTGCCGGCGCACAAATCGATGAAGGAGAAGGTAGAGGCCGCTGAGTTCTTCCGCGAGGAGGAACAACTGGAGATCCCGGTCCTGGTGGATGACGTAAACGGCAGGGTGCATCGGAAGTACGGATCGCTGCCGAATCCGACATTCATCATCGACAAGAGCGGACGCGTGGCTTTCCGGGCACTCTCTACAAGGGGCGGCGTGATCGGCGAGGCGCTGAGCGAGTTGTTGGAACGACAGCATGAGCGCGGAGTGGAGCACGCGATCGTACGTGGCGGAGAGGACGCGGTGGCTCCTTCGATGAAATCACTGCTGCATTCGTACAGGGCACTCGAGCGAGGCGGGAGCAACGCGATTTCGGACTTCCGGGAGCAGATGGGCATGCCGGGGCGCGCAATCGTTGCGACAAGCCGGGTGATCAGGCCAGTGGCAGATAATCCTGGTAAATCGATGGGAGCGGCAGTAGCGGTGCTGGGCGTTGTGGGCCTGGGACTGTGGGCCGGCCGCGAACTGCGGCGCCGCCGGAACGGCATGCGCGAGCCGTATCGATATCCGGATTACCGGCATAGGACGCAAACCGGTGGATACGATGATTACGAGGCGGTTGGGATTTGAGGGTATTTGATTTGTCGGTGAGGGCGCGGATGAACTCCGCGCCTTTTGCTTTGCTCAACGTTAAAGCGGAGTTGAGAAAAGCCCCACCCTTCGCGAGAAAGGGTGGGGCACAGTGGGCTAGAACCTCGGGTCAATTCATGCCGGCTTTTGCGGCGGCGGTATTGGACTTGAGGTATTTGTCGAGGAATTCGAGGATCGCCTGATAGCCCTTGATCTCGTTTTCCTTCTTGGTGAAGCCGTGGCCTTCGTTGGGGAAGACTACGTATTCGACCACGCCGCCTTTTTTCTTCACGGCCGCGACGATGTCGTCGGACTCGGGCTTGATGACACGAGGGTCATTGGCGCCCTGCAGGACGATGAGCGGCTTGGTGATCTTGTCTGCATGGAACAGCGGTGAAGTGTCGGTGAGGAACTGCCGGTCCTTTTGGGGATCGCCAACCTCTTTGTAGAGCGCCTTGCGGAAGGACTCCCAGTAGGGCGGGATGGACTCGAGGGTGCGCAGCCAGTTCGAGACTCCGAAGAGGTTGACGCCGACGGCGAACTCTTCGGGTTTGAAGGCCAGCGCCGCGAGCGTCATATAGCCACCGTAGCTGCCGCCCATGATTCCGATCTTCTTCTCATCCACGTAGCCGAGGGAGGCCAGGTATTTCTTGGCTTCGATGCAGTCCCAGAGGGGCTCGCGACCGTGCTTGCCATCGTCAGCTGCATAGAAGGTCTTGCCGTAGCCGCTGCTGCCGCGGTTGTTGATGCCCAGGATGACATAGCCGTGATTCGTGAGGTACTGGACGATCGGGCTGTAGCCGACGCGAGTCTGGCCGCCGGGTCCACCGTGAACAAACACGATGGCAGGGACTTTGCTGGCGGCGCTGGCTTGGTGGGGCTTGTAGAGGATATTGGGGATTTCCGTGCCGTCAAAAGATTTGAATCGTACAACTTCAGCTTCGACGAGATCGTTGGGATCAATCTGTGGGTTGAGGGTGTTGGTGAGCTTTGTTGCTTTCTGCGTGGCGAAGTCGTAGACGAAGAGGTTGCTGGGCGTGCGTGCTCCATTGAAGTAAAAGGCCATCAACTTCTCGTCATCGGAGATGGAGACGGAGGTGATGTCGCCATTGGGAAGATTGGGCAGCGGCACGAGCTTGTTGGTCTTCGTCTCGTAAATCTTGATCTTGGTACGCGCGTCTTCGTTGATGGCAACTACGCGGTACTTGCCGTCACGCGAGAAGTAGGCGTACATGACGTCCCAGTTGGCTTTCTCGACCGGCTCTTTCTTCGCGCTTGCAAGATCGTAGCGGGCGAGATATTTGAATTCGCCGCCATCGTCGGTGAGGTAGTAAAGATTCTTGGAGTCGACGTCGAAGTCGGCGGCGGAGTAGGTAGCGTCGCCTTGATGTTTCGTGATGTGCTGGGTCTGCTTCGAATCGGCGTTGTAGAGGAAGATGTCGGAGTCGAGGGTGGTGTTGCGCTTGTTGAGCGCGATCCACTTCTCGTCATTTGAGATTGCGCCGATGTCGTAGCCACCGGTGTTCTCATACAGCTTGGTGGGCGTGAGGGTCTTTACGTCCATCTTGTAGAGGTCGAAGAATTTGGGGTCACGCTTGTTGGACGTGAAGTAGAAAACTGTCTTATTACGGTTCCAGCCCGCGAATTCTGCTTTCACCTTTTCGCCGGGAGTGAGGTCGCGCTCCTTGCCGTTCTCGAGAACATAGATGTGATTCTGCTCGTTGCCGCCCTTGTCGTAGGCATAGAGGAAACGGCCATCGGGCAGGTATGTAACGGCGTAGGTGCTTTCCTTGGTAGATTGCGTGAGCTGCCTGGGGTCGCCGCCCGTGGTCGGCATGCTGTACACGTTGAAGATGCCGGTCTTGTTGGAGTGGAAGAGGATGGTCTTGTTGTCTGGCGAGAAGGAGGCGCCACCGATTCGGGTGGTGTCCATGAACTGCTCGATCGTGTACTGCTTGACTTCGCGCGGAGCTGCGGCGGGCTTGGCTTCCTTCTTCTTCTGCGCAGTGCCGGGCAGTGCGAGGCAGCCACAGAGCGCTACAAGCGCGAATGTGCGGCTTACAAACTTATGCATAGGCTCTCCTAAGGTGTATCGGCGGTAAACGCAAAAAGACCCCGGGCCGATGTTCGAGATGTACTACGGCTTCGACGGGTGAAAAGTTCGCGGGTAAACAAAAAAGGCACGGGTATGACCCGTGCCTTTCCAAATTGGGCAATCAGCGGGTGTTGCTACCGGTGACGCTGCCGCCGACTGTCTCGGGTTTCGACTTGCCCTGAACGAGTTGCCGAACGACGTATTGCAGAATGCCGCCGTTCTCGTAATAGAGAACTTCTTGCGGAGTGTCGATACGCACGAGCGCCTGGAATTCTCTGGTCGAGCCGTCCGCTGCGGTCGCGCAGACAGTGACGTTGCTGCCGGCTTTGAAATTCCGCAGAACGTCTTGCAGGCCGAGGATGTCGTACCGCTCTTCGCCAGTTAAGCCGAGCTTGTCGGGGTCTTCGCCGTCGAGGAACTGCAGCGGGAGGACGCCCATGCCGACGAGGTTGGAGCGGTGAATGCGCTCGAAACTCTCGGCGATAACGGCGCGAACGCCGAGAAGGCGAGGTCCCTTGCCGGCCCAGTCGCGCGATGAACCGGATCCGTACTCCTTGCCGGCAAGAATGATGGTCGGCACGCCTTCACCCTGATAGCGCATGGCGGCATCGTAGATGGTCATCTCGTCGTGGCTGGGGATGTGGCGAGTGAAGCCGCCTTCCCTGCCGGAAACGAGTTTATTGCGCAGCCGGATGTTCGCGAACGTTCCGCGCATCATGACTTCGTGGTTGCCACGGCGGGAGCCGTAGGAATTGAAGTCGATGGGCTGGACGCCGTGCTCCATCAGGTATTTTCCGGCGGGGCTGTCCTTCTTAATGCTTCCTGCAGGCGAGATGTGATCGGTGGTGACACTGTGTCCGAGCTTGGCGAGGATGCGCGCCCCCTTGATCTCCGTCAAAGGCGGAGGAGTCGTGGTCATCCCGTCGAAATAGGGCGGCTTCTGGACATAGGTGGATTTGGCGTCCCAAGCGAAAGTATCGCCAGTCGGAACCGGAAGGTTCTGCCAGCGTTCGTCGCCCTTGAATACTTCGGCATAGGTGCGGCGGAAGGAATCCGCGTCAACGAACTTGGAGATGACGTCGTCGACTTCTGCCTGCGTCGGCCAAATTTCTTTCAGGTAGACGGGGCCGTTGGTTCCTTCGCCAAGTGGCTCGTTGTAAATGTCCTTGTTGATGTCACCGGCGAGCGCGTAGGCGACCACAAGCGGCGGAGACATGAGGTAATTGGCGCGAACC
>Ga0196976_1000447_pt1 | contig 26169 bp, 24 predicted proteins | sample S3v_513CmetaG_FD_148644 | JGI IMG/M metagenome (GOLD analysis project Ga0196976, IMG submission 148644) | Soil microbial communities from Anza Borrego desert, Southern California, United States - S3+v_5-13C | ecosystem: Environmental > Terrestrial > Soil > Desert | place: USA: California...
GTGCAGCGTCTCCAGGTCGCGCTCGCGGGTGGCCTCCGGCAGCGCGGCGAACGGCGCCAGCCGCCGCTCGGCGAGGAGGGCGAACGCCGTCTGCTCGCCGCGCAGCGCCAGCCTCGCGAGGTGGTCCTCCGCGAACACCGGGTCGCCCGCGCCGACGCCGCCCGCGCCGACGCCGGCGACGCCGCGCGCGCCGTCGGACGCCGGCGCGGCGGTGAGCTCGGCCAGCCGCACCGCCTCGGGAACACGCGCCCACTCGACGCCGACGCCGACGACGGCGCCCCGGCCCGCGAGTGCCCGCTCGAGCGCCTCCCGCCGGGTCGGCCCGTCCTGCCGCAGGAGCAGCACCGAGTCCCGCTCGCGCTCGAGGACCACCGCCTCGTCGCGTACCTGAACTGCGCCTGCCGCGTCTGCTCGGGTGGCAGCAGGACGGGCAGGACGCGGTCGATGCGCCGCCAGCCGATGCCCTCGGCAGCGGTCACGACTGCCCGCTCCGGCGCGCCGCCGCGCACCAGCATCTCCGCGAGGAGCCGACGACGCCGGTCCCGCTCACCCGCCAGCTCCCGGAGCTGGAGCGTGAAGCCGTCGGTTGTCGCCGCCACCAGCGTGTCCACGTAGGCGGTCACCGCGTCGGACAGGTCGACCAGGTCCTCGGTCGTCAGCGGCCGGGTCGCGGCCAGCGCGGTCGCCGTCTCCCGGAGCATCACCCGGGCCGAGGTGCGCAGGGCGGACAGCAGGGTCTCGGCCGCGCGGTCCTCGCGCGCCTCAGCGGCACCGAGGTCCACGAAGGTCTCGCGCACGCCCGCGGGGAGCGCGGGCTGGTCGGTGGCGATGAGGTCGACGAACCGCTCGAGAGCGGCGCCGACGCCGCGGCGGATGTCCCGGGCGACCCTGGGGTCGTCGACCCCCGCGTACGCGGAGCCGAGGATCTCGCCGGCCACCGCGGCCTCGATCGCCGGCATCCGGGCACGGAGCGCCGACGCGAGGGCGGACGGCAGCCGGTGCCACGGCGTCGAGGGCATGAGGCGGTGAGCCACGCGGGCACACTATCAAGTCGTGATAACCGAGCGGCGCGATCGTGCACCCGTCCGGACGTAGGCACCGCCCCCTTTGCGCGCCAGGATAGAAGCCGGCCGAGCGCGTCTCACGAGGGAGTCACACATGGAGCACGCCGCGTCGCGTCAGCACGTCGTCGACATGTGCCGGACGATGCTCGACCGCGGCTACCTCAAGGCCACCGAGGGCAACGTCTCCGTGCGCGTCCCGGGCCGGCGCCTCTACGCGGTCACGCCGAGCAACTACGACTACGCCAGGATGCGTGCGGAGGACATCTGCATCGTCGACTTCGACGGCAAGCACGTGCCGGACGCGTCGACGCCGCTCCTCGCCCCCTCCATCGAGGCCAAGCTGCACGCAGGCGTGTACCGGCTCCGGCCGGACGTGAACGCCGTCATCCACACGCACCAGCCCTATGCGTCCGCGCTCGCCTTCCTCCATCGTGAGATCCCGGCGCTCACCGACGAGCAGGTCCGGTTCCTCGGCAAGCGCGTCGCCGTCGTCGACTACGCGCCGTCGGGCACGGGGTTGCTGGCGAAGAACGTCGAGAAGGCCGTGGCGGGCGGCGGCAACGCCTTCATCCTGGCCAACCACGGCGTCGTCACCCTCGGCACGGACCCCGACCGGGCCGTCTTCGCCATGGCGCTGCTGGAGAAGGTGTCGATCGCCTACCTGCTCAGCCTGCTCACCGAGTCGGGCAAGGTGTACACGATCCCGGACTGGGTGCGGGAGATCGCCTTCACCAAGCTGCGGGCGGACGAGAAGCGGATCGGCGCGCAGATCACCGAGGGCGTCCCTCCGGTGCGGGTCGCCGCCGGCGAGGCCCTGCCGAGCGCCGACGCCGTCGCGGCCCGGGTGGGCGCCGAGGGCGCGCCGCAGCCCGAGACCCGCGTGGTCGAGGTGCCGGGCAGCGAGTCGGCCCGGCTCGGCTACGCCATCAGCGAGTACCCGGACGTGGAGGACACGATGCGGCGCCTGCGGGCGCTCCTGGCCCAGCCCGTGCGCGGGCTGCGGCACGACGCGCTGCTGGGCGTGCTCGACTACTTCGAGACCAAGTGCGCCGCCAGCCGGGAGATCACCGACCGCGCCAAGGCGCGGATCCCGGGCGGGGTCCAGCACAACCTCGCGTTCAACTACCCGTTCCCGCTGGCCATCACCGGGGCGCACGGCGCGCACCTGACGGACCGGGACGGCAACACCTACATCGACTTCCTGCAGGCAGGTGGCCCGACGATCCTCGGCAGCAACTACGCGCCCGTGAACGAGCGGGTGGCCGAGGTCATCCGCGAGTCCGGCCCGGTCACCGGGCTCTTCCACGAGTACGAGCTGAAGCTCGCCGAGTCGATCCACCGCTACATGCCGCACATCGAGATGTACCGGTCGCTCGGGTCCGGCACCGAGGCGGTGATGGCGGCAGTCCGCGCGGCCCGGGCGTTCACCGGGAACTCGATCGTCATGAAGGTCGGCGGCGCGTACCACGGCTGGTCGGACACGATGGTCTACGGCCTGCGGGTGCCGGGTACCTACCGCATGAACGCCAAGGGCATCCCCTTCGGCGCGACCGGCCGCACCCGCGAGGTGTTCCCGCACGACCTCGGCGCGCTGAAGCGCAAGCTCGTGGAGAACCGCGCCCGCGGCGGGACCGCCGCCGTGGTCGTCGAGCCGCTCGGACCCGAGTCCGGGACGCGGCCCGCCCCCCACGACTTCAACGCGCACGTGCGTGAGCTGTGCGACGAGTTCGGTGCGCTGCTGGTCTTCGACGAGGTGGTCACGGGTTTCCGGGTGGGGATGGGCGGCGCGGCCGGGTACTTCGGCGTCGTCCCCGACCTCACGGTGTTCGGCAAGGCCGTCGCGGGCGGCTACCCCATGGCGGGCGGCGTCGGCGGCCGGGCGGACGTCATGGCGGTCTTCGGCTCGGGGCTCGACGGGAAGTCCGGTGCGCACATCCAGGTGGGCGGCACGCTGTCCGCCAACCCCCTGTCCTGCGCCGCGGGGTACTTCGCCCTCGAGGAGATGGCGCGGACCAACGCGCCGGTCGTCGCCGGCCGGGCGGGCGACCGGCTGGCCCGCGGGCTGCAGCGGCTGCTCGACAAGCGCGGGCTGCCGTACGTCGTCTACAACACCGGCTCGATCGTCCACCTGGAGTCGAGCGGCGTCATGCTGCTCGACATGCACAACCCGGTGAAGCTGCTGAAGGAGAAGGGCCCCCGCAAGGAGCTCATCGAGCAGATGGGTGCCGCGTACGCGGCGCACGGCATCATCACCCTCGCCGGGTCGCGGCTGTACACGTCGATGGCGGACACCGACGCCGTCATCGACGACGCCCTGACCCGATTCGACGAGGTGTTCTCGCTGGTGGAGGGCGTCTAGTGCCGCGCCGACGCGCGGGGCGGCGCGGATGAGCGACGAGCGGTACGTCATCGGCGTCGATCTCGGCACCGGGGGACCCAAGGTCGCGCTCATGGGCGTCGCGGGCGACCTGGTGGGGCACGAGAAGGCGAGGGTGCCGCTGATCCTGCACGCGGGGGGCGGCGCCGAGCAGGACCCGCAGACCTGGTGGGACGCGATCGTCGACTGCGTCCACCGCCTGCTCGAGCGGTTCGACGTCGACGCGGGCGCGGTGGCTGCGATCTGCATGAGCAGCCAGTGGGGCGGCGTCGTGCCGGTGGACGCGGCGGGCCGGCACCTGCACAACGCGATCATCTGGATGGACGCCCGCGGTGAGCCGTACAGCCGCGCGCTGACGTCGGGCGGGGTGACCGTCCCCGGCGCGGGGTACAACGCCCGGGCGTTGCGCCGGTGGATCACCAGGACGGGCGGGGTGCCGTCCCGCTCCGGCAAGGACCCGGTGGGTCAGGCGCAGTGGCTGCGGCACCACCGGCCGGACGTCTACGCGGCGGCGGCCCACCTGCTCGACGTGCCGGAGTACCTGACCATGCGCCTCACCGGGCGGGCGGCTGCGGGGTTCGACACCGCGGTCCTGCGCTGGTGCACCGACAACCGCGACCCGGGCGCCGTGCGCTACGACCCCGACCTGGTGCGCCGCTCTGGCTTCGACGTCGCCAAGCTCCCGGAGCTGGTGCCGCCGACGACGGTCGTCGGCACGCTGACGGCGGGGGCCGCGGCCGAGCTGGGTCTGGGCACGCACGTGCAGGTGGTGGCGGGTACCGGCGACACGACGGCGGCCGCCGTCGGCGCCGGAGCGGTGGAGGACTACGCCGCGCACCTGTACGTCGGCACGTCGGCCTGGCTCAGCTGCCACGTGCCCTACAAGCGCACCGACATCATCCGGAACGTCGCGTCGCTGCCCGCCGTCGTCCCCGACCGCTACTGGGTGGCGACCATCCAGGACGTCGCGGGCAAGGCGATCGACTGGCTGATCGACAACGTCGTGTACCCGGACGACGCGATGGGCGACGGGGCGCCGCCGCCGGACGACGCGCTGGCCCGCCTCAACGCGCTGGCCATGACGTCGCCGGCCGGCGCGAACGGCGTCGTCTTCGCGCCCTGGCTGAACGGCGAGCGCACACCGGTGGACGACCCGGACGTGCGGGGCGGCTGGGTGGGCGTCTCGCTCGAGACGACGCGCGCCGACCTCGTCCGTGCCGTGTTCGAAGGCATCGCGCTGAACGCCCGCTGGATGAAGGAGGCGGTCGAGCGGTTCGTGCGCCCGGAGCTGCCCGGCGGGTTCGCCGCGCTCACGTACGTCGGGGGCGGTGCCCAGTCGGAGCTGTGGTGCCAGACGCTGGCCGACGTGCTCGGCTGCACGGTGCGCCAGGCGGAGGACCCGGTGCTCGCCAACGCGCGGGGGGCGGCCTTCCTCGCCGCGATCGGCATCGGGGAGCTGGCGTGGTCGGACATCCCCGGTCTGGTCCGCATCAGCCGTACCTTCGAGCCGGACCCGGCGGCCGCCGCCGTGCACGACCGCAGCTACCGCACGTTCACCGACCTGTACCGGAAGGTCAGGGGCCTGTACCGCGCCCGATGACGTCGGTCGGGCGTCGGGGCGTCGCCGCTGGAGGAGGAGAGGTCGTGAGCTCGCAGCATCGGCTGTACGGGTACCGGTGGGTGGTGCTGGCGGTCTTCATGGGCGTCAACCTGACCATCCAGGTCCTCTGGATCTCGTACGCGCCCGTCACCGGCCCGGCCGCGGAGCTCTACGGGGTCTCGGACCTGCAGATCGGCCTCCTCGCGATGGTGTTCATGATCGCGTTCATCCCGCTGTCGATCCCCGCGTCGTGGGTCATCGACACGTACGGCTCGCGGGTGGGTGTGGGCATCGGCGTCGTGCTGATGGGGGTCTTCGGGCTGATGCGCGGGTTCGCCGGCGAGAGCTACGGCCTCGTGCTCGCGGCGACAGTCGGCATCGCCTGCGCGCAGCCGTTCCTGCTGAACGCGTGGACCACCGTGCCCGCCAAGTGGTTCCCCGTCGAGGGGCGCGCGACGGCCGTCGGACTGGTGACGCTGGCGAACCTCGTGGGGACGGCGCTGGGCATGGCGCTGACGCCCGTCCTGGCGGAGTCGATGTCCCTCCCGACCGTCCAGCTCGTCTACGGCGCCGTGGCTGCGGGTAGCTCAGTGGCGTTCCTGGTGCTGGCGCGGGAGGCGCCGCCGACGCCGCCGGGCGAGCCGGGCTCGGAGGTCCGGGCGCTCGCGCTGGACGGTCTGCGGCACGCGCTCCGGGTGCGGCCCTTCTGGCTGATGCTCGCCGTCGCCGTGGCCGGCCTCGGGATCTTCAACGGCGTCAGCACGTGGATCGAGAACATCATCCGGCCGCGGGGCTTCACCCCGACCGACGCGGGGACGGTGGGTGCGGTGATGGTCGTCGGCGGACTGGTGGGCGCCGTCGTCATCCCGGCGCTGTCCGACCGCCAGGGGCGCCGGCAGCGGTACCTGATGGTCGCCGTGGTCGGCGCCATCCCCGGGCTGGTCGGCCTGACGTTCGCCACCTCGCCGGTGCTGCTGTACGCATCGGCGGCGGCGCTGGGGTTCTTCCTGGTCAGCGCCCTGCCGGTCGGCATGCAGTACGGCGCGGAGATCACCCACCCGACGCCGGAGGCCACGTCGAACGGGTTGATCCAGCTGTTCGGCCAGGGCGCGGTGGTGTTCGTGTACGTCATGGAGGCGATGAGGACGCGCGACGGGTCGTTCACGCCGTCGCTGCTGCTGGCCGTGGGGCTGCTCGTCGTGTGCGCGGGGCTGGTGACGCGGATGCGGGACCCGGAGCGGCTCGTGGCCGACGCCGGTCAGCTGAGCAGGGCGACGTCCAGGTCGTAGGCGAGGACGACAGCCCGCGCGAGCTGCGCCTCCTGCGCGTCGGTGAGGTGTCCGATCGTGCGGCCGAGCGCGCTCGTCGGAACGGTCACGACGTTGTCGAGGGCGATCGCGCACTCATGGTCGAGGCCGTTCCCGGGCCCGACGGGTACCTCGCTGGACAGGCCCTTGACGGTGCTGGTGACCGGGGCGACGGTGACCTTGGTCATCGCGCCGCGAGCCGCCTCGCGCGTAAGGACCACGGCCGGCCGGGTCTTGTCGAGGTGCACCAGGCAGATCTCCCGCACCCGTCAGTCCCCGAGCTCGTGACGGGTGGCCGTCCAGCGCACGAGGTCGTCCAGGTCATCGTGCGTCCCGGCCTTCTGGAGAACCCGGGCGTCGTGCTCCGCGAGTGCGCGTCGCATCTCACGCTCGAGCGCGGAGGCGACGAGCGCCGCGCGGCTCGGCGCCCTGCCCTCCGCGACCGCGCGGTCGAGGAAGGCGACCATCTCGTCGGGGAGCCGGACGGCGATCTGCGTGCTCACGCAGCCATCATAGCCGCGTGCATCCCACATCGGGATGCGGCGACGTTGGCGCGCGTCCGCACGCTAGTCGGTGGAGCTCAGACGCCGGCGTCGCGGCGCTCGTCGCGCCAGCGCACCCACTCCCGGGCGAGGGAGAGATCGTAGTCCGGGCCGTTGACGCCGATCGTGAAGAGCGTGGCGCCCGCGGCGACGAGCCCGTCCGCGACTTGCCCCGGCGGCCTGCTCGCCTCCACCGAACGCTCGATCGCGCTGGCGTCACGGCCGACGGCCTGCCCGTGCTCGTCGAGGATCGCGCTCTTGCGGCGCAGCGTTGCGGCATCCCCGAAGCTGTGCCAGATGTCGGCGTGCTCGGCGACGATGCGCAGAGTCTTCTTCTCCCCGCCCCCGCCGATCATGACCGGGATGTCGCGGGTCGGTGCGGGGTTGCCGACCGCGAGGCGTGCCCGGATCCGCGGCATGGCCTGGGCCAGGTCGGCGATCCGGGAGCCCGGCGTGCCGAACTCGTAGCCGAAGCTGTCGTAGTCCTTCTCGAACCAGCCTGCACCGATCCCGAGGATCAGCCGGCCGCCGGAGATGTGGTCGACGGTGCGGGCCATGTCCGCCAGCAGATCGGGGTTCCGGTAGGAGTTGCACGTGACGAGGGCGCCGATCTCCACGCGGCTGGTCTGCTCCGCCCAGGCGCCGAGCATCGTCCAGCACTCGAAGTGCTTGCCGTCCGGGTCGCCGTAGAGCGGGAAGAAGTGGTCCCAGTTGAAGACGGCGTCCACCCCGAGGTCCTCGGCGCGCAGGACGGCGTCGCGGATCTGGCGGTAGTCGGCGTGCTGCGGGTGGAGCTGGACGGCGATACGGGGTGTGGGCATACGGCGACGGTACGTCGTTCGAGCGCGCTCGAAGCAAGCCGGGTCCGGGTTCTGGGCGCCGGCATCGCCGCGCGCAGGTCGGAGCGGGGACCTCCGCCCCTTGTCGGCGCCTCCTCGAGTGACGAGCGTGGAGGCGCCTGCATCGGGAGGTCGACATGGGTCTGAAGAGGCTCGTAGGCAGCGGTGATCGGATCGGCGCGACGGTCGGGCCGGTCCTGGTCGTCGGGGTGGTCCTCAACGTGGCGTTCCCGGAGGTGTTCAGTGTCGGCGGGCCACCCGTGTGGCTCGCCGTGGTCGCCGTGCTGCTGCTCGTCCCCGGGATCGTCGCGTGGGCGTGGTCCGTCGTCCTGATCCTGCGCGACGTGCCCCGCGGCCGGCTGATCACGGGCGGGCCGTACGCCGTCGTCAAGCACCCGCTGTACACGGCGGTCGGTCTGCTCGTCCTGCCCGCAGCGGGCCTCCTGCTCGACACGTGGCTCGGCGTCGTCGTCGGCATCGCGCTGTACGTCGCATCGCGGGTGTTCGCGCCGGCCGAGGAGCGCGTGCTGGCGAGGGTATTCGGGGCGCGTTGGGACGCGTACCGGGACGGCGTGCTGGTCCCCTGGCTGTAGCGAGCGCCAGCGAGCGGCTCCCGTGCCGCGCGCCACAGGGACGGACGGGCCATCATGGGTCGGTGCACTGCGCGACGCGGCCGAGCCAGGGAGCCGGCGTTCCCGGCCCGGCCGACCCCGCGCCCGACGCTCGCCCGTGTCCCTCGCCTATGAGCCGGGTGTGAGCCGGTGGATGTCCTGACCTTCGACGCACGCCTGGACGCGATCCCCATGAGTCGGCGGTGGGTGGTCGACTACGCCAGGCGCACGGGGTGCACCGAGGCCGCTCAGCGCACGCTGGCACTGCTCACCACCGAGGCGGTGACCAACGCGGTCCAGCACGGCCCGCCCGGCGGCGAGGTCACGGTCTCGGTGTCGGTCGTCGACGGTGGCTTGCGGGTGGCCGTCGGCGACCAGAGCCCCGCCCTTCCGGCGCTGCGGCGCGTCGGGCCGAGCGCCGCCGGTGGTCGCGGTGTCATGCTCATCGACCGCCTCGCCACAGCATGGGGCGTGGAGCCCTACGACGGGACCGCGAAGGTCGTCTGGTTCCTCATCACGTGAGGCCCGCTCCGAGGGTGACGACTCACAGGGCGTCGGCGTAGCGCCCCGCCTGCCGTTGCGCCCCGAGCGACAGCGACGTGGTGGGCACATCGCACAGGCCGAGCACCTCGCGCACGACGGGGCTCATCGCGACGACGCGGACCTCGTTGTCCGCCGCCGCGTAGAGGCTGACCAGCCACGCGACACCCGCCGCCGTGAAGAAGGTCACCTCGGACAGGTCGACGTGAACCGGCTTACCCGCCGCGGCGACCGTCCGGGTGAGCGACGCGCCTGTCCGTGAGAAGCACTCGTCGACCTCGCCGGCGAGGGCGACGACGAGGACGCCAGCTGTCTGCGTGACGGTTGCCGTCGCGCCGGATACGAAGACGACAGGACCACGGGACTCGTCCATCGAGATACACCCTTCACGGACCGGCAGGTCCGCATCGCGGGAACTTCATCGAGGACGGTCCATGCGAAGGTGCACGGGCTCAGTGAGCCGACGACACCCCACCGTCACACGGATGCACCAAGAACACAAGCAGGGGAACGGCGCGGCATCGGGCAGCCGGCCGGGTGTTGACGCCTGCGCGAACGGGCTGTAGCGTCCGATCAAACGTTTGGGCAAAACGTTTTTGCATCGCTCAGCCCGCGGTGCACCCGTGCAGACGAAGGAGTCCCCCGGATGAACCTGTCCACAGTTCCGCGCCCGACGCCGGGGCGGCGTCGTGCCGTCCTCGCGGGCGGCCTGATCCTCACCACGGCCCTCGCCGTCAGCGCCTGCGGGGCGGGCGGCGGTGCAGCGACGGACGGCGGCGAGACCTCCGACACGTCCAACGCCTCCTCCGAGACCCTCACCGTCCTCGTCGAGGGAGGCGGCAAGGCCGAGCTCGAACCCGTCGCCGCCGCCTTCACCGAGGAGACCGGGACCGAGGTGACCTTCGTCGAGCTGCCGTACGACGGGCTGTACGACCGCCTCTCCTCGGAGCTGTCGTCCGGCAACGTGTCGTTCGACGTGGCGGCCCTCGACGCCATCTGGCTGACCGCTTTCGCCGACGGCGTCGAGTCGCTCGACGACCTCATGACCGACGAGGTCCAGGCCGACCTCTACCCGGCTCTCGTCCAGGAGGCGCAGGTCGACGGGCGGTTCGTCGGCATGCCGGTGTGGACCAACGCCGAGGTGCTCTTCTACCGCGCGGACCTCTTCGAGGACCCCGCCGAGCAGGAGGCGTTCCAGGCCGAGTACGGGTACGAGCTCGCTGCGCCGACGACCTGGGAGGAGTACCGCGACGTCGCACGCTTCTTCACGCGTGACACCGACGGCGACGGCGCGCTCGACCTGTACGGCACCGACGTGAAGGGTGCGGTCGAGACGGAGTGGCTCGCCACCGTCCTCCAGGCGGGCGCCGAAGGGACGGTCCTCGACGCCGACGGCAACGTCATCATCGACGACGCCGCCCACAAGGAGGCCCTCGACTTCTACGTCGCCCCGCTCCTGGAGGACGCGGCCGCGCCGTCCGGCGCAGCGCAGATCGACTGGGCGGAGGCGCAGAACCTCTTCTACCAGGGCCAGACGGCGATGATGCGGTTCTGGGCGCACGCCTACCCGCAGACGCCCGCCGACTCGCCGGTGTCCGGCAACGTCGGCGTCGCGCCCATGCCCGCCGGCCCGGAGGGCATCGCCGGCGTCCCGGGTGCCTGGTACCTGTCCGTCCCGACGGCGACCGACAAGACCGACCTCGCGATGGACTTCATCCAGTTCGCGTACGAGAACAACGCGCTCGGACTCGACACGGCGCTCGGCCTGGCGGCGACCAAGTCGGCGCTCGAGGGTGCGGTGTCGGAAGAGGGCAACGAGCACATCCAGGCACTCATCGAGACCCTGGAAGCGCCGCAGACCACTCCCCGGCCGGCGTCGGAGGACTGGCAGCAGATCGTCGACACCGTCCTCATCCCGATGCTCCAGCAGGCGGTGCAGGGCGGCGCCGACACCCAGCAGCTGCTGGACGACGCGAAGTCGCAGATCGAGCAGATCGTCGGCTGATCCGACCCGGTGGCCGGCGGGGATCCGACCCGCCGGCCACCGGCCACCCGACCCACGTGCGGCTCGTCGAGCCGCGGGAAGGCTCATCGTGCGTGTGCAGACCAGGCCGGCCCCCGGCCCAGACGTCGCGACCCGGCCGCCGGCCGGCGCGCCGCCACGGAACCGGCAGTGGCGCCTCACCGACCGCCGCTATGCGGTGCTCCTCATGCTCCCCGCCGCACTGTTCCTCGCGGCGTTCGTCGCCTGGCCCCTCGTCAAGCTCGTCACCGACAGCTTCTTCGAGATCTCGCCCATCAAGGGCGGGCCGCGCGAGTTCGTCGCGTTCGACAACTACGCGCAGGCGTTCGGCAGCGACGCGTTCCGCGGCGCCGCGTTGCGGACCGTCGGCTACACCGTGATCGTCGTGGCCTTCGAGTTCCTGCTCGGTCTGGCCACCGCACTGCTGTTCAGCGCCCTCGGCCGCCGATCGGCGGTCTTCCGGACGATCTTCCTGTACCCGCTGATGATCGCCCCCGTCGTCGCCGGCCTCCTGTGGCGGTTCCTGCTGATCGACAACTCCGGCATCGTGAACCACCTGCTGTTCCGGGCGGGCCTGCTCGACTCGCCGACGCAGGTCGGCTGGCTCTCCGATCCCGACATCGTCCTGTGGGCGGTCGCGATCCCCGACATCTGGCTCACGACGTCGTTCATGACGCTCGTGCTGTTCGCGGGCCTGCAGAACATCCCCGGCGACGTGCTCGAGGCCGCCCGGCTCGACGGAGCGCGCCCCTGGACGCTGCTCCTGCGGATCATCATCCCGCTGCTGCGCCCGGTGATCGCCGTGGCGCTGATCGTGCGGGGGATCGACGCCGCGAAGGCGTTCGACATCATCCTCATCCAGACCGGCGGCGGCCCGCAGAACGCGTCGCAGACGCTGAGCCTGCTCATCTACCAGACCATGATCCGGTTCGGGGAGCCCGGCCTCGCCAGCGCGATGGGGACGGTGTACCTCCTGGCGATGCTCGCCGTCGCCACGGTTGCGGTCTGGTTCATCTGGCGACCGGGAGCTCAGTCATGAACGGTCTGGAAGTACGCCGCCCGACGGCTCGTGGCCTGCTGTGGGCGTTGCTGGTCTCCGTCGTCGTCCTCTACGGCTTCCCCTTCGTCTACCTGCTGCTCACCAGCTTCAAGACGCCGTTCGACACGCTCGCAGTGCCGCCGACGATCCTGCCGCCCGAGTGGACGACGGAGAACTACGCCGCCGCCCTGGACCGTCCGGGCGTGGTTCCGTCCTTCATCAACAGCCTCTCGACGGCGACCATCTCGACGCTCGTGACGCTCGTCCTCGCCGTGCCCGCCGCGTACGGCATCACGCGGTTCCGGACGCGCTTCGGGCGGGTCTTCATCATGGCTGCCCTGGTCACCCGGATGGTGCCGCCGGTCGCCGTCGGCGTCCCGCTGATGTCGACGATCTCCGCCCTGCACCTCACGGACACGCCGACCGGCCTGGCGATCGCGCACACCACGATCTCGCTGCCACTGTCGATCTGGCTGATGGCGAGCTTCTTCGAAGCCGTGCCGGAGGAGCTCGACGAGGCCGCGAAGGTCGACGGCTGCAGCCGCCTCGGCGCGCTCTGGCGCGTCGTCATCCCGGTGGTCTCGGGAGGCATGGCGGTGACGGCGATCTTCGCCTTCCTCGCTTCCTGGAACGAGTTCCTGTACGCGCTGCTGCTCACCTCGGTGCGGGCGCAGACGACGCCCATCGTCATCGCGAACTTCCAGACGCAGTTCGGCCTCGACTGGGGTCCCATGACGGCGCTGGCGACGCTCTACTCCGTCCCGGTGATCCTCCTGACGCTCGTCCTCCAGCGGCACATCGTCGCCGGTCTCACGCTCGGCGCCGTGAAGGGCTGAGCCATGTCACGCGGAGAGGAGCGGACCATCAGCAGCAATCGCTACGACGTCACGACGTGGCCCGTCGGGGACGCCCACGACGACATCGGTGAGGTGATCAGCAGCATCATCGCCGACATCAAGCGCCGGCAGCACGCCACCGACGTGCACGACGGCGGCAAGCCGGGCGCGGTGATCTACATCCCGCCTGGCGACTACCGCTTGCGCACGCAGGTCCTGATCGACATCAGCTTCCTGCGCATCGAGGGCTCGGGCCACGGGTTCACCTCGTCGAGCATCCGGTTCAACGTGCCCCGGGACGAGTGGCCGGGCCTCCACGAGCTGTGGCCCGGGGGGAGCCGTGTCCTCGTCGACATCCCGCTCGACGACGACGCCGACGAGCGCGACGGCGCTGCGTTCCTCGTGGCGCGGGACGGGAGCCCGCGGATCAGCTCGGTCGAGTTCGCCGGCTTCTGCATCGACGGGCTGCACTTCGAGGCGGACGGGTCGGGGCTGCACCCGGAGAACACCTACCGGAACGGGAAGACGGGGATCTACGTCGCCAGCGCCAACGACTCCTTCCGCGTCACCGGCATGGGCCTGGTCTACCTCGAGCACGGCCTCACGATCCTGCACGCCGATGCCCTGTCGATCCACGACAACTTCGTCGCCGAGTGCGGGAGCTGCATCGAGCTCCGCGGGTGGGGGCAGGCGTCCAAGATCACGGACAACCTGATCGGCGCCGGCTTCCAGGGGCGCTCGATCTATGCCGAGAACCACGGCGGGCTCCTGGTCACCGCCAACAACGTCTTCCCGCGCGGCGCCAGCAGCATCGAGCTCGACGGTGTGACGCGATCGAGCGTCACCGCCAACCGCCTCCACTCGTTCTACCCGGGGATGGTGGTGCTCGAACGCTGCTCGGAGAACCTGGTGGCGTCGAACCACTTTCTGCGGGACCACGAGCCGTGGGCGCCGTTCCTCGGCGTGGACAACGGGCTCGGCGACGATTTCGGCATTCTCCGCCTGAGCGGTGACGGCAATTCCGTGATCGGCAACCATTTCTCCGCCGCCGTCGACTCCCGACGGATCACACCCGCAGGCCAGACGCCGGTCGTCATCCGCCTCGTCTCGGGCGGCGGCAACTACGTCGCCACCAACCACGTGGTAGCCACGGACGCCCGGGCAGCGACGGGTGACTCGGCATTCGCCGCGCAGGTGGACGCTCTGCTCACGACCCAGGCCTCCGGTCGCCTCCCCGTCACCACCGTCCTCGTCGATGCCGCATCCGCGGGAAACACGGTGCTCGACTCGGGCGACGAGACCGAGGTCGTGATGGACAGGACCGTGAATGCCTTCAGACCGACGCCCGTGGTCATCACCTAGATTTCACCTGCCGGGCCGGCCGAGAACACACCGCGAAGAGGCGAGGAAATGAAGCAGCAGAGAGTGACGATCAAGCAGGTCGCGGCAGAGGCCGGCGTATCGATCACCACCGTCTCCCACGTCCTCAACGACGTGCCGGGCGTCCGGGCCAACCCTGCGACACGTCAGCGTGTCCAGGAGACCGCCGCGCGGCTCGGGTACGTGCCCAACCGGCTGGCGCAGTCGCTCCGCATGCAGCGCTCCAACACGATCGGCCTGATCGGCGACGAGATCGCGACGACGCCGTTCGCCGGAAAGCTCATCCTCGGCGCGCAAGAGGTGGCCCTGGCCCGGGACGCCGTGGTGTTCGTCGTGTCCACCGGGTACCGCCGGGATGTGGAGAACCGCGAGATCGAGGAGCTGCTGCGGCGCCAGGTGGACGGCATCCTCTACGCCTCGATGTTCCACCGCCGGGTCGAGTTGCCGCCCCTGCTGGCGTCCGTCCCGACGGTGTTCGTCAACGCGCAGTGCATCACGCCGGGCGTGCCCTGGGTGGTGCCCGACGAGGTGGCCGGTGGCCGCGACGCCGCCGAGGTGCTCCTCGCGGCCGGCCACCGGCGTCTGGGCTTCATCAACAACGTCGACGACATCCCGGCCTCCGTCGGCCGCCTCGAAGGGTTCCGCGCGCGGCTCGCGGAGGCCGGGGTCGCGGACAGCGACCTGACGGTCGTCACCGCGGAGTCCGACCCCGCCGGTGGGTACACGGCCGCCATGGAGCTCCTCGCGGGCGAGCGACGACCCACCGGCGTCTTCTGCTTCAACGACCGCGTGGCGATGGGCGCGTACCGCGCGGCCGCAGAGCTCGGGCTGCGGATCCCCGGCGACCTCTCCATCGTCGGGTTCGACAACCAGGAGTACGTCGCCGACGGCATCTTCCCTGGCCTCACGACGATCGAGCTGCCGCACTTCGACATGGGCGTCTGGGCCGCCGAGCACCTCTTCAAGGAGATCGACGGCGCGAGCGGTGACACCCCGTCCGAGCAGCTGCGCGGGCCGGTCATCCACCGCGAGTCCGTCGCGCCACCCCACGCCTGACCGCTCACCGCCGCACAGCACCGACTCGAAAGGCTCCACCCCATGCCGAATGTCCTGTCCGACGCCTGGACCTGGGACATGTGGTTCGCCGACGACGGCGACCGCTACCACGCCTTCTACCTCAAGGCCTCCCGCGCGCTCGGCGACCCCGACCGGCGCCACTGGTACGTCACCGTCGGGCACGCCGTCTCCGACGACCTGCACACCTGGCACGAGGTGCGGGACGCGCTGATCGCGTCCGACGAGCCGGCGTTCGACGACTTCACGACGTGGACCGGGTCCGTCGTCAGGGCGCCGGACGGCACGTGGCGGATGTTCTACACCGGGACCTCGCGCGCCGAGAAGGGGATGGTGCAGCGCGTGGGCGCTGCGACGTCGTCGGACCTGTTCACATGGACGAAGGCCGGCCCGGCGGCGGTCTGTGAGGCGGACCCGCAGTGGTACGAGAAGCTCGACGGCGTGAGCTGGCCGGACGAGGCGTGGCGCGACCCGTGGGTCTTCATCGACGGGGACGTGTGGCACATGCTGGTCACCGCACGGGCGAAGGACGGCAACCCGGACGACCGGGGCGTCGTCGGCCACGCGACGTCGACCGACCTCGAGGCGTGGACCGTGCGTGCGCCGCTCTCGCAGCCGGGGGCCGGGTTCGGGCATCTCGAGGTGCCGCAGGTCGAGATGATCGACGGCCGCCGGGTGCTCATCTTCTCCTCGCTGCACGGCGAGCTGACGCGCGCCCGGCGGGACGCGGGCGAGCGCGGTGGTGTGTGGTCCGTGCCGGTGGACTCCGCGACCGGTCCCTACGACATCAGCGGGGCCACCCGCCTGACGGACGAGTCCCTGTACGCGGGCCGGCTGCTCCAGGATCGCGACGGCGCCTGGTGGCTCTTCGCCTTCAACCACGTCGACGACGGGGGCGCCTTCATCGGCTCGCTGTCCGACCCGCTGCCGGTCGGGTGGGACGCGAGCGGGCGCCTCCGGGTCACCGACGGTCGCTTCGACCACCTCGGCTGAGCTCAGGCGCCGCGCACGGCGTTGACCCGGAGGCGGTCGGCGAGGGCGAGAACCTCGTCGCGCAGGGCGTCCGGAGTGATCACCTCGAAGTCCCAGCCGAGCCCGGCCAGCATGCGGGCCATGCCGTCGAGGTGCTCGGCGCGCGTCTCGAGGAGCACACCGTCGGCGTGCTCGCTGAGCCGTCCCACGCTCGGGGGCAGTCGTTCGCCCGCCTCGTCGAGGGTGGTCCGCAGCACGACGGCGACGTCGTGCGACCACCTGACCGCCGCGATGCCCGACACGACCTGTGCCCTGGCGTCGAAGTCGTCGGGCACGGCGTAGGTACCGGCGCCCTGTGTGACCGAGGCGATGCGGTCCAACCGGAAGGTGCGCACGTCGTCACGCCCGTGGTCGTGCCCGGTGACGTACCACCGGCCGGAGTGGAAGACCAGGCCGTAGACGTCGAGCTCACGCTCCGACTCCCGCCCGTCCCAGGCGGTGTACGCGATCACGACGGTGCGCCGCGCCTGCGCGGCCGACGCGAGCCCGAGCAGCGTGTCGGCGCCGGCGGGAGCGGTGGCGTGCACCGGCGTCGTGAACTGCGCGGTGGACAGCAGGCTGTCGAGCCGCTGGCTCAGAGCGCGGGGCAGCACGCGTGACACCTTGGCCAGCGCGCTCGCGGTCGCGGTGTGCTCGGTCGTGGTGAGGCCCGCGCGCTCTGCGGCCCGCAGGCCCAGGACGACGGCGACGGCCTCGTCGTCGGTGAGCATGAGCGGCGGCAGCTTGTAGCCCGGCGCGAGCCGGTAGCCGCCGTACCTGCCGCGCTGCGCCCGGACGGGGATGCCGAGGTCGGCGAGGTGCTCGGCGTAGCGGCGGACCGTGCGCTCGTCGACACCGAGCCGATCGGCGAGCTCGCCGACGGTCCGCTGGCCGCCCGTCTGGAGCAGCTCGAGGAGGGCGAGGACCCGGGCGGTGGGGCGGGTCATGGCTCTCCTCCGCGCGGCTGGGACGGTGCTGCGATGCGGGTTGCGCATACCGGGCGGAACCTGTCCACAATCCAACTTAGCGTGGTTGTCATGACCACCACTAGCGCCACCACCTACGTCCTCGTCGCCGGCGCCTGGCTCGGCGCCTCCGTCTGGGACTCCGTCGCGCACTCGTTGCGCGAGCGCGGCCACGCCGTGCACTCCGTCGACCTCACCGGCATGGGCGAGCGCGCCGACCTCGCCTCGCCCGAGACCGACCTGACGACCCACATCGACGACGTCGTGCGCCTGCTCGAGGAGGAGGACCTGCGCGACGTCGTGCTCGTCGGCCACAGCTACGGCGCGCTGGTGACGACCGGTGCCGCGGACCGCGTGCCCGAGCGCGTCGCGCGCCTGGTCTACATCGACTCGGGGCCGCTGCCGAACGGCATGGCCCAGGCCGACTTCGACGGACCCGAGGCGCGCGCGGCCAACGAAGAGCTCGTCGCCTCGCACGGTGAAGGCTGGAAGCTGCCGCCGCCGCCCTGGGCGCTGCTGGCCGCGGACGTGCCGGAGGTCGACGATGCCGACGTCGCCGCGCTGGTCGAGGGCTCGCGGCCGCAGCCCTGGCGGACCGCGACTCAGCCGGTCGCGCTCAGCGGCGCCTGGGAAGGGCTGCCGCGGACGGGCGTGCTGTGCAGCTTCAGCGTCGAGCAGCTGCAGCAGATGGCACCGCACGTACCTGCGTTCGCGCACATGGTCGGCGGCGACTGGACCTACGTCGAGCTCCCGACGTGGCACTGGCCGATGGTCAGCCGACCGGCGGCGCTCGCCGAGGTGCTCGGGGCGGTCGGGCGGTAGGGGCGGCCGTCCGGCCGCGGCCGCTGCGTCGTGGCCGGACGCCGTCGCCATGGGGGCGCAGGACGCCAACCGCACTGACCTGCGGAAACGATGGAGCGGGTGACGGGAATCGAACCCGCGCTATCAGCTTGGGAAATCGACTCCGCCGCGTTTCCGCGCCCTGGTGGTGAGGTGAAACTGCTGGTCAGACGCTTGTGAGCCTACACGGAGATGCACCGAGAGGCACCGATCTGAACCCCCTTATGGCACGTTATGGCATGCCACTCCGGGTTGACTCTGCGGGTTCCGCCGACGTCATCCGCGGTGACACCGCGACGACGAGGCATTCAGGTCGGTGGTACTCGCCTACCCTGGCGATGTGACCTTCACCGCTCTCCACCGCGCTGTCGGTGCTCCTCCCGACCCGGTGACCGACGAACTCCTTGACGCGGCGGTCGCTGTGGGCACAGGCGAGACAAGCGACCTGGACTGGAAGGAAGAACTCCCTCCGGCCAAGCGACTGCCGCAGACCGACTTCCCCAAGGACGTGGCCGCGATGGCCAACAGCGGAGGGGGTGTGATCGTCTTCGGTGTGCGTGAGGTGCAGAAGGCGGCGACCGAACGCCTGGATGTCGGCGACCTCGACGAGGGCCACGAGCGGGCGCTCCGTGGCGCGGCTGTGACCGCCATCTCCCCGCCCGTCTTTGGTCTCACGGTGCACAAGCTCGGAGCGGCCGGACGCCGAGCGGTCGTCGTTGAGGTCCTGCCGAGTGTGGAGGTGCCCCACCTGATCTACCGGGGTGAGTACTTCGGCGCTCCCGTGAGGAACGACGCGGACACCGTGTGGATGAAAGAGCGGCAGGTCGAGGCGATGTTCCGCGCGCGGTTCGAAGAGCGACGCCATGCCACGGAGGCGTTGGACGCGCTCATGGACGAGGCCTCCGCTGGACGAGACGTGGAGAAGCGGGCTTGGCTGATCGCCGTCGCGCACCCGCGCTTGCCTAAGGTGCTGCACCAGAGGGACCGAGCCGAAGCGCGTGCCGTCCTTTCCGAGGCGGCAGAGCTCGCACTGACCTACGCGGGACGAGGCGGTATCCACCCGTTCGAGAGCGTGGACCGGATGAACCCCCGCCCCGGCCTCCGTCGATGGGTCGCGGTCAATGCGGCGACCGGTGAGCGCGAAGTGTGGAGGGAGTCGTGGGCGGCTCTTCATCACGATGGGTCGGTCACCGTGACCGCCGCAGTCGGCGGTCATCGCAAGGGAAGCGGCAGCTTCTTCGATGGCCGGGAGGTTGAGGCCTCTGCGATCGAGTGCGCCGTAGCCGACTTCATGGCCCTGGTTCGCACCGCGGCAGAGGCAGGTGAGAGCAGCGACTACGACCTGCGGGTCGCTGTGGCATGGGCGGGGGCGGACCCCCTAATGATCCTCACAACCGACAACCTCGGCTACGTCTTCGACGGCGTCTCCACTCCCCTGCATCGGTTCACGCCAGTGGAAACCACGGTGGACCCCCGCGAGCCGCCACTTGACTACTACTGGCGCGTGCACGACCTCGCACGCGACTGCGTCAACCAGGGGGGTATCTCGAACCTGCAACTGATCCATCCGCCTGCGCGGGATGGAGATGCGTAGCGGTGACGGTCGCGTGCGGGCGCAAGTGCTAGGACGGCTCGATCCCTGGCGCCGTGTACCCCGCGGTGTAGGCAGCAAGGTCGAACCAATCCGGTGCCGACAGCGGAGGGCAGTGGTCGGGGTGCGCCGCCGCGAACGCATAGTTGTCCGCCCACCATCGCCAGATGAACTCCGCCACGCTGTCTGCGACCCATACGGCCTCGTCTGCGCCCCGAGCCGGCGCACCGTCGTCGTCCGCGTCCTCGGAGTAGCCGAGAGCGGCGGCGGAGCACACCACGCCGGTGGATCCGTCGTCTCCGATGAACGCGAGCCAGTGGAAGACCCACTGCGAGTCCGAGATCAGATGTAGCAGGCGGCCGCCCTGTACCGGCTCTAGCCGTTCTCCCGCGTCGATGTACGCGTCAGTTGCGCTGAAGAGCCGACGCTGTAGCTCCGTTTCGGAGGCGAACGCACGCAGGTCGGCGGGCAGTCGCTCGAACCCAGGCGAAGCTCCGGCGTCCCGAAGAAGGCGCTCGGTGCCCTCACGCGAGAGCGGCGTCGTCGTGTGGCTCCACTCATCGGGCGTCATCCCAGTGCGGACGGCCGGCAGGCCACGCAGCCACCCAAGGCCGTCGCCTCGGAACAGCGCGACCGGGAGGGGCGGCAGCCCATCCTCCGGATACAGCACGTAAGTGCTTGTGCGGGGGTGCGTCGTGCCTGGCACACCGATCGTCACCCACGCGTGAGCCAGCGACTCCCGGAAATTCATGGCCGCGAGCATGTCAGGTGCCGCTAGCGCCGTCGCGCGTCTCGTGGGAAGAGGTTCCTCGAGGCTGCTCCCAAACGTCCAGCGCGACGAGGCGGGTTCGGTGGCCAGACCGCGTGATGAGCAAGACGCCAGGCTGTTCGAAGTCGAGCTGAGGTCCGGCGGCGTCGTAGGGATCGCGGAGTCCATCCGCCACATCGCGCAGGAGCTGTTGCGCTTCAACGCTCGGAGCGGAGACGGGCAGCACTCCCGCCGGACATCCTTGGAGGCCGCAGTCCTCGTCGACGTCGATCCGCCGGTGCTCGTACTCGAAGTGGAAGCAGGTGTAGTGCATCCGCTCGAACGTCTCGTAGTGCTCTCGGTTGAGGACAACTGGCCCGCCGCACCTTCGGCACGCGGGAGTCTCGCTCTCGGTCGCCACGACGCTGATCATCGCGCAAATGGCCCGAGGCGGGATCGAGTTCGGAGCCCGGATCTGCTGGTGGCGGCGCCCACCTTCGGCATCATGACTGTATGGACCGCGCACGACTCTCCCTGCGGGTCGACGAGTGGGAGGGCGCCGACTGGCCGGCCGTCGCGATCCTCATCGACGGTTCCGACCTCACCCGAGTCGTCGGTGGAGACTCGTTCGTCGGCTTCGACCCGGACGACATCCTGGGCGCCGAAGAACCGCTCATCCCCGATGTGCTGCCACGGCGGGTTGCGGTCTACCGATGCCAGTGCGGTGAGCCCGGCTGCGGGTGCATCGCCCCACAGATCCACCGCGAGGGAGACGAGATCGTCTGGAGCGACGCGCGCGACTACACCGGCGTCTTCGCAAGGCCGCTCCTAACGGGGGAGGTGCCTTCCGGCGGCACCCGTCTGCGCATGCCGGTGCTCAGGTTCGACGCCTACCAGTACGAGGAGGAAGTGCGCCGCGCGTCGAAGGACCGGTCATGGGAGACCGACCGTCGTGCAACGGCACGCCTTCTCAGGGGCACACTGACCGACGCCGAGACTCTCCGGCGTGCCGGCTACGCGGTGCAGTGGGCTGCCCCGACTCGGGACCGGGCGGAGAGCTTCAGCGTCTCGCTCCTCGATCCTGGGCGGGTACAGCTCGTCGTCGAGGCCAGCGCGCCCGTCCAGCAACCTCGGGACTGGGCGGCTGAACTGGCCGCGCTTGTGCTCGCCGTCGAGCCGGAGAGGTGGAACGTCACGTTCCGCGGCAACTTCGCGTGGCCGGCGGGCAAGTAGCGCGGAAGGCGTAGGGCGAGCGGCTACCTGCGGCCGAGGCGCGGGATGACGCGGGCTGGCCGCAGTAGCTCCTCGAGGTCTGTGCGGCGGATGCGGACGACGCGGGCGCCGACCTTGACCGCGCGGAGGTCGCCGTCGGCGATGAGCTTGCGGATGAAACGCTCCGTGACGGCGAGCTCGTCGGCGGCCTCGGCGACGGTCAGGAAGGGTCGGCCCGTCGGGCCGGTGGCGATGGCGGACATGGCGCTCCTTCGGGTGCTTGGCTCGTCACAGTGATCGAGCGGGCGGATCGAGAACAGGTGCGGCCGCGGGCGGCCGGTAGGCGGTGAGCCGTGAGCGCGCGGACTGGCCGAGATCGTGCGGCGGCCGCAGTGGCGGCACAGGGCGAGGCGCGGGCTCGGGTGGTACGTCTCCCAGGTCTCGGTGGCGGTCGGCTCGGCGTGGGACGTCGCGAGGATCCCGTCGAGCACGTCCCGGTACGACGTCGCGGGCGTCGCCGCACCGGGCGCGCATTCGTCATCGGGCCTGTCCGTGACGACGTACACGCGGTTGGCCTCCCGGCCGCGAGACATCGCGACGTACAGGTCCTCCCGTCCCATCCCTGGCGCGGCGACGGTGTGCGTCTCGTCGACCGTCATGCCCTGCGTCCGCGCGGTGCTGGTCGCGTAGCCGAGCTCGACGTGCTCGGCGACGTACGCCGCCGGTAGCAACACCGGCCCGCTGTCTCGCCCTGGGCTGGCCGGCTGCACCCGCAGCCCGCCGTCGTCGCTCACCCCGACGACATCCCACAGGTTCCCGTTGCGCACGAACCCGTCGGAGGTGCGCAGCCGCCGGTGGTTCCGCCGCGTGACGACGCGATCGCCGACGCCGGCCACCAACCCGTCGTGCAGCTCGGCGCCGCCCTCCCGGACGGCAGCCGACCGCAGGCCGTCGGCGTGCGCCATCGCGTTCAGGTCGCGCACCGTGCGGTTGTCGGCGGCCTGGAGCACGGCCACCCGTCCCGCCGCACGGGCGGCCTGGTAGCCGCCGAGCGCGGCGTCGAGCATCTGCTCCCGCGTCCCGCCGACGAACGCACCGTGAGCGTCGTAGGCGTTGAGCGCCGCCAGCTGCCCGCGCCGCAGCTGCAGGCTCGCCTGCGCCTCCCACGGGTGCCGGAACCGGCGCAGGGAGGTGAGCTCCGCCGTCGGGCCGCGACGGGCGAGCATGCCCAACGCGCCGCCCGCGTCGACGGACCCGCGTTGGAGGTGGTCCCCGACCAGCAGCACCTTCGCGCCCGCCGCCTCCGCCTGGCCGACGACGGCGGCGAGGCTGCGGGTGTCGGCGAGCGAGGCCTCGTCGACGATCACGAGTTGGCCCGGTGCGAGCGACCACCGGCCCGCCTCCCGGCGCAGGGCGACGGCCTGGTGGTCACGCCGCCCGTCCCCACCGCTCGCCGCGAGCGTCGCCTCCACCGCCGCGTAGGCGCGACCGCGTGCGTGGGCGCCGTCACCGACGGTCTCGTAGAGCCACTTGGCCGTCGTCTCGCACGGCACGCCGAGGGACGCCTCGAGCGCTCGGGCGGCGGTCGCCGACGGTGCGAGCCCGATGACGGGGCCGAGGTTCTCGGTCCAGAGCTCGGCGAGGGCGGCGAGCGTCGTCGTCTTGCCGGAGCCCGCTGGCCCGACGAGCGCGTCGAGCCGTCGGCCCGAGGTGAGCACCGCGCGGACGGCGGCCCGCTGATCAGAGGCAAGCCGCGCGAGCTGGTGGTGCGCGCGGTAGCGCGGCTCGTCAATGACCCGCGCGTCGATGACGGCTGTGCCGGGCGCCTCGCTCGCGTTGATGAGCGACTTCTCTGCGGCCAGCAGCTCGGTGGAGGTGTAGAGCGACTCGCCGACGCGGACCCGCTCGCGGTCGCGGGTGTCGTCGAGGTGGACGCAGCGGGCGGCAGCCTCGGTGGTGATCCCGTTGAGCAACCGGAGCCGCTCGGCGGGTGACGCCATCCGAAGCGGCAGTGTCGCCCGGGCCGCGGCCGCACCGAGTTCCAGGTGGTCCAGACCGAGCGGCGCGCGGCGACGTCGTCGAGCACCGCGGCGACGACGGCAGCCCGCACCTCGGCCCCGACGTCGTGAGCGAGCAACCCGCGGGCGTAGGTGCCGGCGAGGGCTCGGGCGGCAAGGTCGCGCGGGTCGACGCCGGTCAGCGCACGGGCACGGTTCGCCCACTCGGCGAGCAGGTCGCGCAGCGGGCGGACGACCTTCGGCGGCCGGGTCGCCCGCGTGAGGTGCTGCCGCGCCCGGCTGGTCTCAACGCGCGACGGACTGCGGCCGTGGGAGGCGACGAAGTCGGCTGCCCACTGCTGCTCGGCGCAGTGGATCTGCCCGGCGCGGGTGGAGAAGGCGGCCAGCACGGCGTCGTCGATGCCCTCGAGCTCGAAGGCGGGGTTGCGCCGCTCGCCGCGCGAGCGGTGGGACCAGCGCACGGGCAGGCGGCGGGCGAGCTCGTCGGCGAGGAGGGAGTCGTAGAGGGCCGAGACCGTGACCGTCGCGGCGTGGACGGTCGTGCCGTCGAGGGAGCGCCAGACGCCGTCGGGGCCCTGGACCTTGTTGGCCAGCACGACGTGCGTGTGGAGATTCGGATCGCCGGTGGGCGAGTCCCAGTGGTCGAAGGCCGCCGCGATGACGCCGCGCGTGCGGACCTGGCGACAGCCGGCGTGACCCACGCGCGTGCGGGCGACGGAGCGCTCGACGAAGGTCAGGGCCTGGTCCACGGCGGCGCGGTGGGCCGCGTGGACGGCGGCGCGGGCGGCGTCGTCGCCGAGCGCCCACAGGACTGCAGCGGACTTGGGGACGGTGAAGGTGAGGTCGTAGCCGACCACGGCGCGGTCGGTGCGGTCGGTGCGGTCGCGGTAGGAGCGGCCGAGGGGAGCGTAGGTCAGCGGGTCGTGGCCGTCGCGGAAGACGGCGGCCATGGCGGGTTCGGTGACTGGTGCGCTGGGGCGAAGGCGGACCGATGCGGCGTCGCCGAGGCCGGCAAGTCCGCGGCCAAGCCAGCGGCCGGGTGGGTTGCCGGTGGCCTCGTAGTAGGCGACGAGCGAGTCGGCGTGCCCCAGGCCGGCGTCGCCCGCGGCGACGTGCCGGGTGAGGTACGTGTAGCCGTCGCCGGCCATGAGCTTGTGCATCGACATCATCGGGAGCCGCCTCCTTTCGCCGTCGACCGTCGCCACCGGGAGGTGTGCGGCCGGGGCGAGAAGGTGGATCGCCCCTGCCGCTCCCGGGTCGGGTCGTGTGTCGCGGCCAGCCTGCTCAGAGGCGATAGCCAAACCGATGACGGGACGGCGCCATCGGCGGCGAAGCGATGACGCGATGTATCAGCGCCGTCCGCGTCATCGGTCGTGCCGTTCGCGTCATCGCCTCGCCGCCAGCGTCATCGGGGCGAGGCCGCGCCGTCATCGGCAGGACCAAGCGCCGCGATGCAGCGCGCCCGCTTCAACTGACCCCCGGCAGCAGAGTGAGTCGTGAAGTACTCACGTGAGTACTCGACGACTCACGCTGACTCGATGGCGGCCCGACCTCGCCTGCGGATCCTGGGCACTCCGCGTGGGCGCTCGGGCAGGATGCTCGTGTGGACGTGACCTTCGTGAGAGCCGAGGACAGTGCTCCGTACGTGCGTCTCGGACCGGCATGGGTCGGGTTCGACGAGGCTCTTGCTGACGCGGTGAGCCCTCTGCCCCCGCGGGGCTCTGCGGAGCAGTCGGTGTCGACGTACTGGATCGACCGTGCGCTCGCACAGGTGCGCCGGATGGTGACGACGGGACAGGCTGGGCCCTTCCAAGGCGGTAACGCGACCACGTTGTCCGTCGAGCAGGGCGAGGTCGTTGCGAGTTCCGACTACGACACCTTCGACCCAGAGGCGATGACGGTCGAGGCCTTCGAGGAGGTCCTGCGGGCGTGGCGCGATGAGGTGGTCCGAGTGCGCGACGAGGAGCGCCCACAGATCTCGGAGACCTACCGCCGGAACCCGTACCCCGGCGAAGAAGTCAGCGCCTCGCCGCCCGCTGATCGGACGGCTCTCGGCCCTGATCTCGTCACTCTGTGGCGTCCGACAGGGCCACAGGAGCTCGCCCTCGTCGAGGCGAGCGGCTGGAGGCGGTGGCCTCCCCGGCTGCCTGATCAGCCGATCTTCTACCCGGTCCTGAACGAGGACTACGCCATCCGCATTGCTCGCGACTGGAACGTCAGGGCATCGGGCGTCGGCTACGTGACGCGGTTCCAGGTGCGGCGGGAGCACCTCGACCAGTATGAGGTCCAGCAGGTCGGCGGCGAGACGATCCTTGAGTACTGGATCCCGGCCGAGCGCCTTGCGGAGTTCAACGACAACATCGTGGGAACGATCGAGGTCGTCCGCACCTTCAGGTAGGCGCTCCGTTGGCGATGACGGGCCGTGACTCTGTTTGCACCATCGTGCTGGCCGCCGGCTGGCGGAGCGCATGGGCGGCCCTCACCCGGGGAGGCGGGCGTCGGGCCATAGGCGGTGTGGCTGCGCTTCTACCCCCCAATGCCACCTTCTGCTA
>Ga0196976_1000448_pt1 | contig 26135 bp, 21 predicted proteins | sample S3v_513CmetaG_FD_148644 | JGI IMG/M metagenome (GOLD analysis project Ga0196976, IMG submission 148644) | Soil microbial communities from Anza Borrego desert, Southern California, United States - S3+v_5-13C | ecosystem: Environmental > Terrestrial > Soil > Desert | place: USA: California...
GGAAATATCGTCCATCTGCGGTGATGGGTTACCCGTTCCAAAAAACAGCAACCCTCGTTCAGAGTCTACTGCAGGCGTGCTCCATGCTGACCCTCCGCCATAACGCCAGGCCTCCGGGTAATCCTTGGCTCGCGCTTTTTCGGCTGCGATATCGCGCTCAAATGAAATGCCATCGGCTGTTGTTTGTTTGTAGCTACCTTCCCAGCCATGCGTAGGAATGGTGTCGAATTGCCATACACGTTCGCCCGATTGCACATCAAATGCAGCCAGGAATCCCGGCCTGCCATAGAGCCCCGCTACACCGATGACCGCACCCAACGGCGCGTCACTGGTAGGACTATCAATATGCAGACCATAACCGACACCAGTAATGCCAATAATGACCTTACCGTTGTAAACAATAGGCGCCATAGCAATGCCAATACCCGTACCACCGATGGTCTTCGCCTGGCTCAACGGATCATTGGCATTCAACGATCCCTGTTCTTCAGTAGCCACAGCGGTCTTCACCACATCGATATCCCAGCGGACTTCCCCTGTTTTCGCATCGAGCGCAATGAGACGAGCATCCCCGGTGCCCATGAAGACCATGCCGTAACCTACTGCAACACCACGGTTGGCGGGGCCGCAGCACAGTTTCCATTCACGTTTTTTATGTTCGTAACGCCAGATCTCGCGCCCGGTTTTGGCATCGAGCGCGACAACATGGTTATGCGGCAGGGAAACATACATGACACCGCCCACCACGATTGGTGTGGCCTGAAAAGTGGCTGATACACCACTCCTGTAGTGCCATGCCTTTTTCAACTGGCTAACGTTCTGCGCATTGATCTGATCGAGTGGCGAGAAACGCCGATTGGAATAATCACGGCCGAAGCTCGGCCAGTCTGAAGCTACTGCTTGAATGATTCCACTGGTCATGATGTCCGATTGAGCCGGTTGTTGAGCACAGCCGGAAGTTACGATCATGACGAGGGCGAATGCTGCCTGATGAAAAGGGAAGTTTTTCATAGACCTGAAGAGTGATGTGGATGATCAGGAGTATACAGAGATGTATACTTGAGGCAAACCAAGGGAAGGGAGGAAATCAGCTCTTAAGCTGCTGCCAGCTCGACCCGGTTGCGGCCATTATTCTTGGCGCTCAGCAATGCCTGGTCAGCAGCCATCACAATCTCATCAATGTGCTGCTTGATCTGGGTATCGGCGACCTTGACGCCTATGCTGATGGTACAGCGAATCTGTTGCTGATCATGATCCACAACCAGTGTTTCGACCGACCTGCGCAGGCGTTCCGCGAGTTTCAAGGCTTCCTTTTCACCCGCATCCGGCAATACCACCATGAACTCCTCTCCGCCATAACGGCCGACTGAATCATAGGATCGCAGCTGGTTGCGTATCGCCTGCACTACTTCGATCAATACGGCATCGCCAACTGGATGCCCGTACTGGTCATTGATGGACTTGAAGCGATCCACATCCAGCATGAGGATGGAGAGCTCGGAATTCTCGCGATTCGCGTGATCGTTCTCCCGCGACAGGATATCCATGATGGCCGTGCGGTTCCATGTACGCAGCAGAGGATCAATCAGGCTTTCGCGTTTGGCGTCATCCAGCTCATTCAGCAGGGCCTCCATCGTTTTGCTCAATCCTCGGGCAGTGAATGCCGTTTCCACCCAATGCCCGAGGTCATCCAGCACCTGCATTTCCTTGGCCGTGAAATGACGGGGCTGCTGATCAATCAGACACAAGGTGCCAATGACATAACCTTCATTGTTGTGCAGCGGGCGGCCAGCGTAGAAGCGGACATGTGTCTCTGAGCTAACCAAGGGATTGTCGGCGAAGCGTGAATCCTTGCTGGCATCTTTAACCACCATGATGTCTTTATTGCATATCGCGTGGCCACAGAACGAGTATTCACGTTGAGTGAGCTGCGGAGCAATTCCCCTTCTGGACTTGAACCATTGCCTATGTTCATCAACGATCGATATCAAGACACCCGGTACCTGAAAAATATGTTGAGCAACCCGGGTGATGCGATCGAACACCTCTTCGGTTGGGGTAAACAGAATATTCATCTTGCGCAGGGATGCAAGACGGGCGGCATCGTCCTCAGGAATGGGCGCAGACAGCATTTAAAACCTTACAGTAATCAATTCAAACGTTGTTTACTTACAGACTAAATGTGCCTGCTTTCGTTCTGTCAGGACTGCAGGATTGGCAGGCTTGATGCTGCAGACCGAAGACATATGCGCTGTACTACAGCTTGCTGGGAGGGGTCGAAGCCTTGCTCGAAGGCTACTGGAACCAGGGATGGCACGAATACATCCAGCAATTCGTTGGGACGCAGCAGGAAATCAGGGTTCTTGGGGCGCCCATGGACTTCATGGCCGAGCATGAAGGTCTCATAGATCAGGATGCCGTCAGCCGAAAGGCTGTGGATGAGCGTAGGAAACAACGTTCGATACAGGTAACGACAAACGACGATGCCATCAAACTTTTGCCCCGCATATGGCCATGGCCCATTTTCGATATCAGCAACCCGGGTACTGATATTGGCCAAGCCCTGCATGGATGCCAACGCGGTCTCATCCTTATCCACCGCTTCCACTTGCCAACCTTGGGCAGCAAGCCAGCATGCATTCCTGCCGCTACCTGTCGCCACATCCAGGATTCTCCCCTGTGGCTTGATGAGCGATGCGTGCCGTTTTACCCAAGCTGACGGCTTTGCTTCTGAATGCGTGAGAGAAGTCATAAAATGCAGGCAGCAAAAAACTTCAATTCTATTCTTAGAGGCCACATCATCAAACCCATGCGGTGCTTCATAGCGGGACAGGTTATCGGATGACCACACAGCACTCTTTCCTCTGGAAAGATGGCCAGCCCTACTCCACCCTTTACGAGGATGTGTATTTCTCTCGAGATAGCGGGCTGGAAGAGACGCGTCACGTATTCCTGGCGCACAACCATTTGTCTACGCGTTGGCAAGGGCTGAAGCGAAACCATTTCACCATCTGTGAAACCGGGTTTGGCACGGGCCTCAATTTCCTGTGTGCCTGGCAGCTATGGAACGAAGTAGCGCCTGCCAATGCCGCTTTGCACTTTGTAAGTACCGAAAAATATCCCCTGCAGCATGATGAACTCGCAAGGGCCTTGAGCCTTTGGCCAGAGCTCGCTAGCGTGAGTCATCAATTGCTGGGGCAATACAGGTTGCTGGCACCGGGCTGGCATAAGCTCATATTCGAGCAAGGTCGCGTTACGCTGACGTTATTGATCGGCGACGCGCGCGATACCTTGCCGCAACTCAAAGCCTGCGTGGATGCCTGGTTCCTTGATGGATTTGCACCGGCCAAAAATCCGGAAATGTGGCAGCAGGATTTATTCGATGCCATGGCAAAGCTCTCCCACCACGAAACCACTTTCGCGACGTTCACCAGCGCGGGAATTGTCCGGCGTGGTCTGCAGGCAGCTGGCTTCGAAGTGCATAAGGTGGCAGGGTTTGGCAGCAAACGGGAGATGCTGGCAGGGAGATTCGATACCGTCAAACAGACGCAGCCTTCTGCCCACCAGAAAGCCATCGTCATAGGTGGTGGCATTGCGGGCACATCGAGCGCTCATGCATTGGCAATTCGCGGATGGCAGGTGACCCTTATCGAGCGGCATGCAGAGCTGGCGCAGGAAGCGTCGGGCAACCCGGTGGCGGTGCTCTACCCTCGGCTCACTGGCCAAGACATTGTCCTGGGACGGCTAGCCCAGCATGGTTTTCTGTTCACGTACCGCATGCTGCAACGGCTGGAACTTGAAGCAGATGAATATGCGGCGTGCGGCCTGTTACAACTGGCATTCGATGCGCGGGAAGCAGCACGCTGCAAGGCAGTAGCGGCAAGAGGACTGCCTGAAGATCTGGTACGTTTTGTAGAGGCTGAAGAAGTCAACCAGATTGCCGGCGTCGCACTCAACCAGGCAGGGCTTTTTCTGCCCGCCGCAGGCTGGATCAATCCAGGCGTGCTTTGTAAAAAACTTGCTCATCATCCCAACATCGACATGATGGTCTCGGCATCGGCTTTGCGGTTGGAGCAAGGCGACCAGCAATGGTTAGTATGGAATGAAGACACATTGCTGGCCCAAGCCCCCGTAGTCGTCATTGCCAGCGCGAATGAAACGTCCAGTTTCATGCAGAGTGCACATCTGCCTATCGAGCCGGTTCGTGGACAAATCACCTGCGTGCCTGCAACGGAAAAAAGCCAAAAGCTTAAGACAGTGGTGTGCACGGATGGCTATATCAGCCCTGCGGTACAAGGCATGCACTGCATAGGTGCCACCTTTTCCAACAACGATACTGATCTGGATATCCGAGAGAGGGATCATCTGGATAACCTCGCCATGCTTGAGCAGCTTTCTCCCGACCTCCATGAGAGCCTGATAGGGGAACCTCAGCAGGGGCGAGTCGCATTGCGAGCTGTGACGCCTGATTACCTGCCAATGGCTGGACCTCTGCTGGACGCTGGCATCATCAACAACAATCCGCCACGCTATAACGTTGACCCCGCTACATTGCCTTGGCTGGATGGGTTATATGTCAACACAGGGCACGGGTCAAAAGGGCTCATCAACGCACCCCTGTGTGCTGAAATGCTGGCTAGTGCCATCAATGGTGAGCCTGCCCCTGTCGATGATCGTCTTTTGGCCGCGCTTGATCCCAACCGGTTTTTATTGCGTAAACTCGGCTTGAAACGCCTCGCGCAGGGCTTGGCTGCGTTCCCCTACAGTAAAATAACACGATGAATTTTGCTCAACACTATAGAAAAGCCCTCGATCTGCATCGTGATGGACGGTTCACTGAAGCGGAAGCCACGTATCGGGAGTTGCTCTCACAGAATCCCCGGCATGCAGATACGCTGCACTTGCTCGGAATTTTGCATCATCAAACCAGTCGGCATGAAGAAGCTGCCCACCTTATCGCTAGGGCTATCGCCCTCGAACCAGACAATGCCGATTACCTGAACAACCATGGTCTGGCGTTACGTGCCGCAGGCCAATTGCAAGCGGCGCTGGCGAGCTATCTGAAAGCCATGCAACTCGCGCCACACGATACTGATATTCAGACCAATCTGGGTAATGTCTATCAGGAACTCGGCCGGTTTGAGGAAGCAGCTGGCTGCTTCCGTCGCGTGTTGTACGGCAACGCCAAGGATATGGATGTCTGGAATGCCTTGTGCCATGCACTTCAATCCCTGGCCGAACAGTATCACCTGGCAGGTCAGTATCACCAGGCTGAAGCCGCGTATCTGGAACTGCTGGAATTGGCTGGAGACAAGCCGCATCTTCACTACAACCTGGGCAATGCACAGCGCGAGCTGGGTAAACCGGCAGAAGCGGCTAAAAGTTATCAACAGGCACTGAAACACGCACCCGAGGATGCAGACATCTATAACAACCTGGGCAATGTGCTGCGTGAACTGGGCAGGCTGGACGAGGCGATTGCCTGTTATGAGAAAGCCCTGCAGCTCGAACCGCAGCTCTATCACGCCAAGGTCCACCTCGTGCACCAGAAACAACATGTCTGTGACTGGCAGGGGCTGGAGAGAGACATTGCTGAAATCAGGGAATGGGTTAGGACAGTGCCAGAAGCTCAGGTCTCCCCTTTCGCCTTTCTTTCGATGCCGGGCACAACTCCCGAAGAGCAGAAACTATGCGCTGAACACTGGGTGGAAAATCGCTATGGTCCACTGATTGCTCAAGGCGGAAAACAGCTTTCTTTGCATGCACGAAACGCCAAAGAAAAGCTCCGCATCGGCTATCTTTCGGCCGATTTCCGGCTGCACCCGCTAGCCTTCCTGATCAGCGAGCTGATCGAGCTTCATGACCGCAATCGATTCGAGACATTTGCCTATTCCTACGGACACAATGACAATACACCCGAGCGCAGGCGCCTGGAACAAGCATTCGATCATTTCATCGATGTCGGACGGATGTCCCTACCTGATACTGCCCAAACGATTCATCAAGACGGCATTGACATCCTGGTGGACCTCACGGGCTTCACACAAAGTACGCGCAGCGGATTGCTGGCCTTAAGACCTACCCCCATCCAAGTCAATTGGCTGGGCTTTCCCGGCAGTATGGGTCGTACATTCTTCGATTACATCCTGAGCGATGGCTTCATCACGCCCCATGATCAGGCCTTACATTATGGTGAGCAGCTTGCGCTGTTGCCCTGCTACCAACCCAATGACCGCAAACGGCCAATAGCAACGATACCCACGCGTGCTGCAGCGGGCCTGCCTGAGCAGGGATTCGTTTTCTGCTGCTTCAACCAGACGTTCAAGATCACACCGCAACTATTCGATGTCTGGATGCGGCTGCTACAAGGCGTACCAGAAAGTGTTTTATGGTTGTTGGAATGTAACCGCTGGGCTAAAGATAATCTCCACAAGGAAGCCAGCTTGCGGGGCATTGATCCTGCCCGCTTAATTTTTGCGCCACGCGTGCCGATAGCCGAGCATCTGGCACGGCATGCTCTGGCCGATGTGTTCCTGGATACCCTACCTTACAACGCACACACGACGACCAGTGACGCGCTGTGGGTGGGTGTTCCAGTGATCACCTGCCCAGGAGAAACCTTTACCTCACGGGTTGCCGGTAGCTTACTTAGGGCTGCAGGAATGCAGGAGCTCATCACCAATACATTGGCTGACTACGAACAACTGGCGCTCAAGCTCGCAACGGAGCCTGCGCAGTTGCAGGCGCTGAAAGACAAACTCCGCACCTCGAAAAATAGCATGCCCTTGTTCGATATGCCCAAGTTCACCCAAAACCTGGAGCAGGCTTACCTGCACATGTGGCAGCGCTGGCAGAATGGCCAGCCTGCCACCTCTTTCAGTATTGAGTAAGGCCACATGGCGACGGCCATGCGGCTTGTGATACAGTAACCCAGCTAACAAGGACAACTATAAATGGCCGCCATTGATATCACTCCCGTCCTCAAATTCATGGTCGAAAAGAACGGTTCCGACCTGTTCTTCAGCACCGAGGCTGCCATTCATATGGAGGTCGAAGGCAAGACGCTGCCGATCAATAACCAGGTCATGGCACCTGGCATGGTGAAGGAAATCGCCTACTCCCTGATGAGCCAGGACCAGATCAAAGAATTCGAGGAAACGCTGGAGATGAATTTCGCTTACAGCATCCCGAGCATCGACAATGCACGATTCCGCGTCAATGTGTTCCGCCAGCGAAGTGACGTCGCCATGGTCATCCGCTGCATCAAAGCGGTCATCCCGACTTTTGAAACGCTGGGCCTCCCACCTATCCTCAAGGATTTGATCATGCGCCAGCGCGGTCTGTTGCTGGTCGTGGGCTCGACGGGTTCGGGCAAATCCACCACCCTTGCCTCGATGATCGACTATCGCAACCAGAGCAGCACGGGCCATATCCTCACACTCGAAGACCCTATCGAATTTATCCACCGTCACAAAAAATCAATTGTCGACCAGCGTGAGGTCGGCATAGACACGCTGTCCTTCGAAAATGGCCTTAAAAACGCCATGCGGCAGGCGCCCGACGTGATCCTGATCGGTGAAATCCGAGACATGGAAGGTATGAAACAAGCCATGGCTTACGCCGAAACCGGCCACCTGTGCCTGGCCACCTTACATGCCAATAACGCCAACCAAGCCGTCGAACGTATCATCTCCTTCTTCCCCCCTGAAGGAAAAGCCGGCTTGCTGCTGGGCTTGTCACTGAACCTGGTCGGTATCATTTCGCAGCGCCTAGTACCGGGTACTCAAGCCAAGCGCGTACCGGCCATCGAGGTGCTGATCAATATTCCCTACATTTCTGATCTCATCCAGAAATCCAAGCTGGAGGAAATCAAGGAAGTCATGGCGAACAACAACGATATCGGCATGTGTACTTTCGATCAGTCGCTGTTCCAGCTCTTCAGCGCCGGCAAGATCAGCGAGGACAACGCGCTGGCTACTGCCGATTCCCGTAACGACCTCTCGCTCAAGATCCGCTTTGCCAAGGAAGGCGCACGAGGCGGCTTCGGCGGCTAAACCGGCTGCCTGATGTACTTGTTGTTGAGCCGGACTGCCAGCGAGCCCAGGCAGAACAGCGCTATTCCGATGATCACAAGAGAGATTGGCCATCCCACCGTATTGGCAAAATGCTCAGCCGTGAAATAGCCAATATAGCCCAGCATGGCGAGCGTGCTGACAAAGAGCATGGCGCGGCTGCGTACGTAGGTGCTGAGGAAGATCATGAAGGCGGCGAGGCCTAGATACAGGATTTCCAGAACTGAATCTTCGAGAAGGTCGAATAGTGCCCACAGGAACATTACGGAACCGACCAGATACCAGAACCCCGATATCGCGCTATGCCGGGATTGATTGAGTGAATAGGCCAGACATAGCAAAGAAATACCCATGACGGCACCGGTGAGGTTGGGCCTGAAACCCCAGATATCAAACAAGGTCACAAAAAACATCGCGCCGAAAAAAATGGTGCCGAAAGCCAGCAACGTGCGCTGTTTTGCCCAAAACGTCAGGCTGTGCTGCAACAGCATGTAGGCTGTCATAAATAGAAGACCATAGCGCCTGTCACCCCCTATGGAATACTCGTTGAGCAAGACCAGGATGCCCATGGGTTGCAGAACGGCCGAAATAAGAAATAACGGCGTTGCGGCACGCTGGTAATTCTTGTCATTGAGGCAAGCCAGTGCCAGCAGATAGGCAGCAAACCCGATGCCCAACGTGACAATTACACGCGCTTCCGAGTTGAACTCCCGCCAATACATGGAAATGAACACACCGACCCCGGCAAAAATGAATATGCCGCCGATATAACTGAAAAGCCGCGCGATGATGCCCGAGGACTGCTTCTGCATGTCCGGCCCAGCCATTGCTCTCCTGATGTCTTCCAATGTCAGGTGGTAGTGTTTCGCGAGCCTGGCAATTTCATGCAGTGCTTCATCCCGGTCCGACATGGCTACTCCTGCCTTTTCAGAATCCAGCCGATAAATTGGAGTTCGCCGACGTAAGCACTATTGAAATTGTTGGGGATATTGTAAGCCGATTTGCCTTTCACAATGCGATAGCCCTGGTTGCGATAGCCGCCGAAAAAAAGTTCGGACATTAAGCCACCTCCGCCATGGCTGGGCCCTTCGAAGCTGTAGCCATCAGGCGAACGGCTAGATGGATCTATGGTCATCTGCTGTGTTTCAGGCAGCACTATTTCGGACTGCTCCTCCATATTGCTAATCTGGACCAAGTCATAAGGAATTTCCCTGACTGCTTCATTGTCAGCGTTAAAAACCAGCAGCTTGCGTGTGTAGCGCGTCGGATTTTGGTTATCCGTTTTGCCCGTCCGGACCTTGAGTACGCCGTCCTGCACAATGAAATCGAAGTGAGGTGTGGTGGCCGTCTGGTAGTCGTAGCGGACCACCGAGAACAGCAAATCGTATTGTGGGGGCGTACCCAGCGATTTGGGCAGGACGCTCGTTAGGAAGAAGAGCAGAACCAGCAGCAGCGGCAAGCTGATGCCCATGATCAAGACGAGATTTTCCCTGATGAACTTACGCATACAATCCCCATCCATCTTGTTGTTGTAGCGCTACTGTATTAAAAACGGGCTGCTGTGTCTAAGCTTTCTCTGCACGCGCAGCGAAGAGCGATGCTGCCACGATCAGGATTCCGCCTATCCATTCCTGCTTATCCATGGTTTCTCCAGCCAGAAAATAGGCGGCAATTGCGGCAACTACCAGCTCGAACAGGAAAATGACGGAAGCGCGCGTTACTGGAATATGCGTCACACCGTATTGCACACCCAAAGTCGTAATCATGAGCGCGATACCAATAGCAATGATCATGAGCCAATTGTCACCCGAGATTGCTTGGGGCATCACATACGCCTGACTGAAGATGAGGATGTATAGCATCGCGACCAAAGTTACCCCACCCCATACCGCAAGCGATTTAGCCGGCAGCGTGAGTTGTTTTGCGCGACGCGTCAGCACGTTGGTCAAAGCAAAGAAGATCCCTGCTGACAGGCCGAGCCATTCGGCCTTGTTCTGCGGCAGCGGCAGTCCGGTTTCAGGTTGCCACAACATGATGAATGCGCCGCTGAGAGAGGCAATGATCGCAAGCACGCCGAGAAGTCCAGTGCGCTCTTTGAGCCAGAAATGCGCCAGCGCCAGCGTCCACAGCGGGGACAGATAGAACAACAGCATCACACGCATGACCTGGCCGTCAATGATGGCCAACACGTAAGCCAGATTGGTCCATCCTGCTGCCAGACCCAGCCACAGCATGGACCAGAACATGCCCTTCATTTGCGGCAGGTAACGTGCAAAGAGGACAAGCCCGATCAGCACTGTGACGCTGTAGGTATAGAAGGTTGAAGCTGCGCCGGAGACACCCGCTTCTTGCAATAGGCGGTAGGGATACCAGACCAGCCCCCAGCCAGTCGCAGCGATCAGCAGACCGCCAGTTGCCAGATAATTCGGTTTTGTTTTTGTGTTGCGCATGAAGGTCTCTATAATTCCGGGCTATGAATCCAAATCTCGATAAACTTCAACCTTATCCATTCCAGCGTTTGCGCGATCTCTTCAAGGGCATCACGCCGAATTCGCAATATTCGCCCATCAATCTATCCATCGGCGAGCCCAAGCATGAGACGCCCGCCTTTATCAAACAAGCGTTGGCGGATAACCTGGGCGGGCTGGCGAATTATCCCACGACTGCGGGCAACATCGAGTTGCGCCAGGCTATCTCATCCTGGTTAAGCAAACGCTACGGTATCCCGGCAGTGGATCCCGAGAAAGCCATCATTCCCGTCAATGGCAGTCGGGAGGCATTATTCGCCTTTGCACAGGCGGTTATTGATGGCTCCCGACCTGCACCTGTGGTCATCTCACCGAACCCGTTTTACCAGATTTACGAAGGGGCAGCATTGCTGGCTGGTGCCGAGCCGTATTTCATCAACACGCTGCCTGAAACCGGGCATGCCATGGATTTTGCCGCAGTGCCGGAAAACATCTGGCAGCGTACGCAGTTAATCTATGTTTGTTCTCCCGGTAATCCCTCAGGCAAAGTCATGACGCTCGACCAATGGCGTGAATTGTTCACGCTATCCGACCGATATGGCTTTGTGATCGCCGCGGATGAATGCTACTCCGAAATCTATTTCGATGAAGCAGAACCACCTATCGGTGCACTGCAGGCTGCGCACAAGCTTGGCCGTGGCTATGAACGGCTGGTGATTTTCAGCTCACTCTCCAAGCGCTCCAATGTGCCGGGTATGCGTTCCGGCTTTGTAGCGGGAGACGCACAAATACTGGAAAAATTCTTGCTGTACCGCACCACCACGGCTGGCGCCATGAGTCCAGCAGTACAGGCCGCCAGCATTGCCGCGTGGAACGATGAGGCTCACGTGATTGAAAATCGTCGCCAGTATGCGGAAAAATTCAAAGCCGTCACGCCCTTACTCAACGGCTCGCTTGCTGTGGAAATGCCAGATGCCGCCTTTTATCTTTGGGCGCGGACGCCTATGTCGGATACCGAATATGCCAAGAGGCTGTATCGCGACTACAACGTCACAGTTCTGCCGGGAAGTTTCCTCGCGCGTGACGCCCATGGCATCAATCCTGGAAAAGGGTTTGTAAGGTTGGCCTTGGTGGCTTCTCTAGAGGAGTGTCTGGATGCTGCAAACCGCATTCAGCGCATTACATAACAGGCCTAATGGTGAAATAAACAACATTAAGTATTATTGATAATAACTTGATTAATATGTTCAACTGATTCGGCTGTCAGACGAAGATCAAGACCATCCAGCTCGACCGTATCATCCATGCCACGCAGCCACGTCAGTTGTCTTTTCGCCAGTTGACGTGTCGCAGCGATGCCCTTTTCCAGTAATTCCTCCGAGTTGATTTCCGCATCCAGGTATTGCCATGTTTGCCGGTATCCCACGCAGCGCATGGATGGCATATCTGCTGTAAGTGCAGGATATTGCTCGCGCAGCCTATTTACTTCAGCCACCAATCCGAGTTCCAGCATAGTCTTGAAACGCACAGCAATCCGCTCATGAAGCACGGAGCGATTCGATGGCACCAATGCCAGCTTAAGCAAACGATAAGGCAGCTTTTCGCGTGCTTCGTGCTTGTGCAGTACAGACATTGGTTGTCCCGAGATCTCCCAGACTTCCAACGCACGCTGGATACGCTGCGCATCCGTTTTTTCCAGGCGTGCGGCAGTTTCCGGATCTACTTGAGCCAAACGTGCGTGCAAGGCCGGCCAACCCTGCTTCCTGGCCTCCACTTCCAATTTCGCACGGATCTCGGAGTCGGCAACCGGCAAGTCGCTCAATCCACCCTGCAATGCCTTGAAATACAGCATGGTGCCGCCGACTAATAAGGGGATCTTTCCTCGTGCCGTGATTTCATGCATGAGCTTCAGGGCATCATTGCAGAACTGTGCAGCTGAATAAGCCTCAGTTGGTTCGATGAGGTTGATCAGGTGGTGCGGCGCGAGAGCCAATGTAGCGGCATCCGGCTTTGCAGTGCCGATATCCATTCCACGATAGACGAGCGCGGAATCCACACTGATGATTTCCAAGGGAAAGCGCTGCACAAGCTCTACCGCCAGACCTGTTTTGCCGCTGGCTGTGGGTCCCATCAGGAAAATTGCGGGTGGCAATGCTTTCGCCATCAGGAAACGAGCATCCTGATCTTGTACCACATCAACCCAATCAACTCGTGGGTAAGAATGTACCCTTCTCTCATTGCTCCGGCTGAGGGCAGAAAGGCAAATATGTCAGTCTTATATCGAGTGGTGAAAGCCATGGGTGCAGGTATGACTTCGAATCCCGCATTGCGGAAGGCTTTGATAGAACGCGCCATATGCCAGGCGTGAGTGACCAGGTAAATTCTATGGATGCCTTCTTTGCCGAGAATTTCCGCACTGAAGCTGGCGTTCTCGAAGGTATTGATGGCACGGTCCTCTACCCAGCGCACCGGCACCTGGAAATCTTCCTGCATACGCATCTGCATCAGCACACCTTCCGGCAAATGTTCATCAACGGCACCGCCTGTTACCAATAACGGGAGACCTGTTTCGCGGTGCAGTTTTGCGCCATAGCTGAGGCGCTGTAAAGTGATCGCATTCACCGTATCCTTGCCAGCATATTCTGGCGCATGGAAATACAGCGAACCGCCAAGAACTACGATGGCTTGGGCGTGGTGAGTGTTAGAAGCGAGAGGTTTTGAAGTGGACTCCAGCCAACGCATGCCGCTTTCCACAATGTAAGGAGTGGAGAAGACCCACAGCAATACAAAACCGGCAACCAACCACGACTTGGCCAACTTTGGCCTTTGCCGCAACAGCAGCAGCCCACCACCCAGCAGCAAAAGCAGGTTAAGTGGTGGAAGCAGGAATGCCGCGACGAAATTGGTAATGGCCCATTCCATCTATTTGCCTCGCATGAACATCTTGTCCAGCTCGGCCATTGTCACCTGGAACCAGGTAGGGCGACCATGATTGCATTGACCAGAGCGCTCGGTATTTTCCATGTCGCGCAGCAGGGCATTCATTTCAGGAATGGTGAGGATGCGGTTTGCCCTTACTGCAGCATGGCAGGCCATGGTGCCAAGCAATTCGTTGCGGCGTTCTGTCAGAGCGCGGGAAGCACCATATTCTCGCAGGTCACGCAACACGTCTCGGGCCAGAGCGACCGCATCCGCATCCTGCAGCATCACAGGAATGCCACGAACAGCCAGCGCAGTTGGTGAAAGCACGGCGATATCGAAACCCAGCTTCTGCAGGTTGCCTTCCCCTGTAGCCAATTGCTCCTCCACCGTTGCGACTTCCAGGCGATCAGCGTTGAAACTGACCGGAATCAATAAGGGCTGCATGGGCACTGCTCGCGTATCCAGCGCATTCTTGAGCTTTTCGTACATGATGCGTTCATGCGCGGCGTGCATATCCACAACGATTAAACCCTGGCTGTTCTGTGCCAGCACATACACACCCTGCAGCTGGGCGATGGCAAAGCCCAGCGGATAGTCAGGTGGAGCCTCCGATTCGCCCTCAAGTTCAGCTGCATAGCAGACCGGACTTGCAAATTCGCGTTGCTCGCTCAGGGCATCGTTCTTATTGCCGAATAAAACCTGGTAGAAATCCCGTGGCTGGCTGGCTCGCAGATCCATCTGTGATTGCCAGGTGGGGTAATTGGTCAGTTCGGTTGGGGGGTAAGTGTCTGTTCCGGGTTGCGATATCAGGCCTACAGGTGCAGCGAGCGCCTTATGCAAAGCATGAAAAATAAAGCGATGCACTGCCTGTCCGTCGCGAAAGCGAACTTCAGTCTTGCTGGGATGCACATTGACATCCACCAGCGCGGGATCCAGCTCCAGGAACAATACAAAAGCTGGATGACGGTCATGGTGCAGCACATCCTGATAGGCTTGGCGAATGGCATGAGCAATGAGTTTATCGCGCACGAAACGACCGTTTACATAAACGTATTGCGTGTCCCGGGCACTGCGGGAAAAAGTCGGTTTGGCAGCCATTCCCCACACACGCATGCTGCCTGCGGTTTCATCGACACTTATGGCTTCAGCGGCGAAATCATCACCCAGTACTTCAGCAAAGCGCTTCTCCGGCGTTGAAGCTTGCAGCCGTGTCAGGGCGCGACCGTTGTGCTGTAGCAGGAAAGCAATATCCGGGCGTGATAGCGCTACCCGGCGGAAAGCCTCTTCACAATGGGCAAATTCGGTATTTTCTGTCTTGAGAAACTTGCGACGTGCGGGTGTATTGAAATACAGGTCTTGCACTTCAACGATGGTCCCGGTATCAAGCGCAGCAGGCTCTGCCGGTGTGATGTAGTTGCCTTCGGAGGCAATGCGCCATGCATGACGTTCGCTGCTATGGCGGCTGGTGAGTTGGGTTCGCGACACCGAAGCAATACTGGCCAGCGCCTCCCCGCGGAATCCCAGGCTGGCGACCGCTTCCAGATCGTCAAGCGTGGAGATCTTGCTGGTGGCATGCCGGGTAAGTGCCATGGCCAAATCATTCTGAGGGACGCCATCCCCATCGTCCGCTACACGCAACTGCTTGATGCCGCCATTGATGAGTGCAACATGGATTTCCCTACTGTTGGCATCCAGGCTGTTTTCCAGCAGCTCCTTGAGCGCAGAAGCAGGCCTTTCCACGACTTCGCCAGCGGCGATCTGGCTGATGAGCTGGTCTGGCAGGAGTTTGATGGGCGGCATGGCTGAATTTTACCTTGCTTTATCTCGCCCGTACTCGGTGTCCCAGCAAACAGAAACAAAACCTGTTCGGCTTCAGCATATGGTGTTCATTTCTATAATTAAGCGAGACACAAAAATTTTTGAAATTCAAGCATTTATCTCCTACCTGGACCAGCACCCCGGACTTGTCGTCATCCTTCACGCCGCAGTGTCCGTCATTGCCCTGCTACTACTGGGGATACTGGCCATGCGGCAAACACGCGCGCATCAACGGGCTCTCATTGCCGCGCATGAGCAGGAAAGAGCAGCCAACTCCCGACATCTTGCTGCAGCACTGAATACCATCGCCCGAGAAACCGCGGATTCCATCATGTTCTCGGTCAAGGGTCTCAACAGCCCGCAGAAGGTTCACGATATTGCCAACGGTACCCATTATTTCCGCCGCCAAGGTGTCGCTATTCATCTGCGCAGTCTGCAACAGATTCCATTGCATCAGCTGAGTTCGACCAACCTCATGCGGCTGGCACTCAACCTGGCAGGGATGGCTGAGCAGGTGCAGGACGCTACCGAGACTGTTTTGCGTTCCCGCACAATGATGGATAAGGAATCTTTCGATATTTTCTTCAATGAAATGGATCAGATGGCCAGTTCGGCCGATGACATCGCACGTGCCATTCAGAATGACGTAGAACTGCCGCGGCCACGATGATGGCCGCTTAGATAACGCATATGTTCTATTGCTAGGTTCTCAAGACCCCATTACCCTGCCTGCGCCCATGACTGCCTAATTACCAACTTGATTATTGCTGGTCGCCAGCATCCAAGGCCTCGACTCATTGCGTTATACTTGAATGGTTCAGCAGCTACTTCAAGGTTCACTTATGAGTCGTTTATTTGGAAAACAGCACCGGGAATTGCAGGATGCCTTTGGTACGCGGAAACTGGCCGATCGTATCGAGGAAATCGCCTGCGTAACCGAGTTCAGTGATGAAGCCAAGGCGTTTATTGAAGCCCAAGACATGTTCTTTCTCGCGTCGGTGGATCACAACGGTCGCCCTACCGTTTCCTATAAAGGTGGCGCTCCAGGTTTTGTCAGGATCCTAGATGCTCAGACCCTTGTTTTCCCAAGCTACGATGGCAACGGCATGTATATGTCGATGGGAAATGTGGCGGAAAACCATGAAGTCGGGATGCTATTCATTTCCTTCGAAAAACCGCACCGCATCCGCGTGCAGGGCAAGGCCAACGTTTCGCGCACTGATCCGCTCATGGTGGAGTTCCCAGGTGCGGAACTGCTCGTGCGGGTTACGCTATCCGAAATGTGGCAGAACTGCCCGCGGTATATCCACCGGCATCAAAAGCTCGCTACCTCGCGCTACATACCCAAGGCTGACTGCGAAGTGCCGCTCGCTGGTTGGAAGCAAGTGGACATTGTGCAGGACGTGCTCCTGCCTGCCGATGCGGAAAAAGCCAGGAAAGAAGGCGTTATTCCGGTTGAGGATTGGATGGAGAAAGTAAAGACTGGCGATCCGACAGCTTGAGCGTTATTCGAGACAAGAAAAAATCCGCTTCATGCGGCTTTTTTAACGTGCAGATTCACTTTTCCAAACGCTGTTCGGTTGAATCTTCCATCGCGATACGCGATTTAATCAGTGCTGGGTTGCTATTGAAGTAGTTCTTGATGCCACTCAGGATCGCCGCCGCCATCTTTTCCTGGTAGGCCTCATCATTGAGCTTGCGCTCTTCTTCAGGGTTGCTGATGAAAGCGGTCTCGACAAGGATTGAAGGGATATCAGGTGACTTGAGCACGGCGAATCCAGCCTGCTCCACATCGTGTTTGTGCAGGTCATTGATGCCGCCGAGTTGTTTCAGCACGGCCTTGCCGAGCTTGAGGCTGTCATTGATCGTGGCAGTCTGCGAAAGATCCAGCAGCGTGCGGGCAAGATAAGGGTCCTTGCCATCCAGGCTCACGCCGCCGATGAGGTCGGACTCGTTTTCCTTGCTGGCGAGATAACGCGCCGAGGCGCTGGTGGCGCCGCGTTCAGACAGCGCGAATACTGATGAGCCGCGCGCTTGGGGTTTTACGAAAGCATCCGCATGGATGGATACAAAAAGATCAGCCTTGAGCTTACGCGCCTTGATGACCCGGCCTTGCAGCGGGATAAAGTAGTCGCCATCCCGCGTCAGTACCCCACGCATGTTGGGTTCCGCATCCACCAGCTTCTTGAGTTTCTTCGCCACAGCCAGAGTGACATGCTTTTCGTGCGAGCCCTTGGCCCCGCGGGCACCAGGATCTTCACCACCATGGCCGGCGTCAATCACGATAATGAATCGTCGATCAATCTGGAACATCGGTTGGGGAACGTTTGGCTGTGGCATGGGTGCTGCGATGGAGTCTTTATCCAGAACGACGGCGTCACCCGAGCTTGGCACGTCTGGCATATTGTCCGCCAGCACAGCCGTATCTGCCGGAACGTCACCAGGTACCGTGAGAGGTTTGTCGGGAGGATTGTTAAGCTGTTTCAACAACGCGACGAGCGGATCTACTGTGGGATAGACGTCGATGACCAGTCGATGCTTATACTCACCTGCGGGCGGCAGCAGGAAAATCTCGGGTTTGATCTCTGTACGCAAGTCAATGACGACGCGTACCACCCCTGGCTTGAAGTTGGCAGCGCGAACCTGTTGAATATAAGGATCGTTCGGCTGGATTTTTTGCGAAAGAGTCTTGAGCGCGTCACCCAGCTCGACATTCTCCATATCCACCACCAGGCGTTTGGGATTATCCAGCACAAGCATGCTGTGCTTGATGGGTGTATTGGTTTCCAGGGTGATGCGGGTATAGTCTGGCGCTGGCCAGACACGAGCTTCGCTGACGACAATAGCGGCCTCTGCAACCTGAAGGAAGCCAAGCTGAGCAGATATCAGCGAGAGCAGCGCAAAAGCTGCCTTAATTGCCCATATAGGCTTCAAGGCTGCGCTTCCCCGCGTCGGTGTTTGCTGTCATCACTCCCTTTCGGCTCTGGTCTTGCGGCTCCAGCCGAATATCGATATCTGCTTCTGGCAATAAACCGCTAGCTTTTTCAGGCCATTCCACACAACACACAGACTGTGCATTGAAATAGTCGCGAAAACCGGAAGCTTCCCATTCCTCCGGATCAACAAATCTGTATAAATCAAAATGATACAGGTGCAATCCAGAAATTACATAAGGTTCAACAAGAGTATACGTCGGACTTTTCACTTTGCCAACATGTCCAAGTCCATGAAGGAGCCCGCGGACCAGCGTGGTTTTGCCGGCACCCAGATCGCCGTGCAGGTAAATAACAAGCCCGGGCTGGACAATATTAGACAGGCCACTGCCCCAAGCCAAAGTGGCAGCCTCATCAGGCAGGTGAAGTGTAAAATCAGACATATGCAAGAAGGTCTAAATAATTGGGAAACCCTGGCAGCGGATATCAAGTGCTGGGGCAAGGAGCTCGGATTCAACCAGGTCGGAATTACCGACACGGATTTGTCTGTGGCGGAAGAGCGTTACCGACAATGGATACTCAAGGGTTTCCATGGTGCCATGGATTATATGGCAAAACATGGGGATAAGCGCACTAGGCCTGCCGAGCTGATTCCCGGCACCCTCAGGGTGATCTCCGTGCGCATCGACTACTTGCCGCCACAAGCGCATGACAGTGAAGATGTCATGCAGAACACTGAGCAAGCCTTTATTTCACGTTATGCACTTGGCCGCGATTATCACAAGGTGATGCGGGGCAGGCTGCAAAAACTCTGCGATCGTATTGCCCAGAATATTGAAGCGCAGGAATTCAATTACCGGGTATTTACTGACAGTGCTCCCGTGCTGGAAGTCGAGCTCGCGCAGAAAGCTGGTTTAGGCTGGCGAGGCAAACATACCCTGCTGCTGTCACGCGAAGCGGGATCGTGGTTTTTTCTGGGGGAAATTTATACGGATTTGCCGCTGCCGATCGATACACCTGGGCAGAACCATTGCGGCACTTGCAATGCTTGCATGACCATTTGCCCTACCCAGGCCATCGTGGCGCCTTACGAAGTAGACGCCAGGCGCTGCATTTCCTATTTGACCATCGAGCTCAAGGACAGCATTCCGGAAGATTTGCGCCCATTAATTGGTAACCGTGTGTATGGCTGCGATGATTGCCAGCTCACCTGCCCTTGGAACCGCTTCGCCCAAACAACGCAGCAGGATGATTTCCATGTCCGCCATGGGCTCGATCACATAACTCTAGTGGAGCTATTTAGTTGGGATGAACAAACATTCCGCGAAAAGATGGCAGGTAGTGCTATTTATCGCATTGGATATCAACAGTGGTTGCGCAACCTGGCCGTTGGCCTTGGCAATGCCAAATCGACACCTGAGATTATTGCGGCGTTGAAAATGCGGCAAGATGACAATTCAGCACTGGTGCGGGAGCATGTGCGTTGGGCACTTGAACGCCACAGCCGATTTATTGAGGCTTATTAGGCGCCAGGATTGCGGTAGGCGCCTTCTTCTCCAACTCGGGCAGCGGCTCCTTGAATACGCAGTATTCAGAACCATAATTGCCGCCATTATCGTCAGGTTCGTAATAGCGCTTGCGGAAAATCCAGCGGCCCTTGTCCCTGAAAACATTGGCGACCCCAACACTTTGCCCCCGGCCATTAATGCTTTTACCGTTGAATTTGAAGCTTATGGCTAAACGATCGCCATCAGCGATAGCCTGCCCCGTATATTTGGTGGAATTCTCGGTCTCGGTTTCATACTCATAAGCCCCGTATTTGCCATAACTACTGATACGGTTGAGCTTGAGAGAAACGGTTACGTCATAATCCCCTACTAATGCATTCCATCCATCACATGAGTAGATACCGCTATAATCCTTGCCTGTAAATGCCGGCTTAGCATACCCCACCGCCGCATTACCCAGCAGCAGAAACATCAGGACAATTTTCTTCATAACCCTCTCTTGATCGATTTCAAGGCAATATAGTTCGCGTATGAAATATGCAATGTGCGATAACCGATTTCCCTAACCCAAGCGCTGCATTATCATACGCGCCACATCACCGACTAAGCGGTCGGCACTCTATCATAAACGACACCATATGCCCTCATCTGTTACCGTCTACACCAGCAAACAGCGAGACTATTGGCGCTGGACCGTATTCAATCTACTACTGCTTGGCTTTCTTGCAGCATGGTACTTCTATCAGAACCGTCCGGTTATGCTGGCAGAGCCTCAATTGCAAGATGGCAAATTACAATGTGTATCCTACGCCCCCTACTACCAGAAGGGTCGCTCGCCTTTCACACCGCTGACCATTACGTCAAAGGACCAGATCGACCAGGATCTGGCGTTGCTCGCTAAACGTTTCAACTGCGTTCGGACTTATTCTGTTGACCAGGGCCTGGATTATGTGCCTGAAGCGGCATCCAAGCTTGGGCTAAAAGTACTGCTCGGTGCCTGGATTGGTTGGACCAAAGTGGACAACATGCGTGAACTCAACCTCGCAATCGAGCGCGCAAATCAGTTCCCTGATACGGTCCAAGGCCTTGTTGTTGGCAATGAGGTGCTGTTACGTCGCGAGCAGACGATGCCCGCAATGCAGGCGTATATCGATTACGCTCAACAGCATACAGAAGTGCCGATTACCTATGCAGACGTATGGGAGTTCTGGCTCAAGAACCGTGACCTCGAACCTTCGGTCGATTTCGTCACCGTGCATATCCTGCCTTATTGGGAAGACATCCCCCGTTCTATCGACGATGCTGACGGCCACGTGAAGATCATCATGCACAAGCTGAAAAACATTTTCAGCAAGCCTCTACTTATTGGTGAAACTGGCTGGCCTTCAACCGGCCGGCAACGCGGCGCCGCAGTCCCCAGCCAAGTCAATCAGGCCAGGTATTTTAGAGAATTCGTGAAGAACGCCCATGACGAGGGCTGGAACTATAACCTGATCGAAGCCATGGATCAGCCTTGGAAAAGGGTTTTGGAGGGCACTGTCGGTGGTCATTGGGGGCTGTATTCAAGCACCCTGGAACCCAAATTCGATTTCAGCGGCCCAGTTGCCGAGCGTCGGGACGGCTGGACACCACTATGGTTCTCCCTCGGCGGCATGGTCGTTTTCGGCGCTCTGATTATGCGGCTTGGCGAACAGCGTAAAAGCCTGCTTTATGGAATCTTGAGCCTGGGTGCGCTTGCGGGTGCAATGCTGCCATTACAGTTCTCCTACCTGTTAACGGCCCCGCGAGATGCGATTGAGTGGATTGCACTGGGTGGAACACTGGTGATTGGTGAGATCGTCCTGCTAAGCATGCCTTTCGTCTTGAAAGGCAACGAAAAACCAAGCGGCAACGCTTTGCGGGCACGACGACTTCTGCAAGCCTCCTTGCTCATGTTGGTAGCCAGTGCTGCCCTCGCCAGCTTTTTGCTGGCCACCGATGGCAGATACCGAGACTCCCCTCTGGCACTGTTCTTGCTCCCCGTCTTACAGCTCTCGCTAGGTTTACGCCTGCTGCATATCCAGCTCCAGCACAACTGGAAAAGGCTGTTTTACTGGCTTGCTGCCATTGCCTGTGGAACAGCCATTGTGTGTATTCTGCTGGAACCTAACAATGTTCAGGCAATCATATGGGCTGGATTCACCGCTCTGCTTGCCTATGCAGCCGGCATCAGGGCACGTTCAACTATGACTATAAAGAAAACTGTCTGATGGCTTCCAGGTTCAAAAGCAAGTTAATAGAGCGTTTGTCAGTACCCATCATTTTCGCACTGGCCATTGCTGCCATCCATTTTTCCATTTGGGCCATTGCCAATCGCGCATTGCCGATGATGGATGCGCCACCTATCATCAACGGCTTTGCCTACAGCGGATTCCAGCTCAACCAGAGCCCATTGGAAGGTAAATTTCCTTCTGCGTCCGAGCTGGAGAAAGATATCAAGCTTCTGCAGCCCTATTCCGACCGTATCAGGACCTACAGCTCGCAGGAAAATCCCCAAGTCGTTGCTCTCGCCTACAAGCATGACATCCGGGTAACGGCAGGTGCCTGGTTGGACAGAGACAAAGTAGAAAATGAACGCGAAATTCAGGCCCTGCTAGACAAGGTTGCACAGTATCCCAACATTGAACGCGTTGTGGTCGGCAACGAGGTCATGTTGCGCGGAGACCTGACCAAAGAAGAGCTGATGGCCTATCTGGACCGCGTGCGTGAGGAAATCCGTTTGCCGGTCTCCACCGCAGAGCCCTGGCACGTTTGGCTGAAGAATCCAGAACTGGTCAAGCATGTCGATTTTCTTGCGGTGCACCTGCTGCCTTACCACGAAGGTGTACCCGTGGAAAAAGCTGTCGATTATGCCTTCCAGCGCTACCAGGAGCTGATGGATACCTACCCACGCAAGCGGATCGTAATCACAGAAATTGGCTGGCCCAGCCGAGGCCCAACCATCGATGGCGCCGTGGCTTCGCAGGTAAACCAAGCACGCTTCGTGCGGGAATTCCTGGCTAAAACGGCGCATCAGAATTACGACTACTACCTTATGGAAGCCATCGATCAACCCTGGAAGGTCGATGTAGAGGGCTGGGCTGGAGCCTACTGGGGCATGTTCGATGCTGAACGCCACGAGAAATATTCCCTGCAAGGTGCCATCCCCAAAGACACCCGATGGATAGATAAAGCAATCTGGGCCACGGCTATTGCCTTCCTGCCTATTCTCTTCATCGGTTGGCGATTCCATCATTGGCGACTGGGTGGTCGCCTCTCCATGGCTATCTTGCTGCAGGCCTGTATAACCACCCTGGTCGTTGCGTGGAACCTGCCGGGGGATTATTACTATTCGTTGCGCGATTTCATCGTGCTGATGGGCCTGATTACCGGCATGGCGTTGACTTCAGCCGTACTCATGATCTATGGCGTGGAGTTTAGCGAAGTCATGTTCAAGGGTCGATGGTTCCGCGCATTCAAGCGGGCTGAGCCGGTTCCGCATGACCAGGAGAAGTTCGTTTCCGTACATCTGGCCTGCTATAACGAGCCGCCTGAAATGGTCATCGCCACCATAGAGAGCCTCGCAAAGCTAGACTACGTGAATTACGAGGTGATTGTTGTCGATAACAACACTCGGGACGAAGCCTTGTGGAAGCCTGTAGAAGCTTATATGGCAACCCTCCCGTCCAATTTCCGCTTCTTCCATTTGCCCCAATGGCCAGGGTTCAAGGCAGGAGCACTCAATTTCGCCCTGCAGCAAACCGACCCACGTGCTGAAGTCATCGGCGTGGTCGATGCCGATTATGTTGTGACACCTGATTGGCTGGCGGCCCTGGTGCCACACTTTGCAGACGACAAGGTGGCCGTGGTTCAAGCGCCTCAAGCCCATCGCGAATGGGAAAATAACTTCTTCCGTCGCATGAGCAACTGGGAGTTCGAGGGCTTCTTCCGTATTGGCATGCACCATCGCCATGAACGCAACGCCTTGATCCAGCACGGCACCATGACCTTGGTAAGACTACAGCCACTCAAGGACTTGGGCAGCTGGTCTGAATGGTGCATCTGCGAGGATACCGAATTGGGGCTGCGACTGCTTGAGGGCGGCTACGAACTGCGCTATATCGACGAGACCTTCGGCCGCGGCCTCACGCCCTCCGACTTCAAGGCCCTCAAGTCGCAACGCTTTCGCTGGGCTTTTGGTGCAATGCAAATCCTCAAACATCACATGCCCAGGCTTCTTGGTAAATCATCGCTCAGCTTTGGTCAGCGCTATCATTTCCTGACAGGTTGGTTCGGCTGGATGGGTGATGCCCTGCAGCTTGTTTTCACCATGGGTTCCATCGGCTGGACGTTCGCCATGCTGGCTTTCCCGAAGTCCTTCAGTTTGCCGGTCGCCATCATGCTGACCCCCATCATTTTCTTCTTGGTGTGCAAGGGCGCGCTGGGGCCCGTCCTCTACCGCAAGACTATGAATACAGGCTGGCTGGACATTCTTGGCGCTTCCTTGGCAAGCCTGGGATTGTCGCATTCGATTGCGCGTGGGGTCATCATGGGACTTCTGCAGAAGAGAGGCATCTTCAAGCCTACGGCCAAGGGTAAAGGTGCTGGCGGCAAGCTCAGCTTTTTTGAGCCCATCCGAGAAGAGTCGTTGCTATTGTTGGCCTTGATTGTGAGCAGCTTGGCAATGCTGTACATGCGCGGCTTTGACAATCTGGATGCCCAACTATGGGTGACCATGCTGGCCTTGCAATCGCTACCCTATTGGAGTGCCCTGGCCTGCCAGTTGCTCGCTAACTTGCCGGAGAAGACGGAGCCAGCACCTGCTGCCGTTCCTCAGCCTATACCGGAAGCTGCCGGTTTCGACTAGAGCTCGGCTGCGAGTAGCGCTGATCCGATAATCCCTGCTTCGTCCCCGCTGGTAGAAATCCGTATCCCAATGTTTTTGCGTAGTGCGGGGATGAGGCTGTTGTTGAGTTGGTCATAAAAAGCCTCCTGCATCAGTACCCACGCGTTGCTGAGCCCACCACCGATGACGACGTGACCGACGTCAAGAACCTTGGCCAGATGGGCGATTGCCTGGGCCAGACAGGTTCCAGCTAACCTATAGGCAGCCAAAGCTTTCTCGTCGCCTGATCTGGCAAGATTGGCAATTTCAACGGAATTAAGCTCAACACCCGCAGCAAGCTTGTAACTCAGTGTTACCCCACCCGCTGCAGCATACTGTTCAAGACAGCCCCGGTTACCACAGCCGCATGGTCTGGCGTTGTCTCCATATGCAACGATGAGGTGGCCGACTTCCATAGCCGCGCCATGCTCACCCGTATATGGGCGGCCATCCAGTACCAAGCCTCCGCCTACCCCTGTGCCTAGGCCGATGTAGACCAGACTGCCGCCTCTGCCCGGTGACAATCGATATTCACCATAGGCCGCAGCAGCGGCATCATTTTCTACCACGACAGGCCTACCAATCTTGGCCGAGACATCTGCCGCCACATTGACCTGATACAAACCCGGCAGATTCGGGGATTGCAAAACAATACCATTGGTGGAATCAACAAAACCGGGGAAGCCTATGCCGATTGAAACAACTTCCGGATGCGCTTGCAGCACTTCCTGCAGGGAACCTGCAAGGGCCTCAACGATAATGGGCCAAGCTACATCAGGGTTATTCTCTCGACAGAGCCTGGCAAAATCTGCGTGGAATCTTTGCTGATGAATAACGCGCGTACCGTCCACGATCCCAATACGCAGATTGGTGCCACCCATATCGAGCCCAGCATGTAAAGTCATAATGTAATGAGTTGAATATCTTACTTATGTTATTGGTTTATATTACTTCTATGACCACGGTCAGTTTTTCTTGTGGTGTTTGAGCTGTCCATGAAAGCTGCAGCGTCACGGCCTGCATGATTTTCTCAAACCCTGCTTCTGATTGGGAAACACTGAAGTGCGGTGCACTGGTCAAACGACACGGCAAACTTGTTCCAATCCTCAAGGCCCCGCCGAGTACTTCATCTTCCAACCACAGCTCCGTGAGCGCATGTTTTACATGTGCCTGACCGAATCCACCTAGTATTTCTTCACCAACCCTCAGACGCCCAGCCGGGCCATCACAACTCGGCATGGCAAGATTGATTTCAATCTGGAACGCCTGGCCGAGCGGCTGAGCAAAGCTGTAAGCCACAACCAGGCTATCGTTCTCAACCTGTATCAACTTCTGCACGCCAGGATCCAATGATTCGAATTGCAGGTTTGGCGTTTTCGCATCGATCTGTGCATATAAGATGGGTTGGGCAACGTCATCAACGAGCCAGAAATCACGGAAAAGCGTTTTGCTGTAATCATCCATTGCCAAGTCAGCGGGCAGAATCTCATGCCGGAAGCTGACGCGCTCAT
>Ga0196976_1000449_pt1 | contig 26126 bp, 20 predicted proteins | sample S3v_513CmetaG_FD_148644 | JGI IMG/M metagenome (GOLD analysis project Ga0196976, IMG submission 148644) | Soil microbial communities from Anza Borrego desert, Southern California, United States - S3+v_5-13C | ecosystem: Environmental > Terrestrial > Soil > Desert | place: USA: California...
AAGAGTACTGATTCTCGGAGCCGCAGGTAGGGACTTTCACAACTTCAATGTTGTCTTTCGTCACAACGCCGAATACCAGGTTGTAGGGTTCACGGCGACCCAGATCCCCGACATCGCCGGGCGCATTTACCCGCCCGAACTCGCAGGCCATCTTTATCCCGCTGGCATCCCGATCGTGGAGGAGAAGGATCTCGAGCAGGTCATCCGCGAGAAGGAAGTTGATGTTTGCGTGTTCTCGTATAGCGACATCAACCACCAGACGCTCATGATGCTTGCGTCGCGTGTCGCCGCTGCCGGCGCTGATTTCTGGCTGCTTGGCGCCGATCGCACCATGCTCAACTCCAAGGTGCCGGTCGTTTCGATTTGCGCCGTCCGCACCGGATGCGGCAAGAGCCCCGTCTCCCGCGCGGTCATTCGCGAACTCCGCAATCTTGGCTGGAACCCGGTCGCTGTCCGCCACCCGATGCCCTATGGAGATCTAGCCAAGCAGGCCGTGCAGCGCTTCGCCACGCTGGATGATTTGAAGAAGCACGAGTGCACTATCGAGGAGTGCGAAGAGTACGAACCGCACGTTGTGAAGGGCGGGGTCATCTACGCCGGAGTCGATTATGAAGCCATCCTCCGTCAGGCCGAGAACGAAGCTGATGTCGTCTTGTGGGATGGCGGCAATAACGACACCTCGTTCTATCGCAGCGATCTCGAGGTCGTTGTGGTTGACCCGCACCGTCCGGGCCACGAACTGACCTACTACCCCGGTATGGTGAATCTGCTGCGCGCTGACGTCATCGTCATCAACAAGGTCGATACGGCAGAGCAGGCCGATCTCAACACGGTCCGCAACAACATCCAGAAGTTCAACCCGACCGCGAAGGTGATCGAAGCGGCGTGCCGCGTCTCGGTACCCAATCCGGAACTCGTTCGTGGAAAGCGCGTCCTCGTCGTCGAAGACGGTCCGACACTCACCCACGGCGAGATGACCTACGGCGCCGGCGTCGTTGCAGCCCGTCAGTTCGGCGCCGCCGAACTCATCGATCCGCGCCCGTTCGCAGTCGGCTCCATCCGCGCGACCTACGAGAAGTACTCGCACATGACGCAGCTTCTGCCCGCGATGGGTTACAGCGAGCAGCAGCGGCATGAGCTGGAAGAGACCATCAATCGCATCCCGTGCGACCTGGTTCTGATTGCAACGCCCATCGACCTCACCCGGGTCATCAAGATCGACAAGCCGACGCTCCGCGTGAGCTACGAAGTAGATGAAGTCAGCAAGCCCAGCATCAACGACGTTCTGGCCGAGTTCACAAGTGCCCACAAGCTGGCGGAGGCAGCCACTCGATGATCGGTACGGATTTCCTCAGCATTCGCGACTTCACGCCCGAGCAGATCAGGCACTTGCTTGACGTGGCGTGCCACATCAAGGCCTTCCCGCAGGCGTACAGCACCGCCCTGAAAGGGAAGACGCTCGCCATGATTTTCGAGAAGCCGTCACTGCGTACCCGCGTCACATTTGACGTCGGCATCCAGCAACTCGGTGGTTTCTCGCTCTACCTCTCGCCAGCGGAGATCAACCTCGGCAAGCGTGAGGGCGTTTACGACGTAGCAAAGAATCTCGAGCGCATGGTGCAGGGCATCATGATCCGCACCTTCGCGCATGAGATCGTCGAGCGCATGGCAGAGTACGCCAGTATTCCGATCATCAACGGACTTACCGACTACAGCCATCCCTGCCAGGCAATGGCCGACTATCTCACTGTTCTCGAGATGAAGGGACACCTCAAAGGGGTAAAGCTGGCGTATGTGGGTGACGGCAACAATGTCGCGCATTCGTTGATGTTTGCCGGAGCGCAACTCGGCGTTCACGTTTGGATCGCTACGCCGAAGGGCTACGAGCCTGATGCGAAAGCCGCTGCCTGGGCCAACGAGCGTGGCAAACAGACCGGCGGCTCCTGTACGGTCACGAACGACGCTGTCGCCGCAGTCAGAGACGCAGACGTCGTTTACACCGACGTCTGGGCCAGCATGGGACAGGAGTCCGAGGCCGCTAAGCGCCGCGAGATCTTCATCCCTTACCAGGTCAACATGCCGCTGTTCGAGCGTGCGAAGGCCGACGCGATCTTCATGCACTGCCTGCCGGCGCATCGCGGTGACGAAGTCACCGACGCCGTCATTGACTGCGAGCGCTCCGTGGTCTTCCACGAAGCCGAGAACCGTCTGCACGCGCAGAAGGCGATCATGCTCGAACTCATGAAGGAAGTGCCGGTGGAATCCAAGTCCGTCACATTCACCGACGGCCAGGCCGCCCACCGCGTGCTGGAGCTGACGAAGTAGGAACCACGAACCTAAGAGCCCATCCCGGCGCGTTAGAGGTGCTGGGGTGGGATCTCAAGGTCAAGGACTTCTTATGAAAACCGCGCTCATTGCTGTTGGCGGGAATTCGCTTATTCGTGCCGGCGAGAAGGGAACCGTCGCTGAACAACTCGCCAACGCGCGCCGCACCGCCGCGGCAATCACGGGTCTTATCCGCGACGGCTACAATCTGGTCATCACCCACGGCAATGGCCCCCAGGTCGGCGCACAACTGCTGCGGTCAGAGCGCGCGTCAGACCAGGTTCCCGCACAACCGCTCGATGTCTGCGGCGCCGCATCGCAAGGCGAGATTGGCTATCTTCTCTGCCAATCTCTGAAAGACGAACTTGCCGCCGCGCACATTCAGATGCCCGTAGTCGCTCTCGTAACTCAGACCATCGTCTCGCCCGACGACCCTGCGATGCTGCATCCCAGCAAGCCCATCGGCCCGTTCTATTCCCGCGCTAACGCCGAAGAGCGCAAGCGTACCCTCGGCTGGCAGATCGTGGAAGACGCCGCCCGCGGGTATCGTCGTGTGGTTCCTTCGCCCGAGCCCATCGAGATTGTCGAGCAGAACATCATCAAGTCTCTAGTCGCGCAGGGCGTGCTCGTCGTAGCCTGTGGTGGTGGCGGAATTCCTGTGATGCGCAAGAACGGCGGACTGGTAGGCGTAGAGGCCGTGATTGACAAGGATCGGGCCTCAGCACTCCTTGCGTCTGAACTCGGAGTCGATCTCTTCGCAATCTCTACCGATTCAGACTTCGTTTTTGTTGACTACAAGAAACCGACGCAGCGCGCCATTGCTCGTGCGACTGTGGCCGAAATGGAGAATTACTACGCTGCCGGCCAGTTCCCGCCCGGCAACATGGGGCCGAAAGTCGAGTCTGCGTTGCGCTTCCTGCGCGCGGGAGGCAGGGAGGTTATCATCACCTCGTATACTCATCTGTGCGACGCCTTCGCCGGACGCGCCGGGACTCACATCGTGCCCTCGCTGGACCGCCACGACGCGAACCAACCCGAACTGGTGACCGCAGGAGGCCGCCGATGATACCCATCGCGAGCGCCGCGTCTTCGCTCCCGAAAGGCAGCGCCATGAAGCTTAAGCACGTCGTTGAGTCGCAGCAGTTCACCCTGCCGCTCCTCATGGAACTTTTCGACCGGTCCCGCGGGATGGAGCGCATCGTCGCACGTGGCGGCACGCTCGACTATCAGCAGAAGATCCTCGCGACGTTGTTTTACGAGCCTTCCACGCGCACGCGCTTCAGCTTCGAAGCTGCCATGCACCGTCTTGGCGGACGCATCCTCTCTACCGAACACGCCCGCGCCTTTTCGTCTGAGATGGAAGGAGAGCAGGTCGAAGACTCCATTCGCATCATCGGCAGCTACAGCGACGTGATCGTTATCCGCCATCACGAGGAAGGCGGAGCGAAGCGCGCCGCCCAAGTCTCGCCAGTTCCAGTCATCAACGCCGGAGACGGCAACGGCGGTCAGCACCCCACGCAGGCGCTGCTCGATCTGTACACGATCTACCGCGAACGCCCCATCAACGGCCTGAGCGTCGCCTTTATCGGCGACCTCGACCGCGGTCGCACCGCGCGCTCTCTCGCCTATCTGCTCGCAAAGTTCGACCGCATCCGCATCTTCTTCGTCGCGCCCCCCGAACTGCAGATCAAGCCAGACATTCTCGAGTATCTCGAGCGCCACAACGTTCGCTACGACGTTGAGAGCGACATCGATCGCGTGATCGGCGAAGTCGACGTCGTTTACCAGACCCGCATTCGTCCTGACCGCGCCAGTGATGCACCTCGTTACGCCATCGACTCGACACAACTCCCGCGCATTAAGTCCGACGCCCTTATCCTGCATCCATTACCGAGGACAGTCGAACTCGACAAGTGTGTGGACGCCGACCCCCGCGCCCTCTACTTTCGGCAGGCGCAGAACGGACTCTACGTGCGAATGGCACTGCTTACAATGGTTTTGGATTCTGACTAACACAGCACTGATTACCTTAAAGGATTCTCAATGGCACTTATCGAAGAACGAATGAAGACACAGGAATTCGTGGAGCTCGAGAACAAGTACGGGGCCCACAACTATCATCCACTAGATGTCGTGATCGACAGAGCCGAAGGCGTGTGGGTCTACGATGTAGAAGGCAAGAAGTACCTCGATTGCCTGGCCTCCTATTCGGCGGTGAATCAGGGCCACTGTCATCCAAAGATTCTCGCAACGATGATGGACCAGGCGAAGAAGGTCACGCTCACCTCTCGCGCCTTCCGCAACGAGCAGTTGCCGCTTCTCTACAAGCAGCTTAACGATCTCACCGGATTCGACATGTCGCTTCCGATGAACTCGGGCGCCGAGGCTGTCGAGACCGCCGTCAAGACTGCGCGTAAGTGGGGTTACAAGGCGAAGGGCATTCCAGAGGGTCAGGCTGAGATCATCGTCTGCGCCAATAACTTCCACGGCCGCACCGTCACCATCGTCAGCTTCTCCACAGACGAGCAGTATCGCGACGGCTTCGGCCCGTTCACACCGGGATTCAGGATCATCCCCTTCGGCGATATTGACGCGTTGCGCAAGGCCATAACGCCTAACACCTGCGCATTCCTTACCGAACCTATCCAGGGCGAAGCGGGCATCCTGATCCCGCGCAAGGGTTTCCTCCGCGAAGCCGCCGAGATCTGCCGCGAGAACAACGTGCTGCTGATGTGCGACGAGATCCAGTCCGGCCTCGGCCGCACTGGGAAGCTCTTCGCCTACATGCACGAAGGCATCCGTCCCGACCTGCTCATCGTGGGCAAGGCCGTCGCCGGTGGGTTCTATCCCGTCAGCGCCGTCCTGTCCTCCAAAGAGATCCTCGGGGTCTACAAACCAGGCGATCACGGCAGCACGTTTGGTGGCAATCCGCTCGGTTGCGCCGTCGCGCGCACCGCTCTCCGCGTTCTCGTGGAAGAGAAGATGGTCGAGCGTTCGGCCGAACTCGGTGCCTACTTCCTCGAGAAACTGAAGACGCTCCGCAGCCCGGAACTAAAAGAAGTTCGGGGAATCGGTCTCTGGATCGGCGTCGAGATGAAAGGAAAGGCGCGCCCCTACTGCGAAGCACTGAAAGAACTCGGGCTGCTCTGCAAGGAAACGCACGACCATGTCATCCGCATCGCACCCCCATTGGTCATCACAAAGGAAGAGATCGACTGGGCCTTCGAGCAGATCAAGAAGGTCATCGAGAAGTAAGTTCTACGTTAGACTCCAAACCTGGACTCATGACGTAAGAGGGGTTGGCAAACCTGCCAGCCCCTTTCTGTGCTGTCGTGGGAAACTATAGCGTCAGGCTCTCTTCGGCCCTTGCGGCGCAGTCCGGGCAGAAGCCGTTCTCCTTGATGTCGATCCATTCCACCGCATGCGACGATGCCATTACGCAGCGGTAATCGCGACAGTGCGTCAAGTCCAACGTATGGCCCAACTCGTGGATCGCTTCGGTCAGGAGACGGCGCGCCAGCAACTCATCATCCTCCGGCAATCCGTAGAATTCCTGCCTGAGTCGGTGGTACGACACTATCGAACAGGGCCCGCCCATCTGCGCTTCGCCGAAGACAAACGTAAGAATCGGGATGTAAAGGTCCGCTGACGTCACTCCCAGCAGGCGCCAGGTGTTCGGACGCAAGAATCCATGCATACGCGTCAGCGTCTCGCTGGAGTGATACTGATCTCTCTCGGGATGATAGGCAAACTGGATGTCCTCCCCCGCAGATACGAGTTCGCATCGGATCCTGAACGTCCCGCTCAACTCCCGGCAGAGCCAGTCGAGAAGCCGACGATCCACTTCGCCCATCGGCAGCACATGCAGAACTTTCATCGTGTCTCGACTGCTGTCTTGCTCCAACCGTATTTCTTAAGCTTGTGATGCAGCGTGACCCGGTCAATGTCCAGAACCTCGGCAGCCCGCGTCTGGTTTCCGCCACATTCGTCCAACACGCGCAGGATGTGCGCTTTTTCAATCTCGTCCAGCGTGCGTCCGTCCGGCAGCACCGATGCCGCCTTCGAGCGCAACGTAAAGTCCTGTTCGCGAATCTCCGGCTCCTGCGCCACGACCATTGCTCGCTCAACCGCGTTCTCCAACTCGCGCACGTTCCCAGGCCACGGATACTGCTGCAGCACGGCCATCGCTGCCGGCGATACGCGTGTGATCCGCTTGTTCATCTCCTTCGAGAACTTCTGCACGAAGTGACTTACTAGCAGCGGAATGTCCTCCTTGCGCTCACGCAACGCAGGCAGTTCGATATGGAAGACGTTGAGGCGGTAGAAAAGGTCCGGCCGAAATGACCCCTCTTCAATCAGTTTTTCCAGGTTCTTGTTCGTCGCCGCCACGCAACGGAAATCAACTTTGATCTGCTGGTTCCCACCCACGCGCACGATCTCGCGCTCCTGCAGCACACGCAGCAGGTCCGTCTGCGTCTTCAGGCTGATGTCGCCGATCTCATCGAGGAACACCGTGCCGCCCTCGGCGATCTCGAACTTGCCTTTTTTGCGGTACTGCGCGCCGGTAAATGCGCCTTTCTCGTGGCCGAATAGTTCGCTTTCCAGCAGCGTCTCGGTCAACGCGCCGCAATGGATGACGACTAGCGGATGGAACCGCCGCGGCCCCGCAGCATGGATGGCTCGCGCAACCAGTTCCTTCCCGGTGCCGCTCTCGCCGGTGATCAGTACCGTAGCGTCCGTTGGCCCAACGGTCTCGATTGCGTCGAACACTTTCTGCATGGCCGCGCTCTGCCCAATGATGTCCGTTGGCCGGTTCGACTCTGCTACGACCTCCCGCAGGCGGACATTCTCCTGTTGGGTCCGCTTGTGCGAAAGGGCTTTGTTCACCAGGTGCGCGATTTCGTCGGGGTCGAGTGGTTTGGTCACGTAGTCGTACGCGCCGTTCTTCAGCGCCGCCACAGCAGTTTCCACGGAGGCATAGCCGGTCATCATGATGACCACCATCTCCGGATCGAGCTCATGGATTCGCTTCTGCAACTCGATTCCGTCAGTACCGCGCATCTTGATGTCGAGCAGCCCGATGTCCCACTTCTGCTCCGCCAGTTTGAGGAGGGCATCGCTTGCGTTCTCCGCAGTCCCGATTTCAAAGCCCTCTTCGCGGAACCACTTGCCGAGCGAATCCCGCACGCTCAGTTCGTCGTCAACGATCAACATCTTTGCCTTGTCACTCACAATTGCACCTTCCAACTCTCGCTAGCCCTGAGGTTGCTCCACCCGTCTCGCCGGGTGCCCCACCTGAGCGTTCGTAAACTGGGGACCACGATGTAGCTTGTCACCTTGCCTGGCTTCCAGCCGCGACTGCCGCCGTCTCTACGACTCGTGCGTCCAGCGGCAGAACCACCTTGAATGTCGTTCCTCGGCCGAGTTCCGATTGCAACTCGATCCGTCCTCCATGTCGCTCGACGATGCCCTTGCTGATCGCCAATCCCAATCCGACACCTTTGCCGACTTCCTTCGTTGTCGTGAACGGCTCGAACAGATTGGGCAGCACGTCTTTCGGGATTCCCATCCCGTCGTCGCGTATCTCCAGTTCCACTTCGTCGCCCCGGTTCCTCGTTGCGATCCAGAGGTTCCCGCCTCGCGGCATTGCATCGATGGCGTTCATTACCAGCGCGAGCAACACCTGTTCCACCTGGGCCGAATCACAGAAGATTCGCGGCAGGCAATCGTCTGTCTCAAGGTTCACCTGGATTGCGCTCATTTCGAGCTTCGGCTGCACCAGTCGCATGCAGCGGTCCACCACCTCGTTCAGGTTGCATTGCCCGAGGTTCATCGGAGAAGTCCGCGAGTATGTAAGTAGATTTCGGACCAGGTCGCCACACCTGCGACTCTCGCTAGCAATGAGGTCCAGCGAATCGTTCACATCCTTCTTGTCCGCTTCTGTGTTTACCCCGCGCCCGATCCACTTCTTGATCAACTTCGAGTACGTCAGAATCCCAGAGAGCGGGTTGTTGATCTCGTGTGCGACTACGGCCGCCATTTTCCCGATCGCGACCATTTTCTCCACCTGGATCATCTGGTCGTGCGCCCGTCGCAGCTCTCGGGTCTTGCTGTCCACGCGCAGTTCCAGTGTGCGTGTCCACGCGGTGATCTCGTTGCGCGCTTCGAGCAATTGCTTGCTCATCTGGTTGAACGACCTCGCCAGTCGTCCCACCTCATCTCGTGAGTCAACTTCGAGCTGGTAGCCGAGTTCGCCCTGAGCCAGCCGCTCGGTTCCACTCTGCAGCCGCGCCATCGGACGATGCACCACTCGCAATACGAATATCCAGATCAGCAGGGAGATAAAAATGACGGCCACGATCGTGTAGAGCACCATTTGCCGGCTGCTCTCAATGATGTTCGCGTCGGCCTTTGCCAGCGAAAGGTTCGTATCCAGCACGCCGAGGATCTGCTGGCTCGCCGGATGTGCATGGCAGGCCGCATTCGAGCACGTTGGCTCGTTCTCAATGGGCGTGATGATCGCCAGCACACGTGACCCGTCCGCTTTGAAGATTCTGAAACGGTCCGGCCTGTTCAGGCGCGTCAGTGGCTGCGCCTGTGCGTGACATCCGTAGCACGCCTCCGCGCTCTTATCGACGTATTGATTGACCTCGTTGGGATCGGTCGAGAAACTGATGCGACCTTCGGGATTGATGACGCGGATTCGGCGCACTCCTGGCTCGTCCGCCATGGTGCTCATCATCTCGTAGAGCGCGTTGCGATCGTTGCGCATCATGTGGAACGACGTGCTGCGCTTCACCACATCGCTCATGCGCTCAGCCGCATTCAGCGTTGCTGTTTCCAGATGCTTCCGGTGCGTGCGGATGTTGAGATAGCCCAGAGTACCGAACGTGACCACCATCGCACCCAGCAGCAGCACGAGAAGTTTTGTCGTGATGCTCGAGTTCGACTTATGCCACCACTCGATCAGGGTAGAGAACTGCTTCGGTCCCGAATCACCGCGCCGTCCTTCGCGGGACCCATTACTCTCTCCATCCCGCGAACCCGGTTTGTCCGGGCCCGCGGGATCAGCAGAGAGCTTTCCTGCTTCTTGCTCAGTCTCCGGCATGGCTCATCGCTGCCGACGCTGCAACGGCGTTGGCCTTTGCAGGCGTCGCCTCGTGTTCGTGCTCGTCCGTGAAGATCGGCAGATACTTCACCGCCAGCCCGAACAGTGCAAATCCGGCTGCAACGATAGCCGCAGTGATCGCGTACTCCGTCCATTTAGGAACGTAGTGTCCGCCTGCGGTTCCCTCCATGCCCGTGATACTCACGTTCAAGCGGTTCGTAATGAACCCGAGCACCACCAGCACAGCCGAGAGATACAGGCCGCCCGCTGTCGTCCGCACCTTCTTGAACGCCAGCAGGATCAGCGGCGCGATCAGCGCCAGCGCCATTTCCAGCCAGAACAGATACATTTCATATTTTGGCACCAGCGTAGCTTTCAGCATCCCGCGATGGAACAGGTCTTCAAACCGCAGGATTCCGTAGACCGCCAGCACTACGATCAGCACGCGCCCCAGTTCCTTCAGGATCGGCAACTCGAGCTGGCGCCCGAACACCTTCGAACTGATCGACGACTCGAAGATCGTCATGGCCAGTCCGACTGCGATCGCCGAAATGAAGAAGAACACTGGAAGCAGCGGCGAATACCAGAACGGATGTAGCTTCGTCGGCATGATCAGGTAAACCGTGCCGAGGGACGACTGGTGCAGCGTCGAAAGAATGACGCCCAGGATGACAAGCGGGATCAGCGCCGCCTTGATGAACTTCAGCGGCTTCTCCAGCTTGAACCGCTCCAGCACTACCGGCGAAAACTCCAATGACAGCACTGTCGTGTAGAGCATGACGCAGTACGCAACTTCGAACATCACCGAGTGCGGATTGCGCATGATCAGCGGATGCCAGATGCGATACGGCCGCCCGAGATCGATCAGCAAAGCCACCGACACAAGCATGTATCCCAGGAAAGCCGTCAACACCGTCGGCCTCACGATGGGGTGCAGCCGCTTGATGTTGAAGATGTGCACTGCGGCTGTCAGCGTGAATCCGCCGGCCGCCAGCATAACGCCACACAGCACGTCGAATCCAACCCAGATGCCCCACGGATACTGATCGCTCAGGTTCGATACTGCGCCGATGCCTTTCACGAACCGGAGTATCGTCGCGTATCCGCCGAGCACCATGATTATCGCGAACACAAGCTTCCAGAATGTGAATTTGAACTTCATTTCGCACCTCCCTTGTGTTCGTTAGCTTCCGCTTCGGCAACGTCTTCGCGACGGTGCGTGATCCACCAGATCCCGCCCAGCACCATGCCGCCCAGCGGAACGAAATCCGGAATGCGCGACAGCACGCGATACGTGTAGAGTGGTAGCGGGTCCTTCGGCATGTCTTTCGGATTGAAGCCGAACTCCTCGAATGCCATACCGGAGAGCAGCAGCACTGACGTGCCGCCAACTTCTTCCACGCCGAACACATGCGGAACGTAGTTGCCGGGGTTAGCCCGCAGCCGATCCTGTGCTTCCTTTATGAGTTCTTCGCGCTCTCCGAACTTCGTCGCGCCCGTGGGACACGATTCTGCACAGGCCGTCTGCTGCCCGGCCGCAAGGCGGTCCGGACACATAACGCACTTCTGCACCTTCGGCAGCACCTTGCTCCACTCGTATTTCGGCACGCCGAACGGGCACGCCACCATGCAGTAGCGGCAACCCATGCAGCGGTCTTCTTCGTAGATCACCGGGCCGGCCGACGTCTTCCGCAGCGCGCCCACCGGACATACCGAGGCGCACGCTGGATCTTCGCAGTGCATGCACATCTTGCGCATGTACTTCTCGTTTTTGTTCAGGACCACTGTGAACTTGTGGTCCGACTGCACAAGCTCGGCGGCCACTTTGTCGTCATACGGCAGCCCGTTCTGCTGCGCGCACCCCGCCTCGCATTGTTTGCAACCCACGCACAGGGTCGCGTCATATAGAAGTGCCTTGCTCATAAGCTCTCCGCTTCGTAAGTGGAGCACACGACGGCCCAACGTCCGGCGCCGTTCGTTTCACAAATTTGTTGCAGGAGGATGAAAGGATTGAAGCATCGGCCGCGTAACCCGCGTCCGACCCGAACATCGCGACTGGCACTCTCTAATCCGGGGTTCGGATCGTTTTGCCGTGCTGTCGCTACTGTTCGAAGGGGCCTTGTTAAGGGCCCAGCCGCAACACCGAATGTGTTTAACCGAACCATAGCTTTCATTTGCGTACCTGCCGTCTGAACTGCATTTCCCATCCGCGTCCAGTGCGACCTATTGCTGCTTGTGACTGCCGAGTTGCTTAACGTACGCCGCGAGCTTCGTGCCGTCTTCTTTCGAGATCCCTTTGTGTGACCAGGCGTGTGAAGATTTCTTCTCCCTGCCACCGTTGAGGATGAAGTCCTCAATCTCAGCCGGGGATTGCTTCTTCACACTGTCCGAACCGAACGCAGGAATGTTCTGCTTCTTTGCCATCGGGGTATCCGCTCCGCCGGACGTTCCATGGCAGACCGCACATTTGTTCTTATAGATCCCCGACGCATCTTCAGCCCACGAAACGCTCGGCAGAATCAAAAACATCGTTAGCGCTACCAGCAGAATCGCCACTATTACTCGCGACGTCTTCATTGATTCTCCCGGGGCCTTGCCCACTGCATTTCACATATTCGCTGCATTGCAAGATTGAACGAATGAATACAGACCGTGGTTGATATGGAATGCTGCAGCTACAAACCATATCTGTCGAGAGTGTGGTGTTTTGCCATGATTCACGCCGTGACCCGAGTCACGTTTTGTGGTGACCCTCAGCGCCGAATGGCGGCTCCAGATTACAGTTTGTTGTGATTTGCAGCGTTTGCGCGCAGTCCTGAATTGGGATTGTTCAACTCTTAAGCGCGCCTATTCGGGCGAAAAAGTCAGTTGCTGAATCTCGCAACAGTATTCTGAAGTTTTTTGCGGAGTAGATTCCTGCACGATGTGGAAAAAAAGAAGTTCGAGGATTCATAACGTCTCTCGCCACGTTGCAACAAACACAATTCTTGTACTTGCCACCCGAGTTGCGTGCGTCTGCGAGCAAAGAAAAACCCCGCACGCTCTGTGCGGGGTCCTTCACAACTACTTGAATCTGTCGCTAAGCTCCGACCAGTCTCTCCAACATCGGCTTGTTCCGAATCGTAAGCGTCGATCCCTTCAGGACCGCGATCTGCTTCTTCCGAAAGTCAGCCAACGTGCGCGTAACGGTCTCGCGCGAGGTGCCGATAATTTGTGCAATCTCTTCGTGTGTCAAAGCAACTTTGATCCGCAGTCCTTCTTTATCCTGGTCGCCCGTCGTCGACCACTCCAGCAGCAATCGAGCCAGGCGCTCGGGCGCCGAGTGCGAAAGCCCGAGTGATCTGATCTGCTGGTAGGCCGACTGGCAGTCGCGGCTCAAATGCTGAGCAGCTTTGAGGCACGCGTCTCCGTGCAGTTGCAGAAATTTCAGGAAGTCTTCGCGCTTGATGAAGTTCAACTGGCAGGGCTGACCGGTTTCAGCCGTGATCTCGTACGGAGTTCCCGAAACGGTCGCGTGCAGTCCCAGCACTTCGCCCGGTTGAGCGATTTTCAGGATCAAAGTCTTCCCGTCGCTCGAGGTCGTCGAGAGCTTCACGCGGCCCTTGCACAGCATGTAGATACCACGTGGCGACTGCCCTTCGACGAATAGCACAGCCCCCGCCGGATACGCTGCTGTGAACTTGATTTTCTCGAAAGCTTCAAGCGATGGCTTTGGCAGCCCGCAGAAGAAACTGTCCGACCGCAGCTTACAAATTAGGCAGTTCTCGACCAGTTCTAGACCGTATGGCGTTCCCACGTCCCCTCCGCAAGTACATAAATCATATCACCTCGCGGTGTGACATACCTCCTTTTCATCACTGTGAAACGGGTTGTGGCCACGCGTCCGTATCACACGAAGGTGGTAAGACCCTCTCGATGCTTGCTCTGTCATCGCGCCTCAATCGAAGCAAAGATTCATCTCATCCCAGCCAGTCTGGAATCCTTCCCTCAAGGGTGCGCTTCATCCGCTATGCGTGCATCCAAGCCGAGCACAGGTGACCGTCATCACGTCCGCTATGTGACGTCTGAACTAGACAGCACGACATACCTGCACCAGAATCCGCGCCCAATGTACAGGGGCAAGGGCGCAGGTTGTCGCCGTGAATAGTGGGCACGACAGGCCGTACGCCGCCACCTCGATGCAGATTGGCTCGACGGCCGGTGAGGACCGCCATAGTGGTTCCTCAGGAGCGCGTACTCATAATGTCGCCGACAACGACCATCCTCAACCCCACGCGCGTCCCTGCCCCTGTCGCCGATACCCATACCGCTCTTATTACTTGCACCGATGTGTTTCGTGTTCCTCCTGAAATAATACTCATTCTGCTCTTACTGGGCTTTTTCTCAACCGTTGTCCTCCAGGGCCACGGCAGACATACAGGAGGTCTCGCCGAACATGAAGCACAAACTGCTGTTTGGTGGCGCCGCTGTCGCGCTGCTTACGCTGTTGTTCGTCACAACTCTCGTTGCAATGGAGGAAGCACCTTCGACCGAGCCCGCACCAGCCGCAACATCCTCGGACCCACTGCTTCGCCTGCTCGTACAAAGGGGGTCATCACCGCCGATGAAGCGCGCTTCCTGGGAGTTGGAACGGCGGCCGACCAGCGTGACAAGCTTGTTCTGCTGCTGAAGGAAAAGGGACTGCTCAGCTCAGCCGAAGTGGACGAACTTCGTGCTCCCGCGGCAACTCCCGCTACTCCGGCGCTCCAGCCCGCCACTCTAACGGCTGCACAGACAGTTTCGCAAAAATCCGAACCCTCCAAGCCGGCTGCGCCGAAATTCATTCCCGCTGTCGCTCCGCTGCGTGTTCTCCAGGTGGATCCTCCCAAGCGCGATGGCCTCATTCCGGACCTCAAGATCGGCACCGGCGCGCGCATCAAGCTCTACGGCATCATCAAGGCGAGCAGCATTTACGACAGCTCCTCGCCGAACGGTACTGACATGCCGTTACCCGCCTTCATTCCGAACAACGCGAACTCTCCTACCTTCGACACCGGCCCAACCGCCGGACGCGAGTACCACGTCAAGGCCCGCTTCGCTCGAATCGGCGCTAACTTCGAGTGGCCCGATGTCAGCGAACGCTGGACCCTGACCGGAAGACTCGAATTTGACTTCGAGGGCAATTTCACTCGGGCCTTGAACCGCAACATCTCTACAATCCGTTCAAGCCAGGCCTCGATTCGTCTTGCGTGGGGCCGCGTCGATTACAAAGCAACCGAGCACACGTCCTGGTACGCGCTCTTCGGTCAGGATTGGACGCCCTTCGGTTCGTCCACCCTGCCCAATTTGATCGAAACCACCGGCATGGGCCTCGGCTTCGGGACTCTGTATGAACGCGCGCCTCAGATGCGCACCGGCGTCGTGTTCAATCCTGGCGGCGAACGCAAGCTCACTTTCAATCCCGAGTTCGCCATCGTGATGCCCGCCTTCGGCCTCACTCCGACCAACGTTGCCGATCAGCTCGGATTCGGCGAGCGCCAGGGCGCAGATTCGGGCCGTCCAGAGATACAGGGACGCTTCGTCACCCAATGGCAGCTTGATCGCGCCCAGGGCGTAGCTCCTGCACAATTCATCGTCAGCTTCGTTCAGGGGCGGCGCACTGCTGTAGTTCGTGCAGCCGACGTTCCTCTTTGCGCCGTTGGTTGCGCCACTCCCAACGATTTCCGAATTCGCTATCCGCAAGGTGTTGAGATCGACACCAGCCGTTGGGGCTACACCGGGGAACTACAACTGCCCACCCGGTTCGTGACCGTTTTGTTCAAGTACTGGAACGGCGCTGACCTACGTTGGTACTTCGTCGGCAATCTACTCTCGAACTACAACGACGTAACCGGCTTCACGAATGCGTTTGCAGGCAGTGCGATCGACGGTTCGCCCGTGTGGTTCGGTCTTCAGAACGGAGTTCCAAGCGTCGTGCCTCAGCGTGCTGTGCGTGCGCAGGGCGGCTTTGTCGATCTCGGTTTTCCGTTGTCCCGGATACTGGGCGCGGATCCTGCGGGTCGTAATGCGGGATGGCAGCTCTACTTGCACTACGCCTACGATCAGGCCAAAGCGTCTGACGCGCGCCGAACCGCCGCGGCGCTTTCGACGATCACGCCGGGCACATTCACCTCCTTCGGCAACCGCGGCAATAAGAACGATGTCGGGGCCGCAACGCTCCTCTGGAAGATGAATACCTTCCTTACCTTCGGATACGAACAGTCGTACTACAGGACGCGTCTTGCAGGTGGCGCTGTGCACTGGGAACTGCGCGATCCCGATCCCATCATCATCACCGGATGGGGAGCCTGGATGGGCAAGCAGGCACGTTCCTGGCATGACCTGCGCAGCGAGTTCTCAACCATTTTCACGTTCTAGGGAGGTCGCATTCCGGTCGGCACGGCTGGCGACCGGTGGCTCACCCTCGACGTCGCGTTTGACAGGTCGGGTTCCGGCCGCAAGCAACTCGGTACTATCTACGACCACTACCTCGCTAATTCGGAGTTCATTCAATGAGTACGCCTAACCCGACACCAAACATCGGCAGCTATCTTGCCAGCGATCAAGAGTACAAGGCCCCATCCATAGTGGCTTCGAATGCCATACTTAAGGACTTCCGTGCCGAGTACGAGCGCTCCATCAAGGACAACGACAAGTTCTGGGGCGATTACGCCAAGAGCTTCTACTGGTCCAAGCCGTTCACCAAAGTATCCGAGTTCGACGGCGTCCATCACAAGTGGTTCATCGGGGCGCGCACCAACATCACCGTGAATGCACTCGATCGCCACGTCAACTCCGAACGCGCCAATCGAGTCGCCTACATCTGGTTGGGTGAAGACGGCACCGAGCGCAACATCACTTACCGCCAGCTTTACCGGATGGTCTGCCGCTTCGCCAACGGCCTCAAGTCCATCGGCGTAAATAAAGGCGATCGCGTCATCATCTACATGCCGCTCACGGTAGAAGGCGTTGTCTCCATGCTCGCCTGCGCGCGCATCGGCGCCATTCATTCCGTTGTTTACGCCGGACTCGGCCACATGGCGCTTCGCGATCGAATCAGCGACGCCGAAGCCAAGGTCGTCATTACCGGCGAAAAGGGCTTCCGCCGAGGCAAAGATGTTCCGCTCAAACCGATCGTGGACGAAGCTGTCGACGGACTCGAATTCGTCGAGAAGATCGTGGTCTGTCCTCGCACCGACGCGCCGCTCGAGCTAGCGTCTCAGCGCGAAGTCGACTTCCGCGATCTCATGAAGTTTCCGGCTGAGTGCCCTGCCGAAGACATGGAGGCCGAAGATCCGCTTTTCATCCTCTACACATCTGGTACTACAGGGAAGCCGAAGGGTGTCGTGCACGTGCACGGCGGATTTATGGTCGGTACCACCTACCATCTCGCGAGCTTCTTTGACGTCGGCGAGCGCGACATTTTCTGGTGTACGTCAGATATCGGCTGGATCGTCGGGCACAGCTACATCGTTTACGGGCCGCTCTGTGCCGGTGTTACGACGATGTTCCGCGAGGGTGCGATCGATTACCCCAATCCCGGCGTAGCCTGGGACATCGTGGAACGCTACGGCGTGACGAAGATGTTCACCGCTCCAACCGCGCTCCGGATGTTCATGCGCTATGGCGAAAAGTATCCTGGCGAGCGCGACCTCACGTCGCTGCGCGTTATCGCCTGCGCCGGCGAGCCTCTCAATCCGGAAGCGTGGCGCTGGGCGCAGACGCATCTTGCTGGTGACGGTAAGTGGGGTTACGTCGTCGATAACTGGTGGCAGACCGAACTCGCCGGTCCCACACTCGGTACTCCCGTCACCATGCCCACGCTCCCGGGAAAGCCGGCCTCGCTCTCCCGGGCGTCGAAGCCGACGTGCTCGACGCGGAGGGGAAGAGCGCTCCGCCAAATGTCGGCGGACGGCTCGTGCTCAGGCGCACCTTCCCCCAGATGATGCGCACGGTGTGGAAGAACGATGACCGTTGGGCGCGCGACTGGAAAGACATACCCGGCTGCTACGTCACTGGTGATGTGGCAATCAAGGACAAAGATGGCTACATTACCGTTGTCGGACGCGCCGATGATGTGCTCAATGTAGCCGGGCACCGCATCGGCACGGCCGAGGTCGAGAGCGCCCTCGTCTCCCATCCGTCGGTCGCCGAAGCCGCTGCCATCGGCGTTCCCGATGCGATGAAGGGCGAGTCCATCAAGGGCTTTGTGCAATTACGCGCAGGTCACGACCCGTCCGACACGCTTGCGGCATCACTCATCGAGCATGTGCGTCGCGAACTCGGCCCCATCGCGACTCCGTCGGCCATAGAATTCGTGACGGCCCTGCCAAAGACTCGCTCCGGCAAGATCATGCGTCGGTTCCTGAAAGCTAAGGAAACTGGTGCCGAGATTGGAGACATTTCGACTCTGGAGCAATAGCCGCCCAGGTTGTCCCATCCTCACGCCGCTTCCCGGCCTCGGGATGTGTCTCAACCTGGAAGCTTTGAAAGTTTCGCTCCGGCCTTGTACAGTACTCAGCACTCCAGGATGGCGGAGGAAAGCCTTAGATGGCGAACACACCTGCTATGTCACAAGTCAACATCGACTCGATTCTTCAGGAATCTCGCGTTTTCCAACCCTCACCCGAGTTCAGCCAGTCCGCTCACATAAAGACTCCAGCTGAATACGAGCGCATTTACAAGGAAGCGGCCGCGGATCCCGAAAAGTTCTGGGCCGGCATCGCCAGGGAACTGCACTGGTTCAAGCCCTGGACCAAGGTTCTCGAATGGAACGCTCCATGGGCAAAGTGGTTCGCCGGTGGAGAGATCAACCTTTCCTACAACTGTCTCGACCGGCACATTCAGACCTGGCGCAAGAACAAGGCCGCCATCCTCTGGGAAGGTGAACCCGGAGACACGCGCACGCTGACCTATCTTCAGCTGCTCACGGAAGTCCAGAAGTTCGCAAACGTCCTCAAGGGACTCGGTATTCAGAAGGGCGATCGCGTAGCCATCTACATGGGTATGGTGCCTGAGCTACCCGTCGCCATGCTCGCTTGCGCACGCATCGGCGCGGTCCACTCCGTCATCTTTGGCGGCTTCTCGGCGAACGCGCTCGTGGACCGCATCACTGATCAGCAGGCGGTCGCGGTCATCACTCAGGACGGTGGCTACCGTCGCGGTGCGGAAGTGAAGCTCAAAGCAGTGGTCGATGAAGCTCTCCCGCGCTGCCCAACCGTAAGGCACGTTGTCGTTTACAAGCGTAGCGGCTCCGAAGTCAAGATGCAGCCGGGTCGGGACCACTGGTGGCACGAGTTGATGGCCAACGCCAACTCCAACTGCCCGGCAGAGCCGCTCGACTCCGAGCATCCTCTGTACATCCTTTACACCTCCGGCACCACTGGGAAACCCAAGGGAATCGTTCACACCACTGGCGGCTACGCGGTCGGCACGTACATCACGTCGAAGTGGGTCTTCGACCTGAAGGACGAAGACGTTTTCTGGTGTACCGCTGATATCGGCTGGGTCACCGGCCACAGCTACATCGTCTACGGCCCGCTCCAGAACGGAGCGACGTGCGTCATGTACGAAGGCGCGCCCAACCATCCCGACCTCGACCGGTTTTGGGCTGTCATTGAGAAATACAGGGTGAACGTCTTCTACACCGCTCCCACTGCCATCCGCACCTTCATCAAGTGGGGCGAGCAGTATCCGAATCGCCACGACCTCAGCAGTCTCCGCCTGCTTGGTACGGTGGGCGAGCCGATCAACCCCGAAGCCTGGATGTGGTATCGCGAGATCATTGGTAAAGAGCGCTGTCCCATCGTCGACACATGGTGGCAGACCGAAACCGGCGCCATCATGATCTCTCCGCTGCCCGGCGCTATTCCCGCGAAGCCCGGATCTGCCACTCGTCCTTTCCCCGGCATCGTCGCCGAGGTCGTCACGCGCACCGGCGAAAAGGTTCCGCTTGGCTCCGGCGGCTATCTCGTTATCAAGCAGCCCTGGCCATCAATGCTGCGCACCATCTATGGGGATCCTGATCGCTACGTGAAGCAGTATTGGTCAGACATTCCTGGCGTCTACTTCACCGGCGATGGCGCGCGCGAAGACAAGGACGGGTACTTCTGGGTGATGGGCCGCGTCGATGATGTACTCAACGTCAGCGGACACCGCCTATCCACCATGGAGATCGAGTCCGCGATCGTCGCACACGACAAGGTCGCCGAAGCCGCCGTCGTCGGACGCCCCGACGAACTGAAGGGGCAGGCTGTTTGCGCCTTCGTCACCCTTGAAGGTGGCCAGACGCCTTCGCCGCAACTTAAGGAAGAGTTGCGCGCGTGGGTTGCGAAAGAGATCGGCGCCATGGCAAAGCCCGACGACATTCGCTTCACCGATCAGCTTCCAAAGACCCGCTCAGGCAAGATCATGCGGCGCTTGTTGCGCGAACTGGCCTCCAGCGGCGAAGTCAAGGGCGACACGACAACGCTCGAAGACTTCGGCGTGATCGCACGCCTGAAGGAAAGCGACGAAGCGTAACCAGGACGAATTGCAGTTTGGGATCCCCCCTTCGCTTGCGAAAGTGGGGGCATCCCCTTTTGCTGCCGGGCGAATCATCGATTTCAGCTTGACGTGCAGAGTACAATTCCCTTCACGTTTCCTATAAAGTCGTCGTCTGCGGTGTTCCGACACGGTCCCCGTGAGACTTAGACGCTGCGGGTCAACCGGCTGCAAGACGACAAGGGGCGCGGCCAATCACCGCGCCCTTCAATATTGATCAGCCGCTTCTCTTTCGCAGCTCACAAGTTTGCCTTCCTGATGTAATTTCGCCTGTCCCTAAGCTCCCATCCTGAGCTTCAGAGGTTGAAGATTCTACACTTACCAGCCTCTCTGGAGCGGCCACCCGCTTGCCTCATCACTCCCGGTGCAGAAGCGCCAGGAGGAACCATGAAGAAGAGTCTTTACATTTGTGCGTTGATGCTGGGCGGCAGCATGTTTGTCGCGGCTCAGCAGACCACGCCCCCTGTGACCACGCCGCCGACTTTCCCCAGCGAGTCGTCTGAGCGGCAGGCGCCTACACCCGACCGTCCTTCGACCAGCATTCCGGGCAGCGACAATCCCGCGTCCCAGACCGGATCTCAGTCGCCCGCCGGTGCAGAGCGAAGCGCCGATCCCGCGCAGTCGTCAAGCGGACAGTTAACGACTGTCACAGGTTGCATAAGTGAGAACACCGGCACTGCCGCTGGCTACGTGTTGACCGACAACTCCGGCAACAAGTACGAACTGAAGGGCAGCGCGGACCTCGCATCGCACGTCGGCCACGAAGTTCAGATCAGGGGACAGCTGGATCAGTCCGGCTCAGGCGCAGCCTCGGATACAGGCTCGCAGCCCGGCCAGTCCGGATCGACAGCGTCCGATAGCCGCTCTGATCAGTCAACCGCTTCGAGCACTCACGCCGGGCATCCGGCCGCTGCAGTATCGGCCATTCCGCTGAACGTGCAATCAGTGAAGATGGTTGCGAGCACCTGCGCGCAGTCCCCGACGATGAAGTAGCCGTCGTTATCGCGTGGAAATTACAAAGGCCATCGCACACAACCGATGGCCTTCTTTCTTGCACTCTTACGGGAACAGACCCCAACTTCAACCAGTCGGCTAACTGCTCACAGGATTGCTCTGCTGGTCCACCAGCACTGCAGGCTTCGGCGTGGTGTACTCCACGGCCGTCGCCGGATGCTCCTCCGCATACAGCCTGTACCAAGTGATAGCACTGGCACGCAGCCACAGCCTAACCGCGAACTGCACAAGCATCACTACTTCCAGTAGCAGGAACGACAGCCCCCACATCCGGCCCGGGATGTGCAGCCAGATGTACAGCCCTGCGCCGAGCACTACCCACGCCACGAGGCTGATCCGGAAATACATCCAGAGCAGCGCGCCCAAGGCATTCCCGCTGATCTTCAACGCGCGGAAACTGTTCTTCCACATGCTCCGCTCGTTCTGCTCTACCGCGCGAACCTGCGCCACATCGAACCACAGGCGCACGAACAGCAGCATCAGCAGGATCACGATACCCGCACCCATCCGCCACCAGAATTCGTTTGCTTCGAGCGGGCTTGCCTCCGCTATCCTGTCCCCGATTTTCCGCACGCCCTGGTAGATCAGCAGAATCGCCCCGAAGGGTATCAGCGAGATCAGCATCAGCCGCACCATGCGCCAGAAATATAAACCGCAGTTCTCGAAGAACTCCGCCCTGCTCAACTTCCGGTCTTCGCGGTACGTCACCAGGATGCCGCCCGTAAGAAACAGCATAAAAATAAAGAAGATGATCTGGGTCGCTACCGACGCCGACGTTCCCGCCTGGAGTTGCACCTCGGGTTGCATCAGCAACTCGACATAACGCGCGACGCGAAGTTGCCCCGAGATGTCCCCGGCCGCCAGGCTATGGTCCAACACACTTGAGAACATCGTCCGTGCCGGCCCCGATCCCAGCAGCGCCAGGATGAAGTTCACCGCGAACACCCACCACAGTATCCGCTGATGACGCCGCACCAGCGATGCACCTGTTGAAACCAATCCTTTGCTGTTGCTCATCGTCATCTCCTTATGCCAGCCACGACAGCATTTGTCCGAGCCACTGCGACGCCACTGTCCAGTACGACATGATCTTCTGGGTCGCACGTTGCGGCTTCACGACGTAGCTGTTGTTGAATGCGTTCGTATCCAGCAGCACCTTATGGTCAGGGTCGATCTCCGCTGAAACGATCTTCGCCTTCTTCTCCCACTCAAACCTCTTCCAGCGGTCCTTCCCGTCCCACTGCTCGCGAACTGTCTCGTCGTTGTCGAACTTCACTTCTAGCGCTACCGGGAAAACGAACGTCCCCTTCCGGTGCAGGGTGACTTGCGAGTGATACGTTGTCTCGCCCTTCTTCTCCTCCGGCGCGTCCTTCTTGGCCCAGTCCACGCGGTCCGACTTCACCCCCATCACGCGATAATCCAGCACGTGCGTTCCGTATACCGCCTGCTCCCAGAACCACGTCAAGTCCTGCCCTGTTACCTCGTTCACCGTGTTGAGGAAGTCCTGTTCGGTCGGGTGCTTGTACCTGTAGCGCATGAAGTACGTGTTGATCGCCTTGCGCAACGGCTCCTCGCCGACGATGGCTTCCAGCGTCATCAACATTGTGGCCGTCTTGCCGTAGGTCATCGCCCCATAGGAACCATATCCGCCATACTGCCACGCGTTCCGCGCTAGCGGATCCATATCGGGGATCGACGAGTAGCTCATCCGCTGCATCTCGCGGTCACCCGCGATGCCCAGCCGTGAATTGATCATGCTCGTATCGCGCCCATAGAGCGCATCCATGATCTTCACTTCCGTGTAGCTGTTGATGCCTTCGTCCAGCCAGGCATCCTCGAATTCATTGCTGCCCACCATGCCATACCAGTACTGGTGACCGTATTCGTGCTCTGTCACCATCTCCGGCCCCAGCACGCTCTTCGGCATCAGCCAACTTGTTCCGAGCGTAATCAGCGTCGGATACTCCATGCCTCCAGTTGCGCCCGCTCCCGCCGGAGGATCCACCAGCGTTACCTGCGCGTACGGATACGGTCCGTACCACTCGTCGAACTTCTGCATCGTGCCCTGCACGGCTGTCACGTAGCGCTTGGCCGAGTTCATGTGCCCCGGAGCAATCAGTGCACGAATCTTTACGGTTCCCGTGCTCAGCGTGACTTGGTCTTCCACAACGTCGAACCGCGGCGACGCCGTCCACGCAAAGTCGTGTACGTCTTCCGCGCGGAACGTCAGCGTCTTTGTGCCGTCTGCATTCTTCTTCTCGCCCAGTTGCACTCCGCTCGCGCCGACCACCTCGTTCTCCGGCAGCGTGAGGTTCACGTCATACGTACCGTAGTCGGCGAAGTACTCCGTCGAGTTGTGATACTGGTGCGCGTTCCATCCGAACTTCGTCTCGCTCGGATCCGGCTTCGGGCTCGAGCCGCTCGACTTCCACCAAACGCCCACCTTCGGGAACCACTGTCCCGCGAAGACGTAGTCCCGCTTGTAACCCGCGCGCATTACTGGCTCGCCGAACTTCGTCTTGAAGTTCATCCGGAACGTGATCTCACCTCCGGGCGGCACCGGCTTCGGCAACCGCACTTCCATAACGGTCTTGTCCATCGGATTGCCGTCATCAGGCGCGATGTACTTCATGGCGCCGGTCAGGTCGCCCATGCCCTCGACCTCGAGCTTCGTCACGTCGGTGCTGGCGTTAAGCTTCTCGTCCCAGCTGCCTTTGTTGTCCCGCGTACCGCCCGCCCAGCGCACCTCGCGCATGAACGTCGACCCCGGTTGAAACGCATTCTGATAAAGATGGAAAGGGAAGCGGTCCAGCGCGGCACCTGTCTCGTTCTTGTACGTGAGTGTTTGTTGTGCGTCGACCGTGCGCGTCTTCGGATCGTACTTCGCCTCGATTTTGTAAGCGACGATCCGGTCTGACAGCGGCTCGCTCACGAGCAGGGGCTTTGTTGGAGTAGGACTCGACCCCTGCGCCCGCACTTCCGGCGTCAGTGCCGCATAAAAAACGATTACGGCCACCGCTCCGATGGCCATGAATGCTATTAGGAACCGCCGCGCATTGCGCATGCTTGTCTCCCCAGAACTGAAGTAGCTTACGATGCTGAACTGCCCACGCTTCGACACGGTGGCAGAACTAGGGTGTACTTAGGCCCATACTTTTCGTCCGCGAAGCTTATTCTGCACCCCCGACCCAAGTCAACGAAGGAACACGAACCACAATTGCTGCTCCTGAGGAACCCTCGGTAAGCAGTTTCCTCCCATCCAACTCCATACTCCACTTCCCACTCAAATTCGGGATGCCACAACATGCATCTCCCTCGCGTGTAGCTGTCGTTGGAACCGGAAATGTCGGTGCGACATTTGCCTACGCACTCCTGCTCAGCGGCCTCGCCGCCGAAATCGTCCTCGTAGATGCCAACCACGCCCGCGCCGAAGGCGAAGCCATGGATCTCAACCACACAGAGCCATTCGCCCGTCCCACGCGCGTTTGGGCCGGCAGCTACGAAGATTGCGCCGGAGCTGCCATCACTGTCGTCTGTGCCGGTGCGGGCCAGCGCCCGGGCGAAACCCGCCTCGACCTCGTTCGCCGCAACGCCGACATCTTTTCTGAGATCATCCCGCAGATCGCCAGTCACAATCCCAACGGCATCCTGCTGATCGCCACCAATCCCGTAGACGTGCTCACGTACGCGTCACTGCGCTACTCGGGAATGCCTGCCAACCGCGTCATAGGATCGGGGACGATCCTCGATACGGCTCGTTTCCGCCACTTACTCAGTCGCCGCTTTCACGTAGACGCCCGCAGCGTACACGCCTACATCATCGGTGAACACGGCGACTCCGAGGTTCCCGTTTGGTCGCTCGCAAATATCGCCGGCCTTCGCCTCGCCGACTTCGCCGAACTCAACGGCACCACCATCAACCGCGCAACCATGGACGAAATCTTCCGCCAGACGCGCGACGCCGCATATCACATCATCGAGCGCAAGGGCGCGACCTATTACGCAGTTGCCGCGGGACTCATGCGTATCGTCGAAGCGATCCTTCGCGACCAGCGCACCGTTCTTTCGGTGTCCAGCATTGTCACCGATTACTACGGCATCAGTGACATCTGCCTGAGCCTGCCGACGGTCGTCGGCAGTAACGGCATCGAGCGCGTCCTTTCATTGCATTTAGATGAAGAAGAGATCGCTGGCTTGAAGAAGTCAGCCAGCGTACTTAAACAGACCTCGTCTCAACTCCAGTTAGCGGCCTGAGCCCCTGCCGAGTTGATGTCGTCGCGCGATCTTGGCGACGCAAGGGGGTGCCCACCCGCTGCCTGCGACGCGGGCGTGTCTCCGGAGAAAACTAGACGAGGCTTTCGAAGCCGCCGCCCGGGCCTGTTTCAGCCCTGGACAAATGTGAATCTGCGACGGTTCGCAAGAGTCTCTCGTCCGGACTGGACGCAAGCTCGGTCTCGCAGTACCTGCACGTCGTCGCGACCACCAGAGCCGACTCATCGCGCGCGCGTAAGTAATCTTCCGGTCGATACTCGCATGCACCAGCGTCGATCCCTGGCGACACACTGGTCGTCGCCGACCAGGAGAATGCGGTTGTTCATAGGGGATCACGACTATGAACTCGTCTACGGGAGCACGAGGAGTCGCAATCTTCCGGAGTCCTCAGCGTCCACCTCATTACCGCACAGCGCACCTCGGGATCGCTTGCACCCTCAGTGAATCTGCTGTACCTTCTTCCGCCATGCTGGACGCACCGCAGTTCCGCTCGTACGATCAGTTCTTCGCTTATTACGTGAAGCAGCACTCAACCCCGCAAAACCGTGCCATGCATGCGACCGGAACCTCGCTTGGAATTCTCGCAGTCGTCGTCGCACTCGCCACTGGACACTACTGGTGCGCGCTCCTCTTCATCCCCATCGGGTACGGCTTCGCGTGGACCGGACATTTTCTTATGGAGCGCAACCGGCCCGCCACCTTCGGCCATCCCTGGTGGTCGTTCGTGTCTGACTTCCGCATGCTCGCCCTGATGCTCACGGGCCGCCTGAAGCCCTGGCTCGAGCGCCCTTAGCCCCAACGCAAAAAAGGCCGCGGTCTCCCGCGGCCGTTCTCGACTTCAATTCGC
>Ga0196976_1000450_pt1 | contig 26119 bp, 14 predicted proteins | sample S3v_513CmetaG_FD_148644 | JGI IMG/M metagenome (GOLD analysis project Ga0196976, IMG submission 148644) | Soil microbial communities from Anza Borrego desert, Southern California, United States - S3+v_5-13C | ecosystem: Environmental > Terrestrial > Soil > Desert | place: USA: California...
GGATGTAGTCGCTGTCCACGCGCGCATCGCTGTCGCTGATAACAAAAAAGTCGTGCTCGGCGTGCGCGAGCATGAGTTGGAGCGAGTAAACCTTGGCGTTCGGATACGGCGGCTCGCCAGTGACGATGAACTTTGTTCGGACCTGCGGATACTTGCTCGCGACCCTTCTTGCTATCGCCAGCCCGGCATCGTCCTCGCGGCGGGCAGCGAACAAAATCTCAAATCTGGGGTATTCCTGGCGGAAGAAAGTATCGAGGTTCCGCTCGAGTTCAGGCTCATCGCCGTGTAGCGGTTTGAAAAGCGAGACACCGGGCAAGTCGGATGTACTGTCAGCACCGGACCGTTGCGCCTTGCGGAAGCGCCAGGCGCCGATGAACGAAAGCACAACGAACGCCGTCGAGGTCACCAGGCCTGCAACACCAATCCAGAGGGTGATAGTCCAGAGCATCCGAATCTCCGAGCATTAGGGCCGCCCTGCGGGCTGTCTGCATTCAGTGTCTCCCGCCATTACATCGCTGGCCAAGCGTTTTCAAGTCCGAATCTACGTGGAAGTACTCCTTGCGGGCGTTCTCGGGAGCGTTTTAGCCTCTTCTGATGAAATTCCCCCGAGCGAGCGGCATCCTGCTGCATCCCACCTCGCTGCCCGGCCCTTACGGCATTGGAGACCTCGGCGCTGCGGCGTATGAATTCGTGGACTTCCTCCACGCCGCCGGTCAGCGAATCTGGCAGGTGCTTCCGCTAACGCCGACCGGGTACGGTGACTCGCCTTATCAGGCATTCTCCGCTTTTGCCGGCAATCCTCTGCTTATCAGTCTCGACCGGCTCGTCGAGGCTGGCCTGCTCGACTCAGCACACGCCACATTACCGGATTTCACCGAGGACAGGGTTGACTTTGGCCGCGTGATTCCGTTCAAGCTCACGCTGCTCAGGCAGGCTGCCGAAAACTTCTTCCGTTCGACTACAGCTTCCGCCCACCAGCGATATCAGACATTCTGCGCAGCCAACGCCGAATGGCTCGAAGATTTCGCGCTCTTCATGTCCCTGAAGTACGCGCATGACCTTGTCGCATGGACTGACTGGCCGCGCGAAATCGCACTCCGCAAGCCGGACGCACTGGAGTGGTGGCGCAGGAAGCTCGCCGGCGAAATCCGAGTGCAGAAGTACTGGCAGTTCGTCTTCTCGGACCAGTGGAGCGAAATTAAGAATTACGCGAATGCTCGCGGCATACGGATCATGGGCGACCTGCCCATCTATGTTGCTCACGACAGCTCCGACGTTTGGGCGCACCCCGAACTCTTCCATCTCGATGAGGCTGGCCGGCCGACCCGGGTCGCGGGCGTACCGCCGGATTATTTCAGTGCCACCGGGCAGCTCTGGGGCAACCCCATCTACCGATGGGACCGCATGCAGGGGGACGGTTTCGCCTGGTGGATCGAGCGCGTTCGCGCTGCCCTCGCACGTTTTGACATGGTTCGGCTCGACCATTTCCGCGGCTTCGAGGCTTATTGGGAAGTTCCGGCAGGGGAACCTACAGCCATCAACGGGCGCTGGGTCACCGGCCCCGGTGCAGACCTGTTTAATGCACTTCAGGCCGCATTGGGAGAACTGCCCATAGTCGCCGAAAACCTTGGAGTCATCACACCTGAGGTGGAAGCCATTCGCCACCAGTTCGGCTTTCCGGGCATGGCCATCGTGCAGTTCGCATTCAGCACGGACGCGCAAGCTCCCACCTTTCGCCCGCACAATTTCCCGCGCGAGTTGGTGGCCTATACCGGTGGTCACGATAACGACACCATGGTCGGCTGGTGGAACGCCGGTATAGGAGACAGCACGCGGACCGCGGAAGATGTGGAACGCGAGCGCCAACTCACTCGTGAGTACATGGATCTCCGCGAAGGCGACGAGATCAACTGGGCGTTCATCCGTGCGGTGATGGCATCGGTTGCGGACACCGTCATCATTCCACTGCAGGACGTGCTCGGCGTGGGAACCGAGGGCCGCATGAACCTGCCCGGGCGCCTCGGCGGAAACTGGCAATGGCGCTATCGCTCCGGAAGCATCAAATCGGAGTACGTAGCGCGACTGAAGAAATTCGCAGAACTATACGACCGGTAGTCATCCCAGCATTTATGGACAAACCACGGCGCAGTTTCTGGCAGATCTGGAACATGAGCTTCGGCTTTCTGGGAATCCAGTTTGGCTGGGGCCTCCAGATGGCCAACATGAGCGCGATCTACCAGTTTCTGGGTGCGAGGCCGGACGAAATTCCGATCCTCTGGCTCGCCGCACCCATGACCGGATTGATCGTGCAGCCCCTCATCGGCCGCGCGAGCGATCGCACCTGGGGACCACTTGGCCGTCGCCGCCCATACTTCCTCGTCGGTGCGATTTTCAGTTCGCTCGCACTGCTCGCCATGCCAAACAGCAGTGCGTTGTGGATGGCTGCCGGTCTGCTCTGGATACTCGATGCTTCCATCAACGTGAGCATGGAGCCCTTCCGCGCATTCGTGGCCGACCTGCTTCCGGAAGAGCAGCGAACGCGCGGTTTCGCCATGCAGAGCTTGTTCATCGGCCTGGGTGCGGTCATCGCGTCGGGCCTGCCATGGCTCATGACGAATGTCTTCGGTGTTCCGCTCACTGCGGGCACCGGTGCTGTACCCGCCAGCGTGAGGTACGCTTTTTACGTTGGAGCCGCTGCGTTCTTCGGCGCGGTGCTATGGACGGTCATCTCCACCAGGGAATATCCGCCGGAGAATCTCGAGGAGTTTCGCCGCGCCAAGCAGCAGCGCACCAGCGTGGCTTCCTACGTCAGCGAGCTTTATACGAACATCCGTCGGATGCCGGACACGATGAAGCAGCTTGCCCTTGTACAACTGTGCACATGGCTTGGGCTTTTCTGCATGTTCCTGTATCTAACGCCGGCGATTGCCCGCCACGTCTTCAACGCCGCGGATGAGACCTCACCCCTCTATGAGGCGGGCGTGCAATGGGGCGGCGTCTGCAATGGCTGGTACAACGGCGTGTGTTTTGCTTTCGCGCTTGTATTGCCCCTCATCGCAAGGAAAATCGGGCGCAAGACCACTCACACCCTGTGCCTGCTCATTGGCGCAGCCGGGCTGACTTCCATTGGCTTCATCAGCGACAAGAATCTGCTGCTCCTGTCCATGACCGGCGTTGGCATTGCCTGGGCAAGCATTCTTTCCATGCCATACGCGATTCTCTCTGCCGCGTTGCCGCCCGAGAAAACGGGCGTTTACATGGGCATCTTCAACTTCTTCATCGTGATTCCCGAAATTGTTGCCGCGCTGGCGTTCGGTCCGGTCATGCGCTACCTGTTGGACAACAACATGGTTAATGCCGTCATGATCGGCGGCGTGTTCATGGCGCTCGCTGCGGTTTTAGTGCTGCGCGTTTATGATCCGCTGGCCGAAAGGGAGCGTGCGGCGCGATTGGCTGCGGTTCCGGCAAAGTAAAAAACCACGGAGTTGCACGGACTCTACCGATTCCGCCTATCCGTGGTTATTTCTCAGTTTATTGCTGGATACTGACCTCAGCCTTGCCCCTCGGCACGGTCAAGCTGACTGATTTTGTCGCTGCGTCGTGCTTCCATCCGGTGATCGGCTTCCCGTTTACCGTCACGTTCGCCGGTGCAGTATCGATTCCGTAGGCAGTTACCTGCATAGACGTCCACCACGGCTTATACGCACCCTCTGCCGCGCCCACGCTCACGCGCAGACCGTTGCTTGAAACTTCACACGTGAACCTCTGGCGGAAGACTTCGCCCTTCGTGTAGTCGAACGTTTCGCCGTCATCGGCATACACTGAGCCCGCGCAATTTGCTCCGGGATACACGCGGAGTTGAAGCGGCCCGTTAGGGACTTCGGCCGTGTGTTGCACTACGGGCTGGTGCGCCACAATGGAACCCGCACGAACGTAGATTGGCATCTCGTTCAGCTTCGGATCGACCATGAAAGGCTTGTCTTTCTGGCGCACCACGCGGCTGCCAGTCCAGTAATCAAACCACTCGCCCGAAGGGAACTTCACCTCGTACGCGCCGACGAACTCGTTCAGCTTCGGCGCAATCATCAGTGCATTGCCGAACATGAACGCCTTGTCCGTGACCTCCATCTCTTTGTCTGCCGGGAACTCCATAAACATGGGACGCATCAGCGGCACGCCCGTACGAGATGTTTCCTCCATCTGCGTGTAGATGTAAGGCATCAGCTTGTAACGCAGTTCGATGTACTCGCGGCGGATTGCTTCATGCTCCGGTCCGTGGACCCACGGCTCCTGATCGGCTGACCCGGTCGTGGTGTGATTGCGGTAGAGCGGCGTAAACGCGCCCACCTGTATCCAGCGCGTCAGAAGCTCCGGAGTTGGATTTCCCTCGAATCCACCCACGTCATTGCCGACGAATGCATAACCGGAAATGCCCAGGCTAAGCAGCGTCGGGACGGTCAGCCGATAGTGTTCCCACGTCGATTGGTTGTCGCCGGTCCACGTCGCGGCCCATCGTTGAGTCCCGGCGAATCCTGCGCGGCTCAGGACGAAAGGACGCGTGTTCGGCGCCAGCTTGAGCACTCCGTCGTATGTTGCTCGGACGTTCTGCATTCCGACCACGTTATGTATCTCGCGATGATCGGTCTTGCGCGGCGGCGCACCCGGTTCCTCCACGCGATGCACCGTATCGAGCGGCATCGTCTTGCTTGGATAACTGAAGACTGCCGGCTCGTTCATGTCGTTCCAGAAACCGCGCACTCCGGCTTTCACCAGGTCAGCGTAGTTCCGGCCATACCATTCGCGCGTCGCTGCTCTTGTGAAGTCCGGAAACACGCTGTCCCCCGGCCACACGGGACCAACGTAGATCGAACCATCCGGATTTCTCACAAAGTGGTCCCCGGCCAGTCCCTCGTCGTAAATCTTGTAGCCCGGCTGTTTCTTCGTATGCAGATCTACGATGACGACGGTCTTGAACCCCTGCTTGTTCAAGTCGGCGATCATGTCTTCGAAGTTGGGGAACTTCTTGCGATCGATCGTGAACGCGCGATACGCGTCGTGATAATCAATGTCGAGCCAGATCACGTCTGCCGGAATTCGGCGATTGCGCAGCTCGTTCCCGATCTCCCGTACCCGCGCTTCTGGATAGTAGCTGTACCGGCACTGCTGATACCCAAGCGCAAACAGCGGCGGCAACGGCATGCGACCCGTCAGTGCCGTGTAGTCGCTGACCACCTTCTTCGGATCGGGGCCATAAAAGAAGTAGTAGTCAAGCTCGCCTCCGTCAGCGCCGAACGAATACGCGTCGCGCAACTCTTTGCCGAAATCGAAGCTGCTGCGGTAGGTATTGTCGAGGAAGACGCCGTAAGCGCGGCCTTGCCGTGTTGCCATGAAGAAGGGAATCGCCTTGTAGAGCGGATCGCTCCCTCCCACCCAGCCAAACGCATCGGTTGTCCAGTTCGTGAACGCCTGGTCCCGGTGGTCGATGGGCCCTGCCTTGTCTCCAAGCCCGAAGTAGTGTTCGTTGTCGGGCATCGACTTCCATATCCGGAACTGCCGCCCGTTCCACGCCACGCGCCGTCGCGCGTCGTCCTGCGAAATCACCTCGCCCTTTGGCGTCAGGAAGCTGACCACGAGTGGGTTCCGCCGTACGCGCACGCTCATCGCGCCCGTGTTCAGTTCGACGGCGTCCTTGGTGTGGCGGAGCTGTGTCTTCGCCGGTTTCAGGTCGGGGTTCTTCACAACCGCGAACGATGAGTTGTTGCTGAAGCGGCCATTACGTGCGTACCGGACGCGCACCACTGTCGGGCTGAGTGCCGTGATGCGAACCGCAGCCCTCTCTGCCGTCAGTTCAAGCCCGTTGGCAATCGGCTTTACTGCGGTTACGTTTCCGATGGTTTCCCAATCGGCCGCCACCGTGACCGCGGGAATTGCGAGTGCGAGGGCGAGAAGAACAAACGTTCGCGTGTTCATGGTAGTCGGAAGCAAGTTGACCGTAACCGAGGTGTCCTTGGCTGTCAAACTAATGACGACTCTCTCACCAAGTGCGATGCGCGACCGTGTCAGTCTCAAAGAGGACCCCGGAATCAAAGCTGAATTCAGATTTCTGTAACCTCCTCCATTCCGTTCTATGTTTTGCTGTATTTCTAATCGCATCCCCTCCAGCAAGTTACTGAATAGTAAATAGTTGAACCTCCGGATTTCTGGCTACCGAAGTGCATCCGAGCACCGGGGTCCGAAGCCGCTTCCGCCAGCTTCTTGTACTCCGCCTCAGGCGGTTTAGCGCGCCCAAGATGAACAGCAGAAAACCACTCGAGCAACACGGAAGTAAGGGGCTGATTGCGACTATGAGAACGTTTCAAAGATTGTTCCTGTGCGCCACATTCGTCATCGTGCTCGGCGGTCTGGCAGCCGCGCAGATTGACACTGCTCGCATCCAGGGAACGGTACTGGATCAGACCGGCGCCGCTGTGCCTGCGGCCGCGGTCACGATTACGAACCTTGGAACTGGGCGAAGCCTTACGGCCGACTCGAACGAATCCGGCTTCTTCACTACCTCCGGCTTGACCCCGGGGCGTTACCGCGTCGAGATCAAGCAGGGCAGTTTCAAGACCTACACGCAGGAGGTCACGCTTCAAGTCGGGCAGGTTGCGCCATTGAACGTGACTCTTCAGCCCGGTTCGGTTGAGGAAACCGTAGAGGTCAAGTCTGACATTCCACTCGTCGAGAGCGCGACTTCCAATATCAGCGAAGTCATTGTCGGCCGGCAGGTGACCGAGTTACCGCTGAATGGCCGCAACTTCACACAGCTTGCAACGCTGGCTCCGGGCGTTACTCGCGGACAACCCAATAACCAGGCGACCGGTGCCGGAAACCAGGCCGAAACCTTCCGCTATGGCACGGCCGGAGGCGCGGCACTCTCCGTGAACGGTCTGCGTCCGCAGGCGAATAACTTTTTGCTCGACGGCGTGGATAACAACGAGTCACTTGTAAACACCATCATCATCTTCCCGCCGGCAGAAGCCATCCAGGAATTCCGTGTTGATACGAGCGTTGCCCCGGCCGAGTACGGTCGAGCTGGTGGCGCCATCGTGAATACCACGTACAAATCAGGTACGAACGACTGGCACGGAAGCGCCTTCTGGTTCCACCGTAACGACAACCTTGACGCGCGCCGTTACTTCGACAAGAAGTTCAACCCGACCACGGGCGAGGAGAATCCGAAAGAAGAGTTCCGTCGGCACCAGTTCGGCGGCACCTTCGGCGGCCCCATCATCAAGAACAAACTATTCTTCTTCGGCGACTACTCCGGCTGGCGGCAGTTCCTGCCGCTGGACGTGGATCGCGCAACAGTACCGACGGCGTTGATGCGGCAGGGTAACTTCTCCGAAGTTCCAACGCCAATCATCGATCCGATCACGGGTGCGCCGTTCCCCGGCAACATCATTCCGGCGGATCGCATTAACCCGGTCGGCCAGGCTTATCTGAACGCCTTCCCGCTGCCGAACTGCGGTCCCGCAATCGACCCGAACTGCGGGGACGTTCAGCGCAACTTCCGAATCACGCGCAACCAGATTCAGACCTTCGACGATTTCGACGTTCGCGTCGATTGGAATATCAGGACGAACGACACGCTGTTTGGCCGCTTCAGCTACGGAGACGATAAGCAGACCACCAGTTCGCGACTGCCGGCCTTGCCCGCTGGCTTCGGATCGGGGAACCAGATTAACCATCCGCGTTCCTTCGTCCTCGGCCAAACGCACGTCTTCAGTCCTGCTGTGATCAACGAATTCCGCTTCGGATTTGTGCGCACGCGCTTTGGTTTTGAGCCGCCGTTCCAGAACGAACCCATCTCTGCCAATCTGGGTATCCCCGGCGCGAACCCGACTCCGCTGCTGGGTGGAGGCGCGTTGATCGGTGGCTTCAACAACCAGCTCGAGTACACGGGTGATTTCGGGCCCTACATCGTCCCGCAAAACACGTTCCAGTACTCGGACGCGCTCTCGTGGAACAGGGGCGCGCACACTCTAAGGTTTGGCGCCAGCATCATCCGCCGCCAGGTGAACTTGTTCCGTCCCAACCGTGGCAAAGGGTTCTTCTTCCTCTTTGGCGACGGTGGCGGTCAGAGCCCTACTCGGCATGAGGTCGCGGACCTGCTTGCCGGTTTCGTCGAGCGGTATGACATCGGTCCACCGTTCGGCATGGTCGGAACGCGTAACTGGGAGAACGGGTTCTACGTTCAGGACGATTGGAGAGTCAATCGGAGGCTGACCCTGAATCTCGGCTTGCGCTATGACCTCTATACGTGGCCCGTGGAAGTCCAGAACCGTCAGGCCAACTTCGACGTCGCCTCCGGTCGCATCATCCTGGCCACGGATGACAACCGGTCGTTTATGGAGACGGATAAGAACAACTTCGCACCGCGAATCGGCTTCGCCTTCGACATGTTCGGCACTGGGCAATCGGTGCTGCGCGGCGGCTACGGCGTCTTTTACTTCGTAGACCGTGGCGGCATTGACAACCAGTTGGCCCAGAATCCGCCGTTCAGCGGTTTCTCCAGCTTCAACTACACGAACGGCTTCCGCATCACGTTGAGCGGGCAGGCGCCTCTCAACAGCAACGATTCGCGTCTGGCGACGTTGCCGCTCCCGACCGGAGACGTCAACAACGTTGACCTTAACAATCCGACGAACGTGACGGTGTTCTCCGCCGACCCTGACAATCGCAACTCCTACGTCCAGCAGTGGAACTTGCAGGTGCAGCAGCAACTCGGCACCAACACAGCGGCGACCATCGCTTATGTGGGAACGAAGGGCACCAAGCTGGCGACGTACTACAACCTGAACCGTCAGTTTTACGGCCAGGCTCCGGGCACACGCCTGTTCCCGTTACTGAATGACATTAACGTTCAGGAGACCAACGGCTCGTCCATCTACCACGGCCTTCAGACGCAACTTGAGCGCCGCCTGTCCAGGGGCGTCCAGTTCACGGCGTCCTACACGTGGTCGCATACGATCGACGATTCGCCCGGCGCATTCGACAACCAGACGAACCGCTTCTCCATCCAGGACTTCGAGCGCGAGCGCGGTAACTCGAACGAAGACTTGCGTCACCGCTTCGTCTTCAGTTCGCTCATCGAGTTGCCCTTTGGCCGTGGACGCGCGCTGGGCAACAACTGGGGTGGAGCTCTGGACAACATCCTTGGCGGATGGCAGATCAATCCCATCGTTACCCTTCAGAGCGGCTTCCCGGTCGACCTCGTTCAGGGTGGCAACCCACGCACCCGTCCGGACCTCGTAGGCAATCCGCAAGTTGGTGAGCAGTTCGACAGCGCGACCGGCGACACCCTCTGGTTCAACCCTGCCGCGTTTGCGCCGGTGCCCACAGTCGCCTTCGGCGGCGATACCGTCAACGCGCGCCCCGGAACCACGCCTCGCAACTTCCTCTATGGACCTCCGGGACGCTTCGTGGATCTCGCTCTGTTCAAGAACTTCAGGCCCACGGAACGCTTCACCGTGCAGTTCCGCTCGGAGTTCTTCAACCTGTTCAACACGCCGCAGTTCGCTCAGCCGGTCTTTGATCTGGGCGATCCGAACTTCGGCCGAATCACGAACGTGCGCCTCGCCAGCGAGCGCCAGATTCAGCTCGCGTTGCGCCTCTCGTTCTAGCGCTTTCTGCATCTACTTGGGGGCAGGCATGGCCTGTCCCCTTTCTCTTTCGGCGGAATCCGTACCGGAACGGCAAAGGGAGTGTCAGGGCGATGGCGTGCGCATGTCCCAATCGCTGCATGCGGCACGCCGCTGCGCCTGGTGCGAAACATTTTGAGGGCAAGCCGTAACATGCAAGTCATCCTGCGTCGCTGTCGTTCGCTCGCACTTCCAATCGCTGTTGCTTTCGTTTCTCTTCAGGCATTCGCGCAAGCGCCGAACATCACAAAGGTCGAACCTCCGAACTGGTGGATAGGCCTCCCTCCAAATCCCGTTCTCATGCTCACCGGCGAGAACCTTGAGCGCGCGCAGGTCAGCGTCTCGCATCCTGGCGTGAAGGTTGTGAAGACTCAGGCGCAGCCCGGCGGCAAGTACGCTTTCGCGTGGCTCGAGGTGGCGAACACGGCGAAGCCGGGGACCGTTGCGTTCTCGGTGCGCACGCCCGCGGGGCAGGCACCGTTTTCCTTCTCGCTCGCGCGGCGCGCTCCGGTGCAGGGGAAGTTCGCCGGGCTTTCGCAGGACGACGTCGTTTACCTCATCATGCCTGACCGTTTCGCCGACGGCGACACGTCTAACAATACCCAGCCGAATCGTCCCGGAAGCTTCGACCGCAAAGCTCCGAAGGGCTACCACGGTGGCGACCTGCGCGGCATTCGCCAGCGCCTGCCGTACTTGAGGGACCTCGGCGTGACCGCAATCTGGATGACGCCCTTCTGGGCTAACACCGATGCCGATTACCACGGCTACCACGTCGTGGATTTCTATGACGTGGACGGTTATCTGGGCACCATGCGTGACGTTCAGGACCTCGTTGCCGACGCTCACAAGCATGGCATCAAGATTGTGATCGATTATGTAGTGAACCACATCGGCCCTCGGCATCCGTGGGCTTTGTCTCCGCCCACGGCCACCTGGTTGCACGGGTCTCCGCAGCGGCACCTTGAGCCTGTTTATAAGTTCAACGGCATCGTGGATCCTCATGCTCCACGGCGCGCCTCTCGCGGCACAATCGAAGGCTGGTTCGCCGGACGCCTGCCAGACCTGAACACAGAAGACCCGCTCCTCGCCACGTACCTTCTTCAGAATGCAATCTGGTGGACCGAGATGACCGGCCTTGACGCTTATCGGCTGGACACCTTCCCCTACTCTTCACGCCGCTTCTGGAGTGGATGGCACGAGGGCATCTTCCGCGTTTATCCCAAAACGTTCACCATTGGCGAAGTCTGGGATGGTGAGCCGACGATCACCGCATTCTTCCAGGGCGGTCGCAAGCAGTGGGACGGCATCGATACCGGGGCGACCACCGTGTTCGATTTCCCGCTGATGATGGCCGTTCGCGACGTTGTCATCCGCGGCGCCAGCACGCAAAAGATCGTTGGCGTACTTCAGAGCGATTCCGTTTACACACGTCCCGAACTGCTGGTCACCTTCATTGGGAACCATGACGCTAAGCGCTTCATCTCCGAGGAGGGGAGCTCGCCTCAAAAGTTGAAGGCCGGTTTGTCACTTCTGGTGACGATGCGCGGTATCCCGCAGCTCTACGCTGGTGAGGAAATCGGCCTCCCCGGCGGCGATGACCCCGACAATCGGCGTGACTTCCCCGGTGGCTTCCCCGGCGATCAACGCAACACGTTCGAGCCCGCGGGGCGCACACCAGCCGAGCGCGAAATCTTCAACCATGTGCAGACGCTTCTTAAGTTGCGCCGGGAAAACCCTGCCCTGCGTCGAGGCCGCCAGTGGCACATCGGACAGGGCGACTCTTTTTACGCTTTTGCGCGCGAGGATGGGAAGCAGCGCATCCTGGTGGTTTACAACAACTCCGCCCAGGCAAGCACAATCAAGCTCGACTTCACGGATACGCCGCTGGCAAATGCGAGTGCGCTTAAGCCCGTGTACGCAGCATCGCCGACCAACGTCACCGGCAACGTTGTTACCGTGAGTGTCGCTCCACAGACGGCCGCAATCTACGAGGTGCAAGTTCCATAATGCGTGGTGTGCCGCATCTCGAAAACGTGGTCATCGTGGGCGGTCGTTGATTTTCAGCGTCCAAACGAGGGTTTGCTGCGTCTGAAACAGTAGAGACGTAGCTGCTTACGACTCTCGATGGCGTCGCTGCCCTGTTGATGAGATGGCTTCTCAACATCCCGCCATCCTCCCGGAACCCTATTCGACTAGTAATATATTTGGTTACGCATTTCTAAGGGGAAACGCTGACAAGTGAAGACCGAAGAAGCCACGCAGACCGTTGGTCTCGAGGTACTCGAGAACCGTGAGTGGATGGACTCGCTGGACTACGTGCTCGACAGTGGGGGTGGTGAGCGCGCAGGACGGCTGCTTCAGCAACTTGAACTTCATGCCCGTCGCTCCGGTGTCACCATACCTTTCACCGCCACTACCCCGTACCAGAACAGCATTCCTTCCCGCAATCAACCGCCTTTTCCCGGCAGTCAGGAAGTTGAACGCCGGATCAAGAGCCTCGTGCGCTGGAACGCGCTGGCCATGGTCATGCGCGCCAACAAGGAAGTGGACGGCATCGGCGGCCATATCTCCACGTTCGCTTCAGCTGCCACGCTTTATGAAGTGGCATTCAACCACTTTCTGCGGGCGCGGACCCCGGAAGGCGATCGCGATCTCGTTTACGTTCAGGGGCACGCGGCGCCCGGCATCTACGCTCGAGCCTTCCTCGAAGGACGACTCTCGGCCGAACAGCTTGCGAACTTCCGCCGCGAACTGAAGCGCGGTGGCGGCCTGTCGTCTTACCCGCACCCGTGGCTCATGCCCGACTTCTGGGAATTCCCAACCGTCTCCATGGGACTCGGTCCCATTCAGGCCATCTATCGGGCGCGATTCAGCAAGTATCTTGAGAACCGCGGCCTGAAGCAGGCCACCGACGGCAAGGTCTGGGCATTCCTCGGCGACGGCGAAACCGATGAGCCCGAGACTCTTGGCGCCATCACACTTGCCGCGCGCGAGCGCCTCGACAACCTCATCTTCGTCATCAACTGCAACCTCCAGCGCCTCGATGGTCCAGTGCGCGGCAACGGCAAGATCATCCAGGAACTCGAAGCGATCTTCCGCGGCGCAGGCTGGAATGTTCTCAAGGTAATCTGGGGCAGCGACTGGGATCCGCTCATCCAGAACGACCGCGACGGGCTGCTGGTCCGCCGCATGGGCGAGATCACCGACGGCCAGTACCAGAAATACTTCGTCGAAAGCGGCGCGTATTTCCGCAAGAACTTCTTCGGCACCGATCCTCGTCTGCTGAAGATGGTCGAGCATCTGAGCGACGAACAACTCGCCCGCATGCGCCTCGGCGGACACGATCCGATCAAGGTCTACGCCGCTTACAAGGCAGCGACTGAATGCACGGGCATGCCGACCGTCATCCTCGCCAAGACCATCAAGGGCTACGGCCTCGGCGAGAGCGGCGAAGGCAAGAACATCACCCACCAGCAGAAGAAGCTCAACGAGGAAGAACTGCGCATCTTCCGCTCGCGGTTCGGCGTGCCGATTCCCGACAGCGAGTTGCATAATGCGCCGTTCTACCGTCCCCCCGAGGACAGCGCCGAAATTCGCTACATGCAGGAACGCCGTCAGGCACTTGGCGGTTCTTTGCCTGAGCGCAAGGTCCGCTCAACTCCCATTCAGCCCGTCGCCGAGACGCACTTCGAGGAGTTCTACAAGGGCAGCGAGCGCGAAGTATCCACGACGATGGTCTTCGTCAGGCTGCTTGCGAAGCTGCTTCGGGACAAGGAGATTGGCAAGCTGATCGTGCCCATCATCCCCGACGAAGCGCGTACGTTCGGCATGGAAGCGCTCTTCCGGCAGGTAGGCATCTACTCGAGCGTCGGCCAGCTCTATGAGCCGGTCGATATGGACACGCTGCTTTACTACAAGGAAGCGAAGGACGGCCAGATTCTCGAGGAAGGCATCACGGAAGCGGGAGCGATGTCGTCGTTCATCGCCGCCGGAACGGCCTATTCCGTGCACGGAATCAATACGATTCCGTTCTTCATTTACTACTCGATGTTCGGCTTCCAGCGTATCGGCGACCTGATCTGGGCCGCCGGTGACATGCGCACTCGTGGCTTCCTCGTGGGCGGCACCGCCGGACGCACGACGCTTGCCGGCGAAGGTCTCCAGCACCAGGACGGCCACAGCCACGTTCTGGCACTGCCGCTGCCGAACCTCCTGGCCTACGACCCGGCCTTCGCCTACGAGATCGCCGTCATCATCCAGGATGGCATTCGCCGCATGTACGTTGATGGTGAGAGCATCTTTTACTATCTCACCGTCACTAACGAGCCGCTCCCAATGCCTTCCATTCCAGCAGGAGATATCAACAAGCTCAAGGAAGGCATTCTCCGCGGGCTCTATCGCTTCAAGACCTCAGACAAGAAGAATCCGAAGCTGAAGGTGAACCTCTTTGGCAGCGGAACGATCATGTACGAGGTTCTAAAGGCGCAGGCAATCCTGGAAAAGGACTACGACGTTTCCGCGGATGTCTGGAGCGTCACCAGCTACAAGGAACTCTATCGTGACGCGAACGATGCGGAGCGCTGGAACATGCTGCATCCGGGCGAAACTCCGCAGGTACCTTACGTCACGCAAGTGCTGAAAGAAGCTGGCGCGAACGGTTTGTTTGTCGCTGCGTCCGACTACATGAAGGTGCTGCCGGAGTCCATCTCGCAGTGGATTCCCGGAACGCTCGTGTCGCTCGGAACCGACGGCTACGGACGGAGTGAAAGCCGCGCTTCATTGCGCGACTTCTTCGAGGTTGACGCCAAGCACATCGTCCTTGCGACGCTCAGCGCTCTTGCCCGCGAAGGCAAGATCAAGGCCGACGTTGTAAAGAAAGCTATCAAGGACCTTGGTATCAATCCGGAAAAACCGAACCCGGCCATCAGCTAGCAAATGATCCACCTTCCCGGCGCGTGCGTTCACCACGCCGCGCCGGTTGATCCGGAAAGAGAGAGCAACGTGGCGAAAGAGTTCAAGTTACCCGAGCTTGGCGAGAACATCGAGCAAGGCGATCTTGTGCGCCTCCTCATCTCACCCGGCTCGACCATCGATGAAGGTCAGCCGGTCATGGAACTCGAGACGGACAAGGCGGTCATCGAGGTTCCTTCGTCGGTCAGCGGCAAGGTGAGTGAAATCAAGGTCAAGGAAGGTCAGAAGATCAAGGTGGGCCAGGTCGTCTTTACCCTGGAAAATGGCGCGCCCTCCAAGCCTTCGGGCAAGTCGCAGGCGGAGCCTGCCGTCGCCAGCACCTCCGAGCAGCAGGACGCCCGCGCAGAAGTCGGCAGGGCCATAAAGGCGGAAGGAAAGACCGAGCAGCAGGCGCTGAAGCCGGAACAGCCGGCGCGTCCAGCGCCGCCGCCGCCGCAACCTGAACCTCCAGTGCGCGTGCAGGAGCCCGCGCCTGCACCCCCGGCCCCTGCTTCCACGCTGGCCGGTGGCACTGAATTCAAACTGCCCGAATTGGGCGAAAACATCACTCAAGGCGACCTCGTTCGTCTGATGATCAAGCCCGGTGACAGCGTCGGTGAGGGCCAGCCCATCATGGAACTGGAAACCGATAAGGCTGTCATCGAAGTGCCATCGTCGATCAGCGGCACGGTCCGCGACCTTCGCGTCAAGCAGGGTGAAAAGGTGAAAGTGGGTCAGGTCATCTTCACGATTGAAGGTGGCGCTCCCGCTGCCGCACCGGAGCCGCAGCGCCCCGAAACGCGTCCCGTAGAACATCTCAGCGGACAGCAGGCAGCGCGCCTCAGCTTCCAGGCAGCGCTTCGCGCCGAAGGCAAGACGGAAGAGCAGGCGCTCCCGCCTGACCGCCCGGTTGTGGCGCAACAGCCCACGTTCGAGATGCCTACTCAACTGGCGAAGGTCGCCGGTGCTGAGCATCGTCCTCCGGTTGCGGCCTCGCCCTCGATCCGCCGTCTCGCGCGTGAACTCGGTGTCGACATCTACGCAGTGAAGGGAAGCGGTCCCGGCGGACGCATCACCGAAGCCGATGTAAAAGGCCATGTGAAGCAGATCATCACCACGGGAGTGGTGGGGGCCATCAGCAAGGAAGAAGCCGAAGTGCTCCGCGGCCACCCGAAGCTCCCTGACTTCGGCAAGTGGGGCAAGGTCGAGACTGTCTCGATGCGCGGAATTCGCCGCAAGACAGCGGAGCATCTATGGGAGTCGTGGAACACGATTCCGCACGTTACTCAGCACGACCGCGCCGACATTACCGACCTCGAGCAGTTGCGCGCACGCTTCGCCCCGAAGGCCGAATCCGCCGGCGGCAAGATGACTGTCACCGCCATCGCGCTGAAGGTCTGTGCCTCGGCACTGAAAGTCTTCCCGCAGTTCAACGCCAGTATCGACATGGCGAAGGAAGAGATCATCTACAAGCAGTACATCAACATCGGTGTCGCCGTTGATACCGATCGCGGCCTGCTTGTGCCGGTCATTCGCGATGTGGACCGCAAGAACATCATCGAACTCGCGGTCGAACTGACCGAAATATCCAAGAAAGCGCGCGATCGCAAGCTCACGCCCGAGGACATGGAAGGCGGCACCTTCACCATCACCAACCTCGGCGGAATCGGCGGCACCTCGTTCACTCCCATCGTGAACCATCCGGAAGTCGCCATCCTGGGCATGTCGCGTTCACATACCGAGCCTGTCTGGATGAACGGCAAGTTCGAGCCGCGTCTCGCGCTTCCGCTTTCGCTTTCCTACGATCACCGTTTGATCGATGGTGCCGACGCTGCGCGCTTCCTGCGCTGGGTCGCCGAAGCCCTCGAACAACCCTTCCTCCTTTCCGTACAGGGATAGAGAAAGACCGCAAGAATGAACCAGCAGATGAAAGTTGCAGTCCTCGGCGGCGGGCCTGGAGGCTACGCCGCCGCGTTCCTCGCCGCCGACCTGGGCATGAACGTTACGCTCATCGATCAGGAACCCAATCCGGGCGGTGTGTGCCTTTATCGCGGATGCATTCCGTCCAAGGCTCTTCTGCACGTGGCCAAGCTTCTCGATGAATCGCGTCACGCGAAGGCCTGGGGCATCGAGTTTGGTGAGCCTAAGATCGACGTCGAAAAACTTCGCGCCTGGAAGCAAAGTGTCGTAACCAAGCTCACTGGCGGTCTGGGACAACTTTCAAAACAGCGGAAGATCACCTACATTCGCGGGCGCGGCAGCTTCGAAAATTCAAACACGCTTGTTATTTCGCGCGCGAATGGTGGTGGGGAAGAGCGGCTTACGTTCGACCGCATCATCATCGCCGTGGGTTCGCACCCTGCCAGCGTGCCCTCTCTCAAACTCAACAGTCCGCGAGTGTTGGATTCAAGCGGCGGCCTTGAACTGGCGGATATCCCCAAGACCATGCTCGTGGTGGGCGGCGGCTACATCGGTCTCGAACTTGGTACTGTGTACGCCGCTCTCGGCACCCGCGTCTCCGTTGTCGAGATGACAGGCGGACTGCTCCCCGGAGCCGACCGCGATCTCGTCACGCCTTTGCAGCGACGCCTCCAAAAGTCTTTCGACTCCATCATGCTCAACACCACGGTCGTTGGAATCAAGGAAGATTCCGACGGCATACGTGTTACCTTCGAAGGGTCCGAAGTGAACGAGCGCGAGAAGGTCTTCGACAAGGTACTGGTCTCCGTCGGGCGCAAACCGAATCCGGTCCCCGGTGTCGAGAACACGCGCGTGGAAGTGAACCAGCGCGGCTTTGTGCAGGTGAACAAGCACCTGCAAACGGCAGACCCCAGCATCTACGCGATTGGTGACGTTGTCGGCGAGCCTATGCTCGCGCACAAGGCTTCGCACGAAGGCCGGGTTGCAGTCGAGCACATCGCCGGGCACAAAGTCGCATTCGAACCAAATGCTATTCCGGCCGTGGTCTTCACCGACCCGGAGATCGCCTGGTGCGGCCTCACCGAAACCCAGGCGCAGAAGGACGGAATCGAAGTTGCCGTGGCAAAGTTCCCGTGGGGCGCTTCAGGACGGGCGCTCACGCTGGACAGGGTCGAAGGTTTGACCAAGCTCATCATCGATCCGAAGACCGAGCGCGTGCTGGGCATGGGGATCGTCGGATCAGGCGCTGGCGAGTTGATTAGCGAGGGCGTACTTGCGGTCGAAATGGCTGCCCTTGCGTCAGACGTGAAGCTCAGCATCCATCCGCACCCGACGTTGTCCGAAACGGTGATGGAATCAGCCGAGGTATTCTTCGGCCAGGCAACCCACGTGTACCGGCCCAAGAGTCGTTGATCCATGCTGTTGCAGTACAACTGAGGACCGCAGCGCTGACCGGCTGAACAGGTCGCGCTGTGGCTTCTCCGTACTTACGTCAGGCTGCATCAAACTTCGAGGGCCCCACACGGAGAGAAGCTTGAGTACGTCAACGCTGCGTTCCAACCTGTTTTTTGCCCGATCGTTCCTTAAGAAGCCGCTCATGCTCGGCGCATTTCTTCCCAGTTCCCGTTACCTTACGCGCCACCTTATGAGTTATGTGAATTGGTCCGCAACGCGCGTGGTTGTCGAGTACGGCCCAGGCGTGGGAACGCTGACTACCGAAATCCTGCGGCGGCTCCGCCCCGACGGCATTCTGATCGCCATCGAACGCAACCCCGACTTCGTGCGCTACATGCGCGAAAACATTAAAGACAAAAGGCTGATTGTCCACGAGGGCTCGGCAGAGGAGGTACGCGACGTACTCGCCGCCAATGGCGCCAGCGAGGCCGATTGCATCATCTCCGGCATTCCCTACAGCGTGCTCCCGCCGCATGTGCGCGACAATATCATGCACAACTCGCGCGAAGTTCTCCGGTCCGGTGGCGTGTTCCTTGTCTATCAGTACACCAGCGCCATTCTGCCGCACATGCGTCAGATATTCGGAGATATCCGTACCGAAACCGAATTCCGCAACATCGTGCCGGCACGTATCTTCTGCGCCACGGTCTAGGCAAGTTTCAAGGCTTCAAAGGGTTTCAGAGGTTTCAAGGTTTAAGCTTTAGTTGCGGGCTGAAGCCCTGTTCGCAGCGCGCGTTCACGGCATCGGTGGCATCAAAACCGAGTTTTCAGCTTCCAAGTTCAGGCTTCGGAACCAAGGCGGAACTTGGAAGCTTTGAAACCTTTGTGAAACCTTGAAACCTCCCTTTGCCACTGTTGCTGCCCCTCACTTCGACCCGTTTATCCCGCGTTCCCATCCTCCCATCACAACTCAGCTTGCCAAATGCGCTGACGCACAGGCACACTGGCCTCCTACTCCACTCCTGAGTGAGGAAGCCATTCATGCGGAAGCTCTCGTGCCTTCTGCTGTTCTCGGTTCTGACCATTGCCGCAAACGCCGCAGATCTGCCCGACGGCAGACTTGCATACCAGCATCCGCCCAAGGCGGTTGCGGACGTTTTGAGTTCCGCTCCCACGCCCGACCTGATCGTTAGCCCGACCGGCGATCGCGTTGTACTGGTGGACTACACGCGCCACCCACCCATCTCGGAACTCGCGCAGCCAATGCTGCGGCTCGCCGGACTCCGCATCAACCCCGTCGTGAATGGTCCGCACCGCCGTCGCTACAACACCGGCCTGCGTCTGCTCACCGTCGAGGGTGCACGCGAGATGAAGATCGCGCTGCCCCCGAACGCCCTCCCGGGTACGCCCCGCTGGTCTCCGGACGGAAAGCGTCTCGCCTTCACCAATACCGTTGCGAACGGCATAGAGCTGTGGATCGCAGATGCGTCCACCGCAAAGGCCAACAAGGTTCCTGGCGTGGTGATTAACGCCGTAATGGGCGCGCCGCTGCTCTGGATCGATTCCCGCACGCTGCTCGTGAACACGGTTCCCGCAAAGCGCGGCCCCGTGCCGCCAGCGCCCAAAGCGCCCGCCGGCCCGAACGTGCAGGAGTCCAGCGGCAAGCCCGCTCCCGCGCGCACCTATCAGGATCTGCTCCAGAACCCGTATGACGAAGTATTGTTCGAGTACTACGCCACTTCGCAGCTCGCGTTTGTCGATGTCCAGACCGGGCGCGTAACCCCGGTCGGCAAGCCTGCAATCTTCGACTCCGCCGAAGCTTCGCCCGACGGCGAGCATGTACTCGTCGCGCGCATCGTCCGTCCGTACACCTACCTGCTGCCCTACCCGATGTTCGCCAAGGAAGTTGAAGTCTGGAGCCGCACCGGTATCGTTGAGCGCAAGATCGCCAGCCTGCCGGTTGAAGACCATGTTCCAATCGAAGGCGTACCCGTCGGGCCGCGCGAATGGGAATGGAGGTCTGACGCGCCAGCGACTGTGGTCTGGGCCGAAGCTCTGGACGAAGGCAATCCCAAGAAGAAGGTTCCGCACCGCGATCGCGTCATGACTCTCTCGGCCCCATTCAAGGGCGAGCCGACCGAGTTCAGCAAAGTCGAGCATCGCTATGCCGGCCTCACCTACGGGGAAAAAGGCTTTGCTCTTCTGCGCGACTACGATCGTGACCGCCGCTGGGTTCGCGTCTTCGCCGTCAACCTCGATCAACGCGACGCCGCACCCAAACTCATCTGGAGCCGCTCCATTCGCGACCGCTACGCTGACGCTGGCACGCCCGTCATGCGCACGCTGCCCAATGGACACGAAGTCGTCCAGCAGCACGGCAACAGCATTTTCCTCGTGGGGGCTGGCGCTTCCGACAAAGGTGACCTCCCGTTCGTTGATAGCTTCGACCTCGTGACGCTCAAGTCAGAGCGCCTCTTCCGCAGTGCTGAGCAGACCTACGAAGAACCCGTTGCGTTGGTCACTGCGGACGGATCGAAATTCATCACTCGATACGAAACCCCGTCGGACCCGCCGAACTTCTTCGTTCGCAAAGCGGGTTCTTCGGACAAAGTCGCACTGACGAAATTCACCGATCCGGCGGCTCATCTGCGCGGAATCAAGAAACAACTTGTGCGCTATAAGCGCGCTGACGGCGTGGATCTCTCGTTCACGCTCTACCTGCCGCCTGACTACAAAGAAGGGCAGCGTTTGCCGACGATCGTGTGGGCGTACCCGCTCGAGTACAACGACGCTTCCACGGCCGGCCAGGTGTCGGGCTCGCAGTTCCGCTTCACGCTGCCGGCTGGCATCTCTCACTTGTTCCTTCTCACTCAGGGTTACGCCATTCTCGACAACACAACCATGCCTGTCATTGGCGACCCTGAAACGATGAACAACACCTACGTGGAGCAAATCGTCGCCAGCGCCAAGGCCGCCATCGACAAAGCTGTCGAAATGGGCGTCACCGATCCCAACCGCGTCGGCGTCGGCGGGCACAGCTATGGCGCGTTCATGACCGCCAACCTGCTCGCACACTCGGACCTGTTCAAGGCCGGCGTGGCGCGCAGCGGAGCCTACAACCGCACGCTCACCCCGTTCGGCTTCCAGAGCGAGCGCCGCACATTCTGGGAAGCGCCGGATATGTACATGAAGGTCTCGCCATTCGCGCACGCGAACAAGATCAACGAGCCCGTCCTGCTGATTCACGGCGAAGCCGACGACAACTCCGGGACCTTCCCCGTGCAGAGCGAGCGCATGTACCAGGCGTTGAAGGGCAATGGCGCGACAGTTCGTTACGTCACGCTGCCGCACGAAGCGCACGGCTACATCGCCCGCGAGTCCGTAGAACACACGCTATGGGAGATGATCCAGTGGTTCGATAAGTGGGTAAAGAACGCTCCCGCGGCATCGCATTCGGGCGCAGCCAAGTAGTCGGGTCAGGTAGAGACGTAGCTTGCTACGTCTCGTCGATCACAACAAAAAGAAAAGGGCACGGTTCGCCGTGCCCTTTTATTCATTGCGGCGAGAGTAGCTGTTGCCGTGTCGCCGATGCTCCTCACCGTCGTTCAGCGACTTCTCGCTTCACACCTGTGCATTCAATCTCGCGCGCAGATACGCTTCTACGTCAGGACCTGCCGGACTGGCCAGCACGTTTTCAATCCACGCTTTCCGCTCATAGCACTGCAAAGCAAGATCCCAGACGCACACGGAGTTGAAGTCCTCCGGTGGGCGCTCCAGCTGGGCAGGCGAGTTCTTCTCCGATACCCAATAGGTATGCATCAGCTCGTTCTCATTGATCCACAAATCGAGGAAGACTTGGTTCGACCCTCGACCGTCGTGCACGCCGAGGAACCCCACGCCATAGCTCGCGTGCCGCGTGCGCATCGTGCGCAGATGCCGTGCTGCAACCTTCTTTGCCGCCGCAATCAGTTCGTAGCTGGACTCGGCGGGCCGGTAGGCTATGCGGTAGAGTTTTAACCGCCATCCTGCTGTCTCGAAAATCTCAACGAAACGAACCTGCCTTGTCTGATACGGCTCCTGGAGTGCAATCTTCGCAGCAGAAGTCATGCTCCCTCACTCATGCGCGTATGACCGAAGGGCGCTGTGGACGCGCTCGGCACAGCACTATCAGATGTTCCACCCCGCCGATTCGCTCCACTGTGTGGCTTTATCGCGACGGTCTTGAAAAGCAAAAAGGCGCGACTCGCGTCGCGCCTCGTGTGAACTGCCGTGAAGCTAGTAGGGATTCTGGACCGGCTTCTCGCTTTCAACCCACGCTGTGTACCACATATTCGCGAGCATCTGCGCTCCAGCCGCAAGGCGGCCGCGCACGAAATCGACACCTTCCGGAGTCCCACCCTCGCGGAATGCTCCCGCCTTTTCGAGCTGGTAAAGTTTCTCCACCTGCCCGAATGAGGTCTGGATGAAGGAGAGGTAGTCAGCCCAGGGATCCTGTAGCACGGTAGGCGTCTGTACCAGCTGTGCGAAAGCGAGCCTGTTCAGGTTGTTCGCTACGAACGGTCCTTCGACAGGCCAGTGAATCTTGTCTCGCGTGTATCCGTTCGGGTTCTCACCCACCCAGCCGTTGAAGTGTATCGTCGTATGCAGCGGATTCGCGGCATCGCCCACGTAGTGGCCCAGCCAACCGGCATAGAAGACGGCGTTCTGCTCGGCGGGAGCCGTGGGCAGCCCGGCTGCCTTAAGACGGCGGTACTCGCGGAACGCGACCTTCAACCGGCCGTAGATTTCCGCCGCGATGTAAGGCTGGAAGCCGACCTTTTCTGGCAGGTAAAGATCCGCGTCCTTGCCCATCTTCGCCCGTTTCTCATGCAGCAGACGGATGTAGTCGAAGCGTCCGCGTGGAAGTGCCCCGATGCCTTCGGTCCGTTCCAGGTCAATGAAGTGGTCGGGTTCCTGCGAAAGCTTCAGCGCAAGTTCGGCCTTGTTGCGCCAGCGGTCGGGTTCAGGGCCGAGATAGACAAGGCGGGCAGTTGCCGTGCGGAAGAACACGGGCATGCTCGAGGGCAGCTTCTTGGCGGCGGCCCGGTTTATCGCCATATGCCCTTCATCACCCCATCCGAAAGCGAACTGTGGGGCGCAGAACAGCACGAGCAGGAGGCAAACGAGTAATCTTTTGCGGAGCATCACTGGAAAGTGTCGCAAACGACAGCTGCTTTGCCAATACTTCTGCGCAACGAAAAAGCCGGTCCGAAAGGACCGGCTGCCTGCTGACAGAAACTGTCATCCCGAGCCGGCTTATTTTGCCGTGCAAGGGATCTGAGCTCGCTCCCGGCGCCGCAGCCACGCAGTTGTTGCGCTAATGCGCGGAAGCGAGCTTCCTTGACTAGAACCGGAACACGACGCCGGTGGAGAACCGGAAGTTGTCGCTGTTTCCGTCGTCCTCACCCCGGACGTACAGATAATCGGCCTTCGCCAGGCGGATCGCGAAGTTCTCACTGACGTCGTAATCGATTCCGCCGCCCAGGGCCATTGCGAAGTTCGTATCTGTAACGTCGAAGTTCAGAGCCGAAGCCTTGCTACGTGCAACGCCGAACAACGCGTGGACGAAAGGCGAGAACCTCTCTGTCCTGAAGGTCACGCGCGGACCAAACAGGAAGTTGTGCACGTTGCTATCCACATCGGCGCCTAAGATGTCCTGCGATTTGTAGTGACCGGAAAAGTCCGCGACGATACCGAGCGCCTCATTGATATTGCCCTGCAACTCTGCGTTCCAGCCATGGAAGTTGGCTTCGGAATCGGTGCCTTGCGTGTCGAGACGGAAGTACGAATAGCCTCCGAAAATCTGGGCCTTCTTGTAATCCTGAGCCGCGGCCGTAAGTGACAGTGCCAAAAGAGCGGTCAGAACAACTAGCAACTTACGCATTACTTTCCTCCGTTTTGTCTATGCCCGATGAAAGGCAAACATTCTTCGACGAAGCGGCGGGCACACCTACTACTTTGATTTGATGAACACTGCGCGTGAAGAGAAGTTGCGGTCAGAGGATATCTGCAGTTACGAATGACCAACTACCAATTGCCATTTACTCAACCTGAACGCATCCCCGGACGAATTCCGCAATTCCCCAATTCAAAGAAGTCATCCCGAGCGACCGAAGCCCCTCTGTTGGGCGGAGGGAGTCGAGGGATCTGCGGTAAATGGGGAGACACCGGACAGTAACAGGTTTACAGGCGACAGCTTTTCAGCCCTTGGCGATTGATAATTGGCAATTGCTAATTGGTAAATCCCCGGTCACCATCCGCGGCGACCGCCGAGGATGGAGCCCAGCACGCCGCGTACAATCTGTCGGCCCACGGAACTGCCAATCGACCGTGCGGCGCTTTTCATCATCGCCTCGCCCACGCCCTGGCGCTGTCTGCCGCGACCACTTGTGGTTCGCCGGGAATAGCTCTGTTGCACGCGTTCGCTGCGGATGATCGGCGGAGGTGCATAACTGCGGCGGGCGCGCACACGCTCTGGTTCCGGCTCAGGCTCTGCTGCCTGCTCCGCCCTTTCCTTCAGCAGTTCATATGCGGACTCGCGATCAACAAGGTTTTCGTAATGACCGAAGATGACCGAATTGCGGATCGTAGCCTGCCGCTCCTCCGGAGTTGATGGCCCTATCCGGCTCGCAGGTGGAATCACGAATGCTCGCTCCACAGGTTCGGGCGTTCCATTGTCCAACAAAAAGGAAATCAGCGCCTCACCCACACCAAGCTCGGTGATGACCTGTTCGGTGTCGAGCGAATCGTTTTGACGGAAAGTTTGCGCAGCAGCACGGACCGCTTTCTGGTCTCGCGGCGTGAATGCCCGTAATGCGTGCTGCACGCGGTTTCCGAGCTGTCCGAGCACGCTATCCGGCACATCAAGCGGGTTCTGCGTGACGAAGTACACGCCCACCCCTTTCGACCGGATGAGGCGCACCACCTGTTCGATTTTGTCCTGTAGCGCTTTTGGCGCGTCTTCGAAGAGCAGGTGTGCTTCGTCGAAAAAGAAAACGAGCTTCGGCTTGTCGAGGTCTCCGACTTCGGGCAACTGCTCGAACAACTCTGAGAGCAACCACAGCAGGAGCGTTGCGTACATCTTCGGCGACTGCATCAGCTTGTCCGCCGCAAGAATGTTGACCACGCCTCGGCCTTGAGAATCGCTCTGGATAAGGTCGTTCAAATCGAGCGCGGGTTCGCCGAAGAGGGCGTCGCCGCCCTGTTGTTCTAGCGCGAGCAGTCCGCGCTGAATGGCCCCAACGCTTGCTGCCGAGATGCGTCCGTACTCCGTTGTGAACTCGCTCGCGTTGTCGCCCACATACTGGAGCATCGCACGCAGGTCTTTCAGGTCGAGCAGAAGCATTCCATCGTCATCCGCAATCTTGAAAACCAGCGTGAGCACACCTTCCTGCGTTTCGTTCAGGTTCAGCATGCGGCTCAGCAGGAGCGGTCCCATTTCGCTGATGGTCGCCCGCATGGGGTGGCCCTGCTGGCCCCAGACATCCCAGAACACGACTGGCGCGGCCCCATAGTTCAGGCTGACTCCAAGCTTCTGCGCGCGCTCTTCTACTCGGGCATTACCACCTCCAGGCTGGCTCAACCCGGCCAAATCGCCCTTCACGTCTGCCATGAACACCGGGACCCCGCGCTCGCTAAAACCCTGTGCCAGCGTTTGCAGCGTGACCGTTTTGCCCGTACCCGTTGCGCCGGCGATTAGCCCGTGGCGATTGCCCATCCGGGGCAGAAGGTGGAGGTCGCGCGTACCTTTCGCAATCAGAATCGGTTCAGCCATCGTGTCTCCGAAGTTCACTCAATCAATTGATTAGCTTGCGCGGAATTAACGATGCTAGCACAGCGCCAACGAACTGGAGGAACGTGGAAGCGCAGCTCTAGACCCATGCGATAGCGTGTCGATGCTGTAGAGAGGCAGGCGGCGCGGCGTGCGTCGAGGCGTGACGGCTTGTGATTGCGCCGCATCGCAAGAAGACCTGGACGTTTATTGTTTCAGCGGGAAAAGACAGGTTGTGCTGCCATCAGCGCTGTATTTGATTACGTTCGTCTGGTCACCGCAGAAGCCGCGGTTGCCGGTCCGGCCAATCGCCTGGGGCACGGCCGTGAGTTCGAACGCGTCGTTCCTGCCGCCCGAGCCG